>ERZ778017.900-NODE-900-length-34687-cov-10.046720_pt1 | contig 34687 bp, 29 predicted proteins | sample MGYA00375747_ERZ778017 | MGnify/ENA primary metagenome ERZ778017 (study PRJEB29350, sample SAMN05509838) | bioreactor metagenome | biome: bioreactor; material: wastewater | place: South Africa: University of Cape Town | collected 2014-03-17 ...
CTGCCTGCCGACACGACCTATGGCTCCCGCCGGTACCGCCATGTCTGTTGGGAGCGGAAGGTCATGCAGCGGATTGCTCGCTGAGGTATCGAGTCGATGTAGAGGCTGGGTGGGCACCGCTGGGTACTGGAGCGCACAATTGCCTGGCTCGCCCGCTTTCGTATGCGCGCGGTTGGGAGTTGCAGATGGCCAACCGAGCCACGGCGGGGCCATCGACCGCCCGCCTCACGGATTGCTTGAGCACCGGTGTGCTCGCGAGGACGTTCCCGCTCGAGACGGTGCAGGCCGTCCTCGACGACATTGGACTCACTAGTCAGCGCGAGCGGAAGATGCCTGCGCACATTGTGTTGCACTACGTCGCTTCGCTGGCTCTCTTCGGGTCCGCCTCCTACCGGTAGGAGGTGCTGCGTCCGCTGCTCGAAGGGACATGCTGGCTCGCCGGCCCCGAGGCGGCGGTGCACGTGCCCGGGCGCTCGGGACCCTCGCAGGCGTGCACCAGCAAGCGGGGCGCCGCTCAAGCAACCGCTCACGCACATGGCGCCGCCGGTGGCAATGCCATAGGAACTGGGCGCGTTCGACCGCCGGTGGCGGTTGGTGAGCATCGGCCGGACTATGCGTGACGTCGCCGACACTGAGGCGAATGCCCGCGCCTTCGGCCACCGGCGCGCCGAGCGAGGGACGAGCGCCCTTCCGCAGTGTGTCTCGTGGGCCTCGTCGAGACGGGCGCCCACGTGGTCTTCGCGGCCGCGCTCGCGCCGTACGCGACGAGCGCACTCACTCCGTGCCCTATGACGACGGCCCGTGACTTCGACTGGACTCGCGCGCCCGGTGTTGCCCCCGCTGTCGGTCTGGGCCGCAACTCGCGTACGCGCCGTCTTCGAGGGCCCTAGGGCGTGTTTGCGAAGTGGCGTAGCTCCTGCGGCGTTCGGCGGGCTCTCGTCCGCCGAGTCGTCGTATGGTGCGTCGCCACGAACTGACCGATGCTGAGTGGGCGCGGCTCGTCCCGCTGCTGCCGCCGTGCCAGGGGAACGGCCATCCCTATCGTGCCCACCGCCGGGTCCTCAACGGTATGCTCTTCCGGCTGCACACGCGCGTCCCGTGGCGGGACCTCCCCACGGGCTACGGGAAGTGGCAGACGGTCTACTCCCGCTGGCGTCGCTGGACGCGGGCCGGGCTCTGGGAGCGCCTCCTCGCCACGCTCCAACGCGAGTTGGACGCTACCGGCGGGATCGAGTGGGAGCTCTGGTGCATCGACGGCTCGAGCATCAGGGCCCAGAAGGCGGCTGCGGGGCGCGGAAACAATGAGCATCGCCCCGCAGGTACCCGACGAGCCGAGTGACCACGCGCTGGGCCGCAGCCGCGGCGGCTTCGGGACGTAGATCCACCTCGTGACCGACGGCACGGGCCTGCCGCTGGCCGTCGAGGTGAGCCCCGGCCAGGCGCACGAGTCCAAGCACGTGGCGCCCGTGCTGAACGCCGTGCGCATCGGCCGACGGCAGCGGCCCACGGCCGTCGCCGGCGACAAGGGCTACTGCTATCCCAGCGTGCGGGCGTGGCTGCGGCAGCATCTCATCGACACGATCATCCCCGAGCGCGAGGACCAGCGGGAGCGTCGCGCGCACCGGCCGGGGCGGAAGCCAGGGTTCGGCCGCGAGGTGTACCGTCGCCGCAACGTGGTCGAGCGCGCCGGCGGGCTGCTGAAGGAGGCGCGCGCCATCGCCACGCGCTTCGACAAGCTCGCGCTGCAGTACCGCGCCACCGTCATGCTCGGCATCCTCGAGCTGCATCTTGGCCTACCCTTGGCAAACACGCCCTGGCCGTCGTGCCGGTGCTCCGCGCACGATCACCGACGAAGAGATTGACGAAGTCCTCCGAGAGACGCTGGAGACCCCCGCCCGGCGGCACCCACTGGAGAACCCGCGATCTGGCCGCCCGGGTCGGCCTCCCGCAGACGGCGGTGAGCCGCATCTGGCGTGCCTTCGCCCTCCAGCCGCACCGCCCGGAGACGTTCAAACTCTCGAAGAATCCGCAGTTCATCGAGAAGGTACGCGACATCGTCGGACTCTACCTCAACCCGCCTGACCGTGCGCTCGTCCGCTCCGCAGACGAGAAAGCGCAGATCCCCGCCCGCGATCCGGTCGTGCCGGTCGTGCCGGTGCACCCCGGCCAGCTCGAGCGCTACACCCACGACTATGCCCGCCACGGCACGAGCGATCTCTTCGCCGCGCTCGACATCAAGGCCGGCACGGTCATCGACGAGACGCACCGAAGGCCTAGGAGCACCGAGTTCCGTCACTTCCTCGACACCATCGACCGGCGCGCCCCGGACGACGAGCGAGACGTGCATCTGATCCTCGATAACTCCTGGCCGATTCAACCGGTCAATGCAACACCGTGAACTGCCGCATCGATACAGGGGCGGAGAGCAGCCTCGTGCGTTCAGCTCTGATCCGACGCCCTCCCCCTGGGGCCGTCGCGCCTTTCTATCCCTGGCGGCGCCAAGCTGTGGTGACACGTTGACTTAGGGTCTCTCATAGGGTGTTGCAGTGACCGGTTGAGACCACCCCTCGATTCACCGGACGCCTCTCGTCCAGCGCTGGCTCGCCAACCGACCCCACTTCCGCGTGCACTTCACGCCCATGTCGGCGTCCTGGCTCAATCTGGTCGAGTGCTGGTTCCCCGTCCTGCAGCGACGGGAACTCACCCGCGGCACACACCGCAGCACCTACGCACTCGAACAGATCCTCAGGCGCTACATCGCCCAGGCCAACGAGCGCCCGAAGCCGTTCGTCTGGACCAAGACGGCCGATCAGATCCTCGAGGCAGTCAGTTGCTCTTGTCAACGTACTTTCCACTCAGACGACCAGTCAGTTGATGGGGGCGCTCGTCGAAGCAGACGAGCGGCCGGCGCGGATTGGGGGTTCCCTATAGATCTCAGCATAGAGGTCGAGGACGTCCCCCATGCGGCAGATGAAGGAGACTCCATTGCGGGGATGCACCACGGGGCTTTCTCCTACGGCTTGAGCTCATCTTTCCCACAGCGTCCGCCGCACAGTTTCGTCAAAGATCGCGTCGATGATGTGGAGCCCAAGGAGCCGGTCCGCCACGAGCTGCATGGTATCGTGCTTTCGCTTATCGGGCGGGTCGCTGCAGGCCAAGGTAACCAAGAGAACTCGTTCAGCTTACGTGCCGCCTCGGGCGCAGCTGGCCATGCAAGGCGCGGCGGTGGGCGAGCGATTCGTCAGGCGTGGCGGCGGCGAAGCGCTGGCAGACATGCTGCGCCGTTCTCACGCTCGCCGAGAGCACCTCGGCCGTCGCTCGGTCGTACGCGTCCTCCGCGGCCGGTAGGAGGATGTGGGCGCGCGTGAGCGTGCGCGCCGGCGTGGTACCGCTGTGTGTGAGGCGCAGCGACTCGGTGCGCTCGTGGTCAGTCAGCTCCACCCGGTATCGCTTCGTCCGGCTGCGTCCCTCCGCTCTGGGAAGGTCCCCCGCACGCATATCGGACACCACTACGGCGGCCGTCTACAAGTGAGAACCTGCTCATCGAAGCGCTTGAGCAGGCCGTCGAAGCCCAGGATGTCGCAGGCACCCGCCAGTCGCAGCCCAGTGACTCGTTCAATCCTCTCGGAGAGGACAGCGGGTGACCGCAGGCCCATCACGCGTGCAACCCGCGACGGCCGCTCCCGTCCGATGGTGACAGACCAAATCGCGTGCAGCGCAACCATCCACTGCAGTAGAGTTTTGGGCGTCGTTAAGCCAGCTGACGAAAGGCGCGACTGCAATGTGCGTGGGCCAATCCGACATGCGCTCGCCAGCTCACTCACCGATACAGCGCGCGCACCGATGACCGCCGCCGTAGCTACTATCGGCAAGGCTGGGCCGGACACAGCCTGTATTGCACATGAGACGATAGCCAGCCGAGCAGATTGTCTAGAGGCCGAGGATGGGTGCATAAGAAGCAGCCGAGCGAGGTCATCCTGAAGTGAGTCGTACGGCCGTATCGAGAGCCGCGGATTCACGCCGGCGTCCACACATAGGAGAATTGCCCGCATCCCGAGATTCGTCATCGTAAGCCGGAGTAGGAGCGGTTCAGGCCTCTCCCCGATCTCTCCAATAATGGCAGGCAGCATCGCTCGCAGGCCGGGCGAATCCAGGTCCAGCACGACTGCCCCGATGTCCCAGTGCGCTATGTGGGCGGCGCGGAGCCAATGAAGGAGCTCACGTGCGCTTGCAAAGGACTGGATCGTTGCGCGATCTCGCATAGCTCGCGCTAACGTTGCCTGGTCCTCCGATGTATCGGGGGCACCTAGCAGGGGGACAAACAGTGGCATTTCGTCGGCACGCTGGCGATGAGCTGAGGCATCGAGGGCACCATGAACATGCAGTCCCCACGTCTGCTCAGATGGGCATCTCTCCCTTCATGGGCCCGCTTGGCCAAGACAACGTACCAACGGTGCCATGTGCCGGCCAGAGGTAGGACGAGGCCAGGACGCAAGCCTAGGTCGTGTGTCATCCTGGAAAGACATTGCAAGCTGTGCGCGGGCTTAGCGCAGCGCGCGGCGCGAAAGGTACTAGTGGTCTGCCCGTGAAGTTCAGCGACAGAATGGTGCGAGTAGTGCGGGCGGGGGCTTGGTCCCATACTGGAGGGACCGATGCCCCATGGCCCGCAGACCGCCCGGATCGTCCTCAGCCCTGAGGAGCGCGAGACGCTCGTGCGCTGGGCGCGCCGCCGCACCAGCCCGCAGGCGCTGACGCTCCGCGCCCGGATCGTGCTCGCCTGTGCCGACCGGCCGGACGTATCGCATGGCGTGCTGGCCGAGGAGCTCGGCATCCATCGCGCCACGGTCGGTCTCTGGCGCAAACGCTTCGCCGCCCGGCGCCTGGCAGGGCTGCAGGACGACCCGCGCGTGGGGGCACCGCGGACCATCAGCGACGCCGACGTGGAGCGCGCGATCACGACGACGCTCGAACAGACCCCGTCCGACGGTACGCACTGGAGCACGCGCGGTCTTGCCCAGGCGGTGGGGCTGAAGCGGACCACGGTGGCGAAGATCTGGCGGGCCTTCGGCCTCCAGCCACATCGAAGCGAAGCGTTCAAGCTCTCCACCGATCCGCTGTTCGTCGAGAAAGTGCGGGACATCGTTGGGTTGTACCTCGATCCACCAGCCCACGCGCTCGTGCTCTCGGTCGACGAGAAGCCGCAGATCCAGGCGACCGAAGGCACGGCGCCCGTGCTGCCGATGCGGCCGGGCCAGCCCGAGCGACACACGCACGACTACATCCGCCACGGCACGCGCGACCTCTTTGCCGCGCTCGACGTCAAGGCGGGCACCGTCATCGGGGAGGTACATCAACGCCACCGCAGCGAGGAGTTCCGGCACTTCCTCGACACGGTTGATGCGGCCGTGCCGCCGGAGCTAGACCTACACCTGATCCTCGACAATGCGGCCACCCACAAGACGGCGCTGATCCAACGCTGGGTACTGAAGCGTCCGCGCGTGCACCTGCACTTCACACCGACGAGTGCCTCGTGGATCAACCTCGTCGAGTGCTGGTTCTCGCTCCTGCAGCGACGCGCGCTCACGCGCCGCCTTCGCAAGCACCGACACACTCGAGGCGGCGCTACGCGACTACATCGCTGCTACGAACGCCGCCCCAAAACCCTTCGTCTGGACGAAGACCGCCGACGAGATCCTCGCCTCGGTGAAGCGCTTCTGTCAGCGAACCTCGCTGTCAGACCACTAGCGTGCAGAAGCCGCCTCCCATGCCTAGCAGGCAGGCATTAGCAGCTCACCACAACTGCCAGGAGTTCGAGATGTCGCCATCCCGCATTAATGCAGGCATCACCGTAGGCGAGCTTATCGATCACCTTAAGGGCATGCCCGCCGATGCAGAGCTTTACATGGGCGGCTTGCAGTTCTACCGCCTCAAGATGCGCGGCGACAAGCTGGTGCAACTTGAGTTCAACCAGCAGGTCTATCGCGACAAAGCGGGCAAGCTGATTGCCGAGGATGTGGGGCCGCTGGAACAACGGGTGAGCAGGTGACTTCCTTGTTCGTCATTTCTACTCTTCGCCCGACACGAACCATGAAGACCTGCAAATGCGGCTGCAGCTCCCCGGCGTGAGGCCGCCGGTCATTCCTGAACAAGGCGCACCAGCTCGACTGGATGCGCGCAGACGGAGCGCGGGAACTCAATGCTCTTCAGCCGCGGGAGGCGAAGGAGAGAGGCGGCCACGTGTCCGGTTAGATCGCCGCCGATTTGGGGCGGCTCATCGTCGCTTCACAGAAGGGAATCGCCAGAATCCGCGAGATTATGACCGATGAGTCGGTCAGGGAGTAGCCAAGCACGGCATGTACCATGGGTGCTGTGCTGGCGGCGGACACACCTGCTATGTATCTAGGTATTCGTCCCATTCGGCCCCTGTAACCCACGCCAGCGCTGAAAGTCTGCCGCTCAGCAGACCCCATTCGAAATCATCGCACTCAAGGATTTCGCGGCCGTATTTCTCCTCGATTGCGCGCGCGTGTTTCTTTGCCCCTTTCAGCAGCTCTAATTGCTCCTCGCTCAAAGTGGATGTCCCGGCCTCGACGCTATGTACGCCTGTGACAGCCGCTAGGGTGGGTCAAGCTGGGCCGCATAGTCGACGGCGTGCTCGCCTCGGCAGCGCCGACTGGTGGCACGGATTGGTCTCCGACTCATCCGAACGTGCCTCCGTGGCGCCGGCGGCTCCGGTGGGCATTGCGAGCTCTAGCGGCGTTAAGGAGGTAGGGGCGAGCGCCTGTGACGGCTGCGATTGGACGGCAGCTGCAGATCCGGAATTGCGCCAGGCGGCCTCGAGCGTTGTCTACGCGTTCTGACACGAGCGGCTGTTCTTTGGTTACTAGTGAGAATGGAGGGTTATCGCTAGTAATGGACAAACGAGCGGGGTCGGCCCATATTGCCGCACCGCTTACCGAGCGCACACGGAATGCCTTGCCGGCCAGGTCGCCCGCGCCCGTTCGAGCCACTCGGCCGCAGTCTGGAATACCCTGGAGGAGCGATGACCGACCGAGGGGAGCAGCGGGATTCGGAGCAGCAGCCGGAGCTCCGGCCCGTTACGCAGCCGGCCGATCTCGGCGCGATGGACGCGGTCGTGCCCCAGCCGGAGAGGGCCACACTGGTCTCGCACGACCAGGTGGCGGCCGAGGTCGGCCAGGCCGAGGTGTATCGTGGTCGTGCCCACGCCCCGGCCACGCTCCGAGCCTACCGCTCCGACTGGGCACACTTCACCGCCTATTGCACCGACCGCGGGGCCGCGCCGCTCCCGGCCGACCCGCTCGTCGTCCGCACCTATCTCGCCACCTGTGCCGACCGACTTGGGCTCAAGGTGGCCACGCTCCGCCGGCGCCTCGCCGCGATCGCCCACGCGCACGCCGAGGCCGGACACCAGCTGGATACCACGGACGCCGCCTTCCGCGCCACCTGGCGCGGCATTCGTCGTACCCATGGCGTGGCCCAGGCGGCGAAGGCGCCCGTGGTGACCGAGGTCGTCAAGGCGATGCTGGATGCGCTCCCGGACACGCCGGCCCTCGTTCGTGACCGGGCGCTCCTGCTCGTGGGGTTCGCCGGCGGCTTCCGCCGCTCCGAGCTCTGCGCCCTGGATGTCGCCGACCTCCAGTGGGAACCGGATGGCGTGCGGATCCTCGTGCGCCAGTCCAAGACCGACCAGGAGGGCGCCGGCATGATTAAAGCCCTCCCCTACGCGCCGACCCCGGACCACTGCCCCGCGCGCGCGCTCCGCGCCTGGCTCGATCAGGCGGACATCGAGGTGGGGCCCATCTTCAGACCGGTCTCGAAGACGGGGACCGTCCTGCCACGGCGCCTCACCGACCAGTGGGTCGCGCTCACCGTGAAGCGGGCCCTGGCTCCCGTGGCGCATGCTCAGGCGGAGCGGGCGTGGGAGAGGCGCTCGTCGACCCAGCAGGCGCGCGAGGACCGGGCGGTGTGGATCGCGGCGTACGTGGCCCGGATGACCAGGCGCTATGCCGGGCACTCGCTCCGGGCAGGTTTCGTCACGAGCGCGGCGGCCGCCGGCGCCCGCGTCGACGAGATCATGGACCAGACCGGGCAGAAGGACGTGAAAACCGTCATGCGATATGTCCGCAACGCCCGCTCCGTGCGAGCAAGTGCCGCGGCGAAGCTCGGGCTCTGATTCGCTCGGTAGGGATTGTGCGACTGAGGAAGCCCCGTACTCTCGCAAAGTCTGCTTTGTGATATTGGCTTGGGGAGACGGACGTACCCGAGCCGGTGGCGGTGACCGGCGACACTTCTGAGTGCTGGACGCCCGCAGCGAGCGTGCGGACGGTGCCTACCGGCGGACACGCCGTGCAGATCGCCCCGACATACGCCCGTTCGGCGTCGCTCGGCCGCGCAGCTCGCGCCAGAGCCGAGTCGCGTTGTGACGGCTCTCCGGAGAGCGCTGCCGCGGGAACTCGGCGTGAGGGGCGAGCGCCGTCCGTCGCGCTGAGGACGCTGGCACTCGATGAAGTGGCCTGCGCGGAGCCAACGGATGATCGTGGCCCGGCTCAGACCGGGCCGGCGGCTGATCGCGAGCTTCGAGGCGACAGGTCCGTCGCGCTTCGCCGGTATAGGCGCTCCGACGGTGCCGGTGACGCCAGCGGTAGAACGGTCGGGCAGGTATGGCGCTCGAGTACCTGCTGGACGGCCTCGGTGAGATTGCGGAGCAGGTGGACGCGGTCGGCCCCACCTGGATCGCGTCTGGGGCTCCCAGAGCCGCGCCCTCGGCGTAGGCGCTCGCACGCTCCCGGCTGATGATCTCGGTGCCCGTCTGTGCCTCAAGCCACGTGGCGAGCGTGGCGGCCTCTCGGTCCGGCAGGAGGTCGAGCACGCGATGGGGCGCTCGAGGTCGACGAGGATCTTGCCGTAGGTGTGCCCCTTCCGCCACGCCCAATCATCTACTCAGAGGACTCGTACCGACGCGCCTCGGAGCCGACGGAGTCGCCGGGCGCGGCCGTCGGCGTCTTTAGCACCCGCAGCAAGGTGTCGGCACTCGCGTCAGCGGCCATGCCCAACTCGCGCGCGAGACGTGCGCCGGCCCCGCCGCCGAGGGCGACGCTGATCAGCTCGAGGGCGCTCGTGTGCCGGCTCGTGCGGCGGGCGTGGGCCGCGGCCGTGCCGGGTAGGCGCTCACAGACGATCCGGCGCAAGCAGATGTCTGCACGTCACAGGCGAAGGGCCGCACCCGGATGTGGAGCGCCACAGCCAGCCCGTGCCACGGCATGTCGGCGAGGTGGGCCGCCGCTAACACCTCCGTGGCGCGGGCCGTCAGCGGTGCGTGGCACCTACACGGCCATCATGCGCGCACGGCAAATGCGACGCTCTCGCAGAAGGTCCCATCTGTCTGGCCGACGTGCCGTTTGGATGCTGAGCAAACCGGCCGAGGCAGTAACTGACGCCGAGCCGGCTCAGCCTCACCCTCGGAACCCACGTATGGCGGGGGAGCAGAGGCGGCGCGCCGTATCCGTATATAGGCAACAGTTCGCGTACCTACCGTGTACTTGCCTTCTCTCAGATAGGCAAGTCGCTTCCCTCCCTGGCGAGCCATCCTTGACCTGGCGGATGAGCGCTCTCAGCCTCGTAACATCGGTCGACGTCGCCAAGTTCTAGCCACCGTAAAGTTTAGCTTGCATAAAAGCACCGTCCCCATACTTTGGTACGCCGTAATCCGAAATGCCAGACGGTCTAGCCCACCCGCCGCGCACATCAGCTCGGGTACAGGCAACCGCACCGATCGCCGTCGCTCTCACGGGAGTGTGACCATGCAAAGGTATACGCAGGCAAGTGCGACACCGCTCACGGCGGAGGCAATCCAGGAGCACTGGAACGATCGGGCACGTGCGTTCGGCAATCCTCACCCCAGGCTGCGTGCCATCGCCAACCTCGTGGCGAGCCTCCCGGGCGGGCCGGGGACGCTCCTCGACCTTGGGTGTGGACCAGCCACGCTTGGGACTATGCTCCCGAGCGGCACGGACTACTTCGGCGTCGACATCGTCGGAGACGTCATGCCCGTGGACACCTCACCGGACCACTTCGCTGTCGCCGACCTCAACCGCGGAGAGGAGCCATTCCCCGGCCGGCGCTTCGACGTGGTGGTTGTCTCGGGCATGTTCGAGTACATCCGCGATCCGTCGGCGTTCATCGGCCTCCTCGCCCGCAAGGTGCGGCCCGGCGGGCACCTGATCCTCACCTACATGAACCGACGGAACTACCGCGAGTTACGCGAGCGCATGCTGGGCCGCGTCTATAGTTACCCGGACCCACACCTGAACTTCATTCCCGTCATGCAGGCGGTCGCTCTTCTCAGGGCGCATCGATTCGTCATCATGCGAACATCGATGATCACTTCCGATTACCGCCTCCTACCTGCAAAGCCGATACTCTGGCATTTTCCACTGAACATTGTCGCCAGGCAGTTCCTGTTCGTGTGTCGACTCGAGCCCGGAAGCTGAACTATGATTTCGCGAGCCGAGCGATCCGTTAACGGCGCGCCCAAGCGCTCGGCACCCACCGAAAGCGGCGTCACGGAGCCGCATACCACACCATGAGCGAGTCTCGGAGCTCCTGCTGCTCTCGCTCCTGCGCCTGGATGGCATGGCGCGCGAGCGTATCCAGTGGGAAGGGGACACCGGCGCCGAGAGCCAGCCGTGACATGTCGATCGCGCCTTGATGATGAACAATCATCATCGTCGCCCACATCCGCTCGAACTCCGGGCCAGCGGGGATCGGTTGCGGCATCATCGCCGGTGGAGTCTCATCCGAACCGGTGAGGCGGATGCGCGTCGCCTTGAGTTCCGCGATCTCCGCAGTCTGATCGCTCTTGACACGCTGAGCGAGCGTCTTCATACCCGGCCGGCTGGCCTTCGCGAGCGCCTCGTCCGCCCGCATGATCGCGATCTGGTGATGCGGCACAATACCGTCGATATAGGCGACCTGCTCCACCGTGGTCGCGTCCGGCGCCGTGCTCTCGTCGCACGCGCTGACAGCGGCCAGCATTATTCCGGCCGCGAGCGCTAGCGGCCATCTGCGGCACACGAGTGCCCCTCCCGGGTCTTTCCCGCTCCGACTCAGCATGACTCTGCTCCGCGCTGAAGTGTTTCTGGGTCCAACCTCGCATGCCACGATCCGTCGGCTGTTGCCCCCTGCCTGATCCGCAGCAGCCCAGTCGGAGGCGACTGCGCCCGACGGCAACTGACGCCGACCGTGGTGCCGCAAGCGGCACCGCGTTCAGAGAAAGATGCGTGCCATCTTTTACGTGTGCTAAAGCCTTCCTGTCCGGCCGTCGGCTGGTGCGGCCGTAAACAAGGAGGCCTCAGACCAGTATCGTGTCGCCCGGTGCGACGCCGTCCGATGCTCACGCTCGGGCTCTGGCGTTGCCGTTACGGACGTCCGGGGCGGAGTGGAACCGTCAGTTGCACGCTCGATCGGATATCGCGATCATCTGTCCACACGGGGCAGAATCGGGTTCTGCGCGGCTTTCGCTGATCGCGGCACGGCCCGGCGGATGGACACGTGACATGGCTCAGGCGGCGCGGAGCACGCGCGCCCCGAGCAGGCCGAGCTTCGCACGGCCGTATCCTGCGGGCAGGGGCGCAACCGTAGCGCGCGTGGCTGACGCGAGCGTGGCCGGCGGGGGCTGGTGGCCAGGCAGGCCCGTGCAGCCGTTGGACGACCGCCCAGCGCGCGGGCCCCGCAACCGGGAAACCGGTGGCGGCGACGCATCGGCAGGAGTCACCGTCGCCGTTCGCGAGCCTCGGACGTGCGCGAAGAAGACCTGCCAGCCGGCGCCGTAAGGCTGCCTTGCGGCTGCCTTGTGGCGCTCGCTATCCGAGATTCAGCGGGCGGCGGCGTGGAAGACGATCGTCGCGAAGAGCACGTCCCACGTGTCCGCCGCACTCTCCGCCGGCGCGGCGTGCAGCGTGCGGACGTTCCAGAGGCCGGGCCGATCGACTGGCAGCCGCGCCACGCCGTCGCTGCCGGTCACGATCGACAGATCCTGGCGCTTCGCGGAATCACCCTCGGCGGCCGCCGCACCGGCGTGCAGGTGGGCGCCCGCCAGCGGCCGGCCGCGGAAGAGGAGCTGCACTGCGAGCGTGTCACCGGCTCGCAGCGTCGCCGGGTCGGTGACAGGCACCAGCTCGAGCGGGTGGCCGGCGATCCGTCCGAAGGCGCGCGGGCCACCGCCTCCCACCTCGACGATCGTCTTCGCGAACTTCGTCGTCTTCTGCGTGATGCTGTCCGTCGTGGGCAGGAGGCCGTCACGCTCGTAGCGCTGGGCCAGCTCCGGCGCTCCCTCGAGCGCGATGTAGCGCTTGAGCCCCGAGCTTGCCGCACGCGACGTGCGGGTGGCGAGCCCCACGGCGACGACGCGCTGCCCCGGCGTGGTTGGCCGGTGCCGGATGCGGAGCGACGTGCCGCTCACCGACAGGTCGCCGAGGCGTTCCTCGCCGGTGGCACCGATCAGCCGCGCCTCGGCAACGCGGTTGGGGGCTACCGCCGACAGGCTGGTCGGGAACGCGGTGCTCGTCTGCCCACGCACCTCCAGCGCCCCATCCGCGGCGAACACGAAGGCGGTGGGCACGATCCAGAAGTCGTGCGCGGAGAGCGTCACGGTGCTCAGCGCGAGGAGGCCGGCGGTCAGCGCGACGGCGGTCAGTGGACGCCGACCGCGGCCAGGTCGGGAACGCGTGGTACGCATGGATAGCCTAGGGGTGGGTGGTGTGGCGCGCGGCCCGGACGGGGCGGTGATATGAGGCTGACGGTCGGCTTTACGCCCCCTAGAATACCGCGTGCCACCCGGCTGTCAACCCCGGCGCCGGCTACCGCGGCAGGCTGCGATGTTTTATGCTTCCTAAAGCCGGCGTCACATGCGGTCCAGTGGCCGGCCCTGCACGTGGGCTGGATGTCCTGGTCGGCTGGGCCGACCAGGCATTCACCAGAACCATTCCCTCTCCATCTACGAGGATACCTCGATGTTCGCACGACTTCTTGGCATCGCCGGCATCGCCGGCACGGCCCTCATCGGCGTTTCCGCCGGCGCCGGGGCGCAGGGCACGGGCTCCACAGCGGGTCATGGCAGCCACGGCGCTCACGCGGCCCCGTCGACCCAGGCCGCCCAAACGATGCAGCAAGGCCATGCCATGCTCACCGCGCCGTCCGGCGCCCGCTCTCCCGCCGGCATGGTGATGGTTCATGGCACCGCCGTCGAGCTGACGCTTACGGGCGACCAGGCCGGGGCCATACGGCCCTGGTACATTCACAAGGGCTCCTGCAAGGACGACCAGGGCGTCGTCGGTGATGCGAGCAAGTTCACGCCGGCCCCGGTCGGTACCGACGGCAAGGGCATGGCGAGGGCAACGCTCGCCGCACCCCTGGCCGGCGGGACCACCTATTTCGTGGCCGTGCACGCGTCGGCGTCGGACATGACGACGATCGTTGCCTGCGGTCCGATCGCGGAGGGCATGATGTGACGTAGGCCCGGGCCGAGCACGACGCGTGGATGATCGTCACCAAGGTGCATGGCCGTGGGGGGCCGGGACGACACCCCGGATGCGGACGAGCCGGGGAGGAGCGGGACGATGTGACCGACGTGGCCCCAGCACGGAAGGTCACGCCGCCGGAGCGCTGAGCGGTCGCCACCGGGCCGTCGCGCGCGCGCCATCGCGCGGCGGTGGGCCGGCTGGGATGCTGCCGATCAGCGGCCTTCGAGGTCCCGCTCGCCGATGACGCGCCGCCTCGCCCGACCATGGCCGGGGCGCACGACGGCGTGGTAGAACCGCTGGCCCTTCAGCCGGAGCTCGGCGATGAGCCCCACGAAGTTCGCGGTGACGAACTGCGGCGTCGTTGGTCCCCCCCACGAAGCGCTCCATTACCGGCTGTGCTTGTACATCATCTCCACCAGCTCGTCGTACATCGACTCCGCGTCGGTGTCGCTCGCGCGGATGGCGCTCGCGGCACAGTGCTTCAGGTGGTTGCGCATCAGCTCGCGTCCCACCGCGCGCAGCGCCTCGTGCACGGACGAGATCTGCGTGAGGATGTCCGCGCAGTAGCGGTCCTCGTCCACCATCTTCTGCAGCCCGCGCACCTGCCCCTCGATGCGCCGCAGTCGCCTCAGGTTGCGGCCCTTCGCCTCGGGGTCCACGGCGATCGCCTTGCGGCCGTCATCACCCACGAGCGCGCTGCAGCCGCACGGGGTGGTCGGCGTATGCTCTTCGGCGGTCGTGTGGTCCACGAGGTCCTGCATCGCGGCCTTGGTAGGCATGGTTGATCCTCGGTGTTGTCGTGTCACTCGTCCAATGCGTCGCGCCGGCGACACCGGAGCTCAGGCCGCGCGGAAGCGGCGCAGCCTGAGACTATTGGTCACCACGCTCACCGAGCTGAAGGCCATCGCGGCACTCGCGAGGATGGGACTCAGCAGCAGCCCGAAGGCGGGGAACAGCACGCCGGCCGCCACCGGGATGCCGACGACGTTGTAGGCGAATGCCCAGAACAGGTTCTGCTTCATGGTGCGCATGGTGCGCCGCGAGAGGCGGATCGCGTCCGCCACCCCGGCCAGGTCGCCCCGCATGAGCGCCACGTCCGCAGCCTCCACGGCCACGTCGGTCCCGGTGCCGATGGCGATCCCGACGTCGGCCCGGGCGAGCGCCGGGCTGTCGTTGATGCCGTCGCCTACCATTGCCACCACCGCGCCGCCCCGCTGCAACCGCTCGACTTCGGCGACCTTGCCTGCGGGGAGCACGCCGGCGATCACGCGCTCGATCCCGGCCTGCCGGGCGACCGCCTGCGCGGTGCGCTCGTTGTCGCCGGTGAGCATCACGACGTCGAGGCCCATGCCGCGCAGCCGCCGGATCGCCTCGCGCGACGTGGCCCTGATCGGATCCGCGACCGCGATCACGCCGGCGAGCGCGCCGTCGAGCGCCACGTACATCGGTGTCTTCCCCTCGCCCGCCATCCGCTCGGCCTCGGCGCTGAGCGGCGTGGGATCCACCGACCACTCGCGCAGGTGCGCCTCGTTCCCGACGGCGATGCTGCGACCTTGCACCACGCCCTGCACGCCGCGGCCCGTCACGCTCTCGAACGCGTCGGGGGCGGCGATCGCGAACTCGCGCTCCTTCGCGTGCCGCACGATGGCGTCGGCGAGCGGGTGCTCGCTCGAGCCCTCGATCGAGGCCACCAGCCGCAGCAGCTCGTCGGTGTCCACCAGGGCCGCCGGGGCCAGTGTCACGTCGGTCACCGTGGGCCGGCCCTCGGTCACCGTGCCCGTCTTGTCGAGTACCACGGTGGTCACGTCGCCGGCACGCTGCAGTGCCTCGCCACCCTTGATCAGCACGCCGAGTTCGGCGCCCTTGCCCGTGGAGACCATGACGGCAGTGGGCACCGCCAGCCCCATGGCGCAGGGGCAGGCGATGATGAGCACCGCGACCGCCGCGGCGAACGCCCGCACCACGGCCTCACCACCCGGGGCGCCGCCCGCATGGACGGCGACGAACCAGGCGACGAAGGTCGCGATGGCGATGGACACCACGACCGGAACGAAGACCGCGCTGATGCGGTCCGCGAGCCGTTGGATCGGCGCGCGCGAGCCCTGCGCGTCGCGCATGAGCTTCACGATCTGTGCGAGCACCGAGTCGGCGCCGAGCGTGGTCGCCCGGAAGCGGAAGGCGCCCCGGCCGTTGATCGTGCCGCCGATCACGCGGTCACCCGTCTGCTTCGGCACCGGCAGCGACTCGCCGGTGAGCATGCTCTCGTCCACCGCGCTCTCGCCCGTGAGCAGCTCGCCATCCACCGGCACGCGCTCGCCCGGCCGCACCACCACGACGTCACCGCCATGCACGTCCTCCACCGGCACGTCGATCTCGCTGCCGTCCCGTGCCACGCGCGCCGTCTTCGGCTGGAGCTGCGCGAGGGCGCGGAGCGCCGTGGAAGTCTGCCGCTTGGCCCGCGCCTCGAAGGCGTTGCCGGTGAGGATGAGGGCGATGATGATGATCACCGCCTCGTAATAGACATCGGGTGGCACACCGTTGGCGAGAAAGAAGCCCGGTGCGACCGTGGCGACCACCGAATAGAGAAACGCCGCACCGGTGCCCACGGCCACGAGCGTATTCATGTCCGCCGAGTGGTGGCGAAAGGCGGCCCAGGCGCGGGTGAAGAAGTGGCGCCCCGCCCATGCCATGACGCCGAGCGTGAGGGCCAGCAAGCCCCACGAGAGCACGGCGGCGGGAATGGCGTAGAGCCATGGCGCCATGCTACGGAGGGCGGGCGTGAGCGACTCCATCGCCCAGCGCATGAACGGATCCGCCGCGGGACCGTGGGCATGCGCGGCGTCGCTCGCCATGAGCGGCATCGAGACGACCATCGCCACGGCGCCAGCGAGACCGCTCGCGATGGCCTTGGTCCGCAGCTCGCGGAACTCCTCCTCCTGGGCGCGGTCGCGCGCCGCCTGCTCCTCGAAGGCGCTCTGGGCGACCTGCGGAAACTCGGCACCGTAGCCCGTGCCCCGGATCGTCTCGATGAGCGCCTCCGGCGAGACGGCGCTAGGGTCGTAGGTAACGGTGGCGTTCCCCATCATCAGGTTGACGGCAGCGTCAGCGACGCCGGGGGTCTTCGACAGCGTCCGCTGAACGCGACCCTGGCAGGCCGCGCACGTCATCCCCGTGACGGGGATGACGACCTTCTCCGTCGACCGTTCGGGCGACGGCGCGACGACGGGCCGTGGGTGCGTGATGTTCGCGGTGGTCATGATCGGTGGTCTCGCAGCGCTGGTGTGCTACTCGGCGACGAGCTTGCCGCGCAGCATGCTCATCCCGCAGGTGAACTCATAGGTTCCGGGCATGCCCGGCGTGATCTCGATCGTGGTCTTCTGGTGGGCGGGCAGGAAGCGACGGATGCCGAAGTCCCCGAAGACGACCTCCTCGGAGCAGCCCGAGGTCTCCTGCCGGTCGAAGACGAGGCGCACGGGGGCGCCGGCCTTGACGCGGATGGTCGCGGGGTCGTAGCCACCGCGGACCGCAACGGTGACCTCCTGCGCGCCACCAGCGACGGCCGTGGCCGACGTGACACCGCGCTCGGCAAGGAAGAAGTACCAGTTGACCCAGAGGATCGCCGCCACGCCGGCGGCGATGACGAGCCACTCAGTCGAACTCAGCATGGCGATCGTCCTCGTGAGGGGGATCGGTGTCAGGCGGAGCGCGGCGAGCAGCAGCTCGTGCCGGCCGCTCGCGGGAGCGGACGGTCCGCGATCCGCGCCTCGTAGCCGGCCGCGCGGACGGCGCTGAGCACGGCATCGCTGGACGTGGCCTGCGGACCGAGCGCGATGGACGCGGCGCCGACCGCAACGCGCTGCACTTCGACGCCGGATAGCCCGGCGAGCGCCTTGGTGACGGCGGCGACGCAGTGGCCGCAGCTCATGCCGTCGATGGCGAGGTCGACCTGCTGCGCAGTGGACGCGGGAGGGGTGGACGTGGACGGCATCTGTGTGCTCCTCATAGTGGATGGTCGGATACCCTACGTGGGTATAAGTATATATACCCCCACCCCCTATGTAAAGTGTCAGCCGCGGCCGCCAGCCGCGGCGCAGGACCGCTCCTCGCCGAGCCTCCCGTCGCGCAACTCCCTGGCCTGGTGAGCGGCCCGTCACCGACTCGGTCCGCCACGCCAGCCTGACACCGGATGCCGTATGCCCACCGGTCGTGCGGCGGGGTTCACACGTCCAGGCCGCGGCGGCGCTCGTGCGCGTGAGCGGCACGGGTGTGGCTGCTCTGCGTCGGGGTGAACCGTAGGGCAGAACGCAAACCCGGGGGGTAGCCTTGGCTACCCCCCGGGTTCGTCGCCTCGGACGCGTGTACCTCTCAGAGTTCCGCGCGCCGGAGGAGCTGTGCGTTGATGGCCACGATGATCGTGCTGAGCGACATGAGCACCGCGCCCGCGGCCGGTGTGAGCACCACGCCCCACGGGGCGAGCACGCCCGCGGCCAGCGGGATGGCGACGATGTTGTAGCCGGCCGCCCACCAGAGGTTCTGTACCATCTTGCGATACGTCGCGCGCGACAGGTTGATGATCCTGGGCACGTCGCGCGGGTCGCTCCGCACGAGCACGATGTCGCCCGCCTCGACCGCTACGTCGGTGCCGGCGCCGATGGCCACGCCCACGTCCGCGGTGACGAGCGCCGGCGCATCGTTCACGCCGTCGCCCACCATCGCCACGCGCTTCCCCTCGCGCTGGAGCCGCTCGATGTGGGCGGCCTTGTCCTCCGGCAGTACCTGGGCGAGCACGGTGTCGATGCCGAGCTCGCGCGCCACCGCCTCGGCCACGGGCCGCGCGTCGCCGGTCATCATCACCACCTCGATGCCGGCGTCGTGCAGCTTCCGCACGGCCTCGCGGGACTCGGGCCGAACCGCATCGGCTACGGCGAAGGCGGCGAGCGTCCGACCGTCCTCCACGAGGTAGACCACGCCCTGCCCGCGTGCCGCGGCTTCCCGCGCGAACTCCGCCAGCTCCGGCTCGGGCGTGACGTTCAGGCTCACGAGCAGGTTCGGGCCGCCCTCGGCGAGGTCACGCCCCTCCACCCTCGCGCGCACGCCGCGTCCCGGGATCGCCTCGAAGCCGGTCGCGGCGGGAATCTCGAGCTCGCGCTCCTCGGCGCTCTTCACGATGGCCCGTGCGACCGGGTGCTCGGCGTCTCGCTCGACGGCCGCAGCCAGGCGGAGCGCCTCGTCCTCGGCGAGCCCCCCCGCGGTGCGCATCGCCACCACGCGGTGCTCGCCGAGCGTGAGGGTGCCGGTCTTGTCGAACACCACCGCGGTGAGGTTCCGCGCCTCCTCGAGCCCGCGACGGTCGCGCACGAGGAGCCCGCCATGGGCGCCGAGCGTGGTCGAGATGGCGAGGACGAGCGGCACGGCCAGCCCGAGAGCGTGCGGGCAGGCGATGACGAGCACCGTCACCAGCCGCTCGATCGCGGTGGCGGCCGTGGCGCCGGCGAGGAGCCAGGCGACGAGCGTGACGGCGCCGGCGCCGAGTGCCACCCAGGTGAGCATGCGCGCCGCGCGGTCGGCGAGCACCTGGGCGCGAGACTTCGAGGTCTGCGCCTGCTCCACGAGGCGCATGATCCCGGCGAGCGCCGTGCGCTCCCCCGTCCCTGTGACCTCGACGCGGAGCGAGCCCGCGCCGTTCACCGTGCCGGCGATCACCTTCACGCCCTCCACCTTCTCGACGGGCGCGGACTCGCCGGTGATCATCGCCTCGTTCACCGCGCTCCGCCCCGACCGGACGACACCGTCGGCGGGGACGCTCGCCCCCGGTCGCACGAGGACGACGTCGCCGTCCTGGAGTTCGGAGATCGGGATCTCCGCCACGCGCTCGGCCGCGCCCTCGCCTCTGACACGGGTGGCGGTGCTCGGCAGCAGCTTGGCCAGCTCGCCGAGCGCGCCCTCGGCCTGGGAGATGGAGCGCATCTCCATCCAGTGGCCGAGGAGCATGATGGCGACGAGCGTCGCCAGCTCCTCCCAGAGCGGCATCCCGGGGAAGCCGAGCGTGACCGCGGCGCTGAAGACGAAGGCGACGGTGATGGCGAGCGCGATCAGCGTCATCATCCCGGGGAGCCGCGCGCGGATCTCGCCTACGGCGCCCTGCACGAACGGCCAGCCGCCGTAGAGGAACACCGCCGTGCCGAGCACGGGCGGGATCCAGCGCGCGCCGGGGATCGCGGGCGGCGTGTAGCCGAACACGCGCGGCAGCATGTGCCCCCAGACGAGGATCGGGACCGTCATCGCCAGCGACAGCCAGAACTTGTCGCGGAACATCGCGACGGAATGGCCGGCGTGCTTGTCGTGCGCGCCGTGGGCGTGGTCGTGTGCTGCCATCCCGCTGGCGGCGTGCGATGCGTGCGCGGCGTCCACGGCATTCCGGTCGTGTGTCGCCCGGCCATGCTCCGCGTGCGTCGCGTGGCCCGCGTGGCCGGCGTGGCCGGCTGGTGTCGTGCCGGTCGGGGTCTGGCGCGCCGAAGTCCCCGGAGGGGTGAGCTCCGCGTCCACTTCCCTCTCCGCCTCGACTGACGGTGCGTCGTCGGTGTGAGCGGCATGTCCAGAGTGGACATGTCCACTCTGGGTGTGGTTATGCGTGTGCGGGCTATCGGGGGCCGCATCTTCGTCGCGCTGGATGCCATCGTGCATCCCGTGCGAGTGGCTGGACCCGGGGGACGATGGTCGGGATGCCGCGCCGGACGCTGCATCGGGCGAGTGGCGGTGGCCGTCGTGTTCGCTGTTGCTCATGCTGGATCCTGCGAGTGGTGACAAACTCACCGCGATCGCGCGGGGGGGGGGCACTGGTGCCGAAATGGGTGCAGGTGACGTCTTCGGGTCAACCCACAGCAGAGACCGCCGCACCCCCTCGGGGCACTCTCGCTCGGGTACTGTCAGGGTACTTTGGCGCTCCTCCATTGCTCCGGCCAGGTGCTGTGCCCATGCAACCTCGCATGCAATCCCGCGTGAATCGAGCCACCAGCACATCTGACGTGAGCAGTCTGGGGGTACACGTCTGGAATACACGTCGGCACTCTCGGTGCCCGATTCCCGGTACCCGAACGCGGGGCGATCCTGACCGACAGCCCGCCTGGTCAAAGGACTCGCCAACTCTACATCGGGCGCTGAATCGCACATGAATGCCCCATGAATCTCCGCGAATACTCTGCCCCCACCCGAGGGCCTTCCCGCTGCGCGCGCTGCTCGCCGGTGCACGCGCGACTCCGGCATCACTTCCTACGCCCGACAGCGGTGGGTTACATTGCGCCACCTGGTATGCAGCCTCCCATCGTTCCTGCCCATCCGCTGCGCCGCCTCGGCGCGCTCCTGCTCACCCTGAGCGTCCTCGTGACGTCGCTCGGGTGGGCACACCTGATCTGCGGCGCGGTGACCGAGCAATCCGCCGGTGCAGCCGCGACGGCGAGCCGGCCGGGCGAGTACCCGGGCGTGCACCCAGGCGCGGCCGGCATGCAGGCCGTGGACGGGGCGAGTGGTACGAGGATCGGTGTGGCGCCTGAAGGGGCCAGCGGTGACGCAGGACGCCCTGCCGATCAGTGCGCCGGCCACGGTTGCCAGTTGCCGTCCCAGTCGACGTCCGAGACTGATGGCTGCACGATGGAGGCGCACTGCACTGCCGCGTTCGCGCCGTCGGCCGTAGCGGTCCACATGCCCGCATCCCACGCCCCGACGCAGCCTATCGTGCCCTCGTCCAGCCGGCTGCTCGAGCGCGCGTACCAGCCCGACGCGCCCCCTCCGAGGGCCTGACCTCCGACAGGCATCCGCCGCACGGCGGGTGCCGGCGCCGTCCCACGGCGCCCTCTGATCGCGGCCGCCAGCCCGGCGTGTCGCGCTCCATCATCGTCGTGAGGTTCCCCGTGTCGCCTCGTGCCTCGAGGCGTCCTGATCCCGCTATCGGTCGGAAGGCCGTGCACCTGCACGCGCCAGCCGCACCGTCAGGTGTATGCACGGGCGCTCCTCGCATCCGTCACGCTGAACTCCATGAATGACACCTTGAGCAACCGACTGGCCTCCGCCGCACGGGCGAGCCTCTCGCGTCGTCGATTCCTGCAGTCCACCGGTGCCCTCGGCCTGCTGGCGGGCGCCGAGGCGCTCCTCCCCAGTTACGCCCGCGCCGCCTCGCCCGGCGGATCGCCGCAAGCACTCCGCCCGCGCATGGTAGACGGCGTGGCCGTCTACGACCTCACCATCGGCGAGACCCCGTTCGCCGTCGCCGGGCGCCGCACCAAGGCCGTCACCACCAACGGGACCGTCCCCGGCCCCCTCCTCCGGCTCCGCGAGGGGGAGGAGACGATCCTCCGGGTGACGAACCAGCTCCGGGAGGACACCTCCATCCACTGGCACGGTCTCCTCCTGCCGCCGGAGATGGACGGCGTGCCAGGCCTGAGCTTCCCCGGCATCATGGCCGGCACCACGTTCGAGTACCGCTTCCCGCTCAAGCAGTACGGCACCTACTGGTACCACTCGCACTCGGGGCTCCAGGAGCAGCTCGGCCACTACGGCCCGCTCGTCATCGAGCCCGCGGGCGGCTACCCGTACCAGTTCGACCGGGAGTACTTCGTGGTCCTCTCGGACTGGACGTTCGAGAACCCGTACCGGATCCTGGCCAAGCTCAAGAAGCAGCCCGACTACTACAACTTCCAGAAGCGCACCGTCTTCGACTTCTTCCGCGACGTCGCCCGTGACGGGTTCGGGCCCACCATGAGCGACCGCTGGATGTGGGCCGAGATGCGGATGAACCCGACCGACATCTCGGACATCACCGGGGCGACCTACACCTACCTGATGAACGGCCTGGCGCCGGAGTCCAACTGGACGGGGCTCTTCCGCCCCGGCGAGCGCGTGCTCCTGCACTTCATCAACGCCTCGGCGGCCACCTACTTCGACGTGCGCGTCCCGGGGCTGCCGATGACGCTCGTCCAGGCGAGCGGCCAGTACGTGCAGCCGGTGGAGACGGACGAGTTCCGCCTCGAGATCGCCCAGACCCTCGACGTGATCGTCGAGCCGACGGAGGACCGCGCCTACACCGTGTTCGCCGAGGCCATGGACCGTAGCGGCTACGCCCGTGGCACCCTCGCCCCGCGCGAGGGGATGGAGGCCCCGGTGCCGGAGCGGCGGTCCCGCCCCGTGCTCAGCATGGCCGACATGGGCATGGATCACCCAGGGCACGGCGGCAGCTCGGGGGACGGCGGGCACGGCGCCATGCAGCACCAGCCGCCAGCTGCGGACAGTGCCGCACACGCCGGCGGCCACGCAGGTCAGCACGCGGGCCATGGCGCGGGTCACGACATGGCGGCGGTGGCCCAGCGCGACACGAGCCATGCGGGCCACGCGATGGCCGGCGCCACGGCGGCGGGCGCCGCGATGGTGGGCCACGCGGGGCACGACATGAGCGCCATGGCTGGCATGGAAACCGGCGCCCTCGCCGACGTCGCGGTGGCCGGCGCCATCCGCACGCACGGGCTCCGCCCGCCCGGCACGCTCCCGGGCATGGCGGCGCACGAGCCGGACACCCACGGCCACGGCAATGCCGACGTGCCCGACATGCTGCACAGCCGTCTCTCGGAGCCCGGCCTCGGCCTGGGCGAGGACGGCTGGCGCGTGCTCCGCTACACCGACCTCCGCGCCCTCGAGCGGCGGCCGGACTTCCGCGCGCCCGAGCGCGAGATCGAGATCCACCTGACGGGCAACATGGAGCGCTTCACCTGGTCCATCGACGGCGTGCCGTTCAAGGACGCCGAGCCGATCCGGTTCGAGTACGGCGAGCGGATCCGGCTCACCATGGTGAACGACACGATGATGAACCACCCGATGCACCTGCACGGGATGTGGATGGAGCTGGAGAACGGGCACGGGGAGCTGATCCCGCGCGTCCACACCGTGAACGTGAAGCCCGCCGAGCGGTTGTCGCTCCTCATCACCGCCGACGCGCCCGGGAAGTGGGCCTTCCACTGCCACGTGCTCTATCACATGGAAGTCGGGATGTTCCGCGTCGTCGAGGTCTCCGAGCCGGGCGCGCGCGGCACGGAGCCGCGTCCCATGGAGGGCCATCACGGCAAGGGTCACCATACCGAGGGACACCATACGAGCGGTCACCAGACGGAGGTCCGGCATGCTGAGCAGTGATCAACTCCGGAGCGAGCGGCACCGCCGGCGTGGCCGCCGGCCCACACTCCGTAGCGTCCGTCGTGCGTGCCACGGAGCCGCGGCAGCCGCGGCGCTCGTCATCGGCCTCGCCGTGCCGGGCCGCACCACAGCGGCGCAGGGGGTAAGCCCCGAGCACCTGCGTGAGATGATGGACTGGGGACGCGAGACGTTCCTGCTCGCCGAGGTGCTGGAGATCGCACCGGACGCAGGCGGTCGTCCCGTGGGCTACGACCTCCTCGGCTGGGCCGGCGGCGAGTCCCGCCGGCTCTGGGCGAAGGCGGAGGGCGAGCACGGCACCCGCCAGGGCAGCGGCCACACGGAGCTGCAACTGCTCTACGGGCAGCTCATCTCGCCGTGGTGGGACGCGCAGGTGGGCGCGAAGGTCGATGTCCACTACGGGGCGGGCAGCACGCGCACGCGCACCTCGCTGGCGCTCGGCGTGCAGGGTCTCGCGCCCGGCTGGTTCGAGGTCGAGCCCACCGTCTTCGTCAGCCAGGACGGCGACGTCTCGGCCAGCCTGACGGCGTCGTACGACCTGCTGTTCACCCAGCGCCTGGTGGTCCAGCCACGGCTGGAGACGAGCGTGGCGCTGCAGGAGGTGCCGGAGTTCGGCGTCGGGTCCGGCCTGAACGACGTGGAGCTCGGACTGCGGATGCGCTACGAGATCCGGCGCGAGTTCGCGCCGTACGTCGGCTTCTCGTGGTCGAACCGGTTCGGCGGGACGGCCGACCTGGCGCGCGCGGCGCGCGAGCCGGTACGCGATCTCCAGCTCGTGGCCGGCGTGCGGCTCTGGCGCTGACGGCGAGGTGCGTCCTTGCCGTGCGTCCCCGGGGATCGGGGACGCACGGCCCTCCGCCGCTCGCGCGGCGACACCCATGCTCGGAGCTGCGGCGCAGGTCCCATCTGCAAGTCGGACCGTTCAGCGTCGGGAGGTAGGTGCCGGCAGCGCATTAAGAGCGCCTCTCAAAACTGTTCCAGGTAGTTGAGGCAGATTAATGCAGATCCGACATTGAGGGAGGCTCGGTGCATCGCTACAAGCCTCTAGTAACGGATGGTGAGCCGCCGGAACCGGGCGAGCCAGGCAATCGTGCGCCCGACGACCCAGCGGTGCTTCCCGAGCCTCTCCCTCGACTCGATCCCCCGACGAGCGATCCGATGCTTGATGTGGTGACGCCTCTTACAGGCATCCCGACAGCGACGGAAGTCGTACGCCTTGTCGGCATGGAGCTTCTCCGGCCTCCGGCGGGGCCTGCCTCGGCGTCCGGTCCCGAGCGGCGGGATGGCATCGAGCATCGGCTCCAACATCCGGCTGTCGTGCAGGTTCGCCGCCGTCACCTCGACGGCGAGCGGGATCCCTCGGGCGTCGACCACAAGATGCTACTTCGAGCCCGGTTTGCCTCTATCCGTCGGATTCGGTCCGGTGGCGGCCCCCCCTTTCGCCGGCAGGCTGCGCGAGTCCACAACCGCCCGGCGGCCCCAGGGCCCCCCAGTCCGCCTGGTCCGCCTCCGCCAGCCGCTCGAGCATCGCCCGGTGAGCTTCCCGCGCCGCTGCCACGCCCTTAAGCCGCCTCCAGCAGGTGACCCCGGAGTCACAGCCCATCTCCCTGGGCAGCATCTCCCACGGAATCCCCCACCGCCGCGGACCATCTCATCCTGACCGGGCCACGCACCTTCGGCACCGCGCGGGCAAAGCTGATGTCGGCCGGCAGATGGTGGGCGCGATACTCCGCGCACGTCTCTGCCACCCGCTCTCCCGCACGATCACGTCCGGCGTGAGCAGAGGGCGAGCACGACCGCGCTGTCGCCAGCAGCGAGCGCCGCGTCGAAACGCCTGATCACGGCGACGACATCGGCGGAATCGGTCCGTGCACCAGTCGCCGCTGGCACCGTGGCATGGGCCGGCGCGGACCGGTCGGCATGGGCGCGGGCTGGCTGCGATCTGCCGGCCACCCTTTACACCAGCTAAAACTCAGCTGTAGATTCGGCCACCGCCCCGGATCGGCGAGCCACTCCGCTGCCATGGTCGCGCCGTCCATCATGGTCGCATCGTTGCGCCGTGATCGCCAGCCCACATCTCAAGGGAGAGCCCCGTGCCACGAATTGCCCTCGCGATCGCCCTGGTCGCCGTCGTGCTGGCCGGCGCCTTGGTCCTGCGGAGCGCGCCGACGACGGACCTCCCGGCGCGGGCTGCCGTCATCGACAGCATCGGCAGCCCGGCCGCCTCGGGCAGTGCGGAACCCAATCTCGCGGTCGCGCCCGACGGCCAGGTGTACATGAGCTGGCTCGAGCCCGCGGACTCCGGCCACGCGCTACGCTTCGCCGTCTTCGACGGCACGCGCTGGTCGGCACCGCAGACCATCCGCGAGGGCCGCGACTTCTTCGTGAACTGGGCCGACGTCCCGTCCATCGAAGTACTCGGCGACGGACGGCTCGCGGCACACTGGCTCCAGCGCAACGGGACCGGCACCTACGCCTACGGCGTCCGCATCTCGCAGTCGGGGGACGGCGGCCGGACGTGGAGCACACCGGTGATGCCGCACCGTGACAGCTCGCAAACCGAGCACGGATTCGTGGCGATGTGGCGGGAGAACGGACGAATCGGTGCAGCCTGGCTGGACGGGCGGAAGTTCGTCAAGGCGGGGCACGACCCGTCCAACGAGATGATGCTCGTCTCGACGACGATCGACCCGAGCGGCGGGCTGGGCGCAGAGGTGCGGCTCGATGAGCGCACGTGCGACTGCTGCCAGAACGCGGTAGCGGTGACGGCGGACGGGCCGATCCTCGCATACCGCAACCGTTCGCCCGACGAGATCCGGGACATCTACGTCACGCGGCGGGTGGCCGGGGAATGGACCGTCGGCACGGCGGTCCACGCGGACAACTGGAAGATCGCGGCGTGCCCTGTGAACGGTCCGGCGCTCGCGGCCGACGGCCGACGCGTCGCGCTCGCCTGGTTCACGGGCGCCAACGACAGCGCCCGTGTGCAGGTGGCGTTCTCCGACGACGCGGGTGCCCGGTTCGGCACCCCAATTCGTGTCGACGGCGGCAACCCGGCCGGCCGAGTGGACGTGGCGCTCCTCCAGGACGGAGGGGCGCTCGTGACCTGGATCGAGCGCATCGGGGGCGACACCGCGGCAGTGCGCGTGCGCCGGGTCGGGCGCGACGGACAGGCCGGGGCGCCGCTGACGATCGCCAGCTCCTCGGCCGCGCGGGCAAGCGGGTTTCCGCGCCTGGCGCTGGCGGGCCCCGACGTCGTCTTCGCCTGGACGGTCCCCGGACGCCCGTCCGCCATCCGCATCGCGCGCACCGCCGTCACCTCCCTCCGATGATGCCGCTGACACAGCTGATGCTTCGCACCGACCGGCGGGCGTCGCTCCTCCTCGTCTCCGTTCTCGCGCTCGTCGCGGCTGCGTGCGCGCCTCGCGACGCCTCGTCCGGCGGCGGTGACACGCCCGGGCGGGTCGAGATCGGGGCTCCGGCGCCATCGTATCGTACGACGTCGCTCGACGGCGATTCGGTGTCGCTTGACGCGCAGCGCGGCAAGGTCGTCCTCCTGAACGTCTGGGCGACGTGGTGTCATCCATGTCGCACCGAGATCCCCGAGCTTCAGGCCATCCATGATCGGTACCGAGCTCGGGGCCTCGAGCTGGTCGGCGTGAGCGTCGATGCGGACGGGTCGGATGACAACATCCGCGGCTTCATGCAGGAGTTCCGGATGACGTACCCCGTCTGGCGGGATCCGGGCGAGCGCGTGTCCGCGCAGTTCCTCGTCCTCGGCGTGCCTGCCACGTTCCTCATCGACCGGGAGGGCGTGCTGCGATGGCGGAGAACCGGGCCGATCCAGCCGAACGACTCGTCGCTCTCGTCGGCCATCGAACGCGCCCTGGGGTCCTGACCTATGCAGAGTCCCTCGTTGGGCATCGGCATCAGCTTCACGGCAGGGGTGCTGAGCTTCCTGTCTCCCTGTGTGCTCCCCCTGATCCCGAGCTACGTCAGCTTCATCACCGGCCTGAGCCTCGACGACGTACAGCGATCGCGGCGGGTGACGCTCGTTCACTCGCTCCTGTTCATCGCCGGCTTCACGATCGTCTTCCTGCTGCTCGGTGCGACGGCGACCGCGCTCGGACGCGTCTTCCTCCGCCACCGGGATTGGGTGGGGCGTATCGGGGGCGTGCTGGTGATCGTCCTCGGGCTCTATTTGCTCGGCGTGTTCAACATCGGCGCGTTCGCCCGGGAGCGGCGAGTTCACATCACGAACAAGCCGCTCGGCTACCTCGGAACGCTCCTCGTAGGGATGGCGTTTGCCGCGGGGTGGACGCCGTGCATCGGCCCCATCCTCGGCGGCGTCCTCACCTACACGGCCAGCGCCGCGGATTTCAATCGGGGGCTGGTGCTGCTCCTCGCGTACTCCCTCGGACTCGCGGTCCCGTTCCTCCTGGCCGCGCTCATGATCGACCGCTTCATGGAGCTCTTCCAGCGGTACCGAGGCGCGCTGATCTGGATGTCCCGCGTGTCTGGGGCGCTCCTCATCGCCGTCGGGCTCCTCATGCTCACCGGGAGCATGACGGTGCTGTCGGCGTGGTTGCAGCGCTTCACGCCCGATGCATTGCAAAGCCGGCTGTGATGGACCGAGAGGGCGACTCCGGCTGAGGCGGTCATCGGCACGACGGCCGTCGTTCGACATCCGTCTCGCCGAGACTCGCCGACGACGTCACCGCCGAATGGCGCCGAATGGCGCCGAATGGCGCCGCATGCCGCCGCATGGCGGTGCATCCTGAGTGCCGCCCCGTCACCGAGCGACGGGCACCACGGGGACCATCGGCATCACCGCCGAGCCCCCATCGCTCGCCGCGGTGGCGCCCTCCATGGCCATGTCCATCGGGGTCGGCGTGGCGACGAGGGCTGCGGTCACGACGAGCACGAGCACGCCGACGGCCAGCTCGAGCGTTGCTGAGCGGCGGATGCGGATGGCGCCCTCCACACCCCCCAGCGCCGGTTTCACGCGGAGCCAGTTGTAGGCGCCGGTCCCCGCGACGACAGAGAGGATGGCGAGCTTGAGCAGCAACGTCTGCCCGTAGCCCGACCGCCACAGGGCGCTCACCGCATCCATGTGGAGCCATGCTGAGAAGACGCCCGTCAGGGCTACGATCCCGGCGAACCCGAGCGCGGTCGGTGAGAAGGCGTTGATGAGCTCCGCCGCGCCCCACCCGCGCTCCCCCTCGGGGAGCCGGTGGGCGGCGGGCAGGCCCACGGCGACCACGAGCAGCAGGCTGCCGAGCCAGCCACCGGCCCCGATCACGTGCACCCCGTCGGCGAGCACGGCGAGCCAGGTGAGCTGTGGCACGGCGGCCGCATGGCCAGAGAGAGCGGGCGAGAACGCCAGCGCGGCGACGCCCAGCGCGGCAATGCCCCACCCGGCACGCCCTCCCCCACGCCCTCCCCGGCGCGCGAGCAGGAAGCCGAGACCGGCGAGGGCGACGCCCACGACCTGCAGCAGCCAGCCCCACCCCCACACGGTCCGGCCAAGGATCGCGGCGAGCATGCCGGGATCGAGTGCGCCTTCCCTTCCCTGGAGCGCGTACGACTGGGCGTAGAGGCGAAGGAGCGCGACCACGCCGAGCGCGACCGCCCCCCATAACCCGATCCCAGCCGCCCGGACGCTCGCCGGTGCCAGCATGGGCGATCCTGGCGCCTGTGTTCGCCGGAGTAGGCGGAGGACGAAGCCGTGGAAGGCAACGGCCCCGATCGCGATAAGGATCGCGCTGAAGGTCGCCCATCGGATCGCCACGTAGAGCGGTGACTCGGCGTCGAAGCCCGGGTTATCCGGCAGGCTCGTCGGGTCGTGATGCGTCGCTGCGGGCGGGGTCTGCCCCGAGGGCGCGACACCGCGAGCTCCCCCGCCGGCGGGAGGCAGCGCCGAAGCAGCAGCTTCCACCCCCTCGCCCGGGGGGCCCGCCATCGGATCGGCGAGCCCGGTCGCGCCCGGCATGAGCATGAAGGTGAAACGCCCCCGGACTGGGTGACCGTCGGCGCCCGCTATCTGCCAGGCGACCGTGTACGTCCCCGCCACCAATGGCTCACGGATCGCGCTACCGACCACGCGGCGGGCACCGTCGTCACCGTAGTGCCCAAGCGGGCCGAGGGCGACCGCCTGACTATCGGGCCCGAGGAGCTCGAGACGCGTGAAGGTCAGCTCCACCGCTTCCGTGAACGTGAGCCGGAGCTCCGTTGGCGCGACCGACAGGTGCGCGCCGCTCGCGGGCACCGAACTCTTGAGAGCCCCGTGCGCGAGCGCGGTGGCAGGTGCGCCCAGCATGAGGATGAGCAGGACGAGGAACGACCGGAGGCAAGTGCGCATCTGTATCGTTAGGATGGCAACCCGAGGATGAGTGCCGCGCCACGCGGGCGACGACCACACGCTTTATGATCTATAAAATGTAGAACTGTGCCGCGTCCGGCGCCAGCCTCTGAGGCCCAGCACCGGGTCGGCGCTCATGGCGCAGCACTCGGGGACGCGGGCACCATGCCGGTGGCGGATGGGCGATGCCCCGTAGCCCCCCTGGCGCACCCATCGCCATGCTAGGCCATGCTGCCGCGGCACTTCCTCGGCGCTACCGCGACAGGCCCTCCGCACGGCCCGGGTGCCGAGCGCGCTCGTCCGCGGAACGCTCGGGCTTCTCCGTAGCAAGGGCACGCACGTGAGCTTCGCGTGCCCCGGTGCCCGCCGCATCCCACGAAAGCGGCCGCGTCACCTCGCATCGCGAGCTGTGGCCCAACCTTGCCTCCCCGCATACGGCCGGCTAAGCTCTGGAGCATGTTTTATGCTGCCTACAACTGCGATGCATGGGCGGCCGGCGGATCGCGAGATCCATCGGACAGCAAGCAGCAGCGTGGCGTCGGATCGGTCGGCGCGACGATCGCGCGTGATGCGGCAACGAGAACGTGATGCCGCAGGCGCGGACATTATCACACGGATGAGACCATGAAGGACGACCTGAGCGAACGATTGGCGGCGGCCGCGGCCGCCACGTTGTCGCGGCGCCGGTTCATGCAGGCGACCGGCGCACTCGGGCTGCTGGCGGGTGCCGAGGCGCTGCTGCCCAGCTACGCGCTGGCGCATCCCGGGGCGCGCTCGGCACAGCCGCTCCGGCCGCGCCGGATCGGCGACGCAGCCGTGTACGATCTGACGATCGCCGAAACGCCATTCGAGGTCGCCGGCCGGCGCGCGACGGCGACGACTATCAACGGCACCGTCCCCGGCCCGCTTCTCCAGCTCCGCGAGGGGGAAGAGGCCATTCTGCGTGTGACGAACCGGTTGCAGGAGGACACCTCCATCCACTGGCACGGCATTCTCCTGCCGCCGGAGATGGATGGCGTACCCGGCGTGAGCTTCCCGGGGATCCGGGCGGGTGAGACGTTCGAATATCGATTCCCGCTCAAGCAGTACGGCACCTACTGGTATCACTCGCACTCGGGCCTCCAGGAGCAGCTCGGCCATTACGCGCCACTGGTCATCCAGCCCGCGGACGGGTATCCCTACCATTTTGACCGTGAGTACGTCGTGATGCTCGCGGACTGGACGTTCGAGGATCCCTACCACATCCTGGCCAAGCTCAAGAAGCAGCCGGACTACTACAACTTCCAGAAGCGCACCGTCTTCGACTTCTTCCGGGACGCCGGCAAGCATGGCTTCGCGTCCACCGTCCGCGACCGCCTCATGTGGGCGGAGATGCGGATGAATCCGACGGACATCAATGACATCACCGGTGCGACCTACACCTACCTGATGAACGGCATGGGGCCCGACTCCAACTGGACGGGGCTCTTCCGGCCGGGCGAGCGCGTACTTCTGCATTTCATCAACGCGGCATCTGCCACCTACTTCGACGTGCGCATCCCGGGGCTGCCGATGACGCTCGTGCAGGCGAGCGGCCAGTCCGTGCAGCCGGTAGAGACGGACGAGTTCCGCATCGAGATCGCCCAGACCTTCGACGTGATCGTCGAGCCAACGGAAGATCGCGCCTACACCGTGTTCGCCGAGTCCATGGACCGTAGCGGCTACGCGCGGGGGACGCTCGCGCCGCGCGAAGGGATGAGCGCCTCCGTGCCGCCTCGCCGCAAGCGACCGGTGCTGACGATGGCCGACATGGGAATGGACCACGGCGACATGGGCGACATGGGCGACATGGGCGACATGGCCGGGATGGACCACAGCCGGATGCCAGGCATGACACCGCCAGCCGCCGCTACCGCGGACACGGCACGTACCGGCGCCGGCCATGCGGGCCACGACATGAGCGCGGTGGTGCCACCGCGCGACACGAGTGTGACGGCCCATGCCGGTCACGACATGGCCGCGATGGCGGGGATCGGCAGCGGCGACGAGGCAAGGTACGCGGTGGCCGGAGCCATCCGAACCAGCGGGCTGCGGCCCCCCGGCACGTTGCCCGGCATGCTCGATCACGAGCGCGACACGCACGGCCCGGGCAACGCTGCCGTCCCGATGATGGTAACGAGCCGCCTCTCGGAGCCCGGTCTCGGGCTCGGTGACGACGGCTGGCGCGTGCTCCGCTACACCGACCTCCGCGCCCTCAAGCCCAGAGCGGACTTCAAGGCGCCAGAGAGGGAGATCGAGCTGCACCTCACCGGCAACATGGAACGCTTCATGTGGTCGATCGACGGGGTGGCGTTCAAGGACAGCGAGCCGATCCACTTCAACCACGGCGAACGCCTGCGCCTGACGATGGTGAACGACACCATGATGAACCACCCGATGCACCTGCACGGGATGTGGATGGAGCTGGAGAACGGGCACGGGGAGCTGATCCCGCGCGTCCACACCGTGAACGTGAAGCCCGCCGAGCGGTTGTCGCTCCTCATCACCGCCGACGCGCCCGGGAAGTGGGCCTTCCACTGCCACGTGCTCTATCACATGGAGGTGGGGATGTTCCGCGTGGTCGAAGTCTCTGAGCCCGGAAAGCGCGGCGTGATCAAGGGACACAGCCATGAGGACTGACGCGCTGCGCCAGCTTCTCCGGCGCGCCCGCCACGCCGGCGTGGCGTTCGGCGCCATCGCGCTTCTGCTGGTACTCCCCCGGCCTGCGGACGCACAGGGAATCGGCCCCGAGCAGCTGAGGCACATGATGGATTGGGGGCGTGACTCATACCTGCTCGCCGAGGTCCTGGAGTACGCGCCTGACGGCATCGACCGACCGGTGCGCTACGATCTCCTGGGCTGGACCGGGGGAGCCTCCAGGCGCATCTGGGTCAAGGCGGACGGTGAGCACGGCACGCGGGCCAGCGGTGGCGAGACGGAGCTGCAACTGCTCTACGGGCAGCTCATCTCGCCGTGGTGGGACGCGCAGGTGGGCGCGAAGGTCGATGTCCACTACGGGGCGGGCAGCACGCGCACGCGCACCTCGCTGGCGCTCGGCGTGCAGGGTCTCGCGCCCGGCTGGTTCGAGGTCGAGCCCACCGTCTTCGTCAGCCAGGACGGCGACGTCTCGGCCAGCCTGACGGCGTCGTACGACCTGCTGTTCACCCAGCGCCTGGTGGTCCAGCCACGGCTGGAGACGGGCGTGGCCGTGCAATCCGTGCCGGAGTTCGGTGTCGGGTCCGGCCTGAACGACGTGGAGCTCGGACTGCGGATGCGCTACGAGTTCCGGCGCGAGTTCGCGCCGTACGTCGGCTTCTCGTGGGCACGCCGGCTCGGCGGCACGGCCGACCTCGCCCACGCGTTGGGCGAGCCGGTGCGCGAGTTCTCCTTCGTGGCCGGCCTGCGCATCTGGCGGTGAGCGGGGCGGCATCTTCGGGGCTCGCTTGCGGCCGCGGCCATCGGATCGCCCTCCGATGGCCGGCCGTGCTGTTACGTCCCGATCGGTGGATCGCTCAGCCGTCGCGCACGGCTCCAGCTGCGTGGCCTTGCTACGCGTGCAGCGCCGCGTGCACGATGAGCAGCGATACGGCGATGATGCTGCGGAATACGCAGCGCTGGCCTCCGAACGACGATGCGAGCGTGCGGTGATTCATCACGATGGCATCCCCCGACGAGGATTCACGACAGAGGTGCGCGACGGCGACGTTCGACCGGCCATTGTCGGTGGAGTCGATGGACGATGTGAACGAGCCTGCCGCTCGTGTTCTGCCGCGTGAGGCCGCTGAAGACCGTGCCGCGCGGTGGCAGCCCTTCCCCTCCCTATCGTCTGGCCCGGATCGCACCTGATTCGTCGCGGCCTGATGCGTCGCGGCCGCTCCGCCCGGGCGTCGCCTCGCGCCTCACGAGGCGCGTCGCACTCCTGACCCTGCCGATCGGCTGTATGCTCGCTGCGTGCGGGAACGGGAAGTCGGACGCCCTCCCGCCACTCGACCCGACGATCCTGCGTACGGGCGCCGCGGTCTACCGGGCACGTTGCGCCGCCTGCCACGGCGCGCGCGGCGAGGGAGCCGCCGACTGGACTCGACCGGGCCCCGGTGGCGTCTATCCACCGCCGCCGCACGATTCGACCGGCCACAGCTGGCACCATGCCGACGGACTGCTCTACCGCATCGTCGCCCGCGGCACAGCCACGGCGATCGGCGACACGATCCACGCTTCCCGCTACGGCATGCCCGCCTTCGACTCCGTGCTGTCGCCGCAGGAGATCCACGACGTCATCATCTACCTGAAGGCGGGATGGACGTCGGCGCAGCGCCGAAGCCAGGCGGAGGCGAGTCGCGCCGAGCCATTCCCGGACTCGGTCCAGTCTCGCTGAGGGTACCGGCGCCAGCGCCAGATGGCCGCCGCTCAGCCAGTGGCGACTGACTGCCGGGCTCGCGGTGCCGAGGCCTCGGGCCGGTTCGCCCGAGGAAGTGGCGTGGCTCGACAGACCCGGGCCACACCCTCGCGAGATCAGGTTCTGGCTCAGGCGCTCTGGCTCAGGCGCTCTGGCTCAGGCGCTCTGGCTCAGGCG
>ERZ778017.906-NODE-906-length-34370-cov-20.693050_pt1 | contig 34370 bp, 29 predicted proteins | sample MGYA00375747_ERZ778017 | MGnify/ENA primary metagenome ERZ778017 (study PRJEB29350, sample SAMN05509838) | bioreactor metagenome | biome: bioreactor; material: wastewater | place: South Africa: University of Cape Town | collected 2014-03-17 ...
GAACGCGCTGTTCTACGCCGACAACACCCGCATGCTGTACGGCGACGGCCAGGCTGCGGCCGGGCAGCTGGTCACCGAACTGAAATCCCTGGACACCTGAGGCGGGAGAACAAAAGGGGGCGGCGGCAATCAGGCCTTGACCTGATTGCCGCCGTCCCCTTTGCGTCTGCGCAGCGGCGGCAGCGCGACGACCACGGCCAGGACCACCGCGGCGCCATACCAGGCCAATGCGCCGGCAGGCACGCCCAGCCGCACCAGCGCCCACAGCATGCCGGGCCCGGCGGCGCCCAGCGCCTGGCGCAGGCTGATGCCCATCGAGCCGGCCAATTGCAGGCCGACGAACACCACGTCCACACACAAGGCAGCCAGCAGCGTGGACAGCACGGCCACCGTGGCGCAGGTCAACCCCGGCGCACGCGTGGTCGCGCGCAGGGCCCAGGCCAGCAGCAGGCCCACGAGCGGGGCGAAGACCTCCGGTGGCTGACGGAAATACAGCGTCGCCACCAGCCAGGCCACGCCTGCCGACAGGCCCAGCGTGAGGATGCTGAGGAGTGCCGACATGCCGGTGAGAAGCCAGCGCAGGCGCATCAGGACTGCTGGGCTGCGGTGTGGATTGGCATGCGGATTTCCTGGCGAAAGGTCGCCATCATAGCGTGCGCGCGTGCGGGCTTCGTGCGCCAGGCGGCGGCGATGGCCTGATCTGGGACAAGCAAAGCGGCGCAGCCCTTTGCATAATAGAAACTTTGACGCGGGGCCAACCCCGGGTCGGCAACTGGCTGGTGATACGCATGGGCGGTTTCAGTTTGAACAGCGAACCCTTCACCCTGGTGCGCGATTGCGACGCCGTGATGGTGCCGCAAGGCGAAGAGGTGGTGTTGCCGGCCGGGCAGATCGGCTACATCACCCAGGCGCTGGGAGGCAGCTTCACCGTGTACGTGGAGGGCAACCTGTTCCGCGTGGCCGGCGACGATGCCGATGCGCTGGGCAAGGAACCGCCGCCACCGCTGGAGTTGCCGCCGAACGCCACCACCGCCGACGTGGAGAAGCTGGCCTGGGAGCAGTTGCGCGCGGTGTTCGACCCGGAGATCCCGGTCAACGTGGTCGATCTCGGCCTCGTCTACGACCTCAGCATGGAACAGCTGCCCAACGGCGACCGCACGGTCTACGTCAAGCTGACCCTGACGGCGCCAGGCTGCGGCATGGGCGACATCCTGGTCGAGGACGCACGCACCAAGCTGCTGATGATCCCGACCCTGGTCAAGGCCGACGTCGACCTGGTGTTCGATCCGCCCTGGAGCTACGAGATGATGTCCGACGAGGCGCGCCTCGAAACCGGCATGGTCTGAGCGCGGCAGCTCCCATTCCGACTGGCAGCGTGGCGGAGGTGCCGCGCCTCAGCCGCCTGCCTCCTCGAAGCGGTTGGCGGCGCGGTTCTTGCGCACCTTGGCGGGGTCCCAGACGCGGCCGTTCATCGTGATGTAGACGCCCGCGGGCAAGGTCTGCACCGCGGCCACCGCGCAGCCAATGTTGAAGACCGCGTCCGAGCCCTGGAAGCGCGCCGGATTCAGTGCGCCGGTCAACACGATCACCTTGTCCCTGATGCTGGCCAGCTCCCTCGCGGTGTCCACCATGGTGTCGGTGCCGTGCGTGACCAGCACGTGCCGGTCGGTCTGCCGTTCGATCGTGGCGCGCACCAGGGCGCGGTCCTCGGGTTCCATCTGCAGGCTGTCCTTGCGCATGAGCGGGACGATGGTGAACTCGAAGCCGACCCCGAGCTGGGTCAGGATGTCGCCGATTTGCGGCGCACCGATCTTGTAGTCCGACTTCGCGTCGAAGTAGATCTTGTCGATGGTGCCGCCGGTGGTGATGATCGTCAGATGCTGCATGGTGCCTGGCACACGGGAAGTGCCTGCAGTTTAGCCTGTGCCGGCATCGCCATGTGAGGGGTGCCGGCGCCTGGCGCCCGATCCGTGCGCGGACTCCCGGCTGCCGTGGCCTCGATCTGTGGTGGCTGGGCGGCGGCCGCTTATGACTTCCAGCACATTGAGCAGGGGCGTCGTCGCAGTACGGTCCCCGTGCGGTTCCGCGTGTTCCGCCTGCTCCTCCCCACGCTTCACGAGAGATATTCCGATGTCCATGTCAAGCCGTGTGCTGCACGTATTGCTGGCTGCCGCCTTGTTGCTGGTCGTGTCGGCCGCATGTGCGGCGACGGTGCCGGCCAATGAATTGACCAGTGCCTTGCACTGGCGCAGCGTGGGGCCCTATCTCGGCGGGCGCGTGACCAGTGTGGCCGGCGTCGCCGCGCAGCCAAGTCTTTATTACGCGGCGTATGCCGGGGGCGGCGTATGGAAGACGGAGGATTACGGGCACAACTGGAAAAACATCAGCGACAAATATTTCAGGAACAACAATATCGGCGCCATTGCCGTGGCGCCCTCCAACCCGGACATCATCTACGCCGGCACCGGTGATTCTGCCCCGCGCAACACCTTCCTGACCGGTGAGGGAATGTACAAGTCCACGGATGCCGGAAAGACCTGGGCCTTCATCGGTTTGGGCAATACCCACATCATCAGCTGGATCCTCGTCGATCCCAGGAACCCCGATGTGCTGTACGTGGCGGCACTCGGACATTTCTATGGGCCAAATCCCGAGCGCGGCGTATTCAAGAGCACCGATGGCGGCAAGACCTGGAACAAGGTCCTGTATGTCAACGATAAGACCGGAGCCATCACCATGGCGATGGATCCGGCCAATCCGCAGGTGGTTTATGCCGCGATGTGGGAGGCCTACCGACGGCCCTGGACACTTTCCAGCGGTGGCCCGGGGAGCGGCATCTACAAGACCACCGATGGCGGCGCGCATTGGGTCAACATCACGCACAACCAGGGCTTGCCGACCGGCATCTTCGGCAAGGTGGGCCTGGCCGTGGCGCCGGGCGCGCCCAATGTCGTCTATGCACTGGTGCAGGCCAAGACCAGCGTTCCGGGCAAGCCCGGAGGTTTATTCCGCTCGGACAACGGCGGCCAGACCTGGACGCTGATGAACAACAGCCTGGATATCACGCAGCGCGCCTTCTACTACGCACGCGTCTTCGTCGATCCCAAGGATGCCGACACCATTTATCTGCCCAATGCCGATGTGTTCGTCTCGCACGACGCCGGCAAGACCCTCAGCAAGCTCAAGCCGCCGCACGGCGACAACCACGCGTTCTGGATCAATCCCGACCATCCGCAGATCCTGATCGAAGGCAACGATGGCGGCGCCACCGTGTCGCTGGATGGCGGCAAGACCTGGAGCACCGAGGACAACCAGCCAACCGGGCAGTTCTATCACGCGAATCTCGACAACCAGTTTCCGTTCCGCATCTACGGCGCACAGCAGGATCGTGGTTCGGTGTATGCGCCGAGTGCGGTTCCGGCAGGCGGGATCCCGGCCGTCTGGCGCAGCGTGAAGGGCGGGGAAGCGAGCTGGGTCGTCCCGACGCCGGGGCAGCCCTGGATCACCTACGGCAGCGGCTACTACACGCAGGAGTGGCGGGAGGACCGGCGGACGGGGCTGGCCACCCAGGTCCCCGCGTGGGGGCAATGGAACTTCGGCTCGGCGGCGACCGAGACCAAGTATCGCTTTGGCTGGTGGTACCACCCTAAGGTGTTTGCCCCGCACAACCCGAAGGAGTTGCTGCTGGGCGCCAACGTGGTGTTTGAGACCCTGGACCAGGGCGTCCACTGGAAGGTCATCAGCCCCGACCTCACGCGCAATGACAAGAGCAGGCAGCAGCGTCCGGGTGGTCCGATCAGCGCGGACGTGACCGGCGAGGAGGTCTTCGGCACGCTTTCCTCGATTGCCTTCTCTCCGCTGAGCGACAAGGTCATCTGGACGGGCTCGGATGATGGTCTCGTGCACCTCACCACGGACGCCGGCGGCCATTGGCAGGGTGTGCGCCCGCCGCAGTTGCCGGCCTCGTCCACCATCACCAGCATCGAACCCTCGCATTCGAAGGAGGGCACGGTCTATGTGTCGGCCAGCCGCTACCAGTGGGATGACTTCCATCCCTACGTGTACAAGACCACCGACTCCGGCAGCCACTGGACCACGATCACCGCGGGCTTGCCCAAGGGCCAGTATGTCGAGAGTGTGCGCGAGGATCCGAACGATCCCAGCCTGCTGTTCGCGGGCACCAGCGCGACGGTCTACATGAGCCTGGATGGCGGGGCGCACTGGCAGCCGCTTTCGCTCAACCTGCCGGCGGTGCGCGTGACCGATATCGAGATCCAGCCCGGGCAGCACGCGGTAGTGCTCTCGACGTTTGGCCGCGCGTTCTGGGTGCTAGACAACCTGCAGTTCCTGGAGCAGGTGAGTGCAGCCAAGGTGGCGAGCGATGCGCCTTATCTGTTCAAGCCGCAACAGACCTGGTTGGTGACGCGCCGCACGAGCGGGTTCGGTGCGCAGGCGGCACCCAACTCGGGCGAAAACCTGCCGCCGGGAGCCGCGGTGTTCTTCCACCTGCCGGCTGACTACAACGGCAGGCAGCCGGTGCAGTTGAGCTTTGCCGATGCCTCAGGCAAGGAGATCCGCAGCTTCACCCTGCCGCAACAGCCCAAGGCGACCAAGCCCACATCCGGCGAGGGCGCTGCCAAGGTGGCTGAACTGCATCCGGGAATGAACCGGTTCCTGTGGAATCTGCGTTATCCGGATGCGGTCGACGTCAAGGGCATCTACGAAAGTCCCCACAGCCAGGGCGCGCGGCCGCCGGTAGGTCCGCAAGTGGTGCCGGGTACGTACTATGTCCAGCTGAGCTATGCGGGACACACACAACGGCAACCGTTCGTGGTCAAACTCGATCCGCGCCTGGGCACGACGCCGGCCCAGCTGCAGCAACGCTTCGATCTGCTCATGCAGCTCCGGGACGCGATGGGTCAACTCGGCACGGCACTGAACCAGGCGCTGGATGCCCGCAGCGAGCTGGAGCACGCCGTCGCCGGCAAGCACGATTCCAGCAACGCGGCAGCGCAAGCCCTGGCTGGCTTGAACCGTGATATCGACGAGATGGTGAATCTGCGGATCCAGTCGGACGAAGGCGCCCTCGTGTATGCCGGCAAGTTGCGTGCGCGCCTGTCCTGGCTGGTGGACACGGTGAGCGCGTCATTCGTGGCGCCGACGCCGGCGATGGTCGATGCGGCGGACACGTACATGAGCCAGGAGCGCGAGGGCGTTGCCCGCCTGCATGCGGATGTCGCGGGGGCCAGGGCGGCGCTGCACTGAGACGTTGGCTTGCCGGACGGCGGCCGACGTCGTGTCTGTCGTCTGGCGGTCGGCCGTCGCTTCCTGCATCCGGCTGCACTGTTGCCACCGCGGCGGCTTCCCGGCCCGCCTCTGGGACGTGCCGCTCCCGCAACCGATGGCTCAGCGCAGCAGCAGCGCGGTGTTGTCGGCCTCTGGCGCTGCCAGCCGGTCCAGGCCGTGGGCGAGGAAGCGCTGCAGCGCGGCGGCAGGCCACAGCTCCCCCCCGCGCATGGACCAGGTCACCTGCCGGGCGAGCAGGCCCGCGGCGGCACAGCGGGCCAGGGTGAGGGCCAGGCCGCGCGCGCCGGCCTGCAGCGCATCCGGCGTGCCTGCGGACTGTTCCACGAAGTGCTGCGCTCGCTCGAGCGTGTCCTGGATCAGGCCGGCGGCGTGCCTGGTTTCGGTGCCGCTGGCCCAGTTGGCGACGACGCCACGCAACGCGCCGAGGCTGCCGCCGCCGATCGCACGCAGGCTGTCCAGTGACAGCACGTTCGTCGTGCCTTCCCAGATCGGGTAGACCTGTGCGTCGCGCAGCAATTGCGGCAGGCCGGTGTCTTCGATGTAGCCGGCCCCGCCAAAGCATTCCAGCGCCTCCGAGCAGATCGCGACCGCGAGCTTTCCGGTCCACAGCTTGGCCAGCGGTGTCAGCAGGCGCAGCGCCGCGGCTTCGTCGTCGGTCGCGGCACCATGTTCCACGCGACCCAGCAGGTGGGCCACCTCGAACGCCAGCGCAAACGCGCCGGCAAACTCGGCATGCATGTCCGCCAGCGTGTGCGCGTGCAGCGGCTGTTCGATCAATGGGCGGCCAAACGCCTGACGCCGTCGCGCGTAATCCTGCGCCAGCGCAATCGCGCGCGCCATGCTCGCCACGGCGCAGACTGCGTTCCAGGTGCGGGTGATGTTGAGCACCGGGGCAATCTGCCGCACGCCGTGGGCAAGCTCGCCCACAGGCCAGGCTGGCAGACCCTGCAGATGGATTTCCGCGGTGGGCAGCTCGCGCGTGCCGAGCTTGTCCTTCAGGCGGTCGATCACCAGTTCCGGCCGGCGTTGCGGACCGTCCATGGTCTCGGTGTAGAAGAGCGCCAGCGCGTCGTTGCCTGCGGCTGCACCTTCCGGCCGCGCGAGGGCCAGGGCCGCCTCGCCGACCACCGCCGAGCTGAACCATTTGCGCCCGTACAGCCGCCATTGGCCGGTCCCATCGCGGCGCGCCGTGGTTTCGCTGTGGCTGACGTCCGAGCCGCCGATGGTCTCCGTCATCCACTGTCCGCTCAGCCACAGGCTGGCGGGGTCGCCGCTGAGGAAATGCGGCAGTGCGCGGGCCATCAGCTCGCGGTTGGCCGCGGCCTTGAGCGCGGTGGCCGCGCCATCGGTCATCGCCAGCGGGCAGGTGTAGAACTCGCTGGCGAGGTGGTAGAGATAGACGCGGGCGAATTCCTCCAGCCGCGCATGCTCGCTGTCGGCATGTCCGGAACTCAGCACGCGGCACGCCGTGGTGATGCGCGGGCCGTCCAGCCAGGCCGGAGTCAGCTCGATGCGGTCGATGCGCTCGCCCCACGGTCCCCACTGGGCAAGCACCGGCTGGCGTGGGGTGCCGGCGCCCGCGCGCTGGAAAGCGAGGAGCGCGTAGTCGCCGAGTGCGTTGAGATCGGCATCCAGCGCCCCGCGCCGTTCGGGCGGCAGCACCCGGTCGAGCAGGCCCGGCAGCAGGGGATCGCTGCGGTACGGGTGGGCAAGTCGTGGGGCGTCTTGCAGGAAGGCCATGGCGCGCTCGGGGACGCGAGGGGTGACCCGAGTATAGGCGGCGCGCGTGCGACCCGCAGCACTGGCATCATCGGCGGATGCCATGCGAGGGACTGCCATGAACTTTTCCCAGGCGATGCGCAGCGTCATCCGCGACGGCGACTCCTGGCGTGGCGAGGTCGGTACGGACTGGTTGCAGGGTCGCAGTGCGTTCGGCGGCCTGCAGGCGGCGCTTGGCTTGCGCGCGATGCGCGGGCTGGTGCCGGTGGAGCTGGCGCTGCGCACGCTGCAGGTCACGTTCCTAGCGCCCGTGCCCGCGGGCAGTGTCGCGATCCGCGCCGCCTGCCTGCGCAAGGGAAGCAGCACGATGCACGTCGAGGCGGGTTTGTACGCCGGCGGGCAGCTGCTGTGCCGGCTGCTGGGCGTGTTCGGCTGCGCCCGGCCATCCGTGCTGGACTTCCAGCCCAGGCAGCAGGCGGTGGACGTGCCGGCGGCGCGGGAAGTGCCCTACGTCCCGGCGGCCATGCCGGCATTCTTCCAGCACTTTCGTGTGCGCTGGCTGCGCGGCGACCTGCCGTTCAGCGGCGGCACGCAGCGCGAGGCCGTCGTGCAAGTCTCGCTGCGCGACGACGGCCCGCCCGATGAAACCCATGTCCTTGCATTCGCCGATTTCATTCCGCCGTTGGCGCTGGGCATGTTCACGCAGCCGACCGCAGGCAGCTCGCTCACCTGGATGCTGGAACTGCTGCGCACGCGCTACGACGACCTCGGCCTCGATGACTGGCGTATCGACGCCACCCTGCTCGCCGCCCGCGATGGCTACACCAACCAGAGCGTGATGCTCTGGGGCCCGCACGGCGAGCCGCTGGCGCTGAGCCGGCAGAGCATGGTGGTATTCGGGTAAGGCACCGGGGTGTCTTCCAAGCCGTGTGGCGCCACATTTGTCCGCGCAGGAACCATGTGGATTGGATGGGGGAATGGGACTGCGGCCATGCAGGTGCGCCGTTGGCTCGACCCGATTTCCTTTGTGGCGCTTGTGCCGGCACTGCGGGATAGGTTGCGGGACTACACTCCACCGAGGAATCGACTTTGCGTTGGGGAAACTGTGAACAACTGTCGTCATCCCTGCCGTCGCGGCAATGTCGGTCAAGAGCGAGCTGGTTCAGGCCATCCTTGAGAACGCATACCAACCATGTTGCCGACGATCAGACAAATTGAGTCCGCAGCGCACCATGTCTACTCGGTGCTGTCCCCAACGCCTCAGTACTGTTGGCCCTTGCTATCGGCGAGGCTCGGCGCCGAGGTATGGCTAAAGCACGAGAACCATACGCCTGTGGGCGCGTTCAAGGTTCGCGGTGGCTTGGTGTACTTCGCCGACCTCGCAAATAGCGGTGGCACACGCGAGGTGATAACAGCAACCCGTGGCAATCACGGCCAGTCCGTGGCGCTTGCTGCAAAGCGGCACGGGTTTTCAAGCACCATCGTTGTCCCTACAGGGAACAGCGTGGAGAAAAATGCCGCAATGCGGGCGCTTGGGGCCAAGCTTATCGAGTACGGCGATGATTTCCAGGCCGCAAGAGAGCATGCCATCTCCGTGTCGGAAGTATCTGGCGACCACATGGTTCCGTCATTTCACGACCTGCTGGTGCGAGGAGTTGCAACGTACTCTTTGGAACTTTTCCGCGCCATTGACGGCATTGACCGCATGTATGTCCCAATCGGGCTTGGCTCCGGCATTTGTGGCGCAATTGCAGTACGCAACGCACTGAGCCCGAGCACAGAGATGGTCGGGGTGGTTTCCGCGCATGCGCGTGCCTATGCACTTTCATTCGCGTCAAAGCAGCAGACGGAATCGCCCACCTCAACGGTGCTGGCGGATGGCATGGCATGCCGCGTTCCGCAGCCGGAAGCTTTGGACGCCATCTGGCGGTATGTGGACCACATCGTAGAAGTGACAGATGAGGAGATTGCCCAGGCCATGCGGGCCATCTACGAGTGCACGCACAATTGCGCGGAAGGATCAGGTGCCGCAGCAATCGCTGCGATCACCAAAGAGCGGGGTCAGTTGGGCAGCAAGAAAGTCGCGGCAGTGCTGACCGGATCCAACGTAGATCGTGAGATCTTCGCCAATGTCCTTGCTGGTAATCGCAAAGAGGAGAACGGTGTCAGGTGCACTTAACCACGAAGAAGTGGAAGAAGTGAACCTGACACTGAGGTTTCCCCACGAATCCGCTAGTCGGATCAAGGGTTTGGCAGTGAACCTGACACCGTTCCGCCGTTCCGCATTTGCTGGTGGAGGGCCAAGCGCGACCGGCGACACCTATGCTGGCGGCATATTCCGTGCGACCCGGATAGCCCCATCACCCAGCTCGGGTGCGTATGTGTTTCCGGCGGTCGTCAACCTTGCCGGCATCCGCACCGCAGAAGGTGAGCTTGACGGTACTTACCGAACGAGCTGCGATATTCTTGTGCGTTGGAGGAAGAAAAGAGCAGGAAGGTCGGGGGCAGGCCACTTATCTACCGCGAAGAAGTGAATCTGACGCCGTTCGCTAGTTCTCACACACGCGGCAAGGGGAATGCTCAGGTGAATCTGGATCAAGCCGAAAAGATCGTGACGCAGCTGCTCGCGCCGCTGCCGTTGGGCAGATTTCTCGACGAGATCCTGGGCAAGACGTTCTTCTTCGTCGGCGACGCCGCCGGACGCGACTGGCGTGCGGCGCTCCTGGGCGGCGATCCGGAAGACGCGATCCTTGCCGATTATGCGCGCCTCGCCCCACATCTGGGCAGCCATGCCGCGGCGCCGACCGGACCGATCCCGACGCTGGAAGCGCTCGGCGACGCCACCGCCTTCAAGGCCAAGATCGACGCCTTCCACGCGCGCGGCTACACCGTCAGGCTGCCGGCGATGCGCGCGATCAATCCCGCGCTCGAGACTGTGGTGCGCGCGCTCGAGGCGATGTTCCTGGTGCCCGTCGGCGCGGAGGTGTTCTGGAGCCGCGGCGGCGCGTGTGCGCCGGCCCATCACGACGATTTCGACCTGATCGTGGCGCAGATCAAGGGCACCAAGCGTTGGTACATCTCGACCGACCGTTCGGAGCTGCCCAATGTGTGGCGCGGCATCCCCGAGGGCGAGGAGATGATCGAGCGTTTCGCCGTCGTCGACATCGCGCCCGGAAACCTCCTGTACCTGCCGCGCGGCACCAAGCACCGCGTCGATGCCACGAGCGACGCGATCCACGTCTCGATCGGCTTCACGCCGGTGACGCTGCGCGAGGCGCTGATCGCCTGCATCGACCGCCTCTCCGACATTGAGCGGCCGTTGCGCGAGAGCATCGGCGAGCGCATGGCGCGGCAGAGCGAGAGTGGCAAGTTCGGCAATGTCCCCGCCCATGTGCGCGGCGGTGTCGCGGCGCTCGCTCACTACTGCGGGATGGACGGCTTCGTCGCCGATGCGCTGCAGCAGCGCGCCTCGCAGACGGTAGGCAAGCTCGACAAGCTGCGCCCGTCCATGGCGCCGGCGCGGCTCACGCTCGCGAGCCGGCTGCGCCAGAACCCGCTCTGCATCCATCACCTGAGCGGCAACCAGGCCAGGATCGATTTCGCCTATCCCGGCGGCCACCACTACCTGCACCGCGGCGCCGAGGAGGCGATCTCCTTTGTCGCGCGCACACAGAGCTTCCGCGCCCGCGACATCCCCGGCGCGGTCGGCGACGAGGTGCGGCTGGCGCTCGCGGAACGGCTCCTGGCGAGCGGCATCCTGGAGCTGGAGGGGGAGTGACGCGCCATTCTTCGGAGAACGGTGTCAGGTTCACTTGACTACACTTGACTATCCACGAAGAAGTGAACCCGACACCGTTCCGGGATTCACATGCAGGTAGGAGTTTATGGAGATTCGGAAAGCTGTTGAGGGCGATGTCGACGCGCTCTGGGAGCTGATGAGGGAGCTGGCGGTATTTGAAAAATACATCGACGCCTTCGCCATCACGCCCGATATCGCGCGCGCGAGCGGGTTCCGGAAGAATCCACCGGACTTCTACAGCATCGTCGCGGAAGAGGCAGGGAAGCTCTGTGGGATGCTGGTGTATTACTTCCTTCCCTATACGGCGCAGGCGCGGCCGGCCATCTACATGAAGGAGTTGTTTGTCGCCGAGGCACACAGGGGTCGCGGCCTGGGCGAGCGGCTCATGCGCGCCTTGGAAGCCGAAGCGAAGGCAACTGGCTGCACGACGATAAAGTGGACAGTGGGACCGTGGAACCTGCCGGGGATCAGGTTCTACGAGAGGCTCGGCGCGAAAGAGAACACGGACTGGCTGGACTTCGAATGGCATGTTGCGACGCCGGAGTCCGGGCCGTAGGAACAGTGTCAGGTTCACCTGTCGCCTGCCAGGAAATGGACTTGGCACCGTTCACTGGCGGTTGACTCCGGGGCGGCTCACTCGGCAGCAAGCGCGGCCAGCCTGGCGATGGTGTTGATATTGCGCGCCGTGCCGGTTTTTGCCGCGGGGATCAGCAGGCGCGAGTCGGCCATGCCCTTGCCATAGTGCACGTAGATTTCGCGCTTGCCGCAGGCCAGTCGTTCTTGCTGACGATGCCTGACGTCGTCAAGTGCGCCGGCGCCGGGCGGTTGGTCGAGAAAAATCGCGACCACGCGGTTGCCCGGCGCATCCGGAAAAGGATTGTCGGCCAGCACCCGGACCATTTCGTCGGCGCTGCGTACCAGCACGTCGACTGCCTTGCCGGCGTAGTCGTGCAGCGCCTGCCCCAGCTTTTTCTTGATGGCGGTTTCGCCGAGCCTGCTGGTGAAGAGCAGGTTGCCGCTGGCGATGTACGTGCGGACATTCGCAAAACCGGCCGCCTCGGCCATGGCCTTGAGCTCGCTCATGGGCAGTTTGCCGGTGCCGCCGACGTTGACGGCGCGAAGCAGGGCGACATAGCGGGTCATCGCGGCCGCCTGGCCCCGATCCCTAGCACGACGATCAAGCCGACGGTCAGCACGATCTCGATGCATGCCAGCGGCCGCTCGGGCGCGGAGCTCCAGGCCTCGGCGACGCCGTGGCAGAAGTAGAACAGGCTGAGCATGCCTACCCACAGCAGGGCGCGCGTCACGTTGCGCAGCGCCAGCAGCGGCAACAGCAACGGGATGACAGTGAGCGCCAGCGCCACGGCGACCGGCATGTACTGCGGCGGAAACAGCCATGCATGCCAGATCGGTTGCAGCGCGACCAGGGCGGCCCACGCGAGCAGCCCCAGCTTTTGCTCGCCGGGCAGGGCCGCGTATCGGGTCACGGGGTGGCGGCCAGCTTGCGTGCCGTCTCGGCCAGGCGACGGCCAAGCGCGCGGGCCAGTTCGCGCTCGTGCTTGCTGATCGGTGCCGCGCCATCGGCGCCGGCGACATGGCTGGCACCGTAGGGCGTGCCGCCGGTACCGGTGGCGTGCAGCGCCGGTTCGGTGAACGGCAAACCCACCAGCACCATGCCGTGGTGCAGCAGCGGCAGCGCCATGCTCAGCAAGGTTGATTCCTGGCCGCCATGCATGGTGCTGGTGCTGGTGAACACCGCAGCCGGCTTGCCGACCATGACCCCGCTGGCCCACTCGCTGCCGGTACTGTCGAGGAAGTATTTGAGCGGCGCGGCCATGTTGCCGAAGCGCGTGGGGCTGCCCAGGGCCAGGCCCACGCAGGCCAGCAGGTCCTCGCGCGTGACGTAGGGCGCGCCGTCGTCGGGTTCCGGCGACTGCGCCACCTGGGTGACTGGCGCGACTGGCGGCACCTGGCGGATGCGCGCCTGCATGCCGGGCACTTCGCCGACGCCGCGCGCCACCAGGCGCGCCAGCTGGGCGGTGTGCCCGCTGCGGCTGTAGTACAGGACGAGGATGTCGCGTGTCATGGATGCGTTCTGGGCAGTGGCGTTCACGCGGCTGGGACATCGGCAGGCGTTGGGTTAGTGTACCGGTCGAACCCTGCCCGTGGCCGGACCGGCGCCGCGCACCACCAGGAGCCTGGGCCGAAGAAACGTTCGAGGCGAGAAGGCCTATGTGCGAGGACAGTTTTTTGACGATGCGCGAGCCCATCGTGGTCCCATGGGCCAAGCGAGTAGCGGCGGACAGTGGACTGCGCAGAGGGCTTCGCAGCCCGCACGGCTTCTACGGCCCAGGCGCCCAGGGACGCTCATGACCCGACGTTTCGATCGCGATCGCACCCGCAGCTTTGCGCTCTTCGTGTGGGGCCGCTTCGTCGACGACAAGTGCTTCGAGACTGCCGGCGCGCTGGCCTATACGACCCTGGTGTCGCTGGTGCCGTTGACCGTGGCGGTGTTCGCCATGTTTGCGGCGTTCCCGGTGTTCCAGCCGGCACGCGACACCTTGATCGACTTCGTGTTCGCCAACTTCGTGCCCGCCGCCGGCGAGGCCGTGCAGCGCGCCATGCTCGGCTTTGCCGACAACGCCAGCAAGCTCACCGGCATCAGCATCGTGGTGATGCTGTTCAGTGCGCTGGCAATGATGATCAGCATCGAGGACCGGCTCAACCGCATCTGGCGGGTGCCCGCACCGCGCAGCTGGGGTTCGCGCATCCTGCTGTATTGGGCGGCGTTGACCCTGGGGCCGATCCTGGTGGTGGGCGGCATCGCCATCACCTCCTATGTCACCGCCATGCCCTTGCTGCATGGCGCGATCGGACAGGTGGGTGCGCTCGCCCAGAGCCTGCTCAGCACGCTGCCGTTCCTGGTGACGTTCTTCACCCTGTGGCTGATGTACACCGGCATTCCCAGCTGCGCGGTGCCACGCCGGGATGCGGCGGTCGGTGCGTTGCTGGGCGCCATCCTGTTCGAGGTGGCGCGCTGGGGCTTTTCGGTATTCGTCCAGCACGCGCAGACCTACCAGCAGATCTACGGTGTGCTTGCCGCCATTCCCATTTTCCTGCTGTGGATCTACCTGTCCTGGGTCATCGTGATCTTCAGCGCGTCGATTGCCGCCTCGCTCTCGGCTTTCGACTATGCCGGGCCGCCGCGGCAACTGCCGGCGGACGCCGGGTTCCTGGGCCTGCTGGTGGTCCTGGGGCATTTTGTCGACGCGCAGCGTCGCGGCGAGCGCGTCGCGGCCCAGGACATCCGCACGGCCGAACCCTGTCTGCCCAGCACGCTGATCGACGATTGTCTCGACGACCTGCGCCGGGCCGGCCTGGTCGAGGCAAACGAGGATGGCGGGTGGCTGCTGGTGCACAGCCTGGACAGCGCCGACCTGCTGCGCGTCTACCAGCACTCGAGCCACCGCCTGCCGTTGCGTCCCCTGGAGGCTGCGGCCACACTCGGCATCGAGCTGCCGGCACCGTTGCTGGACCTGCTCGATGGGCTGGCCGATGTCCTGGCGACACGCTTGGGAGCGTGCCTGGAACAGGTCTATCCTCGGCAGTCCGCCCCTGCCGGCACCGATGCCACGGAGATGAACGCGTGAGCCCATTGCGCCTGTTGTGCACCCCTTTCGCGCTGTTGTGCCTGCTGCTGCCCATGGCGGCGCCGGCGGCGATGCCCACGCATCCGCAATTGCGCGTGACCACGCTGGACGGCCAGGACTTCGACCTGGCGGCGCAGCGGGGAAACTGGGTGATCGTCAATTTCTGGGCGACCTGGTGCGCGCCATGCATCGAGGAAATGCCCGACATCTCGCATTTCGTCGCCAGCCGCAAGAACGTGCGCGCCATTGGCCTGGCCTACCAGGACAACGACGAGGCGGAGATCAAGGCCTTCCTGCGCAAGCACCCCGTGGATTATCCGATCGCCAAGGTCGGCCTGGACCATCCGCCAGCGGATTTCGAGGAACCGCGGGGTCTGCCGACCACCTGGGTGATCGACCCGGCCGGCAAGGTCGCCGCGCACATCGTGGGCCCGCTGACGCCAGCCAAGCTGGCCGCGGTGATCGGCGGCAAGTGATGGCCACGGCCAGGTTCATGGTGGCCGGCCGCGTGCAGGGCGTGTTCTACCGCGCCAGCACGCGCGAGCAGGCCATCCGCCTCGGCCTCGACGGACACGCGCGGAATCTTGCCGACGGCACGGTCGAGGTCCTGGCCAGCGGTACGGAAGAGGCCCTCGCCGCGCTGCAGCGCTGGCTGCAGCAGGGGCCACCGGCGGCCCGGGTCGAGAGCGTGAGGCGTGAGGATGCCGGGCTCGTCGTGGCGCCCGGCTTTCGCTGCGCCTGAGGCGCGGCCCTGCGTTTCAGTCGGCGCCCAGGGCCTGCAGCTGATCGGCCTGGTATTCGCGGTTGAGCGCGTCGACCAGCTCGCCGAGGTCGCCCTGCATGATGTCGGACAGGCGATAAAGGGTGAGGTTGATGCGGTGGTCGGTGACCCGGCCCTGCGGAAAATTGTAGGTGCGGATGCGCTGGCTGCGGTCGCCGGAGCCGACCTGCAGGCGTCGCGACTCGGAGCGCTCACTCTGCTGCCGGTCGCGTTCGCTGTCGAGCAGCCGCGCCTGCAGCAGGCTCATGGCGCGCGCGCGGTTCTTGTGCTGGCTGCGCTCCTCCTGGCACTCGACCACGGTGCCGGTGGGCAGGTGGGTGATGCGGATCGCCGACTCGGTCTTGTTGACGTGCTGGCCGCCGGCACCGGACGAGCGGAAGGTGTCGATCTTCAGGTCGGCCGGATTGATCTCGATGGTGTCGATCTCGGTCGGCACCGGCATGATTGCCACGGTTGCGGCGGAGGTGTGGATGCGGCCCTGGGCCTCGGTTTCCGGCACCCGCTGGACGCGGTGCGTACCGGATTCGAACTTGAGCTGCGAGTAGGCGCCCTTGCCCTCGATGCGCGTGACCACCTCCTTGTAGCCGCCGTGCTCGCCGGCATGCTCGCTCAGGATCTCCATTTGCCAGCGACGGCTCTCGGCGAAGCGCAGGTACATGCGCAGCAGGTCGCCGGCAAACAGCGCCGCCTCGTCGCCACCCGTGCCGGCGCGGATTTCCAGGTACAGGTCGGCGTCGTCGCGTGGGTCCCTTGGCAGCAGCAGGCGCTGCAGGTCGCGCTCGAGCTCGGGCAATTGCCGCTGCAGGCGCTGGACGTCGTCGGCGGCCAGCTCGCGGAATTCCGCATCGTCCAGCATGGCCTGCGCCTCGGCCAGCTCGCGCTCGGCCTGGTCGTGGGCCTGCAGCGCCTGGGCCACGGCGTCGAGTTGGGCGTACTCCTGGGCCAGGGCGCGGTAGCGGGCGTTGTCGTCGTGGGCGTCGGGCTGTGCCAGCAGGCGGCCGAGTTCCTCGTGGCGCTCGACCAGGGCTTCGAGCTTGCGGCGGATCGATGGGGTCATGAGGTCAGGCTGGTGGCAGGGTGACGGCAGTGGTGTCGGATCAGGTCGTCGGCGTGGGCGGCGCGCGCCGCGGCAGCCCAGGGTTCCAGCCGCACCTAATGCAATTCCCCGTCGTCCGCTTCGTAGAGGCGCCGGGCGGCATGCAGCAGTTCGGTGTCGCCGTTCAAGGCGGCCTCGCGCAGGCGGGCGCTGGGGTGGTGCAGCAGCTTGTTGGTCAGGGTATGGGCCAGGAACTGCAGCGCCTCGTCGGCCGGCTTGCCGTGGGCGAGCATATGCTGGGCCTTGGCCAGCACCTCGTCGCGATAGGTCTCCGCGTGATGGCGCATCTCCAGTGCCGGGTTCCTGATCGACAAGGCCTGGCGCCAGGACATGTAGCGCTGCACCTGCAGGTCGATGATGGCCTCGGCTTCGCGTGCCGCGGCGACGCGCGAGTAGCGGTTGTCGTCGATGACTTGGCGCAGGTCGTCGATGTCGTACAGGTAGACGTCGGACAGCTCGCCCACGCCGGGTTCGATGTCGCGCGGCATCGCCAGGTCGACCATGAACATGGGCTTGCGCCGGCGCGCGGCCAGGGCCTGCTCGACCATCGCGCGGCTGACGAGGGGCTGCCGCGAGGCGGTGGACGAGATCACGATGTCGGCTTCGGCCAGGTGCTGCGGGAGATCGGCCAGGGTGGTGGCGTAGCCGCCGTACTGGCCGGCGAGTTCGCGCGCGGTTTCCGCCGTGCGGTTGACCACGATGAGCCGCGCCACGTGCTGCTCGACCAGATGGCGGGCCACCAGCTCGATGGTGTCGCCGGCGCCGATCAGCAGCACGCAGGCCTGTTTCAGGTCGGTGAACACCTGCTCGGCCAGGCGCACCGCGGTGAACGCCACAGATACGGTGTTGGCTCCGATGCGCGTGTCCGTGCGCACGCGCTTGGCCACCGCAAAGGTGTGCTGCAGCAGCCGGTCCAGCGGCGCACGCAGGGTCTGCGCGGCGTGCGCCTGGCGGTAGGCATCCTTGACCTGGCCGAGGATCTGCGGCTCGCCCAGGACCATGGAGTCCAGCCCGGTGGCGACGCGGAACACATGCCGCACGGCATCCTGTTCCTGGTAGCGGTACAGGAACTCATCGAGCCTGCCGGTGGTCAGATGCTGGTGTCGTTCTAGCCACGATTGCGGCACGTTCTCGGCCCCTGCGGCCACCCCGGCATAGATTTCGGTGCGGTTGCAGGTGGACAGGATCAGCGCTTCCTCGACCCCTTGCTGCTGGCCGAGCTCGGCCAAGGCCGCCGCCGCGGCATCGGCGTCCAGCGCCACCTGCTCGCGCAGGCTGACCGGTGCGGTACGGTGGTTGAGCCCGAGGGCGATCAGCGGCATGGTGTGGCGGAAGGCATGGCGAAGACGACTTCTCGACAAAGACCGTCGGCTGCGTAGGCTAAGCTTTGACGCAAGCCCGCCGCACGGCGACTCGAAACGGCCGGATCGTGGAAGCACATGAACATTAGTCTGCGGAACCGTTCTGGCGAGTTCAGGCGATGGCGCCATTTTACGGCACTGCTGCCTTTGGCGCTGGGCCTGGGTGCTTGTGCCGCAGTGCCCACCCATCAGCCAGTGGCGCCGCGCGTGGCCACTGCCCAGCCGCTGGCCCGCGCGCAGGTTCCTGTCCCGGATGCGCAGCACGACCTGCTCGCGCAGCTTTTGGCTGGCGAATTGGCCTTGACGCGGACCGACCTGGCTGCGGCCACCGGGTTTTACGGCCGCGCCATGCTGCTCAGCGACGATCCCAAGGTCGCGGCCCGCGCCGCGGAATTGGCGCTGGCCGTGCATGACGACGGCGCCGCCACGCGGGCCCTGGATCGCTGGCAGGCGCTGGGCGCGAAGCCGGCCGTGCTGGCCCAGGCGCGCGCGCAACTGGCCATGGATCAGGGGAATGCCGGCGCTGCCCGGCGCGAACTCGAGACCGTGCTCGCGGCCGGCGGCCAGGACGCGTGGCGCCGCTTCGGCCAGGTCTTGCTGGGGGCTCGTGACCAGGCGCAGGCAGCGCGCCTGCTGCAGGCACTGGCCACGCCGCAACAGTTGCCGGCTACAGACGCCAAGGCCTGGCTGGCGATGAGCGAGCTTGGCGCCAAGTTTGGCGATACAGCCTATGCCATGCGCGTGGCCGAGGCGGCCGTGCAGCGCTTCGGCAGCGCCGACGCCTACGCCTGGGAAGCGCGGCTGAAGTTCGACCAGGGAGATGCCGCAGGCGCCCGCGCCTTGCTGGCCAAGGCGGTGGCCAAGGCGCCGCGGGACATCCCCTTGCGCTTGACCTATGCGCGGGTGCTGGCCCAGGGCGGCAAGCATGCCGAGGCGGCCAAGGTGCTTGAGCATGGCCCGCAGGACCCGGAGACCTATGCCCTGCGCGCGGCGCTGGCCAGCGCGGCCAAGGATGACCAGGCGCTCGCCGCGCTCTACCGGCAACTGAAGGGCGCCCCGGAGCAGGTGCGCACGCAAAACGCTTTCCTGCTTGGCCAACTGGCAGAGACGCAGCATCGCCAGGGCGAAGCCCTGGACTGGTATGCCCAGGTCGATGACGACAGCCCGCATGCCTTTGCCGCCGACCTGCGCACCGCGGCCATCCTGCACCAGCAGGGCCATGTGGCCGAGGCACACCAGCTGCTGGAGGGCCTGCAATTGACCCATCTGGAGGAACCCAAGGAGCTGCGCCAGGCGTTCCAGCTCGATGCCGAGCTGTACCTGGGCGAGCAGAAGTATGCCGACGCCGAGGCGGCGTTTGGCCGCGCGCTGCAGGTGGTGCCCGACGACCCCGCGCTGCTCTACGGGCGGGGCCTGGCTTATGCGCAGGCGGGGAACGTCGACAAGGCCGTTGCCGACTTCCGGCGCCTGCTTGAGCTCAAACCCGGTGACGTCGACGCCAGCAATGCCCTGGGCTATACGCTTGCCGATGCCAACCGCGACCTGCCGGAAGCGGAACGCCTGATCGAGGTCGCGCGCAAGGCGCGGCCGGACGATCCATCCATTGCCGACTCCTGGGGCTGGCTGCAGTACCGCCTCGGGCACCTGGAGCAGGCGGAACAGACCTTGCGCGGCGCCTGGGGCCGGCAGAAGGATCCTGACATTGGCGTGCACCTGGGCGAGGTGCTGGCCAGCCAGGGCAACCTGCAGGCCGCGCGGCAGGTGTTCGATGCGGTGCGCCGCATCGATCCCAACAATGCCGCCTTGCGCGCGGCGCTGCGGCGGCTGCGCCTGTGAGGTTGGCCGCGCGTTGTTTGCTGGTACTCGCGCCGCTGCTGCTGGCCGCGTGCGCGCCGGCCGTGCGCGTCAAGGGCGACGCCGCCATGTACGCCGCCCAGGCGGCACGGGAGGCGGCGCTGGCACACGCCGACCACTGGACGCTGACCGGACGCCTGGGCTTGAGCTCGGCCACCGCCGGCGGCAGCGGAAGTTTCACCTGGGTGCAAAACGGCGAGCAGTACGTCTTTGATTTGCGCGGCCCGCTCGCCAGCAAGAGTTTCCGGCTGAGCGGCGGCCCGCAGGGCGCGCTGCTCGAAGGCCTCGAACAGGGGCCGGTGCGCGGTGCCGATGCCGAGCAATTGATGCGCAAGGCGCTGGGCTGGGTCGTGCCGTTGCGCGACTTGCGGGCCTGGGTGCTCGGCCTGCGTGCGGACGGCGGCCCGGCGGAACTGAGTTTCGGCGCCGATGGCTTGCCCTCGCTGCTGCGCCAGGATGGCTGGTCAGTCGACTACCGGCAGTGGGACCTGCAGCGCCAGCCGCCACTGCCGGAGAAGATCTTCGCGCGCAAGGATGCCTACCAGGTCAAGCTGGTCGTCGAGTCGTGGCAATTCCCGTGAGGCGGGCGGCACTTGCCGGTGCGGCACGGGTTGCGACCGCGTGGGCAACGGCGTGGCGTGGCATGCGCCGGCACCCGGATGGCGGCGGCGCGCGCTGATGGATTTCGGCATCGCGCGCGCGCGCCACGACGAAGTCGACGCCATGTGCGCGGTCGAGCGGGCGGCGCTGCAGGGCTTTCGCGGCCACCGCGCCTGGCCGTACTACGCCGCCATGGCGATACCACCGGCCGTGCTGCAGCATGCCGTGGCGCGCGGCCTGGTGTGGGCGGCGCATGACCACACTGGTGCCACGACTGGCTTCGTGTGGCTGGAAGCCGAGGCGTCGCCGGACTCGATCGCCATTGCCGAGATTGACGTGCTGCCCGAGCATGGCCGCCAGGGCGTGGGTGCGGCACTCCTCGAACATGCCTGCGCCTGGGCCCGCGCCGCCGGCTATCGGCAGGTGCAGTTGGCAACCCTGGCGGACGTGGCGTGGAACGCGCCGTTCTATGCCCGCCACGGCTTTGCACCGGTGGCCAAGGACGATCCCGGCTTTGCCGCCGACCGCCACCGCGATCGGAACAATGGCTTTCCCGACGACCTGCGCGTATTCATGCGCCGAACCCTGCCGCCGTTGCGGCATGGTGAGTGGAGCGCTTGGCCGGCGCCAGCCAAGCTCAACTTGTTCCTGCGCGTGCTCGGGCGGCGTGCCGACGGCTACCACGAGCTGCAGACGGTCTTTCGCCTGCTGGATTGGGGTGACGAGATCCGCGTGCGTGTCGTCGCCGGCGGCGCGGTCACGCGCACCTGCGCGGTGCCCGGCGTGGCGCCCGACGCCGACCTGACCGTGCGCGCCGGACAATTGCTGCAGGCCCATGTCGGCTCGGCGCTGGGCGCGGAAATAGCTGTGGAAAAGCGTATCCCGCTCGGCGGCGGCCTGGGTGGTGGCAGCTCGGACGCGGCGACCGTGCTGGTGGCCCTGAACCAATTGTGGGGGCTACATCTGCCGGAAAATGCCCTGTTGGACCTGGCGCGCCAGCTCGGCGCCGACGTGGCGGTATTTGTCGCCGGTCGCTCGGCCTGGGCCGAAGGTGTGGGCGAACGCCTGGCCCCAGTGGCACTCCCACGGCGCCATTACGTGGTGCTCGACCCGCGCGTCCAGGTCTCGACGGCGCAATTGTTCCAGGCGCCGGAATTGACACGAAATGGCCCAGCAACGACAATTTCATCCTTTGTTTCCGGCGAAATCCCGGAGAATGCCTTCACCCCGCTGGTACGCGACAGGTACCCGCAGGTGGCGGCAGCCCTGGACTGGCTGGGGCAATTTGGACCCGCGCGGTTGTCCGGCACCGGTGGCTGCGTGTTTCTGGAAACCAGATCGTTTGACCGGGCGCACGCCGTGGCGCGGCGTTGTCCACCCCAGTTCGTCGCGCAGGCGGTTTCCGGAGTGACGCTGTCGACGCTGCAACTGGCCTTGGCGCGACACCGCGCGCCGGCCTGAGGGCACCGCAGCCGCGGTGAGGTTCGCAACAACGTGAGTGGAGCACCGATCACGCCACAAATGCATTACTGGGGCGTCGCCAAGCTGGTTAAGGCACGGGATTTTGATTCCCGCATACGCAGGTTCGAATCCTGCCGCCCCAGCCATTTCATGATGGCCAAGTTTTCGAGGTAGCTCCTGTGGACACGTCCACCCCGATGATGCTGTTTACCGGTAACGCACATCGTGCCCTGGCCGAGGATGTCGCCCATCGCCTGGGCGTGCCGCTGGGCAAGGCGCTGGTCGGCACGTTCAGCGACGGCGAGGTGCAGATCGAGATCGAGGAGAACGTGCGCCGGCAGGAAGTGTTCGTGATCCAGCCGACCGGTGCGCCCAGCGCAGTGAACCTGTTCGAACTGCTGGCGCTCACCGATGCGCTCAAGCGCGCCTCGGCCGCCAGCGTCACCGCGGTGATCCCGTATTTCGGTTATGCCCGGCAGGATCGCCGGCCGCGCTCGGCGCGGGTGCCGATCACGGCCAAGCTGGCGGCGCGCATGATTGGTGCGGCAGGCGTGGACAAGGTGCTGACCGTCGACCTGCATGCCGACCAGATCCAGGGCTTTTTCGACGTGCCGGTGGACAACGTCTATGCCTCGCCGGTGCTGCTGGCCGACATCTGGCGCCACCACAACACCAGCGACCTGATCGTGGTCAGCCCGGACGTGGGCGGCGTGGTGCGCGCGCGGGCCATCGCCAAGCGCCTGGACGACGCCGACCTGGCCATCATCGACAAGCGCCGCCCGAAACCCAACGTGTCCACGGTGATGAACATCATCGGCGACGTCGAAGGCAAGAGTTGCGTCATGGTCGACGACATCGTCGATACCGCCGGCACCTTGTGTGCGGCGGCCGCGGCACTGAAGGAGCGCGGCGCGCGCCAGGTCTCGGCGTATTGCGTGCACGCGGTGCTGTCGGGCAAGGCCATCAGCAACATCGAGAATTCCGCGCTCGACCAGCTGGTGGTGACCGATACGCTGCCGCTGCGCGACGACGCGCGCGCCTGCGCGAAGGTACGCCAGCTCTCCGTGGCCGAGTTGCTGGCCGAGACCATCCGCCGCATCGCCTTCGGCGAATCGGTAAGCTCCCTGTACGTGGATTGAGTAGCAAGCTCCATTGAGTAGCCGCCCACGGACGGGCAGCTTTTGATCTTCGCGGCAGGACGCCGCGTAGCAATAACCGAGTCGCCCCATGGATGGGCGGCTTTGATCTTCGCGGCAAGGATGCCGCGTGAAAATACACAACTTCCCTGGTCGCGGGGAAGTCCATCCGGCCGCCGCGAGGCGGCCTTCACGCAACGAGCCAAGGTAATCAGTCATGCCAATATCCCGTGAAATCAAGGCGGAAATCCGCAAGGACGAGGGGAAAGGTGCGAGCCGCCGCCTGCGTCGTGCCGGTTTCGTGCCTGCCGTCGTCTACGGCGCCAACCAGCCGCCGCAGAATGTGCAGGTCGTGCACAACACCGTCCTGCTGGCCTCGCAGAAAGAGTGGTTCTTCTCCTCCATCCTCGATCTCAACGTCGAAGGCCAGGTGCAGAAGGTGCTGGTGCGCGACTGGCAAAAGCATCCGTTCAAACAGTTGATGATGCACATGGATTTCCTGCGCATCAACGAGAACGAGGCGCTGCGCGTCAGCGTGCCGCTGCACTTCCTGAACAAGGAGATTTCGCCGGCGGCCAAGACCGCTGGCGTGGTGATCTCACACAACCTCACGGAAGTGGAAATCTCCTGCCTGCCGAAGGACCTGCCCGAGTACATCGAGGTCGACCTGAGCACGCTGGGCCCGGGCGACATCATCCACTTGTCCAGCCTGAAGCTGCCGCCGAACGTCGAGCTGGTGCAGCAGATCGTTGACGAGAGCAGCGACGTGGCCATGGTCAGCGCCAACCTGGTGCGCGAGGAAGTCGACGAGGCGCCGGCCGAGGCGGCTGCGCCGGCTGCCGGTGCCGCAGGCGCAGCCGGTGCCGCGGCAGGTGCTGCCGGGGCTGCCGCGCCGGCCGCGGGCAAGAAGGACGAGAAGCCTGCCGCCGCCAAGAAGGACGACAAGAAGTAAGCAGCACCGACCCGCGCCACGGCATGGCGCGGGTCGGCGTTGCCGATGGCGGGCATGGCCGGCTTGGACCTCATCGTTGGCTTGGGCAATCCGGGGGCCGAATACCTGCGCTCCCGGCACAACGCCGGCTTCCGCCTGGTCGATACGCTGGCCAGCGGCAGTGGCGGGCGCTTTGCCTTCGAGGGCAAATTGCATGGTGAGGCCTGCCGCCTGGACATCGGTGGCAAGCCCGTCTGGCTGCTCAAGCCGGCCACGTTCATGAACAAGAGCGGCAGCGCGGTGGCGGCCGCCCTGCACTACTACAAGATCGAAGCGGACCGTTGCCTGGTCGTGCACGATGACCTGGACCTGCCGCCGGGGACGGCGCGGCTCAAGTTCGATGGCGGGCATGGCGGCAACAACGGCCTGCGCGACATCATCGCCCAGCTCGGGCACGGCCGCTTCCACCGGCTGCGCCTGGGCATCGGGCATCCGCCGGACCGTCGCCGGGTGATCGATTGGGTGCTGGGCAAGCCCTCGGCGGGCGACGAGGAGGCGCTCACCATGGCCATGGTGCGCGCGCTGGACGTGCTGCCGCTGGCGGTGGCTGGCCAGTTCGAGCGTGCGATGCTGCTGCTGCACACCACCGGCACGCTCAACGGTGGGCATCCGGCCTCATAGCAGCTGCCGCGCACTGAACCGCTGCACATCGCTGCGTGGCGTGGCACACGAAGTTTCCTGGAGCGTTGCATGGGTATCAAATGTGGCATTGTCGGCCTGCCCAACGTGGGCAAGTCCACGCTGTTCAACGCGCTGACCAGGGCCGGTGTGGCTGCGGCCAACTTCCCGTTCTGCACCATCGACCCGAACGTCGGCGTGGTGCCGGTGCCGGACCCACGCCTGCAGCAGCTGGCTGCCATCGTGCGCCCGCAGAAGATCGTGCCGACCTCGATCGAGTTCGTCGACATCGCCGGGCTGGTCGCCGGGGCGTCGAAGGGCGAGGGCCTGGGCAACAAGTTCCTGGCGCATATCCGCGAGGTCGACGCCATCGCGCACGTGGTGCGCTGTTTCGAGCATGCGGACATCGTCCACGTTGCGGGCCAGGTGGATCCGCTGGCCGACATCGACACCATCGACACCGAGTTGGCGCTGGCCGACCTGGAAGCGGTGGAGAAGGCGCTCAATCGCGCCGAACGCGCAGCCAAGGCCAACGACAAGGAGGCGCAGGCACGTGCGGCGGTGTTGCAGAAGCTGTCCACGGCGCTCGCCGCCGGCCACCCCGCGCGGGCAGTGGCCCTGGATGATGAGGAACGCCTGCTGGTGCGTGATCTGTTCCTGCTCACGCTCAAGCCACAGATGTTCATCGCCAACGTGCGCGAGGACGGCTTCGAGCACAACTCCCACCTCGATGCGGTGCGCGGGTACGCGGCGCGGGTCGGTGCGGAGGTGGTACCGGTATGTGCGGCGATCGAGGAGGAGCTGGCCCAGCTCGATGCCGCCGACCGCGACGAGTTCCTGGCCGATCTCGGCCTGGCCGAGCCCGGCCTGAACCGGGTGATCAATGCGGGCTACCGGTTGCTCGGCCTGCAGACCTACTTCACCGCCGGCGAGAAGGAGGTGCGCGCCTGGACGGTGAAGCAGGGTGCCACCGCGCCGCAGGCTGCCGGCGTCATCCACACCGACTTCGAGAAGGGTTTCATCCGCGCCGAGACCATCGGCTTCGACGATTTCGTCAAGTACGACGGCGAGGCCGGCGCCCGCGAGGCCGGCCGCCTGCGCAAGGAGGGCAAGGACTACATGGTGCGCGAAGGCGACGTCCTGCATTTCCTGTTCAACGTCTGACCCGGCCCATTACGGCGCGCGCCGCCACCACGATCCAACCGTGCCCGGCAGCAGCCGGTACGGGGCGATGATCCAGGCCATGCAGCGTTCCACGGCACGTGTCGAGAGCACGACCGTTCCCACTACCGCCAGGGCCAGCAGGGTCGGCAGCAGCATGCTGCGCGGCAATGCCGCCAGCGAGGCCGTCAGGCCGGCGCCGACAGCCAGCTTCACCAGGAAACCATGAGCCAGGTACGCGGCCAGGCTGCGCCTTCCCAGTGGCGTGAACGCCAGTCTGCGCACCGGTACCAGTGCAAGGAAGGCCAGGGCGCCTACCGCCGCCACGGCGAGCTGCAGCAGGCGCAGTGCCATGCCGTGCAGGGCCGGGGTGGCCATCGCGGCATAGCCGTAGCTTCCGTACAGCCAGTGCGGATCGGGGCTGGCCAAGGCGGTTCCGCCGAGCAGCCCCAGGAGCACGCCTGTGGCGATCCAGCGGGTTGCAACGCCATGCAGGCGCTCGCGCCAGGCGCGTGCCGCCTGCCAGCCCAGCAGGAACAGCGGGAAGAACACCAGCGTGCGCGACAGCGACAGGTAATAGCCGATGTCGTCGACGCAGCCAGCGGCCAGCGCCACCAGCACGGCCAGCGGCAGGCGCAAGGGCAGCTGTGCGAACAGCGGCAGCAGCAGCCGCCAGCAGGCCAGGCTGAGCAGGTACCACAACAGCCAGTACGGTGTGGCCACGCTGGCCGGTCCGGCATCGGGCCACAGCGGCGATTGCGCCGCCAGCAGGTACAGGCCCTGGAACACCAGGTACGGTAACAGCAGGCGCAACAGCACGTCGCGCAGCAGCCTGGTGGGAGGGATGGCCGCCTGGGTCACTGCGCCGGACAGGAAGGCGAAGGCTGGGATGTGGAAGGTGTATACCCAGGCGTAGGCGGCATCCAGCAACGGGTGCGCGGCGAGCAGGGGTTCCAGCAGGTGCCCGAACACCACCAGGGCGATCAGCGCGAAGCGGGCATTGTCCAGCCAGGGATCGCGGGGTACGGGGGGAGATGCGAGGGCGGCGGCAGGCGCATCGGGTTCGCGAATCATCCGTCCACGGCAACCGATCGCCAGTTCAGGTGGCGTGGGCTGGATGTTGCCAGGGCGTTAGCGTCGCCCGCAGCGCCCATGGTGCGGGGGTTTTGCCTGACAGTGGGCGTTCATCGATGCAGGGCGCTTTGGACAGCAGTCGCGCCGCGCGTCCAGGGATGGGCGATGCATCGCTATGCGCGGACGGGCGTCCGTGGAAACCACCCGTTGCCCGGCGCTGGCAAATTCAGGGCTTGAGGTGGTCCACCATCCAGCCCACCCAGCGGCGGTACAGGTCGGTGATCTGCACGATGTCGTGTGGTACGTGGGAACTGATCGGATAGGCGTAGAACTCGACCGGCACGCCATTGTCGCGCAGCGCGTGGTACCACTCGAAGGCATTCACCAGCGGCACGTTCGCATCCCGCACCGAACCCAGGATCAGGGTGGGCGCCTTGACGTTGCGCACGTAGGTGATCGGTGACTGCTTCCGCCATATCTCCCAGCCTTCGTCCGTCCATGGCGACGAGCCGAAGAAATAGGCATCACCTTCCTGGTAGAACGAGATGCTGTAGTCCATCAGCCAGTCGGTGACGGGAGCGCCCACGAGTGCGGCTTTCCACACGTCATGGTGGCTGCTGAGCCATGCGCTCATGTAGCCGCCATAGGACCAGCCGCCGACGCCCAGACGCGTCATGTCGACGATGCCGAGTTTCTCCACCGCGGCGAGTCCGGCCATGACATCCTTGCCTGGACCCTCGCCAGTGTCGCGGTACATGGCGTGCTGGTATGCGTCCCCCAGATTGGTGCTGCCGCGGTAGTTGGGCTGGAAAACCAGGAATCCGGAAGCCGCCAGCAACTGTGCCAGGCGCTGGAAGCCGACGTTGGAGGCCATCATCGGTCCGCCATGGATCACCAGTACCAGCGGGTACTTGCGGCCCGCCTGGTAACCGACCGGGTAGGTCAGCGCGCCGTCACCGGGCAAGCCATCATGGTTCGTCCATTCGATGGACTCGGTGCGCCCGAGGTCGAGGTCGTCGAGAAACGCGTTCACGTCGGTCAGCCGCCGCGGCTTGGCCGTGGTGGAATCCAGCACGTACAGCTCGCTGGGGTGCGTGCTCGTGCTGCCGATGAAGGCGATGACGCCGTTCCTGGAGATGCTGATGCTGGCGGGACCCGCGCTGGTCGTGGTGCCCATGCCATCGTTGGCCTGCACCTCCCCCAGGCGCAGCAGACTGGCCTTTCCGGCGAGTGGCTGTTTCCAGAGCACCGAATCCGTGCCCAGCGAACCCGAGGTGATCAGCGCCCGGCCGTCGGGCATCCAGGCGTAGCTGTTGAAGTGGCGCGCCATTTCGGCCGTGACGTCGCGGCTTCCTTCATCGCTGTGCACATACACCGCGTCGCCATTGTTCTGGTCCCCATCGCGCGGACGCTGGAAGGCGGATCGGCCGCCTGCCGGCGCATAGCTGAAGTAGCTTGCGCCCTGAGCCTCGACCAGGGTATGCATGGCACCGTCCGCAAGCGTCACTTCGCCGATGGTGGAGCGGAATGAAGGCGCCCAGTAGGGGCCGGGGAAGGTCGTGAACGCGATGGCTCCACCGTCCGGGCGCCATGCCGGCGTGGTGGTGCTGCCCGACTCGGTACCGAGACTGAACTTGCCCTGGGTCAGTCGTCGTGCCGTTCCGCCGGCTGCCGGCACCATCCACAGGTGCCAGGGGGCGACTTCCTTGTCCAGCAGGAAATGCCCGTCGGTCACCCGGAACACCTTGTTGTGGGCCTTGATCGCCTCCGCGTTGAGGGGTGGATCCTGGGCCACGAAGGCGATGTGCTTGCCATCCGGACTCCACGCATAGCTGTCCACACCCTGGGGGTTGTCCGTGACACGTTGGGGATCGCCGCCGCGCATCGGGGCGACGAATATCTGGTCCTGCCGGGTTTTCGGATCCTTGGCCAGGAACGCGAGGTAGGCTCCGTCCGGCGACCAGCGGGGAGTGGACGGGCCCTGGCGGGCGTGGGTGAAGGTGCGCCGTGTGCCGCTGGCCACGTCCACCAGCTCGATTTCCCGTTCGTTCTCATCGGTCTCCCAGTTCGGCCTGGAGACGATCACGGCGACCTGCCTGCCGTCGGGGGAAATCTGGGCTGCGCTGAGCGACACGATCCTGCGCAGGTCGTCGAGCTGGAACGTCCCTGCCGTCGTTGCCGCAGCCGGCAGCAGCGACGACAGGAAGACCAGTCCGAGCAGCGCGACCAGGTGGATCGCGCGGATGTATCTCGGTGCGCTTCTGTCGCCGCTGTCCCTAGCCACCGTTGCCGCCACCGAAGCGCACGTTCGCCTGCAGGAAGTACGCGCGTCCGGTGGCGTTGAACCATGCCCGGTAGTAGTACGGCCAGCCGGTCCAGGTCGGGTCGCGCGGCGGTCGCCGGTCGAACAGGTTGTCGACCGCCAGGGAGACGTCGATGGCGGGCGTGATCTGGTAGCCCATCGTCAGGTTGTAGCGGGCCGTGGGTCCCATGCGCTTGGTGCCGTTGTAGTCGGGGATGCCGCTGAGGCGCGAGCCGTACAGCGTGGTGGTGAAGTCGTGGAAGGTCCACGTCACCGAACCATTCGCCTTGCTGCGCGGGATCAGGTAGTTGTAGAGATCGGTCAACTGGTTCTCGACCGGCGTGTCGGCCGACAACCGGGTCTTGTGCATGATCACGTAGGTGGCACCCAGGTTGAAATCGAACCTGCCGGCGCGGGACAGGTCGAGCCGGTAATGGGTGTTGAAGTCGACCCCGGAGGTTTCGTCGGTCGCGGCGTTGATGGGCAGTACCAGGACGGCCGTGACCTGACCGGGATTGAACGACGCGTCGGGAGCGTTGCGAAACACCTGGCTCTCGATCTGCTGGCAGAAGGCGGACGAGCCCACCGGGGTGCCGTCCATGGTGGCGCCGATGCGGCAGTCGGCTTCACGCTGGAGGATGTCCTGGGTGCTCTGGTACAGGACCTCGTTCTTCAGCCTGATGCGGTAGTAATCCAGACTGGCGTCGAAGTTCCGGGTCGGCGCGAAGACCAGGCCGCCGGTGAAGGATCGGCTGGTTTCGTTCTTGAGGTCGGTGCTGCCGTGGCTCTGGCCGTTGTAGGGGGCGTCGCCGTAGGTGCAGTCGTCGGAGAAGTCGTCGGCGGTATCGGGTTCCAGGGTGCGGCACAGGTAATAGTCGATGCCGCTGGAGGCGGACCCGCTCAGGCCTGCGTACAGATAGCTGAGGTCAGGGGCACGGAAGCCGGTGGAGATCGAGCCCCGCAGCAGCAGGCTTTGGATGGGCCGGTACTCGAGACCCAGGGCGTAGGTGAACTTGCCGGCATTCGTGGGGCCGTAGCTGTAACGGTCGTAACGGCCGGCCGTGGTGGCGGTCAGGGTGGAGAAGATCGGGATGTCGAATTCGTAGCCGGCGGCGGCGTGGCTGCGCGAGCCGACGGCGCTGGTGTTGTGCAGGTTGTAGTACGAGCCGTCGAGCGACATCGGGTCGGCCTTGAGGCCGAAGTACTGGTTGCCATATTCGGCGATGCCGGCAAAACGTACCGCACCGGCAGGCAGCTCGAAGAGGTTGGTGTTGGTGAGCGTCAACGACCAGTTTTCCGCGCGGCTCTTGTCGTGGTCGTTGGAATCCTGGCTGATCGAGCGCATCTCATCGACCGTCAGCGGCGTGTAGAGGCGGTTGAGCGGCGCGTTGTACATCTTGTAGCCACTGTCCGCGTCGATGCCGAGGGAGGGCCCCAGGTAGAGCGCCTGGGCCTTGGCGGCCACCACGGCCGGCCATTTCTGCGTGAGCTGGTTCTGCGCGTGTTCGAAGTTGGCCTCGTAGGTCCAGTTGCTGTCCGCGCCCAGCGTGCCCTTGACGCCGGTATTCAGCGAGTAGGTGTTGCCGATGCTGCGGATCTTGGCGCGCTTGAAGCCACCCCACTCGTTGATGGTGAAGTATTGCCGGCCCCATTGCTCGACCTGGCCGGTGGCGGTGTTGTAGAACGGCGTATCGGCGCAATCGGAGTTGTCGATCTCACAGTTCCACCAGCTCTTGGGCGAGCTGTAGCTGTCCTGATGCGAGGTGCTGGCCAACACATCGAGGTACAGCTCGGTGTAGTCGTTGAAGTGGAAGGTGGCCGAGCCGAAGAAGTTGGCCATCTTGCGCCCGTTTTCGAGCGTGGAGTAGCCGTAGTCCTGGTAGGTTCCGCAGTAGTAGCCAGGTCCGCCGTCGGGCCCGTAGCCGCGCCGCGAGGCGTAGAACACGCTGCCCTGGTCCAGATAGGAGAGGTTGTCGCAGGTGGCCTTTCCGGGATCGAGGTAGTTGCCGTCCACGTCGGTACGCACGAAGGTGCGGTTTGCCGGGAGCCGGGATGGGTCGGCCGGGCTGTCCAGTTGCGAGTCGGTGTAGCTGCGATCCATTGCCCAGAGCGGTTTGTCGTCGATCAGTTCCAGCCCGAACACGGTGTCCAGCTTGCCGAGGCTGAAGCCGCTGGTGAGGTCGATGCGCTGTGAATTTCCGCCGCCGTGCTGGGTGGTGCCGACGCGGTAGCTGACGGTGGTGTGGTCGACCTTCTTCTTGAGGATGAAGTTGATGACACCGGAGATGGCATCCGAGCCATATACCGCCGATGCACTGCCGGAAAGGATTTCCACGCGCTCGATCAGCGAGGTCGGGATGTTGGAGATGTCGGTGAAATTGCTGTTGCCGCCATACGATTGCGGATAGTCGGCGATGCGCCGGCCGTTGACCAGCACCAGGGTGTGGTTGGGGCCGAGGCCGCGCAGGTCCACGGCTTGCGCGCCCACCGAGAAGCCGCTGTTGTACTGGTTGTTGTCGAGCGCGCCCAGGTTCTGGGTGAGCGAGGCCATGAGTTGCGGCACGTCGGCAAAGCCACGCCGGGCGATGTCTTCGGCGGTGATGGTGAGCACGGGAGCGGGGCCCTCGATCTCCGAGCGCGGAATGCGCGAGCCGGTCACCGTGACCGTGTCCAGCCGTGTGGCAGCGGAAATGTCGGCTTGGGTACCGGTGTCGGTGTCCGTGGGACGTGGTTGCGAGCGTGGCGAAGGTGGATCCGGCTTGTTGTCACGGGTGATGAGGATCGCGCCGGAGGCATCCTGATGCAGGCTGAAACCGCTGCCGGACAACAGGCGCGTGAGCGCGGCGTCGGTGGACAAGGTGCCATTGACGCCCGCGGTACGCAGGCCCTTGAGCTGGTCGGCCGGGTAGATCAATTGGACGCCGGATTGCCGGGCAAGGGTGTCCAGCGCAGTAACCAGGTCACCGGGCGGAACATTGACGGCTGTGGTTGGCATCTGGGCAACGGACAGCATCGGCAAGGCGCAGGCCAAGGCCAGCATGGTGTGGCGCAACGATCGCAACATGGTCACCCTTCCCCTGATATGGCGCGGTGGCGCCGTCCATGAACGGGACGAACCAGTTGCACCTATCCCCCACGGGAGCGTGGACGGGGAACGGTGCGGGGGATCAGGGGGTGCGGATCAACGGTGCTGCAGGACCAGCGTGTCGTCTCGGCGCACGACGTGGATGGGGAATCCCTGTTCCAGCAGGCGCACGAACGCGTCGGCGTTCGACCAGCGGAAATTGCCGCCGATGCGCAGGGCGCCGACGGCCGGATCGGCGATGACGATCTTGTGCGTGTTGTAGCGGTTGAATTCGGCCGCCGCATTGGCCAGCGGCGTGTCGTGGAAGCTCAGGTAGCCATTGCGCCAGGCCAGAAGGTCGCGGGCCTGCTGCACCGAGTCGGAGCGCACCAGCACACCCGCCGCGCTGGCGACGGCGACGCTGCCGGCTGGAAGCAGGGTGGTCGCCTGGCGCGCCGCTCCAGGGCTCCGGTCGGCCTCCATGCGGACGACACCATGCGTCACCACCACGCGCAGGTTGCCCGCGTCGCGGCGTACGGCAAAAGCCGTCCCGACGGCGGTGACGCGGCGGCCATCGGCGTGCACCACAAACGGGCGACCAGGATCCTTGGCGACGGCGAAGTAGGCTTCGCCCTGCTGCAAGTCGATGCTCCGCCTGGCGTTCGAGAACGTCACGTGCACACGGCTGTCGCTGTTCAGTGTGACGGTCGAGCCGTCGGCCAGTTTGACGGTGTCGAGGGCACCGATGGTGGTCTGGTAATCCGCCTCGATCGTGTTGGCGTAATGCCACCAGCCCCAACCGACCGACAAGGTCAGCAGCGTGATCGCAGCAACTGCCAGGTAGCGCACCGGGTGTTGCACCAGTCGAGCACGCGAGCCGTGACCACGGCGGCGGACATCTGGCAACACGTCGGTGGGGAGGCGTTGGTTTGCCGCGGGCTGTGTGGCGGGAATCTGGCCGCACGCGGCTGCCTTGCCGCGATCCGCGCCAGCACCGAGCGCCTTCAGGCGTCCGCTTTGCCGCCACGCATGTTCCAGGCGGATGAAGGCGATACGGTGCGCAACCGAGCGCTCGAGCCACGCGGCCAGCTGCGCCTGGTCATCCGCCGACCACGGACCGGCGTCGCGGCGGGCAAGCCACGCCGCGGCGCTGTGCTCGATCTGTTGGCTATCGGGCACGCTCATCGTCCATTTCGGGCATGGCGCTTTCCGCGCGCAACGCCTGCATGCCGCCATAAAAGTGGTCTGCCATCAAACGCATGCCTTTGGCTACCTGCTTTTCCACGGTCTTCTCGCTGATGCCCATGTGTGCGGCGACCGCCTTTTGGGACAGGTCCTCGACCCGCCGCAGCCACATCACCTGCCGGCAACGCGGTGGCAGGCGATCCAGCGCCTCCGCCAGACGTTGCAGTTCCTGCCGGGCGCCCAGGCGGCGTTCCGGCGAGATGTCATCGATCAAGACGTTCAGCGCGTCGATATCACCCACGGCATCGATGGAAACCACGCGCGCGCGGCGCAATCGGTCGGTCATCAGGTGGCGGGCGACGGTGAACATGAAGGATTTCGGCATTGCCGGTCGGGCCTTTGCAGCGGCTTCGTAGACGCGCACGTAGATATCCTGGCGCAGGTCCGGAATTTCGTCGCGCTGATACCAGCAGCGCTGCAGATAGCGCATCAGCGCGCCCTCGTGCACGAGTATCTCGTTGGCGAACCAGTCGTCGAGGGAGATGTCCACAGCCGCGACTGTACCGCCATTGCCGCCTAGGCGGGCCCGCGGTGGTGGGGGATGTGGCGTACCGGCTCGTCCCGGTAGGCGAATCATCGTGCCACGCCGCATTGGCAGCACGATCGCAGATGGCACTTGCGCCCCCGCTTGGGGGCGATCGCTCACGAAATACTTTGGGAGTCGCTGATGCACTTGCCTGACCGGTGGGCTGGCGCGACATTGGCCTTGCTTGCATGCTGCTGGATGGCCTGCGCGGCGGTGTACGCGGCCAACCCCGTCGTTCCGGCCGCCGCGGCGCGCAACGGCTATGACTACTACCAGATCGGCGATCTGCAGGCGCCACGTCCGGCACCGACCGAGGCGGCGTTGATGCTGAAAGGCGGCGGCGCGTGGAACCACGACGCGTTTGCCTGGCTGCTGGCCAAGGCCGGCCATGGCCACTTCGTGGTCTTGCGCGCGTCCTATGCCGATGACATACAAAACGCCCTGTACCATGAGATTGGCGGCGTGACCTCGGTACAGACGCTGGTATTCCACAGTCGTGCCGCGGCCAGTGATCCAGCGGTCCTCGATATCGTCCGGCACGCCGACGGCATCTTCATCGCCGGTGGCGATCAGGCCAACTATGTGCGCTTCTGGCGCGGCACGCCGCTGAACAAGGCGCTGGACG
>ERZ778017.907-NODE-907-length-34315-cov-10.877612_pt1 | contig 34315 bp, 54 predicted proteins | sample MGYA00375747_ERZ778017 | MGnify/ENA primary metagenome ERZ778017 (study PRJEB29350, sample SAMN05509838) | bioreactor metagenome | biome: bioreactor; material: wastewater | place: South Africa: University of Cape Town | collected 2014-03-17 ...
GCACTTCCTCAAGATATTGCCGCGCGTCTTCCACGGACATGCCCGGAAGCCGGACAATCGCGAAGCCACCCGGCCACGCTGCGGCGTCACGGCCTTCTGCCAGCCACACTTCAAGGCTTTCCATTCGCCCGAAAACATGACCATCCGGGCACACGGCCACTACATCGCCCTCCATGTAGCGCTTGGCATTTTCGCCGTTGACTGTCCTAATCAGAAGTTCAGCCATATCCGCCACATATGTCAGGCGTTACATCGCCTGCCTTCTCCAGAACATTGGGCCGGATGAAGATGTTGCCCGACGCCCATTCCCGTTTGATGGAATCGCTCATCGCGCTCAAATTCCGACGCGCCGGACGGCGAAGGCTTCTTTGAGCCGGTCCATGGCTTTCGGGTCAGCGGCGCCATCACCGGAGAGAACGGAAACGATCTGGGCGCACGCCATTTTGATCTGTGAGGGAATCGCGCTCGCCGAATAGCCGGAGACGTAGTGCAGCCTCACCTCGGCATAATTGCCTGTGGGGACGAAGACCTGGCCGGTGGAAGGATCGAAGTCGATCGTCGTGGGATCGAGTGTGCGCCAGCCGGTTGAAACTTCCGGCGCGGGGGCCTGATCCGGCCAGTCCCACCGCTCATCGTCCAGTTGATCGGCCAAGCCGACCGGTCCGCCCGTCGCGCGCACCCGCGCGGCGAGGATGGCAATAACCGGCCGCTCGCGCACGAAGATGCTGGGCCGGATGCCTTGAACCGTCGCCTGCGCCTCACAGAACACACCCGCTTCAACCGTCGTGTTCAGATCATGATCGAATTGAACCGAGGCAAGCGTCACGTTCGCGTCATCCACCTCTGTCACGACCGAAGCTTCAACCGCATCGGTCTTAGCCCGGTCCAGCAACACGGGCTGGCCCACGAGGGAAGACGGCGGGCGGCCGTTGAATGCGACGGTCACACTGTCACCCGCGGTAATTGCCGCGCGGAGTGCCCATGTCATGGCCGGAACGGCATTGGCCATATAGCAGGGTGAGCCATTGCCATCAGGAACCCAGACAATGCCCTTCTTGCGATCGAGCATGGCGTCGATCATGGCCGAGGCGCGCTGGATCAGGGCCGCACTCGTTCCTGTGGGCAAGCCATAGGCCGCATATTCTGCCGGTGCGAGATATTCAGCGGGCATCGCGCGCGATCCAGATGCGGAAGGAAAATCGGGAACGGGCGCGCGCGGCGGAGATCAGAAATCCCCGCCGCACCTGCCCTACCCCACTTATGCCGGTGCGATGTTCGGGTGACCCTTGACCAGAACAGCCGCGAGGGGCGTGCCGGTCGCATGGGTCCCGCTGAACGTCGCGGTAAAGCGCAGAAATCGCTTGCCGCCCTTGTAACCGAACTCGGAAACATCGGCCGTCGCGTGAGCCGTGGTCAGCGCCTTGATGATGCCGCCCGTGACCGTATCCGGCGCATCGGCACCATAGAGGTCATCGGCCGTGACATTGCTGTAGGCCCCGGCCACGCCGGAGCCATTGTCGTCGGCATGTTCGAGCTGGAACTCGATCTTGTTGGTGCCGGTGAAGGTGATACCGCCAACCCCAATGGCCAGAAGCAGCGCGGCTGCGTCGAAGCCCTGCAGGTCCATGACGATGGCGGTCGGCGTCGCAACAGGCGAAGCCGGGTTGAGCGCCAATACAGGCGCAATGAAGGATGCGAGGTCTCGCATGACAGAAGTCCTTTTCGAGAAAGAGGAAGAGGCAGGCGGCGTGACGAGTGTTCCCCGTCACGCCTTCCCTGCGTCGGAGCAACCCCTGATTAGGAGGTCGCGAACTTCATCAGCTTGATCGCTTCGAAGTTCTGAATCCCGCCGCCGACACGCTTGGTAGTGTAGAACAGGATGTACGGCTTCGAGGTGTAGGGATCGCGCAACGTGCGGATACCGACACGATCCACGATCAGGTAGGCGCGCTTGAAGTCCGCGAAGGCGAGCGACATGGTGCCGTCAGCCGGGTCCGGCATGTCCGGCACTTCCATCACAGGCTTGCCCATGATGCGCTCCACGATGCCATCATTCGCGAAGCTGGTGTTGATCAGGTAGTTGCCCTGACCGTCCTTCAGCTTGCGGGTTTTGGCGAGTGTGGAGTTGTTCATCGCCCAGCTCGCGTTCTTGCGATAGGCGGGCAGAAGCGCATGGAACAGGTCCACGATGGGATCGGCACCCTTGGGCGGAGTATCGGTGGTTTTGTAATCACCGGCCGCGCCCGACGCGACATACCCCACCTTGCCCCATGCGTAGCTGGCATTCGCCACGTTGGGATAGGCGAGGAAGCCGAACGGCTGCTTCACACCATTTCCGTTGACGAAGGCGGCGCCTTCCTGGCTCGCGAATTCGAGCGACACCTCGTCCGCGATCCATTGATCGATGTTGAAGAACGCATCGTCCAGCATGGCCTGTGTCGCCGCCGGCATGGCATAAACTTCCATCGCCGGGAACGACAGTTCGATCAGCTTGGAATTGTCGGTCTGAGGCCGGTCGCCGGTCTCACCCACCCAACCCGAACTGGTGCCGTGCATGTTGACCAGTTTCTTGTACACCGCCGTGCCGATCTGACGGACGGAAGCCATTTCACGGATCGGAGAGACCAGCTTCACCACCTCGTCGATGGTGTTTTCCATCTCGGGCCGAACTGCAAAGCCGCCGTCAGCGGCGACCTGGGTGTTCAACGCCTTCTTCTGAAGCTCGCAGAACTCGTCATAGCCCTGGCGGCCCGATTCCGCGTACATGCCCTTGCGGAAATAATCTTCGAACTTTTTGGAATATTCCGCGACGTCGGGCGACACCTCCTTGCCCTTCGAATCCAGCCGGGGCCGGTTCAGCTTGGCAATGGCGGCGTTGACATCGGTCTTGATCTCGCTGAGCGCGGTATTGAGCTTGTCGAGTTCCTCGCGGGTCACGACATCGGACGTGCCCTTCTTCTCGATCTCGGTCAGGCGCTCGTCGTTCTTGGATTTGAAGGTTTCGAAGCCCTTCATGAAGTCTTCGACCGACTTCTTGATCTCGATCAGAGAGACGTCGCCGTCTTTGGTTTCGAGGTTGCGCGGCAGGCGCGCGGCATGGGCAAGCAGTTGCTGCTTGCGAACGTGCATGGTCATTTGGATGTTCCTTGAGCGAACAGGGCAGCGGCCCTGCGGGTTGCCTTGAGCAATTCGCCCGCACCATCACGGTTGGGTTGCTCCTTCGTCCCGCCATCTCGGGAGACCATCTTTTTCGTCACGGCGACGGCAATCACTGCCTCGCGTTGTGACAATCCACCATCGCGGTAGATTTTTTCGAGCGTCCGGTCGTCCGGAAGCTGAAACTCGGTTTTGACCTGGGTAATCCCGGCCTTTCGATTCATTGGGAACGTCACCGGGGAGATTTCCCACAGTTCGGCTTCCTTGATCGACCGGACCCCCGTTTTGGAATTGGTGTCGCAATCGAGCGTGCGATACCCGATGGAGAGACCGCGCACCGCCTTGCGCTTGATCAGCGTGGAGGCGGCCATACCTTGCGGTACATCACCGAAGATCGTGCCCGACACCTTCAGGCCACGATCATCTTCGGCAATGTCATCCCATGCACCGATCACCTGATCGGACATATGCTGCCAGAGCATGGCAGGCATGGATTTGCGCTTGGTCCATTCCGACAACGAGCGCTTGAAGGCGCCGGGCAGGATGATGTCGCCGCCCAGGTCTTCGTTGTTGAACACCGCGCCATAGCCGCTGACCTTGCAGTCCAGTTCGTGGCCGGCATCCGCGTCTGCGGCGGGCTGGGCGAGCTTCCACTCAATCTCACCGGGGCACAGCAGGCGTTCTTCTTCGATGCCCGCATCCTTGGTTTCCAGAGGCACGAACAGGCGCATCAGATTTGCTCCTCGGCAGGCTGTGGTTCGGCGGAGAGACGAATTGGCGGCTGGCCGCCCCAAACGGTGAGGACGATTGAGCCGCCCTCGTTCAGAATGCGGAGTTCTTCGGGTGTCGGCTCCCACGCGGTGGAGACCGTGCGTCCATCCACGCGGGCGGAAATGGTGGCGCAGACGCCGTCACGTTCCGCGTTCCACTGATCGGGCGCGCCGAAACGGCTGTTGGCACCGGCGATACGGCGAGGGATCACAGTTTTCGACCTATCATCCAGTTGGGCACGTCTTCGACGCGCGGTTTCTGGCCGCGCTTCATAAGAGCCACGCACCGGCAGCCAGCGACTTCTTGCATCGGCCCCAGCGGATCGCCGGGGAAGCGCAGGAAATATCCGCCGACGCGGAAAGGCTGATCGAGGTCCACTTGCTGGCCATCGGCTACGACATGGGTGGGACGGACCTTCTCGTCCTCCATCGACACCCATTCCCGCAGGATGTGCATATTCGAAACGCTGGCCGTGTTGTTCGAAGTGTTGCCCGCCACGGCATGGGCCATGTCACCGGCTATGCGCTTCGCCCGTGCCGCGCCCTTGTCGCCAGACACCGCAATCAGGATTTCCTCTGCGATCTGATCTTCGGCCACGCCCTGCGCTTCGCTGCGCAACACGACGCGGATCACGATCCTTGCCGTCGATTGCGCCACATCGTCTGCCGCCTGCGCCGCATATTGGGAGGCCCAGGCCTGCGCCTGTCGAGTCGCCTCTGCCCTCGCCTCGGCTGTCAGCCCGCCCAGTTCCTCGCCGGTGTGGGCCACAAAGGCATCCACCACCGAAAGCACTCTCACCCTGAGCCGGACCATAAAAGGGACGGTCAGAAACGCCGCGATCACACCAGCGGTGATTTCCTCGCGGGACCGCTTCTGCCTCGCCAGTTCGGCGCCACGTTTGGCCGCTTCATCGATCTGCCGCTGCAATTCAATGGCGATGGAGCGCTCCAATGCCGCCTGCAGAAGGACCCGAGACTTGGCGAGACGCTGGCGCTGCCGTTCCTCGGCCTCACTCCTTTGCGGCACCGGGCTTGCCTTTGTCCTTGGCGTTAGGGTTCGGCTTTGTGTCGTCGGGATTGTTACCGTTGCCGTCACCGGATGCGTTGCTGCCCGAGAGAGATGCCCCTGCGTCGGCCAGCGGGATCTGTGCGGCCGGGACCAACACCACATCACCGCCCTCAATCGGCTCGTACCCCACCGCCACACGCTTTTCGTTGACGGTCAGGAAGTTCGTGGCGCCGATCCGCTCCCATTGCGCCACCCGTTCGTCGGCGAGGGCATCCAGCTCATCGATGTTGGGCTTCAGTTCGAGATTGTCGCCGAACATGGGAGAAAGCCATGTGGTCAAGGCGCGGGCGCTGCGCAACGCCATCGGAATGATGGTTTGCCGCCACAGGGTTTTGTTGGCCTCCTGATAGTTGGCGAAGGTGTTGTCTCCGGGGATGCCCAGCAGCATCGGCGGCACCCCGAAATTCATTGCGATCTCGCGCGCCGCATCGCGCTTCATATCGGTCAGCAGCATGTCCTTCGGTGACGCGGAGAAGGCTTTCCAGTCCAGTCCGCCTTCCAACACCATCGGACGCCCTGCATTGCGCTTGCCCTGAAACCGGGATTCGAACTCGTTCTTGAGGCGCGTTGCCTGTTCTTCCGTGAGATTGGCGACGCCTTGCCCATCGGGTTGCACGATCAGGGCGCCGGACGGGATCGCCATGTTCTCCAGTAGCGCCTTGTTGTAGGCGCTCGTCGCGGAGTGGGCATCGATCGACCATGCTGCCGGATCGAGCGGGCTCATCCCATACCAGTCATCGAGTGGATGGAATGTGCGGGTGTGGAGGATTGGCACATCGTTGCGGTCAAAATCGACAAGTACGCGCTTGGTCTGTCCGTTGACGGTATAGTCGTATGCCCCTGGCCATCCTGTCGGGCCCGGCACCACCTTCACCCGCTCAGGACGCAGAACATAAAGCTCTGTCGGACCTGGCAGTAGCGGCCCGCGCACCGCTTCCAAAAACCCGTTCCCGCTGATCTGGATGAACGAATACCAGGCCTCCAGAAATTCCGTGCCGTCCATCATCGGATTGGGCCGGCGCAGCAAGTCCAGAAGCGGATGCTTTTCGATCTCCTTTTCGCCCGTGTAGAGCGTCCATGGAATCGACGCTGCGCCTTCCGCCACCATGCGGATGCAGCGGTAGGAGATGACGTTGCGCTGATAGCCTTCGCGCGCCAGATGCTCAGCGTTCCGGCTGGGCCACACGCCCTGCCCCAGCAGCATCCGCACGGTCATGGGACCGAACTGGCTCTCTTTGCGCTCGAACAGACGGGAGAACCAGTTGGGCATTCACCACACCTTGACCTCGCGCTTCGGTTTTATGGCCAGCGCGTTGAAAGCCCCGGATGCGGCATCGACCTGATCGTCAAAGGCGCCGCCCGGAAAGCTGCAAAGTTCGTCAATGAAGGTCTCGTTCCACGGCGCGCGCAGCAGATAGACGTTGCCAGCCTCGGCCTGGGCCGAAAGCGATTCCGCGCGTGTCTCCTTCGAACCGGTTTCGGGCCGCGCCTTCACGGCAAAGCCAACGAGCGAATTGATGATGATCTGGGCCTGGTCCTTACCAGCCTGACCCGGATCTTGCGGGATACCGATCCGGCATTCCGCACCATCGGTTTCCGCCGTCGATTTGATTGTTTCGCGCACCACCTTGGCGCTTTCACGAAACCGCTTCACATCCTCGATGATGAAACGCTGATCGCTGGTGGACGCCATGCGCAGACCCACGGTCCAGTCCGGGCTCGTGCCTGGCGTTACCACGGTCGCCGCAAGGTCCCAGCGCCGGATGCGCGCCATCACATCGGATGGCATCACATCGATGATCTTGAACCATGACCGCTGGAAAAGACCGCCTTCGCGCGGGGCCGGGCGTTGCTGGTTCTGCCCAGCCACCGCATAGCTGCCCATCGTGACCTTGTCGCGATCGACAACCGCCTTGGTGAAACGGTTTGGCGCCAGAAGATCGCCATCGTGTTTACGCGGGTCTTGCGGATAGACGGTTTCGACCGGTGCTCCCTCTATCGCCGCCTTCCGTTCAGCGGGGATTTCAACCCCTTCGACGTACCAGATTTGCTTCTCGCCATCGTAGCGGGCTTTAACCGGCTTCGGGCCGTCCGGCTCCCGTGGCGGCAATGGCGAATAACAGCGGCGCTCCTTCTCGAACTCCATGGGCAGCATCACATGGATGTAGCCCAGTTTCAGCGCGAGGATTTGGCCCGATATGTCCTGATCATGCAGACGCTGCATGATGACCACGATGGCCGAGCGCACCGGATCGTTGAGACGGCTGGTGACCGATTCCCGAAAGATGCGCACCGCCGTGGCGCGCTCTGTCGGGGATTCCGCGGTTTCGGTCGAATGCGGATCGTCAATGATTACACGGTCGCCGCGCCCCGCGGTCAACGATGTGAAGGCTTTGGCTTCCCGCCCGCCCCGCTTTGCATTCTCGAATGAGGTCTCGCCCTGACGGAGTAACGTGACAGCCCAGAGGCTCTGGTACCACTCCGAGGCCACAAGGTCGCGCATCCGGCGCGCATCGCGTTTGGCATAGGTCTCGGAATAGGAGGTGGTCAGGTATCGAAGTGAAGGAAGGTCGCGCGGACCCCACTCCCATGCCGGCCAGAACACCCCCACGATCAGGGATTTCATCGTGCCCGGCGGCACATTGATCAGCAGACGGTTGTCATAGCCGAGAGCGAGAAACTCGCCATTGCTGATCGCTTCGAGATGACGGCACAGAACGGCAATGTGCCAGCCATCCACAAACGCCGTACTGGGCTCAAGAACCGGCCATGCCTCACGCACAAATCCATGGAGTGATTGGCACCGGCCACGGACCACTGCCGCGTTCCGCCGGATTTCCTCCATCCGGCGCGCCGTGTCACGGCGTTCCTTTTCCGCCTGTAGAGCCCCCAGCGTTGGCAAGTTTAGTCTGGATAGAGATGAGATGTTCGATTTCATCGTCGTTCAGGCCGGCGAGTGCCACCTGGTCCAACACTTCGATTGCTCCACCGTTCGGTCCTGTCAGTTGCCGTTTGTCCCCATAGCGCCGCGAATTCTCGTGAGCCGCCTGCCACTTCTCGGCGTCAACCATCACGCGCGCTGCGTTGGGATCGAGTTTGCTGTCCCGAACGTCCCGGATGATGTCGTCAATCCTGTCTGACCTGGCGTCGGCGCGGCACTCCCGCGCGCGGGCGTAGGCGTCTGAAAACTCTGGGTCCTTTTCCAACCAACGATACAGCGTATCCTTCGACGGAAACTCAGGCCGCTTGGCTAACCGGTCCAGGTTCTCTCCCATCGCCACTTCATGACAGATGGCGTCAAGCAGTTCCGATGTCTTGATGGAGGGACGGCCCGGCGGGCGGCGTTCCTCTGGAGCAGATGCTTCAGTCATGACGGATGGGGCCATTCCGAAAAGGGCTGACGCCAGCCGTGACGACTACACAGCGGCGCCAGCTCAGTTCAGGGAGGAAATGCCCATGGCGGGCGACGGGACGCCGCGCAGGCGGCGAATTCGGTTGGCGGCGGAATTGTCTGAATTTCTCGCAGAAAGCGTCACTTTGGACACATTCCGCCCTGCCGACGCATCACAAATGCGAAGGCAAATCAGAATATCGCAATGAAAATGCGGCGTTAGCGGGCCGCTGTCAAGAGTCTCGGCGAAAGGTCCTGTCAAACTCAACCATCTCTGATCGGACCGCGATTTTCTGAACGATTAAGTTTCGGGCTGCGCTTACTATTCCAATATTCGCGCTGATACGCGCGGCGATCCCGCTTTTTCTTGGCCTTCGCTGGAGGCTTCTTCACCGGGGGCTCCGGTGCCGGCGCACAGGTATGATTCCATTCTGCCTTGCCACAGGTCCGACACTTTGGCGGGTTCATCGTCAGGTCCCGCGAGTGGCCGCTCGCGCGCCGCCCTGAAATTCCACCGGTTCAAGCTCGTGTTCCTCGACCCGCAGCGGAAAGCCGCCCGGAATTTCGACAATGACGGCGTGAGACCGGGTTTCGGTGATATCGCCCGTCAAGCCATCAAACGGTCCGCCGTCACGGATGCGCACGCGCTGGCCGATTTCAAACAAGCTTTCCTTGCGTCGCACCCGCCGCACGGCCGATTCAAAATCCTCGATCTGATCCAGCCTCAGCCCCGCGATCACCTTTTCAGGGATCTCGCTTGGGTGCATATCGGGATCACCGATGCTGCGCCGGAGCGAGACTACACCTTCGACGCCGTTGGTATCCAGGACCGGCCGGATATCCTGATGCGAATAATCCACTAGCACAAACACATAGGGCGATAGCCGAAGCTCCGCCTTTGGCCATGCCTTTCCGCCAGCCGACGCAGCGCGAACGAACGTCCAGGCCAGAAATGCTTCGTATTTCAGTTTGCCGAGTTCGCGCGCAACTCGAACATCCATGTTCGGCCGGGCCCGCACCGCGTGCCAGACGGATTTTTTTTCCGACATTGCTATCATGCGGGCGCGGCTTCCTTGGCCAAGCGTTTTGCCAGTATGCGGCGCGTGCCCATCATGTTGCGAACATGAGCTTCCCGCTCACCGATGCGTTCACAAACCTCAGCCACAGTGGGGAAAAACTTGACGTGCATGTACACGTCACGGATGCCTTGTTCGAGGCCGTAGATCGTGGTGGCGGCCTCCATCACGGCATCGGCCAGAATTTCCCCAAAGGCGGTCCGATCATCGTTCTTCACCGCCGGATAAGCGCAAAGCAACCGTGCGACAGATTTGATATATTCCTCCTTTGTCGGCGGCCGGCCCCAGCATTTTTCGAGGTCATCGATGATCGTCCCGTTACGATCAAGCCAGTCCTGCACACGCTGTCTCATGCCGCCGGCACTCGAAACGTGCAGACCTTTGATCGTCCAGTCGTCGAACAGACGGTTGGCCTCTCTCGCCAGCCTCGGAATGTCCTCCGTGCCTACCGGCTGGGGAAACTTGGCAATTTCCGCGTCCGCCGGACTAACCACCTGAATCGTTTTGTTATCCATCGCTCATCACTCGTTTCACGACACCTTCGAATGCCGTTCTGGTCGCATTCGGAAGGTTGTTGAAAATATCTCTGCCATCACCATTCGCCGGGACTGGCGGACCTATCGCACCGATCGCGGGACCTCGCGATGGAACGAGCATTCCCGGATCGCCGCCCTTGTCCTGCCTTCGCTGCAGCCACGAATTCACGAAGTTCTTCATGCCCTTGCGGGTTTTTCGTCGTTTTTCGTTTGCGTCCAGCCAGCCTCGCATTCCACGCAATTGCTGCGGAACATCCACGGCCGGATAGAGCTTCTGAAGCTCATCGACACTGGTCTGGAAGATCAAAACCTCCTCGCCATGGCTGTCGAAGCGGTTTGTGGGAAGGCGGATGAATTCCGGTCCGTGTTCTTGAGCAGCGGCGATAGCCGATGCGAGAGCTTCCCCCAAAAAGGAGAAATTATATCCCTGTCCCTGTCCCTGTCCCTGTCCCTGTCCCTGTCCCTGTCCCTGTCCCTTAAGAGCGATTTTCAGCGGACAACCTTGGGACGTCTCATGGACAGGCGAGGGTTGTCCCGAGGACAATGACGGCTTGTCCGGTGGACAAACCAGTTTGTCCGGCGGACAAAGTTGGTCTGCGAATGGCAATGCGCCAGGGAAATGCTCCCCCAGATAATCTTCGAAGAGATAAACCGGTGGCGTTCCCGCGCCGCCAGCCCGCACGAACGCCTTGCGCCGCCGCAGGCATTCCTTGTCGTACCGGTGCAGCACTTTGCGCCGCCATGTTTCAAGCGCCTTTTCCGCGATCACGGGATGATAAAGACGGCCATCGGAGCATTTGACCCAGCCCCGAAGTACGTCATCCCGAAGCTCCGCCCAGTCGCGCGGGTGACAACCGGCAGCATCGCAAAGAACGTCGTCATCGTTCTCGATGGATGCGGCAGGCCGTTCATGCCACGCGCGCATCCACAGATTGAGCATGTAGAAAGCGAGTTCGGGACGCCGCCGCGCGATCAGCCACGCCTTGGATTTGCGCAGTTGCTCCACCTCGAGCGGCATGAACTTGAAATCGGTCAGGTCGCATTCGGCGGGAACAAGCGGATTCGGGAGTGTGTCGGTCAAAGCAGAGCGCCCTCCTGATCCAGATCGAAAAAGCTTGTGCGCGGGCCGTCGAAGCCCAGCGTGACGGTGCCCGTCCGGCCCATACGCACTTTGGTGCTGTAAACGTCAGCCTTATTCCGGGCGCGCTCACAGGCAGCCTGCCAATCAATGAACTTGGGATCATGCTCCGGCGGCTTGTTCGCCTGAAGTTGCAATTCCTCGCGGTGAAGGAACCAGATGGAATCCGAGTTCTGTTCGATGGCGCTGGAACCATAGAGGTCCGAATTCTGTGGCCGCCATGTCCCGCGTTTCATGTAATCGCGGTTGAGGTGCGCGATCAGAAGGATGGCCACGCGCATGGTCTTTGCCAGATCGGTGAGACCTTTGGTGATCTGCTGGATTTCGGCCAACTCGTTCTTGTCCGGTCGGTCCGGCTCCATGAAGCGCAGATGATCGACCACGATCAGCCGCAGCTTGCCGAACTTCTCCCGCGCCGCTGTTGCGCGCATACAGATGCGGCCGACGCTGGGCGACTTGTCCTCATCGATCAGCAGGGGAAGCCCCCGAAAAGCGAGTGTGGCCTCAGCCAGCATTTGGACCTGGTCCTCGCGGACCCAACCCTTGCGGATCAGATCCGACGGAATGCCGGTCTGCATGGCCAGAAACCGCGTGCCGATGTCCTGCGCAGGCATTTCGGCCGACGAGAAATAGCAGGCATCGCCGGTGCGCGCGGCGTGGAGCATGATGCCAGCAGCCAGCGCCGACTTGCCGGTGTTCGGTGGAGCGCCCAGCGTGGTCACGTCCCCGATCATTAAGCCACCTAGCGCATCATCAAGGCTTTTGATCCCGGTGGAGACCACGGCGACGGATTTGTTTGTCCGCGCAGCCTCAGAGGCCTCGACAGCGCGCTGCACGGCCTCATCCACAATGACAGGATGGTGGATGCTGGCATGATCAGCGATCTCCCGCATCCGCGCGGTAACATCGTTGATGATGGTCTCGGTGTCCCGAACTTCCGTCGCGCCCTCACCCATACAGGCGTCGGCAAGGTCTTCACCGAGCTTCAGGAGCGCCCGCCGAGCCGCAATGTCCCGGATTGTTTTCGCCACGGCCTTGACGCTGAGCCCGGCCGGACATGAAAAAGCAAGACCTTCCAGATATTCGATGCCGCCGACCTGCTCAAACCCTTCATCGCCGCGCATCGCGGAATTGAGGCTGACGGTGGAGATGGTCTCGTCGCGAGGAATGATGGTCGCAATGGCGGTAAATAGCCGCTGATGCAGCGGATCATAGAAGTGTTCCGCAGCCAGCATGTTCCGGTCGGCGATCTGCCAATATTTCCGGGGATCACGGATCAGCGTGCCCAACAAGGCCTGCTCGGCCTCTATATCAAAGGGCAACGGACGGTATTCGATGCGGGCATGAATTGGGACTTCTGCGTTCATGCCGCGGCCTCTTCAGTTTGGAATTCGAGGGTTTGCTTCTGCTTCTTCTTGGGCACCGCATCGGCCATGATTGCCTTGACCTCGGCTTTCATCATTGCGACCGACACGGCGTTGCCGATCTGCTTGATCTTCTGGGTTTTCGTGCCGGCGAACTGATAGGCATGATCTTCGGTGGTGAAGCCCATCGCTCCCGCCAACTCATGCGGTTCCAGCATCCGAAACAGAATGTCGTATTCCTCGGTACCCTCGATCAGCGCGCCGTTTCCCAGCGTCATGCCGGCGGTGGCGGGCTTGTCCAAGCTGTGCGTGCGCGGCGCTTGCCCTTCCCGCTCTCCAAATTGCGCGGTGACGAAGGCCAACTCCCTGCGATTGGCGCAGGTCACGGTCGGCAACGGGTCATCAACATTGGTGGCCCGATTTTCGCCACCACCATGTGTGACGGGAATGACAATGCCGAAACGATCCTTCGTCGTGACGGTCGGAAGCGGTTCATCTTCGCTGGTGCACCCGGTATTCGCACCATAGTAAGCAGAGATCAGAACCGGCGAGTGGACGGAAGTCTGTGTCGGGATGGGTTCGTCCACCGAACGTGGCGCGCCACAGGCTTGCCGGGAAAGCACAAACGGTTCGACCAGCATCGGCCTTGCACACCCTTCATGCTTCTCCGCGCCCGCGCCGCCGGTTGTGATCGTAGGCAACGGCTCACCCACGGTTCGGGCTGCGCCGCTATTGTGCTGCGAAAGCACAATCGGCTCTGCGATCCCAATATGCGTACCGTTCGCCGCGATGGTCGGCAGCGGTTCATCAAGGCTTTGCGCGGCCATATGGTTGCGCAGGATGACAAGATACGGCTCCGGCCATTTAAACTTCACCGCGCCCGCATAGATGCGCGCCAACGTCTTCGGCGCGAGGGGCTTGGGCCGATGGAAGATCAATTTGCCCTTAATCGACCAGTCAATGATCTCCCTCGCCGGCCGCCATGGTTTCAGGCTGGGGAATAGCAGAAGATCGTCTTCCGCCTTCCCATGCGTGATAGGCGCCCAGCGCACCATTTTGCGGTCATTCCGTGCTTTCAGAATGAAACGCTGACGGGTCGTAGCGTCACCGTAATTGGCGGCATTCAGCTTGCGCCACTCTGGCTCAAACCCGATCCGCCGGATCGTGTCTATCCACGCTTGGAAATATTCGCCTTTGCGCGATTTGATCGGCCTGCCCGTTCTCGCATCGACCGGGCCCCAGCCGGTGAATTCCCACACGTTCTCGATGATCAACCGCTTGACCCGCAATTCGGTCAGCCAGGTTATGATGTGCCACGGATCGCTGCGTTGCTGGTCGCTGGTGGGCTTTCCACCCCGCGCAACCGAATGATGCGTGCAAGTGGGCGATGCCATCAGAAGATCGAGATAGCCTTCCGGCACGATCAGATGCGGGCGAACCGTGGCGATGTCCTGCACATAATGACGCGCTTCGGGATGATTGATCTTGTGCGTCTCGATGGCCACCGGCCAATGGTTCACACAGACAAGCTCCATCTCCAGATCAAGCTCATCCAGCGCACGCGCGCATCCGGTAGACGAGCCGCCAGCGCCGCAGAGAAGATCGGCAACGAGGATTTTGCGACGGCTCAAAGCCCTTTCTCCATCGTTTTACCGAGAATGGTGAGGATGCGGCCAATCTTCTGGCGTTCGAGGCCATAGGCGTTGGCGAGTTTGATCAGCCGAACAATCTGGTCGAAGAACCAGAGCTGTTTCTGGCTCTGCCAAACTTCCTGCTGGGCTCTGACAATGCGGGGATGGGTGCGCCAGGTAAGTTTCATCGCGACACTCTCCCCTCGGCATAGGCCCGCGCATCGCGAAGACGTGGAAACCGGAATGCGAAGAAGCCATTCCTCGGCCAGTCCGGCGGCATGACGAACCACCGCCGGGCAGAATCCTTATCTATTGCCAGCGTTCCGCGTTGGCCTTCCACCAGATACCGGCGGAAGCCGACACGCTTCAGACCTTTGCGGGAGGCGCTCATGCGGTCATCTCATCGAATTTGCCAACCTCGTTTCCCCATGTCGTCCAGCCGGGACGTTTGGCGCGCGCAAAAAGTTCGAGATATGGTCCGTCAACGAGACGCCCGATCCGGTCGTGTGTGCAATCTGGCTTACGAGAGTGCTCTCTTCGTGGGGCGATGATCCCCTGTCGAACATCCTTGCCTTTACGCTTCGGGCGGCCCCGCGTTGCCAAGAGACATGGTTCCGTGTTGGCGCGGGTCCAATAGCCGAGGCCCGCGAACGGCGTCTTATCATCAGCAAAAAGCCGATACGGGTCAGCTTTCATCCATGAGAACGCACAGGTCTTGTAGGTGAAACCCCACGATTCCAGAACGCGAAACGATTTCTGCAGGACAGGCCAGCAGGTCCACATAAAAAGGACGCAATCATCCGCTGCCAGACCGCTGACAGGTAGCGCGCAAATATCATCGATCGACATGGTGTCGTAGTGCGCATCGATTGCTCGTGACGCGTAACCAGCATCAGTCTTATTGGGGCGGCCACCCCATAGGCTATTGAATTGCCATGGTGGATCCGCGAGAATCGCGCGGAAATGATTTTGAGGAAGGTGCTCCAGCGTCATGCCGCCCACTTCCTTTGAGCCGCAACGGCACGATTGATCTGGTCGCGCTCGTCGGCCGATTTGACCTTCTCGCGATGGAACACGCGGCCATAGTGGTATGGGCACCAGGATTTTCCCGGCGCAGTCTTCTGCCCGCAGAAATGGAAATCCGGCGACCCTACGTCACCATGCGGATACCGGCATTGATTGCGGCCAATGGTGAGCGTGGTGAGATGCGCACCGCTTTCGGTGACCGCCTCGGGTTCAACGGATGTGACCGCCGCGATCTTGGCCTTCTTTGCCACCGCAGGCTTACCGGTAAAGCCAAGCGACCGGCGTTCAAGTTTCAGCTTCGACGCCTTTTTTCGCACAGCCATCGTTGTCGTACCGACCGCAGCAGCAATATCGGCGCTGACAACTCCTGCCTTCCACATCCGACGAAGGGTTGCGATCTTCTCATCGGTCCATTTGATCTTGATGCTCATTCGGCCCTCCCGAAAGCTTGATGGCTATGCGCGTCACACCATCCGCTCTTGTTTGATGTCGGATGTCCGCATATGCCCAACCCGTCAATCCATTGACAGGCACCTTCATGAGGCAGCGTGACAATCGAATCCGGCGCAAAAAATGACTTTCGTCTGCGCAGACCGATCCGCCGCGCATATGTCTTTGCCATCACCGGTGACAATTGAAGCGTGCGAGCGATCTCTTTGTAAGTTCGTCCGGCCACGAAAAGTTCTCTAATGCGCGCAGCCAATTCGGGCGACAGGTAAGACTTCTTCATGCCATCGCCCTCTCTGCAAAGAGCGGCGTGGAACGTGGACTCCAAGATGGGTAATAGAGGCTCATGCCATATGACCATAACGCGGCGGCGTCCCCGGCATTATCGTCAGCCACGTCCCAGCCCAATTGACGGCAGCGATCCATCACCGCTTGCTTAGCCTCGCGGCGGCGAAGATTTCCTGTCCCGATGAAATGTTTTCTCACGGTCGAAACCGCGGCCAAAGACACAACGCAGCCTGCCCTGTGCGCTGCTCCGCGAATAGCGCCCGTCAACTGGATCAGGGCGGACGCGGTACGCGAGGCGTGCTGGCTATCCATCAGATAGAGCGGCGCCTCGATGATGCAATATTTGACGCCGGTATTGCGGATCAGAAGGCCGAGGGTCTCGGCATAGCCTGCAAGCATACGATCCATGACCATTTCATTCGCGCCCGGCCCCTTGATGACCATCGTGCGCGGTGCCGACTGTCCGGGGCCACCAATGGCAACCCCGAACGCCGTTGTGGACTGATCACAGGCAATGACGCCTTCTGCCATGTACGCCCCCAAAGACTAAAATCAGGCGTGAGCCGGTTCGCGGTTGGCGCGGCGATCGAGAGAGGCCGGAAGGTCTAGCCCGTCATCGTCCTGATCGTTGATGGCAGCGTCGTCAGGCCAAGGCTCGCCGTCGCCATCGGCAGTGGCTTCGACCTCCGGCGCCACTTCGGTCTCGGCCTGCATCTCCTGCATGCCGGGAACGCGGCTCGCCTGCACTTTCATGTAGGCTTCCCCGAACGCTTCGGCTTCGGGTGTGCCTTCGGCGTAAGGATTATCCGCGAACGCACCCGACTCTGCGACCTGACGGCCTTTGGCCGCTGCCGCTTCGACCGAACTACCATAGACGGTATCGAAGACATTGAGTTGGAACGGCGCACCCACAGCCTTGAGGCCGACCGCCAGCGATTCCATCTCGGCACGGAACGCATCGGCATCGCCGCGCTCCAGCGCCAGCAATTCGTCAATCACGGCCTTCGGCACGTTCTCCGCTTTGGCGGCTTTATAGACGTTGCGCAACTGGCCTTGAATTGTGGTCAGTTTCTCTTTGAAGCCTTTCACGCTCTTGAGGTAATGAACGATCTTCTCGCCCGACGCGATTTTCAGATCCATCGTCGGCTGGCGGGTTTCGACGGCGTTTTCCTTCGCCCCCGTCATGCTTTCCGCTTTCGACTTCCGCCCGCGTGTCGCGCGCGTGCCAGGTTTCTTGGCTCGTGCCATGTTCAGTTCTCCTGTGTCTGGGTTTGAGCGCGCGCATTGATTGCCGGGGCCTTGCGCTCTGCGGCCCAGGCTTTGATTTGACGTGTCTTGCGGACGTAGGCGGCATAGGCGCGAACGGCCTGCTCGCCGGTGAAATAGGTATGGCGCTGGACGCCGCCGGGAAACTTCTCGGTCATGACGGCCGACATTTCCCCTTCGTGTTCCTGCGATGCGCGCATGGAAAGGCCGATTAACCGGCCGCTTACCATGTTGGGATCGGCCAAATTTTTTTGGGTTTCAGCCATGCTCAACGCCTCCCCTGCGGCTTGTGCATTTCCAGAAGAAGCTGACGCGCAAAATCGGCGGCCGGTCCGTCGCCTGCGGAAAGGCGTGACAGGCTCATGATCAAAAGGGTGTGATCGTCGGCTGCCCCTTCGGCGCCGTCAGACTCGATTTCGTGAAGAAGCCACGATTTAACCGCTGGAAATGCCTTCGCGGCGTTGATGAGGCTTGCGCCATTCGCGAAAGCGCGTCCCATCCGCCACGCCTTGACCGTTTCAATCGACCGTCCAGTCGCCTTCGCTAGTCGCGCAACATTGAGATCAAGGATCAGCGCAGAAAATTTTTCTGCAAATTCTCTCTCGTCCGAAAGGGGTAATTTTTTACCCAACGCCCCAGAAGAAATTACCGCCATTTTCGATCCACCATTGTCTGGCCGCGCTTGTTCTACGCGGTCCTGTCCGGCAACTGCGCTCGGCTGCGTATCGGCCGGGCGGCTTTTTGAGAGCGCCACATTCATGACGGCACCATGGAATTTGTGCCCGCGACGGCCCGTTCCGGGGCTGGGGCTGAGAGACCGTCGCGGGCGCTCTGGCCGTGGGGGATCGCCAGAGTTTCGAGATGGATGTCCTCACCGCAGTGCGGGCACTGCAGGTGGCTGGGATGCCGAATAATCTCCAGCGCGCGTGCGCGCTTTGGCATGCGGCGCAGATAGCCGCGCTCAATGAGACACTCGATCATGCGATGCACGCTGGCTTTGGATCTGAGGTCCAATGCTTCCGCCATCTGGTCATAGCCGGGCATGACGCCATGCTTCGCGCTGTAGCCCGCAAGGAAGCTGAAAAGTTCGGCCTGGCGCGTTGTCAGCATGACAACCCTCCCCTTCCCAAGAGCGATTTCAGATCGGGTGAGGGATGGAGGGTGAACCGCAGCGTGTCGCGATCCGGCCGGATATCCACGACCATGTCGTGTGCTTTCCCGGTCAACAACAAGGAGCGGACGCGCTTGGCCATCCTGCGAGCCGATGCGTCGCCATCCGAGGCGCGCGCGAAAATCTCGTTGATCGCGCCCAAAGCAGCGCCAAACGGAGATGTTTCGGTAACAATCGACAGCCTTGAGGCTGCGGCCTGGTTCGAGATGACAGGTATAACCGTCACACCGTCCTCCCCGATCCGGTCAGGGAGGCACCCGTGAAGGCACCTCCCGTCGCAGATACACTTGGGTTGGACGACTCAAGTGAAAGGAATCTCCGTATGAAAGATCGTATCGACGCCCTCTGGGATGCGTTTATTGCCGAAGGCCTCGTCAATCGCGTGTTTCGGATGGAAGTGGGGCTTGCAATCGCGAGACAGCAATCAGATCCCGTGAAATGGACAGAAACATTCATTTCGACCCTCCACGAGAGGCTCGATTCGAGCGAGGGCGAGCTTTCTTCTTCGGATGCGCGACACCATGAGGCTGCGCGCCAGAAGATCGACGAGCTTGGGGCTTTTGTGCTTCAGCAGCTTTCTGCTCCGCCTTCGTAAGAAAGGAAGTGGCTTGAATTTCTTCCCACTCTTTGGCGCGGTCTCTCATCTGTGAGCCCTCAAAACATCAATGGAGACAAAGACTTTGAAACTCGACAAAGATGGGAACGTCATTCTGTTCCCCCTCGACGAATATCAGTTGGCAACCCTGCCAGATGGCGCGATAGCGATTTTCCTGACGCTCGTACCAAGTCCAGAGGCACTGAATACGTCTGAGCGATCTCTGGTGCAGATTTCCTTGACCCGAAATCGAGCACGCGAACTTGCCGAGGATTTACTGAAAACAGCGGAGATGCCGTATATGCCGCGTCCTCGGGGGCACGCGTGAACGCTTGCTCAGCGCGGTTTGTCATGGCCGCACCCGGAAGACGCTAAAATGGCCGAGTCGCAGGGGATCGAAGATGGTTGTCAAACGAAACCGAAGGCTCAAGGCGGCCGAAGCCGCCCAGTTCGCCATACAATTGTTGAAGGTGATCCGCTCTACCCTGGCGGACCCAGACCAATCTCCAGATCGAGAGTGGTTCCGATTTACGACGCGGATATTGATTGCTGCTGTCGAAACCGGATCACTCGAACCCATCCTCGAAGCCGACCCCGCATTCCGGGCCTGTATCGCCCACCAGATGCAGGCTTTCATCCACGTCTGTGCTGCGAATCCAACGGCTGTCATCGCGTCGATCCCGCACGATGCGAACGACCGCCGGGTGTTGGCGGAAGTATTGATTGCAATGCTTCCTCAAGAGACGCGCCGTTCTCCCTTGCTGCGCAGACCTTCCGATTGATCACAGTCAGATCACGTGCCAGCGGACTATCTGGAACCTGCTCGCCGAGAATGATGGCAAGCGACAAATCCATGGCCTGGTCAAAATCGTTCTGCCAATCCGTCAAAACCGGTTCAATGCCCTTCTCAGAGAGCAAAGCAATTGGAATCGTGGAACGCCGGGGCGTCTTCATGCCGGCGCGCCTTCAGATTGCGCAGAGGTCAAATCGGCGACGTCTTTCGCATCAGGCAAGTCGTCCACCGGATACAGATCAGGACGAAGCTCGTGACGCGAAACGCCGGTAATGCGTTCCACTTCAAGCACACGGGCCGAGGGCACGCGCTGCCACTGAGAGAGCGCCTGGGGAGAAATGGCGAGTTTTTCCGCCAAGGCCGCAAGATTCCCGTTGCGATTGCCCATGGCATCTATTGCTCGCTGGAGAGCCGGATCACGCATATCCGGAACGTAAGAATGACTTACCTATGTGTCAAGCTATTCTTACGCTGACGGCTGACTGGCCGCTTGCCACATTGCGCCCATGAGCGGACAGAGCGGATTATCCAAGCGCATCAAGGCGGCGCGGGAGCTGCGAGGCGTGGTGCAGGAAGCGCTAGGCGCAGCCTGCGGCGTTACGCGAGCGGCAGTCGGGCAATGGGAGGCTGGCACATCTGCGCCTACCATGGACAAGATCGAGCCGCTCTGCGAAGCCCTCGACGTTGATCCGGTATGGCTTCTTACTGGCAAGCACGGAGATCGAGACAAGACCAACGGCCAGGTTGGCGTCGGGATGGTCTACATTCCCGAATATGACGTCCGGGTTGCCGCGGGAGGGGGATTTGTGGTGACCGAAGAGACGAAACGGGATGTTTGGCCGTTTTCGCGTTCTTATATAGAAAACCAGCTTCGGCTCTCAACCTCTCAGCTCGTGATCGTTGAGGTTCAGGGAGACAGCATGGAGCCAACGCTCCGTAGCGGTGATCGCGTGCTGGTCAATCTCGCCGATAAGCGCGTGAGTCAGCCGGGCATCTTTGTCCTATGGGATGGGGACGGGACGGTCATCAAGAGGCTGGAAATCGTACCCAATAGTAAGCCGCTGAAGTTGCATAGAATTTCGGACAATCCCCTGCATGGCTCGTACAAGGTCCCCGCGTCAGAAACGATTATCATCGGGCGCGCGGTCTGGCACGCTCGGCGGATGTAGGTTTCGCTATGCCGTTCGACCTAAAGAAGGGTCTGACGATCAAGGAAGTCGGCACCCTCACTCGAACCCAGGACGGAATGGTTCAGGCCGAACTTCTTATAAGCGAACCGCCACGGCCAGTATCGATCGCAATCGGCGATGAAACGGCACTCAAACCCTTCCTATTCGAACAGACGAATTGGCCAAAGCCTCTCTTTGGGCTGGAGGGATATCTGCTTTGCTTCAAGGGCCGCATATTTACGGCACCTCTCAAAGAACTGGAAGATCATGAAAAAGGGGCAGTTCTCAGCCTTATTCGAGACTTTGTAGGCGGGCCGGTCGTCACGATTGCCGTTGATCTCAAACCAGACGATCCGCTGAAGCGGTTCAAGGTGATCGATGGCGGTGCTGGCGATGGAGAGGAAGAAACGTCGTGAAATGCGCCTACTGCCTTGAAGAAATGAACGAAGGCGCGACCGTCTGTAAAGTCTGCGCGCGAGAACAGCCTCCATCCAAAGAAGAAGCGGCCCGCCGCAAGGACAACCGTGCATTTATTGCCGCCATGGTGGTTTTGGCGCTCTTTCTGGTTTTTATAATTTGGGTTGGGCTTGATGGGTTTGCCAAGTCGAGCGCCGTCGACAGGATCGTCGATTGCCTGCACAGCAAAGGCGATGCGAGCGCCAACGCGACCCTCGTCAAATCGGATATCGACAGTGCGATGACGCAGACCGGCAAAGGATGGCGTGCCAGCTTGCCCATGGCGGCAATGACCGTCGCCTACAACGGCCGTCCAAACCTCGCGGTCTGCTATGTCAGATCGGACAACATTATCAGCGAAATGAAGGGCGACTGACGAAATTTACGCGGCGCACGGCAGTTTGATGGCTTGCGCCGCAAACGCCGGTGCTTCGTCAGTGTGTTGAGGCATCCCAACTGACGCAAAAAGAAACCGTCGCAGCAATGTTCCCGCAAAGAGCGACGAATAAGTCGTGCTTAAAAGAGCGCACGCGGCGGCCGTCTTAAATCTTTCCCGCAAATCCGCGGGCATCTCGGCCATCAGACTGTCGATCTCGCCACGCTGTCCATTGCCAAGCCGTCCGCGAAGCCACGCGCCCATCATGTGTCGGGCTATCTTGGCATTGTTCAAATTCGCCGCCATCGCATGGAGAAGATAGGCCAATTGATCGGGCAACCTGGCATCCGCGATTACCGAAGGTGCAAGATCAAAAAAACTCGTCACAAGCTGATATTGGTTCGAGTTCCACACCGCCATCTTTTTGATGATGGGGCGGAAAATGAACGTGATCACGAACAACACAACACCAATCGAGAGTAGAATGGATGTGCCCATATCGTTCACTTCCTCTTGCCAGAAGATATGCGCTTTTGCCGGCTATTTAAAGCGTTCTCCGTCTTCTGGCTGTCCTGGCGAATTTTATTGCTCGTTCGCCGATGTAGATCGATGGCCCGACCCGTGGCCGTAATGATTTCAGGCAATTTAGATATAAATGCAGGCCCGCACACGATAATCAGCAGCGTCGCGAGCCACCATCCTGGCCCAGTCTTGTTCAAAAATTGGTGAATAACGTCGCCCACGCCGCCCCGTCCTTAAGCCGCCCCCACGGCGCGTGCGAGCCATTCTGACGATCCGGCCGGCCAATCGCAAGAGTTGCATCCCTCGGCGACGAACAATCTGGCCCGCTGACACCGTTATCAGTGCCGGCCCTTCCCCCGCGCCCCTTTCTGGACCCGCTCAAGAACCTCTCCTGTCCCTCTCCGGGACTGGTCTGGCCTGGTATGCCCCCTAAGGCAGTCCATTGTCCCAATCGGGTGGGGGCGCCGGCGAACCCGGCCTGGATGAAACCATGCTAGCGGCCGAGCGCTGATCTTCGAGTTTCTCCACGCGCCTTTCCAAGAGAAGCAACCGCTGATCGAGTTTGTAGATCATTGAGATCGCGCCACCAAAAAACAGGAATACGCTGATCTGAACGACTGCTGTAGCCGTCATACTGATCATCGCCGCCCTGCCCGTCCGACTACCTCGCGATGGTCCTGGTAGAGCGCGCGAAGGGCCTTCTCTCGGATTTGAACGCATCGCGCGGGCACTCGGTGCGTGTAATAGGGCGGATCAGAGGGTCCGACAGGCACGGCATCGGGATCGGTTGGATGGCCTACATATCCTGCCGTGGTCCGAAACATGGCGTAGGCCAGGGAGTCCGCGACCGCTAATGGCTGGCAATCAGCCTTGGTGGAGAATGTGATATTCCCAAGAATGGCGCTGTTTCTCGGGATCGATCGCACTTCGCCGAAGATACGAAGCGCATCCCCGGCGTTTGGGTGCCCGCATTCCAGCACCACATTCAGGGGCCAATCCGACCGCGGCCGCTCGCGCATAAACATGATGGAGCGGCCCAGCGCGATCCGAAACAGCAGGCCATATTGGCTGTCTTTCCTGGCCTTTCGTGGAAAGGGCTTCCTGCCATAGTGGATTTTATAGTCCTCCGGCGCGACGACGGTGGCGACGCCGAACGATAGCTGCTCATCGACAATTCGAAGAAAGCGGCTGTTGAATCCTCCCTTCTTCTCCATGTCCCAACCGCGGAAGTCCCCCTTAGTGCCGCGTAAGTCCTTGGCATGAAAGGTTTTGACGCCGTAGTCCACAAAGAGCCTGGTTAGACGCTTCTCGAAGCCCACCCATTGGGCCGCCGTGGCGCCAAACCCGGCCATAATCACGGCGGGCGAGCCCTCTCCGTGGGTGCCGCTCTCATCCCAATAGCTGTTCATCACCATGTAGTTGGCATCCGGCTTGAAGTGCCGGCTGGTGAGACGAAACCCGGTGAGGGCTTCGATAAAGGTGAATCGTGGTCCGGCTTTCATAGCCTATATCCCTGAAAAGCGGCCGTCAGGCCTACCCGGCCGACCATCTGGGCCGCGGGGCAGAAAAAATGACGTCATCAACGTAAGTATCACTTGACGACAACGAAAGCAATTCTTACCTTCCCTCCATACCGTTGTCGGAGGGACGAAGTGCAACCCGATATTTCAACCCCGAAAGCCCCGCGTGGAACGGTTCTGACCGCTTCGACGCTGGCCTATCTCCGGGCCCGTATCCGCCGGTCGAAGGCACTTGGCTATGGCCGGGCGCCGGTCCGCCTCGATCATCTCGAACAGATTGTAGAGCTTGCTGAGCGCCAGTTGGCCGGGAGCGCGACATGACCGCGATGGCTCCCCAGTCGATCTTTGAGGCCTTCTCGCTGGCCTCGGCGCGGATCGCGAGGCTTACCGACTATTCCGGTGAAATCGCGCTGCGCATTGCCGCCGGTCTTCGAGACGACAAGGCCAAGGACGGCTTTGTCCGCGAGGTGAGCCGGGTCAAATCGGACCTACATCCCACCGGCGGCTATCTGATCAGCAGCACCAAGGCGATCCGTTGCGAAGTTCTGGGCGCTCCTTACCGCGTCATCATCGAGCGTGCGGATTATCCAAGCGACCTGACACGCGCGATCGAGGACCTGCTCGCCGCACCCGATCTCAATACCGACAGCCTCGAACCCGAGACTCGCAAAGCCATTAAAGCGGTTCGGGACGTCCTCGCCCGCCGGGAGGCTATGTGATGGCATCGCAGCCCGTTCAGCCCACACCCTGGATATGGTTTCCGCAGCACATTGCTGAGGGGCCTGCAGAGGTTCGAGCGGCCGATGGTTCCATCGTCTGCACAACGGCAAGCGATGATACCGCGCAGTTCATCGCGGAGGCTGGCGTCGCCTATTTCAATACCAATCTGACACCCAGACAGCTTGACGAGCAGCGCGCGGAATTGCTGGCGGCCGCCAAACGCATTGCCGCGTCAATGATTGAACACGGCACAGAAGATAACGATCCAAAAGCGTGGGATGCGCTGCAAGACGCCATAGCCGCTGCTGAAGGCGGTGCGCAATGAGTGATCTCATCGCAGAATTTAGGAAATGCCTCTCGATCATGAGCCATAGCCGGGCGGGTTGGGATTATGACCTTCCACCGCGGCAGCGTACAAAAGAAAATATTGAGGAAGAGAAAGCGCTAATTCGAGCGCGTATCATCTGGTCGAATAATCCCGCCCTTCAGGCCGAACTTCGCGCCGCGTTTGTCTCGGAAAATCCTCTGGCAACGATGCGTGAGATCGAACAATCGACCGGAGGCGCGCAATGATCCGCCGCTTCCTCACCCGCATCATGATCGCACTCGGTCTCCGTCATAGCGAGACGTGCCCTGGCCGTATCCATCGGATCGAAACTGATTTCGGCGTGATGGAAGTCTGCACGGAATGCGAGCACCGCTATCTGATCGACCGCAACGCGGGAGAAGGCTGATGCACTATCGCGGCACACCTCTCTGCGACTGGTGCGAGCAGGAAGTCTATTCCGACGACGCTCTCACTTATCGCGATGGCATGGACCTTTGTGAAGATTGCTGCATCGGCCGTGATCGCGATTGGCAAGATGGCTTTGCCATGGCGATGGACGATCTCAGCTATGAGCTGAGCCAACTATTTGCTGCGAAGGAGGCTGCGGAATGATTGACCTGCAGAAATATTGTTCGACCGATCCAAATCGACCTACGCTGCATCATCCTTTCTCACGCGGCGACTACAGCTATGCCACTAACGGTCACGTCGCTATCCGTATTCCTCGGCGTGATGACATTCCAGAACGAGATGGTTCGCCGAGTATCGAGAAAATATTCACTGATATTGCGTCTGTCAGCCGATACGAGCGCATACCGGCGTTTGAGTTTCAGCCCGTCACGCACGAATGCGACGGCTGTAACGGCGGCTGGGGTGTGCATGACTGCCCCGATTGCAGATGCGAGTGCGATGACTGCGGTGGAACAGGCACAATTGAGGAACAAGTTTCCGCCTGTTTCTACGGCACATTCTACAACGCGAAATACCTGACTTGGCTGCGAGAGCTTGGCGCCGAACTGGGTATTCCAGCAACACTAGATGGCTTGTTCATGCCAGTGCCGTTCCGATTCGACGGCGGCGACGGGCTCCTGATGAGAATGAATGGTCCTTACAACAAGCACCTTGGAGAAATCGCATCTGAGGTCACAACATGACCCGGCTCTCCGAACTCACATTCGTACTGCTCACCGCTGCTGCCTGCATCGCTGGCACGCTTCTGCTCGCCCACCTGATCAACGCTTTTCACTATGGGGTGATGTGATGCGCGAATGGATTGACGACATTCTGGCCGCGATCAGCTTGGTCGCATTCATCGTTGCCAGCTTCGTCGCGGCAGACGTGCTTGTCATTTTTTTGAAGGGTTGAACCCATGATTGTCTTCGAAAATCCCGGCCTGATCGACACGCTGGCAATCTCCACATTCGGAATCAATGCCAAGGTCGCCGACAATCCTATCGGATTTTTCGGCACTGGTTTGAAATATGCCATCGCGGTCCTCCTACGCACCGGGCACACCATCACGATCTACCGTGGGACTGACCGCATCGACTTCGACGTGCGGAAGCACGAAACACGCGGCAAAACTTTCGAACTGGTCACGATGAAGAACGAGCCGATGGGCTTTACCACCGAACTCGGCAAGCAATGGGAGTTATGGCAGGCATTCCGCGAACTGTGGTGCAATTGCGTCGATGAGGGTGGAAAGGCTTTCACTGCGAACTTTTATGAACCGCAGCCGGACAAAACGGCGGTGACAGTGAATGGCGCCGAGTTTGGGCAAATCTATGCGCGCCGGTCGGACTTCATCCTGACCACAGAGCCTCTGTATCGACTTAATGGTGTCGATGTTCATCGCGGTGCCCGCCGAACAATCTTCTATCGCGGGATCGCGGTCGGCATGATGCCAGAAAACCAACAGCCGCTTTACACATACAATATCATCGACCCCCTCACGCTAACCGAGGATCGCACGGTCAAATATTCATGGCAGCCGGCGGAGCGTGTCGCCCACGCAATCCAGACCACGGACAATCGCGAATTCATCGAAGAAGCGGTGCGAGCAAAGAAAGGCACATTTGAGCGGTCGATCGACTATATCTTTCATGCCACAGAACCAAGCCTTCACTTTGTTGAGGTCGTGGAGCGCGTCCGGCAGACGCACTCCCATGACATGAACAATAGTGCCAAACGACAGGCGGAAGCGCATCGCCCGCTGCCGCCGATCAAAGAATTCGAGCCGAACGACCTGGAACGCGGTCAGTATGACGACGCGCGTCTCTTTCTCTCCGGATTGGGATACGAAATCGCCGAATATCCAATCACGTTCGTGGAGAAGCTTGGCAACAATATCCTCGGCCTCGCAGAAGATGGCGGGATCACAATCTCAAGGGATGCCTTCATCGCCGGGACAAAGCAACTCGCGATCACACTTCTCGAAGAATTCCTGCATCTGAAACACAACGTGGAAGACGAGACCCGTGCCATGCAGGAGCGCCTTCTACATGAATTGGTGACCCTGGGCGAACGCTATGTTCTCGGGAGGGCGCTATGAACCTGATCGAAAAATCCGGCGTCTACCGGCTGACCATGGAACAATACCACGGTCAGCCTTGTGAGGGGCCGTCCATATCGTCATCAGGATTGCGGACCATCTTCAAGGAAAGTCCGGCCCACTACTGGCTTACGTCTTCGCTAAACCCGAAGGCAGAACCCCAGGACGATACGGAAGCCTTCACGCTTGGCCGGGCTGCACACCATCTTCTGCTGGGCGAAGACGCCTTTTCGACCCTCTTTGTTGTGCGTCCCGATAAATGGGATTCGTGGCGCACGAACGATGCCAAGGCTTGGAAAGCAGGTCAGGAAGATGCCGGCCGCACGGTCCTGCTCCCATCACAATTGGAACAAATCCGCGGCATGGCGCGTGCTCTGGCTGAACACCCGCTTGTCGAAGCAGGCATTCTCAATGGCGAGATCGAGCAATCCTTGCTCTGGCGGGACAAGGAAACTGGGATCTGGCTCAAGGCCAGGCCCGACGCAATCCCGAACGCATCCGGTGACTTCGCGGACCTGAAGACCACGGTCAACTATGGCTTTGATCTTGATCGCGATGTGTCGAAGCATCGTTACGATATGCAAGCCGCCGTCACCGCCATGGCGTGCCGGGAAGTGCTGAAGCGGGAAATGGAAAGCTTCAGCCTCGTCTTTGTCGGCAAGAAGCCGCCCTTCTGCGTCGAAATTCTGACGCTCGGCAAAGACGACATTGCCGAGGCCGAAAAGGACGTGCGCAGTGCGCTCCATACCTTTCGCTGGTGCATTGATCACAACAATTGGTTCGGACCCGGCGGCACGCAAAATGATGCTCGCTACGTCCACATTTCCGAATGGGAGCGGAAGTCTGCGGAGTTCCGGCGCGAATTCCTCGCGCGCGAGATCGCCCCTCCCAAAACCCAACAGCATGAAGCAGCCGACTATCTGGCGGCTGGATAGGAGCACGTTATGAGCTTGGACAATATCGCTCGTATTGAAGACAAGATCGACAAGGTCGCTGCCGGTGCTACGCCGATCTCGATGTCGCTTGGCGGCGTCCAGTTCGATTCCATGGTCCAGTTGCTTGAGTTCGCCAAGCTGATGTCGATTTCTGGCGCCGCCGTTCCGCCTCACCTGCGCGGCAACCCCGGCACATGCCTGGCGGTCTGCACCAAGGCGCTGCGCTTCGGGTTTGATCCGTTCTCGCTAGCCGAACATTCTTATTCGACGAAAAAGAGTGTGAAGAACGGCACCCAATGGGAAGACGTTGAGACCATTGCCTATGACAGCTTCGTTATCCACGCGATCATTGAGGCGCATGCGCAACTTACCGGCCGTCTCCGCGTCAACTATGAAGGTGAAGGTGACGCCCGGAAATGTACCGTGTCTGGCGTGCCAAAGGGTGAAGCCGAACCACTGTCATTGACCTCGCCTACCTTGGGTGAGTTGAAGGCGGCACGTGGCAGAAATGACAAGGGTGTGCTTCGTGGCAGCCCGCTTTGGGAGACCAAGCCCGATCAGCAATTGGCGTATGACACCCGCCGCGACTTCTGCCGCCGGTACTTCCCGGAAATTCTGCTCGGCTGGTACGACAAAGACGAATTTGACGAATACAGCCGATCTAATGTCGCACAGGATGTGACGCCGAAGCCTGATCTGGCTTCACGCCTGACGGGCTCCAAGGGTAAGCGCGGCTTTTCCAAGGCTGGAGTGGATCAAGCCCTGATCGAGCACAAGCCCGGTCAGACGCTCGATACCGCGCCGGCGAAAGAGAAAGAGCCGGTCGAAGTCAGATCTGATGCCACAGCCGGGGGCGACGGCGCGGCGCCCAAGGAAGAAGCGGTAGAGCCCGTTGATGAACTTTCCGAATGGCTGGATGAACAGATCGCCATCGCGAACAACCTGAAGGCTTCCGAGGAATTGGATGAACTGGACCCGCGTGTCTGGAAGCGGCTGCGTGATGCGGGCCGGGCCAAAGACCTGGGCGAAAAGTGGGAGACCGAAGGCTTCAATCCCAACATGAACCGTCTCGATCCGGCGAGGAAAGCGAAGAAATGACTTCTATTATACGCGTGGTGGATTTCGAGACTAGCGGCCTTCCCGAACAGGAAGGCGCCGCGATCTGCGAAGCCGGATGGTGCGATGTCATAGGTGATGTCATCGACGATACCGCCGGGCTTCTGCACTGGCGCGTGGATGCGGACCGGCCAACATCCTATCTCTGCAATCCAGGTCATCCCATCCCGCCCGAAATCCGCGCAGTGCATCATATCAGCGACAAGGATGTCGCCGGAGCGCCCCCTCCGAAAGATATTCTCGAAAAATTGAGCGCTGGTGAGGTTTCAGCCTTTGCGGCCCATGTCGCAAAATTCGAGCGGGCATTCTTCGACCTGAACGAGGCCCGCTGGATATGCACATATAAGGTCGCGCTGCGGCTCTATCCCGATGCGCCTTCACACAGCAACCAGGCGCTCCGCTATCTTTGCGGTTTAGAGCTTGATCCCGATGCAGCCATGCCGCCGCACCGCGCCGGACCGGATGCGTTCGTCACCGCCCATCTGCTCGTGCACATGCTCAACGATGGCCGAGCTTCTATCGATGACATGGTGCGGTGGTCATCGGGACCAGCCCTGCTCTCCAAGGTGACCTTCGGCAAGCACAAAGGGTCGAAGTGGGAAGACCTCCCGACCGATTACCTCGAATGGCTGCTCTACAAGAGTGACATGGACGCCGATACCAAGGCCAACGCCAAACACCATATTCTGAAGCGTCAAAAGAAATGACGACAGACGCCGAAATTGCAGAAGCAGCCCGGCTCAGCCGTATCCGCATCGTGGGGAATTGCAGAGCCTGGCTCCACGTGCGCTGGGAAGGCTTGTCCGACCGCGACCGTAAGCTCTGCGAGCGGGTAATGGAGATCGTCCGCAAAGGCGATGGCGAGGCCCTGGAAACCGCTCTCGCCAATAAGGAAGTGAACGACCTGTTTCTGGACGGCGCTCTCTATTTCGAGAGGGCGGCATGAAGCGCCCCGCCATCCCCATGCGTGTGAAACTCGATGTCGTAATCCGGCAGGAAGGCCGGTGCGCCTGCGGCTGTGGGCAGAAACTCGGCTCACTTGAAGAAACCGAATTCGATCACGTCCCGGCGCTGTGCTTCCGCGACTTTGACGAAGCGACCGGCGAATTCAACCCGCCAGCCAACGATCCAACACGCATTTTCGCGAAGCGGGTGGAATGCCATCGCACGAAAACCTCGGGCACGAAAGCAACATCTGCCGGTTCTGACATTCATATGCAGGCGAAGATCGACCGGCTGACGGGTCGCACGAAGGCCAAGGCCAAACGGTCATGGCCGAAACAGACCATGCCCGGCGGCCGCAATTCAGCATGGAAGAAGCCGGTGCACGGGGGCGCCGTGCGGCGCGAGGGGAAACTATGAAATATCCACTTCCAGATCGCGCACTGGATCAGAATGTCATCCTTCTGGGCAAAACCAGATCGGGAAAATCCTCCACATTACGGGTCATCACCGAACGACTTCTTGGAGCCGGGAAGCCAATCTGCATCCTGACGCCCAAAGATGATTGGTGGGGCCTCAAGCTGGGCGCGGACGGCAAGAGCCCTGGCTGGCCGGTTGTCGCTTTTGGCGGGAAACACGCGGATATCCCGGTCAACGAACGCGCCGGCAGCCACATTGCTGAGCTGATCGCTACTGGCAACCGGCCAAGCATTGTGACTGTGGCAGAATTGTCGAACCGGGCACGGACGCGCTTCTTCATCGACTTCGCGGAAACACTGTTCAAGAAGATCGCGGCGCCGCTCTATCTGGCGATTGATGAATGCCACAATTTTGTCCCCAAGGGCAAAATGTTCGACCCCCAACAGGGCGAAATGCTTCATTGGGGCAATCGCTTGGCGAGCGAAGGACTTGGCATGGGGATCATGCTTCTGTCCGCGTCCCAGCGGCCACAAAAGGTCCACAACGACTATCTCACCAGCCACGAAACCCTTATCGCCAAGCGCGTGATCCACATAGCTGATCGCAAGGCAATTCAGGACTGGATTGATGGCTGTGGCGATCCTGCATTAGGCAAAGAGATGGTGGGGGCTTTGGCATCGTTGGATCGAAGCGAGGCCTACGTCTGGTCACCTGAAATGAATTTTGGGCCCAAGCGGGTCAGCTTTCCATTCTTCTCCACGTATGATTCCTTCAAGCCGCAAACGGATGGAACCACCAAGTCGCTCAAAGGCTGGGCGTCGGTGGACCTCGATGAAGTCCGCGCAAGACTGGCGACCGTGATCGAGGACGAGAAGTCGAACGATCCGAAGCTGCTACAGGCGGAGATCGGAAAGCTCCGGGCCGAACTGGCGAAGAAACCCGTGTCGGCCGGGGACGGCACCGCAGCCCTCAGGGATCGTGAGGCCGCATTTGCTGCTGGGAAGCGTGAAGGCCGGGAATTGGCATGGTCTGAGGCGTGGTTGGCGGGGGAGCGGGACGGATTTTTTCGCGGTGTGGCGGCCGTGTGCATCAACTTAAATAGATTCATAAATCAGGCAACAACGATCCCATACGAACCGGGCCTGCCGCCAAAGCCGCCGCGCGCGGAGAAGGACAACAATCAAAATATACTTTCGCCGGTGTCAGTGACAGCGACGCGTGTAACCTCATCGTCCGTGCCAACGACTTCTACGTCCCGCGGCGCCGGACGCTCCAATATTTATCTTCCCCCCGGCGAACGCGCTGTCCTGATCGCCGCGGCGCAATTCGGCGGCGTTGAGCGCGAGCAGTTGACGATCTTGACTGGCTATAAACGATCCTCCCGGGACGCCTATATCCAGCGGCTTCGGGAAAAGGGCTTTGTCGAAGTGGATGGATCGACCATCCGCATGACGCTAGACGGCGAAGCTGCACTGCCGGCCGATTATGAGCCGCTGCCGACCGGTGTTGCACTCCAAGAATACTGGCTTGGCCGCCTCCCCGAAGGCGAACGCAAAATCCTGCAGTGTCTGATCGACGCCTATCCCGGTTCGGTCGCTCGCGCCGATCTGGATGAAATGACCGGATACAAGCGCTCCAGCCGTGACGCGTATCTACAACGGATGAAGGCAAAACGTCTTTGGGAACATGACGGCGCAGCCGTGCGTGCAAGCGAGGTGCTGTTCTGATGCCAACCAAACGCAAACCTCTGAAGCCTGTGAAGGGATGGGTCGTGGTGGGGCCGGATGGAGATATGATCGATAGGCTTGCGTCCCCGTCAAGCAGAACAGCCTGGGATAACTTCATTGGGTATCGCTCTATCGGTGAACGCAATCGTTGGAAACATCGCGGCTACCGCGCTGTCCCTGTCGTGGTGATGGAGAGGGGGAAGAAGTGAACCTTCGCGACCATTCAAAACCGATCCTGACAGTCGAACGAATACTGCAGATCACCGTAACTAAGGGGGAGTTCGAAGTTCAACCGCACCGTCGCCGCGATGCAAGCGCATGTCGAACATGCGGCGGCCTCCATAGATCGGGATATCTCAGGCTCAAATATTGGAACAAAGAACGGCTCGTATATGAAATCACAGATAAGGGTCGTGAGTTTTTGGAGGCGGCAGGATCGTGACCCTCCCCATCAAATCAGCAAAGACAGCGAAAGAGATGCTGGAAGCCGTGTGCGAGGATTTGGTGAAGCATGTCGATGGAATGCGCGTTGCTGAAACCAGGGCCGGAGACGCCCGGGATTATGAGTACGCCGTGTATTTCAAATACCGGGCACAGTTCCACGAAGAGTTATCAGATAGATACCGCGCCATTCTGAAGGAGATGGAGTGATGGCAAAGATCGAAGTCGCAGAAAAATGGATCGCGCAAGCCTATCAGCACGGCAGGATCGATGAATGCACGTCGGCAAACGCTTTTGAAAGTGAGGATGAGGCTATTGAATACGCTAAGAATTGGTGCCGTGAGATTCCTTTTGACGAACAAACCGAACATGAAATGGTCGTGGCCAAAGTTGTCTGCGCCTTCCGTGGAAGGCCTAACACTCCCTACCGGAGTGATGTGGAATGACCACCCACCCCACAGACGCTGAAATCGTAGAAATTGGCAGCGAACTTTGGACGGCGGGCGGATGGCAAGAGGGGATCGATCGCCTCTGCGCCGCCGCCAGAGACCGCAACCAGCTGGAAGCGGAAATGGGATCGTTATCAATCGTAGCTGGCATCAGAGGTGACCTGTGTGTTGCCGAACGCAAGCGTTGCGAAAAGCTGGAAGCCGAGAACGCCAAGCTGCGGGAGGCATATCGTAAGGAGGTCATCTTAACAGCGTGGACGGCGGGAAATTACGGGGCGAAGCCGCACCATTACATATGCGAGGCGTGCGGTGGTGAATGGGCGCCGCACGATGCAGAAAAACATGCACCTGCGTGTCTCGCCGCCCTCCCACAACTGGATACCGACAATGGCTGATGACCAAGTCTTTCTGATAGGCAACGGTCAAGTGCATCTCCTCGTCGGCCAGCGTGGAGAGACACCGCCGTGCCCGCAGGCGAGGTTCAAGCGCGGCGATGTCGTGAAGGTGCGACGTAACCGGGCTGTCGGACATTTCCCGCCAGAAATGATCATCCTAACCGCAATTCCACCTGGATTTTCGCCAGACGACGCGCTTGCCGATCTCGTTGGCCAGCCGAGACCATTGATGAAGCGCGTCGGGCGACGTGTTGTCACTTACATCTTGTGCGCAGAAGGAGAGACCACGCCATACCATTGCACTGAGCGTGATCTCCTTCCCAGCGGCAAGCCTGCTGTGGAGATCGGCACAATTTCGATGGAGCAAGACAATGGCTGATGCAATCGAAGCTGCGCGCGCGGCTTACAAGCGGGGCAACCCATTTCTCATGGAATCCTATCATGAGGACGCGTTGAAGGCCGCCCTCGCCGCAGCAGACGCCGCGCGCCTCAAGGATGCGGTGTACATCATCCCCGTCGCCCACCGTTATC
>ERZ778017.912-NODE-912-length-34237-cov-5.360219_pt1 | contig 34237 bp, 21 predicted proteins | sample MGYA00375747_ERZ778017 | MGnify/ENA primary metagenome ERZ778017 (study PRJEB29350, sample SAMN05509838) | bioreactor metagenome | biome: bioreactor; material: wastewater | place: South Africa: University of Cape Town | collected 2014-03-17 ...
GTTTTGGGTGGTCAGATAGTATCAAGTTTTGACCACGAATCGTATTCTGAAGTATCTGGGGTTCGCAGACTGTACGTTGATAATCGTGTTAGTATCAGCAACAGTTCTTTGCGTCCATTCAACCCAGGCTTCAAGTATGATTCCCAGATTGTTCAAGTTGAAGACCAAGTCCAGGAAGCACAGTACTGTGTGCTTTTGTATCAATATATGAGACTTCTTGGCTACGCCAGCAGTAAAATTGTCATCTGGGCAAATAGTTTACGACAAAAAGCCCTCATTGAGGAAATCGTCAAAGACAAATTTCCCCATAAACACAGTGACGATTCCAAACACTCCTTCAAATTCGGATGGCCCCAAGTGGCATATGAACAAGAACCATACCACGAATTTGACGTTTCTGACTATGCCATAGTATCGATGCACAACGATACCACAGGAAGTACCACAACCAACAAGCATCGTGGCCGTCTAGGGAACTACTATGTGGTTCAGCACGTACCACTGTTCCACCAGCTACCTAAAAACTACACCTTGCAAGTCCATGCTGGTGAAAATTACTGGCTGCAAAAAAGGTCCAAAATGGTCTACCCAATAGAAAGCACAGAGCACATGGAACTGTACATATTGCAGATGAGCTCCGCGCGGACAGGGGACCAAAAAGACCATATCTAGAGATTTTGCCGGTTTTCAGTACTCCGTTGCACTCAGAGCCCAACTTCACCGCATTTAGGAGTGTCCCAAACCCGTGAAGCCTGGGACGTAGGAATGGGCCGGCATTTGACGAAGTGCCTCCTGCACGATACCCTGGGATGCCTCTTGTGGTAGCGCCGTCTTTTCGGGAATGACGACATTACTACGACATAATTGAAAAGTTTTCCACTATTAGAGGAAGGTACTTGGCACCGGAGTAATCACGACAATTATTTGTAGTTGCTTTGCTTTTAAGTATACATCCAACAAACATGAATAGAGGTTTGATTAATCCTTTGAGAAGAACGATTCTTGCCGGACGTGCTGCGTACTCCGCAAGAATGGTTTCACCATCATTAAGAATGGCCACTGTGAGATACAACTCCACCACCGAACAACCTAAGGAGGAAAAGGAACAAGGTAAGGAAGCTGCTGAGCCAGCTGCTGAAGCCAAGGAGGCCAAGGAAGCACAACCAGCCCAAGAAGCTGGTGAAGCTGAACCACCTATTGTTGCTGAGTTGAGATCCAAGTTGCAGCAAAAAGACAAAGAGTTGGCAGAAATGAAGAACCACTATGCCCGTGCTGTTGCAGACTTTAGAAACTTACAAGAAACCACCAAGAAAGAAATACAGAAGGCCAAAGATTTTGCTCTCCAGAAGTTTGCTAAGGACTTGTTAGAGTCTGTTGATAACTTTGCTTTGGCGTTGCAGTCAGTCAAAGAAGAAACTTTGAAAAACAACAAAGAGTTGGCCAACTTGGTTGAAGGGGTAAATATGACCAAGAACGTTTTTGAAAAGACGTTGTCGAAGTACGGGGTTGAAAAGATTGACCCAATGGGAGAACAATTCGACCCAAATCAACACGAAGCTACATTCGAAATCCCTCAACCAGACAAGGAACCAGGTACCGTCATGCACGTGCAACAGGTTGGTTTTACGTTGAACTCGAGAGTCTTGAGACCAGCTAAAGTCGGGTTAGTCAAGGGCGAAAATTAATTGTAATGATTTCTGATGATCCATAAATAAATCGTTTTATCTTGTATATATAATAGCATAAAACATCGGTCAAAGCAGGGTAGTGGTCGTAGCGTGGGTGTGTGGATGGGTGATGGTTGGAACAGAGCCAAACTGAGTGGTAGCGCGGGATTTGGTCGCCCCGCGATGATTTCCCGTAGTATTGGTGTTGGTAGCGCGGGATTTTGCAACCAAAGCAGGAGAATCTACAGCAGAGCACTGATTCGTCACCGCGAGTTGAAACCGCTGGACTTACCGCAGATTGTTTGTAGTGTAACAATGGTGTTTATGTGACATATTTCGTGAGATTTGGAAACGTGATGAAAGCGTCGTTTTTCGCTGCCCCACAAATTTGGCCCAGTAGTGGCAAACAAGGGTGACCAAACCAGCACCACCGTAGCGGTGTATAAGACTAGTGGCAGCCATCAACTCATGTTATACGTCATCACTAAGTATTACCGCCAGTTTTGTTTGTGTCTTCCCCGTTTACAGCTTGTTTCTGTCACCATACATAAATCCATGGTTTCAATTTCGTTATCAGTATTTGCGATCACGGATCCGGAATCACAAATCTGATAATTTCATGTTATCACTTAACATTGTCGTAACAGCGACAATACCAAATGCAATTCCGACTAGCGCAAAATGGGCACCATCACGTAGTTTCCCACGCCGGTGCTCACTGGCTCTGTCCCGGTACACTGGCGGTGGTGGGCCAGTCGCGGGCCCAGGTGACTCGTGGAAGCACGGCGCATGTGAAATGACTCACGATAATGCGAGGATCGCCGGTACAGGTACCACAAACGTTGATAAAATCTCGTAGTGAAAAATCGACAATTTATTCACCAGATAATTACGTTAATTTGTAACCATGATTTCTGCAAGAGCATCCATCCGTCATTTTTCTCGTTCCAGTCAAGCTTTGAAAGCTTTGAAAATCGGATTAATTCCTGGTGATGGTATTGGTAGAGAAGTTATTCCTGCTGGTCAAGCCGTGTTGGAAAACTTGCCTAAAAGATTTGATTTACAATTTGAATTTGTCAATTTGGATGCTGGATTCGAATTGTTCAAGAAAACCGGTACTGCTTTACCGGACGAAACCGTCACCACTTTGAAAAACGAATGTGATGGGGCATTATTTGGTGCTGTTTCTTCACCAACAGTCAAGGTGGAAGGGTATTCTTCTCCAATTGTTGCCTTGAGAAAGAAGTTGGGATTGTACGCTAATGTTCGTCCTGTCAAGTCGGTTGAGGGCATTGGTAGACCAGTTGATATGGTTATTGTCAGAGAAAATACCGAGGATTTGTACATCAAAGAAGAAAAGACCTACAAAAACGAAGACGGAACTCTTGTTGCTGAAGCAATCAAGAGAATCACCGAAACTGCCACCTCTAGAATTGCCAAAATGGCCTTCTCTATTGCCAAATCAAGACAATTCATTAGAGAAAACTCGTCCACTCCATCAATCCACGACAAAGCTTCTGTCACCGTTACTCACAAATCCAACGTTTTGTCTCAATCTGATGGTTTATTCAGAGAAGTCTGTAAAAGAGTTTACAATGCAAACCCAGAAGAATTCGGTAACATTACTTACCAAGAACAAATTGTTGATTCCATGGTTTACAGAATGTTCAGAGAACCAGAAATCTTTGATGTTGTTGTTGCTCCAAACTTGTACGGGGACATCTTATCTGATGGTGCTGCTGCGTTAGTTGGATCCTTAGGGGTTGTTCCATCTGCCAACGTTGGAGAAAACTTCGCCATTGGTGAACCATGCCACGGTTCTGCTCCAGATATCGAAGGTAAAGGTATTTCCAACCCAATTGCTACCATTAGATCCACCGCATTGATGTTGGAATTCATGGGCTACCCTGAAGCTGCCAACCAAATCTACGAAGCTGTTGATGCCAACTTGGCTGAAGACAAGATCAAAACTCCTGATTTAGGAGGAAACTCTACTACTCAAGACGTCATCGATGACGTTGTTAGACGTATGAACTAAGTCATATTCTGAAAGTACCGAATTTACCATTTAATTCTAGTATATATTCTAATTAAAATTTTTCACAATTAAACCAATTGTATCGTACAATTGACCTAATACGGTTTGAATCTCTTTTCCTTCTTTTTCTTGTCCGATTTCGAACCGTGTTTATCCTTCTTGTCCTTCTTGTGCTTCTTATCTTTCTTTTCCTTCTTTTCTTTCTTTTCCTTCTTTTGTTTCTTATCTTCCTTCTCTTCTGCTGCTACGTCCTCATCATCAACAATAATGTCTTGTGGTGAACTAGATGCAAACGAGTATGTTTGTAATTCGTATGGCAACTCCCAGAGCCGGATGTGTCCATCTTCACCGCATGTTAACGCATTCTTTGAGTTGGGTAATACCAACAAGTCCCTCACGACTTCCTCTCCATGAGCATCTGGAAACCATGCTGGTTTACTGGTGTCAAACTGTTCAGTAATTGGGTTGAATGGTAGTAATGTAAGTTTACGTTGAGTATTGGCACCATACGAGATGAACCCTCTAGGATTGATATCAACGACATACTCACAATCCGGTAACGACGTCCGTATGTCTCCCAAATCGTTTGGTTTATTTTCGTTGTTTTCTTCGTATTTGGTGTCGTTCAAGTCATGAAAAGCCAATGTTTCCATGTGGCTCAAGACGGCGATTCTACGCTCTTGAGTAAAATGACATGAATGAACCGAAGAGAATGTGATCACTTGATGCAAAGCATCGTCTTCATCTTGTTCGTTCAAGTCATACACGTTGACAAACCCGTCAGTAGATCCAGACATAAGGTAGTTATCAATCGTAGGATGAAATTTCAAGTCGGTGATATCATCACGGTGAGAGTCTACAAACGAACGAACCAAAGAACCGGGGTTTCTTAAATCCCAGAGATGAATTTCTGCATCAGCTCCAACTAACTCCGTACCTCCAGCTAGCACATTGTTACGGAAATCCAAACTCAAAAAATTGGAGTGTCTATCATTTGACAAGATATGAACAGGAGTAGTAGAATTAGTACGTAAATCCCACAACTTGATGCCGTCAGTCGAGCAGCTGGCCACTGTATACTCATCGACAACCTGGAGCGAGTTTATCGTGGACTCGTGTGCTTTGATGTGGAATAATGGTGATGCTTGTTCTAACAGGTACCCTCTAAGGCCACCATCACTAGATGAACAAACAAACGATTGGCTATGTTCAAAGTATCCAAGTGCTAAAACCCAATTGTCAGCACTATCGGTAGCCCAACTTTGTCTAGAAATGCACCTCATGGAAGATGTTGATGGTGTAAATGGGGATAGTTGTGTTTATGGTGCAATTATGCGAGAGCGACTTTAGTGCGATGAGATGAGATGAGATGAGGTAAATTGGGGGACGATTAGTTATGGTGTGTGGTGCTGCGAAATCAGCATGGGGACTTCATACGAGGTGAACCAGGTGGATTGTAATGGAAGTGACGGTCGTAGTGGCAGTGGAAACTTCTGGTACGTGAATTGTAGTTGCACCTGTATCATATATTAAGGCTTCAAACTCGCCAGGAACATCCAACAGAGAATTAGGAGTAAGTTTTGGAGGTGTTTTGGGGACAATTGTGTTTTATTGGGTAAACCGTTCTTTCTCTCGGGCTTGAAGTGTTCCAATTGTAGTATTTTTATGGAATGTGGGCATTGTCTGGATACCCTGCTGACTTATAGGCAATGTGTTACTTGCAATAGTGATGGAGTACACCAGCAGATGGAGAGAACCAAACTAGGCCAGTTTCGTGAATATCAATGACTAGAGGCCGCAGATGCAATCCAGTATAGTTTTGTTTTATGTGGTGGGAAGTAAGGACCACTTTTAGTTTTTTTGCACCCAAAACCAGAGGGTAATTGGAGCTGGGTACTCTAGTGGAAACTTCATAGTGTTGTGTCGAGGGAATTAATTGTTTACGGGCAGTTCAGTGCTCCCCGTAGCAATATGACAGTACGCTGCCTGAATTACTTAATGGGGTGTGGCAAATACCCTTAGGTGGTAAATCCCATTTGGATACTAGAACCTAATAGAATCCATTGTAAACAGAGATGTATATACTTTTCACAAGAAGCCGATACATGATCGGATGTGTTGTATTCTTGGTTTTTGTTGTTCTTTTGCTAATCATTTCCTTCTCTTTCAACACATGAACGAAGCATTTTACATAAAAAGCAAGATAATAACACATTTTTTAAAAAAACGAAAACACTCAAGTTAATACATAATGAAAAGTAGGCAATCTAAAACTATGTAAACAACTGTTATAGTCTACAGAGAGAGTACGGTGGTGCCTTACCGCAAGTGTATTCCCCTGTGAGTTTTTTGCAGCCATACTGCTAGAACAATTTACCTAATGATAACATTAGTACACTCCCCCACCATTTACTATGATGAGCTTGAAGTACCATCGGTTGGTCCTGGATACTACAAAGGGTCACTATCTTGCAATTTTGACACTTATCACAAAATACCCTAAAACTACTACCCTATACAAAGACCGGCACCACAAACACCAGACAAACGACCACAATACTAGGCAAAACTGTGGGAATAAGACAACATGAACAAATCACTCCAAGCTCTAAAGGTAGTTGCCACTTTAATTCGTCTCTGATCCGTTTTCATCACCTTGATATCATTGCTAGTACCACTACTTGTGCAAATGGTACTAGCTGTTCTACAATTCGCACAGTGTCCGTGGTGGTTCAAACTCTTCTCGCGGTAATTTCTTTTACTGCGGTGCCACAGTACCGCGACACGGGGGACGTTGCGCGTGCTGTGGTTTGTGTAGAAGTGTTTTTAATGCAATCTAAAGATGCAGAATAAAAACAACAGATAACTATTCCATCACCATGAGTAGTATTGTGAAGAAGCCGGCTAAGTTCTTGAAGAACTTGAAGAAAAATGTCACGAAACGGAAGCTTCCCGTGGCACCTACGATGACGCCACCACCGTCCCAGTCCCAGTCCCAGACTACCGTAATTCCAGACTCATCGCAAACACAACCCCATGATTCTATGTTGGCTACACCAAAATCGACCCAGGTTGAAGATTCCACACAACCATCTTTTGAATTTACAAAGAAATCAATTCACAATGACGATACTGTCGACCCCATGGACAGTTCCCAGGCCATATCTCATCCCGTGGGATCAGATAACGAAATTGAACACAATTCCCTGGACCACGATCTCGATACTGACATTTTCAAACTTCCCACGGAATCACAAAGACGATCTTCATCGATTCCACAAAGAAGATTATCAGGAATAACCCCGATTGGTATCAGAAATCGATCTGCCTCGATTATTTCTGCTTCCAGTTCAGCACAACCAGAAGGCTCAGAATCAACTGCTAAACCTCCAGCCAAGATTGGGATCCCTGCGGGTAAAACCACAAAGAGAAGACGGTCTTCGGCTGCGAGAATAAATAGTAAGAAGACCACAATTGTGAAGTTGGCAGAACCTTCGGATGTTATTGAAGAATCTCCTGAGACTAATCGAGATATAGAAGAAGACAATGACTCAGAATTTGTCGTTGCAATAGACCCAAAAACCAACCGATTAAGAAAGTACAAACGAAAAACCATTGAAGGCATGAAGGAAGTAGAATCGGACTCGGAAGCAGTAATTGAACGTAAACCTAAAGCAAAACCTAAAACAAAACCCAAGGCAAAAGCAAAGGCGAAAGTAAAGAAAGAAAAAGCGGACGAAACGAAGAAGCTGACAAAAACGAAGCGTAAGTTACTGGAGTCAAATGAAGCTCCAAGTGAGAAAAGAAGGAGATTGAGAGCATATCTTAGGCTGAGGCAAGCAGGGAAATCGTATGATGGAACCGATATTGACTCAGAGAAAGTGACAGAGAACGAAAACGAGAAACAGAAAGAGGCTGAACAAAAAGATGCGGAACAAGAGGAGGAGCATCATTCTGCCGAAGAAATGGAAGAGGAAGAAGAAGTAATAGTAGAGGAGAGCGAAGATGAGAAAGAAGTCAAAAAGAAACCTAAATCCAAAAAACCAAAGGCAAAACCAGATTTATCAAACAGGAAGATTATCGACAGTCTGCAATTGCCGAAAAAGGTTGAAGATGAAGATGCTATTCTCTTTGAAAGTATCACTGTTGATGACTCTAAATTTACCATTTCTGACTTGTGTAAACCAACATTCTTGATTGGGAAACTTAGCACGAATTTTCAGCAGGTACAAGATGCTGCTAAGAAGATGAAATTGGAGAAGGAGAAACGGAAACAAGATCGGAAAATGGCTCGTACACAAAGAATACCATTAGAAAAAATCATTGCACAAAACACTGATCCAGAGGAGGAGGACAAAAAGAAAAAACCGAATAGCTTGCTTGATGTAGATGACGAGCCTGCTCCTAGTGGAACGTCAGTTCAAGTGAAAATCGATTCTACTGGGAAAATGATTGTTGACCAGGATTCGTTGGCTAGGGATAGACACAGTAACATAGATCGGTCAAATCGAGTAGTAGAAGAATCGAATCCTTATGAAAATCCCGTTATATCCACGACATACGGGAAGAGACGATATACTGACCGATGGACTAATGAAGAGTCGGCGCAGTTTTACGCAGCATTGAGTACATTTGGAACGGACTTCACCATGATCGCACAATTGTTTCCATACAGAAACAGGAAACAAGTGAAGCTGAAATTCAATCTAGATGAAAAGAAGTATCCTGAGATCATAGAAATGGCCCTCAAGAGAAAATTACCTGCTGATTTTGAAAAATACTGTAGAGATTCTGGAAACAAGATCGAAACATTGGAGTACTACAATAAACAATTAGAGCAAGTACGGATTGATCACGAGAAGAATCTTAGTCAAATTGAGGAAGAGAAACAAAAGGCTGCCAGAGAAGATGCCGAGGCCAGCAGAAAGAGAGAAATCGAAATCAGAACCGGGATCAAGCCTATGTCTAGAGCCGAGAAGCTACGGGAATTGCGTAAGAACGAGATGGTTGTGGGGTCTATTGATGATATGAAGAAGCAAAAGCTCGAGGAAGAGGCATAATAAGATGTTTCTCAATGAACATAATAGTTAATTCTGGCATATGCACAAACTACACAGAGACGGTAAGTGATGGGTACCGTAAAACGCCCTACAGATATTTTGTACAACGGCAGCTAAACCCACGCAAGGCGTGTAAGTTTACTAAACAAATCGGACGTTTTCTTAATGCAAAAGTAGAGTTGGAATAACTTCTGTTGGGCATCGGATTTCACAGACCAATCTCCGACATCAATTGTCTACACTAAACCACACAAACAACCACAGAAGTTACATCCTGACCACCTAAGAGTAGTTACAAGTTACACGAGACCCTCACTAGCGGGTTGCACACTACGATTTCTCATTCCTTCCCATCGCATGGCAGCTTAAAACTTTAGGTCCTAAAATGCTAGTGCAATTACACGTGAGAACAATTTCCATTATATAAAATATTCAGTACTTGTACAAAAGTTAGTCACAAATCATATCACTAGAATCTCTTGTTGTTGGTACCATGATCTATATGTAAGGCTGTTGCTGTTCGTTTTGTTTCTAATAATCATTTACTTGTATCATGTCATCCAGCAAGCAGTATACGTTACGTATTGAGCCAAGTATTGGCGATGAGGATGTTGTCAATAGCAATTTATTGAAGTTTACTGTAGCCGATTCTCGAGTGGACTTTATCATTGAGTATCGAATTGTGTTTCTTGTTGGAATATCGTCGATACTACTAGGTTTTCTATACAAATTTTTCAAGTTGTACCAAATAAGCCAGCTCCAGGTCAACAAAATTGACGTCTGGGATGCCGGTATCGTCGTGGTGTTACTTGTAGCGCTTTTGGCAGTGTGTATGAGACAACAGTCCCACGATACTGTGTGTGTTATGAAGGATATCGGCATTCAATTGGTTTCGAAGAAATCATGGAGATTACAAAACTCCGTTAATACGTTTGTTCCGTTGAACAACATCATCGATTTGGTGATCCACGAAGGTCTACATGACTACGGCCAGGTAATTTTCTACCTTTGCATACTAACTAAGGCTGATAAGTCCAACCAGCAGAATTCCATTCAAGTCATCTTCCCGGAATTCTTGCCTAGGAAGGACATTTTGATGAAAGTGAGGAAACTCAGCCGAGACCTTCTCTTTGGCGAGTCAAGACGGTACTTTAGACGAGTTCCCGGCCAAGGCTTGAGACAAATCCACCACCACTAATTAAAAATTTGCGTGATTCATAGACTAAAGTATAGATGTAATATAACATAGAGCAATAAAATATGCATAATGAATGAGGTCCGTTAACGGTGTAGTGCTTCACTGCTGGAATGTGACATTGCTGTTGGAAGAAACTACGTTTTAAAAATTAAAAATAGTGAAGGATGCGAGGTTCGAACTCGCGCGGACAACCGTCCAGCAGATCTTAAGTCTGCCGCCTTAGACCACTCGGCCAACCCTCCCTATTCGTGATTTGTCAAAGTGAATTGCCAAAATGATGTATTTGGGTATTCTTCAACTGGCTAAAAGTGCCCATTTTCAGCTGTTTATGACCGTCCGATAGAATACTTAGGTTACAGGATGGTTTAGAAAGTGAATTTGAGCTTTAGTATTTCAAAAAATATAGTACGAGTGGATACTCAAAAGATTTCGGTATACGTTACCATGTGAAAGAGATGGAAGCTGTAAATAAATCAACCAAAACGTATAGATCCTAGGAATTGGAGTTCGACTTGTGTTGTTATCGGTATTACACAGCTTGATTTTACTATCACTACTTTTATGCTTACGGTTTTTCATTTTGTTCATCAATACTTTGTCATATTACACTCGAGCTCTTTAAATACACAAAAAGAGTCCAACCATATGTCATTGCAACCGCTCAGTTTTATTATAAATCAGCACAATTGTTTACCAAATCATTGGCCATGACTACTACGGTGGTTTTAGTACAATGAACTGTGCTAAGATCTAGGAAATGCGATTTGCAGCAACTATATCTTTTCTTTTCATAAAGCACACAAGTCACTATCTCGAACAATCACTCAACCGTATTAGTGGAATTGCTGTTGGGATGAATTTGACATGTTTACTTTTGCCAACTAATTTGGTTTAATTTACGTGAGATTTAACGTGATTGCGGTTGTCTTAGTTACTGCAACTACTAAACCGAAGCAAACTCACTTGTCAGATTGGGCAATTGGGCAAAATCAAGACTCAATAGGACAAACTACCATTTAGTAGTTTTGCAAATTGACACAATCTGACAAGCATACTAATCTACCACTACAGTCTAAGCTGGCTGCAGTTGCAACAACACAAAAAGAGAACGAATGCCGTTCATGCACAAATACTGCTACAAGACCGATCCATTGGCAACCAAACACCTACAAGGCCGTGCCGTTGGAGAACCATCATCCCTAGCACCAAGCACAGCCGAACCAACGTCTTACAGGCAACAAATGCAAAAGATCAAAGATACAAGGTACGAAAACTGGGGTTAAAAATACAGATAACAGCACACTACAACCGATAAACTAGAGAAGAGGATCTAAACACCACTTCGGGGCCCACTCCAAGTGCCATACCCGAACCAACACACTATGCGATGGAACCAAATAGAACACGCAACCATTTTGGGCACGGTGTCGTTTATCGTATAGAATTTCCCCAAATCCAGTTAATTGTTGTTACGTGAGTCACTATAAGCGTTGCCGAGTCAACTCTCACGTGGATTTTCACCATATACTGAAATGGCTAATAATTTTGAAAATAAGACGAAGAAATTACCACACGTGATTATTGATAATGCCTTGCATGAGCGGTAGCGGATCGCGGGAATAGCGATAGATCATATCAATGGAGGATCTGGCAGTCAATTCGCCAGCAAGGGACCACCATTGACGACAATTCCAACCAAAAAACCATTGACTGGGGCAATTGAAAATTTGCAGCGAAAACTGCATCGGTATGCCCGTTTTGTTGGTTACAACTATGCAGTGAACAATAATTGATCGTTCATGTAAGGTTGAAAAATGTGATTGATACATTTTATCAACGGTGGCCAGATTGGGTACAGGAACTAATAATTTTTCATTATTTAAACCATGGTATTTGCTGCTGAAAAATTTGAAAAGTTTTCTTTAGTATTATTATCATAATATAGACAGAATGGTTAAATCATCCGTTTTAGGTTTCCCACGTATTGGTGGTCAAAGAGAATTGAAGAAAGTCACCGAATCTTACTGGGGTGGTAAGGTTTCTGTTGACGAATTGTTAGCTACTGGTAAACAATTGAGAGAACACAACTGGAAATTACAAAAGGATGCTGGTGTTGACATCATTGCTTCCAACGATTTCTCATACTACGATCAAGTGTTGGATTTGTCCTTATTGTTCAATGCTATTCCAGAAAGATACACCAAGTTTGACTTGGCCCCAATTGACGTTTTGTTCGCCATGGGTAGAGGTTTACAAAGAAAGGCTACTGAAACCACCAGTGCCGTCGATGTTACTGCTTTGGAAATGGTTAAATGGTTCGACTCTAACTACCATTATGTTAGACCAACTTTCTCCCACTCTACTGAATTCAAGTTGAACACTGCTGCCGGTGTCAAGCCAGTTGATGAATTCAACGAAGCTAAAGCCTTAGGTATCCACACCAGACCAGTTATCTTGGGTCCAGTTTCTTACTTATACTTAGGTAAGGCTGACAAGGACTCCTTAGACTTGGAACCAATCACCTTATTGGAAAAATTGTTACCAGTTTACAAGCAATTGTTGCAACAATTGAAAGCTGCTGGTGCCGACCAAGTTCAAATTGATGAACCAGTCTTAGTTTTAGATTTACCAGAAGAAGTTCAATCTAAATTCCAAGTTGCTTACGATGCTTTAGTTGGTGACGACTTGCCAGAATTAACCTTAGCTACTTACTTCGGTACTGTTGTTCCAAACTTGAAAGCTATTGAAAACTTGCCAGTTGCTGCTTTCCACTTTGATTTCGTTAGAAACCCAGAACAATTCGACCAAGTTACTTCCATCTTGAACGGTAAGACTTTATCCGTCGGTATTGTTGATGGTAGAAACATCTGGAAATCTGACTTAACCAAAGCTTCTGATTTCGTTAAGAAGGCCATTGAAAAGGTTGGTGCTGACAAGGTTGTTGTCGCCACTTCTTCTTCCTTATTACACACTCCAGTTGACTTGAACTCTGAAGCCAAGTTGGATGCTACCATTAAGGACTGGTTCTCTTTCGCCACCCAAAAATTAGATGAAGTTGTTGTTATTGCTAAGAACGTTTCTGGTGAAGACGTTTCTGCTGCTTTAGCTGCCAACGCCAAGTCTATCAAATCTAGACAAGAATCTTCTATTACTAATGATCCAAAGGTCCAAGAAAGAATGACCACCATCAACGAATCATTAGCTACTAGAAAATCTCCATTCCCAGAAAGATTGGTTGAACAAAAGGCTAAATACAACTTGCCATTATTCCCAACCACCACTATTGGTTCTTTCCCACAAACCAAAGATATCAGAGTCAACAGAAACAAATTCGCTAAGGGCCAAATTTCTGCTGCTGAATATGAATCTTTCATTAACAAGGAAATTGAATTAGTTGTCAAATTCCAAGAAGAATGTGGATTAGATGTCTTAGTTCACGGTGAACCAGAAAGAAACGATATGGTTCAATACTTTGGTGAACAATTACAAGGTTTTGCTTTCACCACCAACGGTTGGGTCCAATCTTACGGTTCCAGATATGTTAGACCACCAATTATTGTTGGTGATATCTCCAGACCAAAGGCCATGACTGTTAGAGAATCCGTCTACGCCCAATCTTTGACTTCCAAGCCAATGAAGGGTATGTTGACTGGTCCAGTTACTTGTTTAAGATGGTCTTTCCCAAGAGACGATGTCTCTGGTAAGGTTCAAGCTTTACAATTAGGTTTAGCTTTAAGAGACGAAGTTAACGACTTAGAAAAGGCCGGTATTACCGTCATCCAAGTCGATGAACCAGCTTTGAGAGAAGGTTTACCATTGAGATCTGGTGCTGACAGAACCGACTACTTGAACTGGGCTGCTCAATCTTTCAGAGTTGCTACTTCTGGTGTCGAAAACTCCACTCAAATCCACTCTCACTTCTGTTACTCTGATTTGGATCCAAACCATATCAAGGCTTTAGATGCTGATGTTGTTTCTATCGAATTCTCCAAGAAGGACGATCCTCACTACATCCAAGAATTCTCCAACTATCCAAACCACATTGGTTTAGGTTTGTTCGATATTCACTCTCCAAGAATTCCATCTGAAGAAGAATTCATTAGCAGAATTACTGAAATCTTGAAGGTTTACCAAGCCGAAAAATTCTGGGTCAACCCAGATTGTGGTTTGAAGACCAGAGGATGGCCAGAAGTCAAGGAATCTTTGACCAATATGGTTGAAGCCGCTAAGCACTTCAGAGCTAAGTACTAAGCCTAAGGCCTAAGTTTGCATTATTCAATTCTTTTTATTGTTGATGCTGTACCATTACATTTATTCAACATTAATGTAATTATTAATATTATTATTATCGTGCAACAACGCTTCCATGAAGCGTTGGAGTGCTGATTTATTTCTAACGTTTTTTACGAAAGGGGTTTAAAATTGGGATTTCAACATCGGTTATTATATACGAATATACAAATTCATATTTATTGAGGAATGTAGAAGTGACGATAGGAAAACGGTTTCGGACGTCACCGTCAATTGCTTGATGTACACCGGCGCTACCATACACACCGCCGATTTAAGCCCAGCTGCAGAAGTAAGTTCAGTCCTGATGTGGCAGTAGTGTGTAGACCGCACGAAAACCAGGCCAATTTGCCATTAAATTCTGAGTTTCTTAGCAACCAACACAATTGCACACCAACCATGTCTGAACAGCAAGACTTGATAGAGCAATTTGTCCGGGTGACAAGTGCCTCTACCTATTTAGCACAACAATACTTGGACCGAAACAATGGCGATTTGATTGGGGCCATTGAGGACTTTTATGCCAACAAGTCTGCATCACCCAACGAAAGAACCGACAAAAAGAGGAAAGGGTATGTGCCGAGATACAGAAGATCATACAACCGGTGATTTGGGTCGGAATATGCCCAAAAATGCCGATTTTTCACCAATTCTTCAAATCATGAACGGGACATTTGAACAGTATACTAACAATTAGAACCGGTGTGACGACCTTCAGAGACTTGAACGGCGAAGAAGAGCAAGACGACAAGACAAATACCAACTTTTTCACTGGAGGAGAGAAATCAGCCCTTCAAGTGGAAGACCCTAACAAGAAAGATGGAAACCAACAGAAATCGATAATTGACCAGATTTTCCAAAGAGCCCAGGAGCAAATGGGCGAGCCTGACGACAGACCTTCTGCGAGAGAAGACTACGAAGAGCCCAAGTTTGTGGGAACTGGGTTCAAATTAGGTGATGGCACCGAACCATCAGAAACCATAGCTGATCCAAACTCGTCACGGCCCCAGAGATTGCCCAAAGTGAACAGAGAAATCACGTTCTGGAAACAAGGGTTCACGGTAGGGGACGGGCCATTACACAGATACGACGATCCCGCCAACGAGCAGGTGTTACAAGAGTTGAACCGGGGCCGAGTACCGGTATCGTTATTGGACGTAGAATTTGGCCAGGACGTCGATGTTTCAGTTTTGAAGAAGAACGACGAGGACTACAGGCCAGCGAAAAGAAAAGTTGGCGGGTACCATGGCCAGGGACAACGATTGGGGTCGCCAGTGCCTGGTGAGATCAAGGCAACAGAGACAGTTTCTGAGCCAACAGAGGCCACCAGCAAGCCACAACCAGAAGACAACGGCCTGGGTGACACCCTGGTGCAAATCAGATTTGCAAATGGGAAAAAGGTGTCGCACAAGTTCAACTCTAGCGACTCTATTCTGAGATTGTATGATTTCGTCAGACAGCATGAATTCAACGACCAAGGCCGGCCATTCAATTTGAGCCACGCTTTCCCAGTGCAACCAATCGAAGAAGCACAGGACACCACCGTAGCTGATGCCAAGCTCAAGAACGCAGTCATTGTGCAACGATGGAAGTAGTGTGGAAAGCACACAAGTCACAGCATTTCCATCAATTTGTTAGTAAACCCCAGGCGAAAATTGCCTCATCTAGAGCCACCACCACACAGAAGCCAAATTCCGGGCCAAATCCCCCCATACAGCCGGTGATGGCGTGTGGTGGTTGCTTTCTTTTTATAGTTGTGAGTATTCCCTATATATGAAGAATAGAAAATTTTAGGCATCTAGTGCGATACGAGATTTCAAGATATAATTTTTGTTTTAACGACCGTACGGAAAACAGGACATTTCCCTACTTGTAAATAGACATTTTGGTCCTAGATTGGTGTAAGAATCGAGTTGTGTTGTCAAAATCTTCATTTTCCCCCGGTTTTTCCGATAATGTACTATATCTAATTTCCTAATGATTTATCGAATACGACAAACATTGAAAATACCACCGCTACGGCATTGTGGTGTTGCCAGACGGCTTGTAACGTCGTCTGTTTTGCGGACAAACAAGTTTTTCCTTGAAAATTCCGAAATCAACGACGACTCTTCGGGGTTTCTCCATGACTTTTTGGACAACCTAGATCACCACCAACTAGACTTGAAGAGATGGCTAGAAGCCAAGCCACAGTTACCGACACCATGGACGAGCTACATATCCCAAACCAAGATTTTTCAGTTCCCACCGGCACCGTTACTGGAAATACCTCCAATCCCACCAATGTCCAGTTATCAAGAAATAGTTGGTCTTAGCGAGTCCAATTCGCCCTGTGTGGGCTCGTTTGTGGAGTTTATTGACCCTCTAACGAACGATTTGATGTTTGGGGTTGTTGTGCGGCCAGTTCAGTCTAAATTCAACGAAAACTACAACAAGGTCATTGTACTAGACACGAGAAACGAGCTCCGTATGGTATCTCCAACGAATATTCAGTTCCACTTGTACGGAGTATTAGACGCGAGCTACATAGAATCGTTGCAAATCCTTCAGAATCGATTTAACGAACAGTTCAAACCTAGACTTTTTATTGTGGGGATCTTAAAGCAGTTTATTGACAAATGTTGCACAATGAGCGAAACATTAATGCCGCAGCTAGACATGATATACTCACAAAGATGCCAAACACACACTATAACTAGCATTTCTCCAGTCGAAATCATAGAATCTATCCAGTTTCCTGAGTCTATGCTTGACGAAGTGAACCAGTCTTACTACCATCAGTGTCAGCTATTGACCAGTATTCATTTCAGTGTTTTGAAGCTGCCGACTTGGATCTCGTCAAGTTCAATTTCTGAAAATACCAACATTGTACGAAATGGGTGTTCGAACGAAATACCATCAAATTGCATCTACTTCATAAACTCGTCATCAAACCACTTTGCAATTAACAAATTAATTTCCGATTTCAAAAACGAAACTCTCATGAACGCTACGAACCAATTCATGAACCAATTGCTTGCACAGCAAAAAACATCGTCTCCGAAGTCATTTGAAGAATTGACGAACTACTTCAATATTTGGGAAGGACGACATTTCAAACATATCATAGACGTCATCAAATTCTGCATTATCTATCCTCATAATGAGATTATGAATAGCCTTAAAAAGCTCGATGTTTTCAAGGGCACCAAACACCTCACAACTAACGACCTTTTTGTATTACTAGAGAACCTCAGAATCTACAATAATGCAAAATGCCCAACAACCGATATTTATCTTTCTGCAAACATTGCAGGTGAGCCATTATTATCACAAATAGCTGTTAGTTCGCCCAATGAGATATCTACCCGTGTTAGTTCCACATTTTTCCAGTCAAACAAACTAGTTGACAAATTTCACCATTTGAGAAAGTCCAAACCTTACTACCAAGACCACATTATTTATGGCTTGCCATATCTTTCCAGTTTGAATGACGACAATAAGAACCTCGCATTTCTTGCCATCTCTTTGGAGAAAGTAAGTGCTAGAAGATATACCATCAATGCCCATATTCCTGATGTCATGACAAAGTTATCACCAAGTAGCCCTTTATTCAATGCTATTTTGACGAAGAACTTTAAAGCTTTGACGAGGCTAGTGAACAATACATCAATTAACAATCTCTTTGAAGAAAAATTCCTCAAAGAGATTGGATTTGAGCAACAGGCAGAAACTCAATCAGACTGGATAAAAGTCGGGGACGTATCATTGGATAGATTCACCAATACGTTTCACACCAACAAGACTTGCCTAACTTTATCGTTCACTTACGATGTATATGAGTCTAACCCATTTTCTAAATTAGCTGAAAAAGTGCAGTTTTCATTTGATTCTTTAGGATCCGTCAAGATCAAAAACGTCAATTGGAAAGAGTTAGACGAGTGTCTTGAAGGAAAGACTGAAGCTTCACCATTCAGGTTATTTAGAAGTTCGTCACAATTGAGTGGAAAGTCACCAACATTGAGTGATAATGATTGCCACAACATCAGGTTTATTTATAATGTGATGAAGAGTCATTTCAAAACTAGAAACAGCAACGGAGCTTCACTTTTGAAACAAAGCATAGATGCGAACGACTCTTCCAAACTAATTAAAGAGGTTAGTTATGTTAATGAGAACACCGACTTGGAGAAGGTCATAACCAAGCTCAATCCAGAAAATGATGCTTTCTCTAAGTCGAAATTCTTCATAAATGAACTTGAAAAGTTTATGGGAAACTCAACATCGATGTATTGTTCCAAGCATGAAATCCCTGTTTACCACAGAAACCAAAGTTTGCTTCCGTATGATTCTTCAGATTCAGTATTAGTCACCCATAGCAACATGTTACTTCCAAGTTATCACGCCGACTCGTATAAACAAACTTTAATTGCACGAGATCAAAGTGGGTACGTATCTATACCAGCCTCGGTGATTGGGAAATCGTATTTAGCGGTGCCTACAATTGAGGTATATGGCAACATAAACGTACAACAAGGGTTGTCAAATGGGTATGTGAACTTGATTGATACTACAAAAAACTGTGAGAGTTTGCTAAATCAACTCCAGATTTTGAATCATGTCCAGTTGCAATCTTTCAAAGACTTTTGCATTAATAACCCTAACCACTTACAAGCTGTTCAAAGGTTTAGTTATTTGAAGAGATTTGGATACAACTTGAATGGACCAATAGATGAAGAAACGATGAATAAACAGATTGCTACAATAACCAACTGGGAAAATGTCACCGAGTTCATTTCAGCAGGGCATAAGCGATACTGGACTTTGAAAATGGTCGAACAAAAGCTATTACAAGACAATTTCAAGTCTATTCAAGAAGCAACCACTACATACGATTGCACTATCACCAACGTTGGATATAAACTCGAGACGTTGCCGTATCAATTATCAGTTGCCTATTGTCACAGTCTCGATTTAGAAATCCAGGTACTTAGCGATACTGATTCCAGTTTTAACATCGGGTCGAGTGTCTCGTGTGACAAGATTGTCTACTTGAATCCTACCACCGGCAAATGCATTTTACAACAAGCATACACAATGTGAACTACAACATCTTTTATGATTTTCATTCATTTTTTCATCACTGCCAACATTATACACATGTACCATGTAAATAGACGAATACCATTTTTCATAGCATAAAAGCATAAATTATCACAAGAATTACAAGAGTCACATACCACACCCTACCATACCCTGAAGAGAGCAAGTAATTGAAATGGCACATTGAGTTCTTAATTGCCTGTTTGGGAATGGTTGCAAAATTTTTTGCAGCCAACTGACGCTTCATTCTACAGTACTTTTTAGTGTTTGTTTATTAGTTGCAAGAACTATAGCAAGCCCCGTACCCGCTCCTCAGTCCGAACCCAGCAGATGGAATGTAACTAAATGATAAGTAATAAATAATGAATGATGCGTTTGTAAGTGATTACTTCTTACTAAAACACTGTCAAAATGGTTGCTATATCAGTTACAGGCCTCGGAAATACTCGTCACCCTATAACCGACTCATTCCCTTAGCAGTGGGACGTTTGCTCGCTGTTCGGACCTACCTGCGCTACATGTTCTTTGGCAAGTTGAATTGATTTGCCAGAAACCGTTAAAACGGCCATCCACTCAAACTTGCGGTACTGTTTTCGAAAGAAACAGTAAAAATGTTTTTTCTCTTTTTCTAGCTGAGTCGTCTATTTGTGGCTAGCACAATTAGAGTTCCTCAAAGTCGATATCGATTGTCCAATTGACCTCCTGGATCTTTGTGTCTAATATTCTTAGAAACTTGGACAATCTGTCAATCAACTTTTCTGTTGCCTTGACATTGAATTTCGCCTCGATCTTGTACTCCTTAGTACTGTTTTGTGACAGGACCACGTCGTACCGCTTGTACGTGGTATCAGCACTGGAAACCATCGATTTGTACATCCCGATCTCTTTTTTCAACACATCTCGCTCTACTAACGCCTCAGTCAACGTCTTGGTAACGATGACTGGCTTATTGGATTCACCTCGGTTTACAAAGTACGACTGATACAGCATCTTGGTACTGGCATTCTTCATCGCTATTTTGGATACTAACTCATACACTTTCTCATTTAACTCCACACACCGAGACGCTAATTCCATGGGGTCTTCTACTGGTTCATCGGTTTCCCGTCCCTTGCAGTTGGCCAGCAACTTGGACCGTAACTCGTCGATGCTTTCGCAGTAATCCTTTCTCAATCTTAAAGCCTCTGCCAACTTCATGATTACTGAGAATGAATAGAGACGATTTTTGTGCTGTATTTATATCCCATTCCCAGACCATTATTCATGACTGGCATGACGATTAATGACTCACGCAACTACACAATGAGCTTTCTACTGGGGGGTTTTCTTGGTACAAGTGAGTCACACAATAGCAAATCCCCCTTCAGGTGGCAAGATCATGGCTAAGCTTGTGATCTGAAAGTGGTGCAATTTGTGACTAATTCAAGGAATGGGAGAATTTACTGTCTTACTAGGTTTCAGCGCTTTCTCTACGATTTTTCATGCTGTTTCCCTGGTGTTGAACGGTGTGTGTTCGAGTGGTTGTTTGTTGATGTGCGGCTGAGCCAGAAGCTGGTACCGCGTGGTGGTAAAGTTACTGTGCGTTAGTGCCACGACCGGCCCCAGATGGGACCGGTATCGCGATGAGTCAAAACCTGTCAAACCTGCCTGTACGGAAATGAAAATTTATCATCACCACAATCACAGAAGCCTGTTCCCAACCACATCAGCCCACCATGGTAGTACGTACAACGACAGTTCCAGTGAATTACCTGGCATGAACACAGACTAACTGTTTTTAGGCACAAATTCAACCCAGTTTCGATGCATTATCATCGATAATTGATACTTATCAAGCCAGTGATGGACCAGTACCAAACTTATTCCCTGTGTTCAAATACATCATTTGCGACGATTTGACAATCCACAACGCTTACTTGAAATTGGCCAAGTTAAATGACACCACGAGATCTCCTTCGTTCTTATTTGAGTCCTCCGTTAAAGGTGACACAGTAGACAGATACTCGTTTATCGGGATCAATCCTAAGCGTATCATCACCACCGGTGACGATAGTTCCAAGTTCCAAAGCCCGTATTTGAACGTGGACCCAATTACTGTGTTGGAGGAAGAATTGAAAAAGTATAACCAGGCCCAATTGCCAGGGTTACCCAAGTTTTCTGGTGGGGCTACAGGGTACATTTCGTACGACTGTATCAAGTATTTCGAGCCAAAAACCAGAAGACCATTGAAGGATGTATTGCAATTGCCCGAAGCGGTGTTGATGTTTTGTGATTTGGTGATAGCTTTTGACCATGTATACCAAAGGTTCCAGATTATCTATAATGTGGAATATAGTGAAGAAAACAACGATTTACGCAAAAACTACCAGGTTGCAATCGATGAGATTGATAAGATCGAGAAGATCTTGTTGGACAAGTCGACTTCTCTCGAGGACATTGCTCCAATTCAACCACCCATCAAACAAAACCAGGACTTTACCTCCAACATTGGCCAGCAAGGATACGAAAACCACGTTTCCAAATTGAAAGAACACATTCTCAAGGGGGATATTATCCAGGCGGTGCCATCGCAGCGAGTTGCCAGACCCACTTCGTTGCATCCTTTCAACATTTACCGTCATTTGAGATCAGTAAACCCATCACCATACTTGTTCTACATCGACCTAGTAGAGTTCCAGATCATTGGAGCATCGCCAGAATTGCTTGTACAATCTGACAATAACGATAAGGTGATTACTCACCCTATTGCCGGTACTATTCAGCGTGGTAAGACCAAAGAAGAAGACGAGGCCAACGCTGAGATTTTGAGATCGTCGTTAAAAGATAGAGCCGAGCACATCATGTTGGTCGACTTGGCCCGGAACGATATCAACAGGGTGTGTCAGCCCAAGACCACCAATGTCGACAGATTGTTGACGATTGAAAGATTCTCTCATGTGATGCATTTGGTATCGCAAGTTTCTGGTACTCTTAGAGAAGATAAGACCCGGTTTGATGCCTTCAGGTCGATTTTCCCTGCTGGTACTGTCAGTGGAGCCCCCAAGATCAAGGCGATGGAGTTGATTGGGGAGCTCGAAGGAGAAAAGAGAGGAGTCTATGCTGGGGCCGTGGGCCACTGGGGTTACGATGGAAAGGCCATGGATACTTGCATTGCTTTGAGAACCATGGTGTACAAGGACGGAGTGGCGTACTTGCAAGCTGGGGGAGGAATTGTGTTTGATAGTGATGAGTACGACGAGTACATGGAGACGATGAACAAGATGAGGGCCAACAATAATACCATTGTGGAGGCCGAGAAGATCTGGACCGAGAAGGTCGGTAAAGCCTAGGCGCAAGGCATGGACAGACGTCGCTAAAACATCATTTTCCCTTGTTGTACTTGCGGTAACAATGGACGATATATGGTTAATTGCCAATTTTGGCAAGGTCCATTTATCTCAAAATCTACCACGATAACCGATGTCAGGAATCAAATATGGTACCATAACCGACGCCAAAGCACCCACGTATATAGATATAACGCCATTTAGCGTTGATGTAATTCTGTATCGTAGGTCGAGCCTCGTTGACCACGGGCCGAAGTCGCGCGACATTCGCACGATTCCTCTGACGACGTTTCCCGCTAAATCGCAACCTTGCACTACGATGCCGCGAAGGTTCATGTGATGGGCGACGCACGAAAAATCCACGAGAATCGATGATCATCACCAAATAACCCGACACACATTAGCTCACCACGATATCTGGCGAGAACCGACACTAACCACACCACAAAGCATATAGACGGCACGGCAGACCGAATATGAGCAACACACTGGCGCTAATGGCTGCAAAGGACGTGGGCGAGACGTCGACAATGTCCAGCCTGACGTCGACGAACTCCAAGAGCTTCACAAGAACCCCAACGTCGTGGGATGCCGAGGACGACATTTTGTTGATGCACTTGAAAGGCCAGCAGAAACTAGGGTGGAAGGAAATAGCGAGCCATTTTACCAATAGAACCCCCAATGCGTGCCAGTTCAGATGGAGACGGCTCAAGTCAGGCAATTTGAAGAACCCTCCCAAATCGGCGCAATCATTGGGCCCAACCACGAAGCTGGCGTCTTCAGCCGACGTGGCTGGGTCGACACCAGCGAAGAAACCGGCGAAAAAACCCCCACCAAAGAAGGAACCGTCGGGGTTCGTTGGCACCTACTCCCCCATCGCAAACGTCCAATTCACCGGATACGACAACAGCATCTCCAATGCTTTAGCAGGTTTAAACGCATTGTCGAACTCCCCGTCGGCGGTGGCGTCGCCGGGGCCTTCGTACGGGCAAAATCCCTTGACTCCCAGTGGGAATAGTCCTAGTTTATCTCAGACCAACACCAACAATGGAGGGTCGCCCAGTTCAGATTCGGTACCATTGGACCCCCAGCACCACCAGAACGCGGCGGCAGCGTCGGGTGGTGGGTATTACGCCGACATTTCTATCGATCCCACGTCGAACTTGCCCCATAATTTACCTCATCCCCAGACCCCCACGTCGATAACCCCGAGAAACTCGACGTACGGCACCACGACAACAACAGCAAACTTTCACAACAACTCCATTATTCAGATCTTGCGTGACGACAGAACGTCGATCTCGTCGACCCGAGAATCGGTGTCGTCACTTCCGTCCAAGTCGATGAACATCCCCCATCACCAGCTGAACAACAACGCATTGGCACATCTACCGATCCTATTCGGCAACAATAGTGTGAGTGGGCCGTCGCGGGCGTCGAGCATCAGTGGAGCTTCGGGAATCCAGCATTCTAACACCGTGGCCAGTCTAAGGAACGGTAGTATTGTAGGGACATCACTGGGGTATTATAGCCGGTCAGGGTCGGTGGTTATTCCTTACAATGCAGAGAAGAAAGATGGCGACGACAAGTTGGAGATTAAGCACGAAACCCCCAAGAAACTTACGCCGAAATTCAAGAGCACGAGAATCGATAAACTGAAACTGACGACGAAGGACAAAAAACCACCACCACCGGTGTTCAAATTGCCGTGGTCGATGGAAGAAGACGAATTGTTGATCAACAGAAGAAACCGGGAGTTGTCGTTTGCCGAGTTGTCGATACTCTTACCTCAGAGAACCGAAGGAGAAATATGGTCAAGAATCGACCACTTGGAGAAGTTGAAGAACGGACACAGATCGTCGACTATACGAGATAGAAGAAGACGTCAATCCTCGATAGGATTGGACGATGTCGACGATTTTTACGATGATGTGATTGGAGGCATAGACGTCAGTGATGACGACGAAGATGACGATCTCGAGGACCATGATGTATTAGTAGATGTTGATGATAGCATAGGCAGTCATCGGAGAAGAAGAAAGAGACGGGCTAGTTCAGCTGTTAATCCGTTGGCGGTGAGTGAGTCGATTAGACGGAGATTAAAGTGACATTGGTAAGCTATTTACTTCTCGGACGATAGACACTGGGCCGAGAAGAGTGTAAATAGGTTCATTGGTATTCAATATATACAGGGTTCAGCCTATAGTCAGCAAGAAGCAGTAGTTGAGAAGCGAAGTAAGTAACAAGGACGTAACGGTGAAGTTTAGGACTAGGGATGTAAATAGTAGAGTTAACAGTGCAACAAAACACAATTAGGGCAGTGCAAACGGAGGGAGCAGATAACTTCCGGTGCTAGTGCCGCAGACACGTTAGTACAACAATGCCATGAAGTGTTTCGTGGTACATATTCACACAGTAGTCACCACTGATGAAGAAACAGTAACACAGTGGTGCCATTTAGACCGTGCTGGGACAATAACGGCAACGTAAAATCCAAGAAAATAGCACAGGAATCATTACAGATGATATAACCGATCGCCATCTTAAACAACAATTTCAATAGTTCTTCATGAGGTCTTTTGGTCGTCATCCATTTATGCCCTGGCCCCACCACCTCTAGTACAACTTCAAGCTACCGGTGATTTGGTCCAACACAGCCTTTGGAGCTGGCCCCAACCCCAACACCGTGGCACTTCCAGCAGCGATTTGAGTTCTGCCAGCATCATGAACGATATAGGCATTTACTCCTAAGGAAATGGCCTGGGCAAACAAAACATCCATTTCTTCTTGGTTTGGCACTTGCAACGTGATTTTGGCCTGGCCATTCCCATATTCCCACCGATTGACCATTTCTGGGTTGTAGGCATCCGATTGTTCATTGGTGATCTTCTTATACAATGCCAAAGTAGCATGAGCACATTGGGCAGCAGCCTTTCCTTTACCCATTTTCAAGTCTTGACGTACAATAAGAGTCATTCTGACTTCTCCTGGAATCTCATTCAATGGTTTAGAGTCAATGTCGATGCTATCATCTTCACTGTATTCGTCCTCATCGTCCTCATCGGAAATTTCACTGGGGTCTTCACGAGAGCTACCTCTGCGACTCTTTCTTCTTTTTGTATCGTTGATGAAGTACTGGTGAACCAAGTACCCACTGATGAACGACACAACACCAACTGATACTAAACTCCAAGTATTTGGTGCCATTTCTGTGTAATTCTAGTATGATTTGTAAGATCAATAATTTTTCACTTGCTGGTGCGATACAGATGAATAGTAGGAAAGCGGGTTTGTCGTTTTAGAAGCAGCCGCGAGAATCGAGCTGGGAATAGCTAGAGATAATGATCACCACTGTGGTATCAGAGCGGAATGAGGGTGCTAACCAATGGAAATTTCCGATCCATTTGATAGGCTTGAGGCAAATGTAGTAGTTATTCAGTAGCAGGCCGAAGAAAGAAGTATAGAAGATATACTGACGTTGGATCATGTTATTAGCATAGCTGAAGTTATGTTAGTGCTATAACAAATACTGTGGTTGTTGAGTCGATGGGTATGAGTGATAGTCTGGTTTTGACAGAACAAAGGCTCACACCAGCACCATGAATGAACCGTTTATCTCAACGAAACAGGATACTTTTTCTTACAGGGCGAACAATTCTCGGTCCCAAGTGTAAGTTTGTGACATAGAGCTCAAAATTGGCCGTTGGCTTTCGATTGTTCATGGTAGGTGGATGTCATAAACAGCACCAAAAACTATGCATTTGACCCCGAAAGAACTGCAACTGATAGCTTGGTTCAAGCAGGTCATGGAATTTGTAGTCTCTATGTCAATACTTCCCGAAAGTACCCCAAAACCACAGCATCCATTTGAAGTCTACAAGGAATACCTATATATAAAAAATGTTGCAGCCATTTTGCAACCAAAAATTTATATTTAAAATATACAAAAGCAACGCTCACTTTTGCCAGACTAATTCAATGCATGTTCATTGACATAACATGACATAATAAATCACGACTCAAATGATGGCAGCATCCATTTTTCTTGCTGTTTCTACGGCCCAGTAACGAATTTGTGATATGACCGTATCACTTGGAAGCAAGACAAAAGGGAGTCGTAGACGTACTCAAGTGTACGTCAACTCCAAAACACAAATACAAAGCAATAAAATACACAGCATCTTAACTTTTGATGATTTTTGGCATTGCTGTGGCCCAAACGCATCTGTCTACATTTGGTAGGAAAACCCCAACAGATACCAGTTGCTGCTAGAACATGCCAATTAGCAGGATATGAATTGCTCAATCACGGTCTGGTTTATTAGCTTGCAAATGATATGACACATCCCGTCTGTAAGATAATGCATCCCACTCTAACTTGAAACAAACAATCTGCATTTAAGTCTCTACTCAGTACCTTGAAATTAACACCAAAGAGCTAGTCACCTCCCTGTGGGACAAGTGGAACAATAAAATCATTTTTGACCAAAATGACCTACATAGCTAGGTCCAGTTGCCACGAATGCCACTAACAATATCCAATAATCGCAAGATTAAACGAAACAAACACGCTGGACAGCCTCAAATCGTTACAAGATTGAACAAACTTACAGCTTTGGTGCAAAAGATCCATACCATCATTGAATCACAATTCTGCGTTATGCTAATATATTTTTCTTGCCCAATCTCTTCTTCTTTTGCTTCTCTTGTTTCTTTTCGATTTTGCTAGTATACGACCTCCAGTTTTGCACTCTGGCATCACGGTCATCCTCCCATTTGGCCTCCAATTTCTTCTTGAGCATATGTTTCTTCTTCAAGGTGTCCAATTCCTGATTTTTCTGGACCTCTTCTCGTTGTTGATATAGACGTTCTATTTCTTGGTCCTTCAATTCCTGTTTCAATATTTCCGATACCTTACGCCTAGTTTCACGGTTAGAAACATTATTCCAGTCAGATTCTACAGCCGCAGGCTTGACATCTTTGTAGATCGCCAATAGCCGTTGCTTTTCTTCAAAAAGCACTTTATCGTCATTTTCATCAGCTACAGATAAAACCTGCTCAGCTTTCTTCAATTTATCAAACGCATTCGATGCTTGAGGATTCACAGACTTATCTGGGTGAATCAAACGAGCTTTCTTCCTATAAATGTTTTTGACCACTTGTGGAATTTCAGTTTCGTCTACAAGAAATGGGTTGATCGTGAGAAGATCAAAGTAATCGGCAGCATTGGCAGCTAGAATCCTATCTATCTCCTTATCCTTGGTCAACTGAGACTCCTCAGACTTTAAGATGTTATCCAATTCACCATCCATGGTCAATTGTTACAAAGTAAATAGAGTTACTTGATGCTCATCGAGAAATTGAAATTTACAAGATATTTCTAAACTACGCAGCTATATGTTTAAGAAATTGGCCATGTCGATCACCAAAACAGCATGGAAGCCGCGGTACTTTGATATCGGAGTCAACTTCTCTGATCCCATGTTCAAAGGTTACTACAACTCTCGTCCCAAACACCCTAGTGATCTTGACAAGGTTATTGAAAGGGCTCATGTGTTTAATGTTGATAAGATGTTAATCACCGCTTCCAGTGTTAAAGAGAGCAAAGAACATTTATCACTTTGCCACGACTACAAGGGAAAGTTCTTTTCCACCGCAGGAGTACATCCATGCACGGTGGCACAGGAATTCTACGTCAAAGATGATTCGGGACAATATACTGAAGAATTGAGATCAGATGTTGATGAAGTTTTACAGGAATTGAAGTCGATTGTTGTGCTGGGCCACAAAGACGGATACATCAAAGCATTTGGTGAGATTGGGTTAGATTACGACCGGTTTCACTACAGTTCGAAGCAGCAGCAGTTGACCATGTTTGAAAAACAGTTGCAGTTAATTGCATCGTTATCTCACTTACAGTTACCGTTATTCTTACACATGAGAGCTGCGTGTGATGATTTTGTTGCTGTGATCAAGCCGTTCTTGGATAATGGGTCGATCTTGCCTGGCAATGGGGTTGTTCACTCGTTTACTGGTACCGAAGAAGAATTACAAAAATTGTTGGATTTAGGCTTCTACATTGGTGTCAACGGTTGCTCTTTGAGAAACGAAGAAAACTTGCCCGTAGCAGCAAAGATTCCTCGGGAGAAACTATTGATTGAAACCGATGCCCCATGGTGTGAAGTAAGAAAATCCCATGCCAGCTACAAATATCTTACTCCATACCCAAACAAGTTCTACCCTCTTGTATCGAACGAAGAACTAGACACAGCATACAAAGAAGAAGAACAGGAGGATACTACATCTGCTAAACCTAAACCAAAGCAAAAATCTAAGGCTACCAATACTATAAAGTATGATGATTTCTTGCCTTATCCATCAATTAAAAAGGAAAACTTTGCAAAACATTTGGATGCCGTGGAGCTCAAACGTAAACAGTTTCAAAACCCTGAACTCATCGACGATAGAATCGGTGATTTTGCCCATCCATTGGTCAAATCAAGAAACGAGCCAGTATTTGTTGGTTATATTGCAGAAATAATGTGCAGCTTGTATGGTATCAAAGATGATGCAGAAATCGAGCAATTCATCGATACTGTCTACGAAAATACTTGCAAACTATTGAAAGTGTGAACGAACGTTCTAATATACATAGATATATAATACAGATTCTAATATACACTTTTATGCAAATCTAGTAGATCTTCTCGTCAGTCTCAGACTAACGAAATCAGATTCACTTGGTTTTACCGTAGTTCCTCTTAACACTCGTGGACTGTGGTTGGGTTTGATTGGTTTGGACCGGAGCCGAGTCCTCATTTTTTCTGGTGAACTATTGTCAGTATTAAAATGGTGATTTCTTGTTCGTCTGGATCCCGTATCTAACGATTCTTCAAAATTGGAGACTTGCCCATTTTGTTTAGCATGAAGGTTGTTTCGAGGTCCATTGTAAGCCTCCTCTTCCAATTCAATATCATTCCTATCAAAGTTTTCATCATCATCATCATCTTGTTGGCCTTCATTGGTTAGAGCATAACTTTCAATTTCGTCATCATCATCATCGTCGTCAACATCCTCTTCACCAACTGCCTCAACGTAATCTTCTGACTCACTATCGTCTTGCTCAACTACATCTTCTTCATCGTCGATTCCAAGGTCTTCAAATGGATCTTCAGTTGACAGCGTTTCTGCTTGATTGGACTGTTTAACTTCCTCTGTCTGTGTAATGGGTCGTTTTTTATTAACGTTGAATTCAATTCCTGGATAGCAAACAGCATAATCCAGCAATGAATCTTGGATCTCAACATCTTTTACACTCTGATATGCCTCAATTTCTTTGTATGCTTCTTCCTCAAATGAATATGGGTTATTTATATCATCTTTCAAAAACCCTACAATCAGTGAGATAGTATTAACTGAAACGCTTCCAGGTTTTGTCCCTGGCAACAACGCTGGTGCCGAATTGATACCACCAGATGGTCCAAAAAGCATTGGTTTCCATAACAAGTGCGATGGTTTCAATCGCACATAATTCTTTCTTTCCCACTTTTCCATAACAGAATATATCTTATGCAAATTTATGACAACTGCATAGTTTTCACCGGTATTAGATTTCACCAATGCATCCAACTGCTCTAGTCCTACAATCACATCAGAAGGAATCATCCCTGTTAATTTACACAATTGTTGGATTGAGAGTGAGATTGGTTTTGACGAATCAGTGAAAAACTTATCATAGATCTCACTCAACTTGTAAGCAATTGCAATTTTCCAGTAGTTTCTGTAACTAACTAGACCCAAGTCACTCAAAGGTTTTTCTGGAGTACCGAATTTGAATTCATTTCGACTTAACAAGTAACTGAAATCAATCAAAAAGTTACCATAGCCCTTTCTCTGGTAGATTGGTAAAGTCAAAATACAAGAAACGTTATAATCAGAGTTGTTAAGCTTTTCTTTAGAGAAATAACCAACAAAATGGTACTTTGCTGGGTCTTCTTCATCAATTTCTGTAAGCACATAAAAGATGAATGGTTCAACATCGTAGTACAATGTCTTGGAATTAAGAAACAATTTGGCTAAAAGACATAGATTTTGACAGTAGTTGATGTTCTTTCTACCGTCAACTTCCCAGACTGCAATTTTCGACTTGACATCTCGATATATCTCTACTCCTGGAGGATGACGGTTTGACAAGTTGCAATTTTTCAACTGATGACGCTGATACGAAATAGGGGAGTTCATATACTTTAAACAATGTTCGCAGATGAATATGGTTGTGCATTGAGAATACTCTTCTGGATACGGAGCAGTGTACCAGGTATCGATTTCATAGTTTCGAAACACAATTTTCCGTATTTGTGACTTTACATGTGGTGCACCAGGAATAGGACTACTTTCTGCGTATAGTTCCTCAGACTGATTGTTAACAGTGCTTGATCTCAACTTTGCTCCTTCAACAAGGAATTTATTAAACAATATTCGGTCCTTCTTCGTGGGATCTGTATCGTTTATGGTGCACTGAGGAAACTCTAACACGCCATTATATGGCAATTCTCGTGATTCATCGGCCAAAGATGAGCCAGTAGAAAGATGTCGCCGTTCTCCATTCGATAGTTTCCTGAATTTCGATGCATTATAACGGATATAAACTTTATAGTCTGGCAAGACCACCACCGGTTCTCGTACCAGCGACAGTTCTGTAGCCTCGTCTGGTGACACCATGGTGTTGCGGATCATCTGTCTCAAGGAATAATTGTTGGGTTTGCGATCTCGATGAGATCGCCTAGACAGATCATAGGGCTGAAGATGAAGATTGCCGTAGGTGTTATCGTTGATTTTCAACGAATCAAGCAATTTCGATCGCATTCGCTCAGACATACCTTCTTAGCTGTACACACCAACAGTCCACTCTTTAACAGAGCCCAGGTGGTTTGTGTGGTTGTAATCTGTTTAGAAATGTGAATTACGCGAGAGATATCGGCCTGCATGTGTACGCGCTACCATATTTAAATAAATGGCGATGATGGGAGTCGAAACAGGAACGTGGGAGTTGGAAACACGGTGGAAATCGTAAAAATGGTCAAAATTGTGGAAACAATGGGAGTAGTGGTGTCGAAGTAATTAAAATAGTACATTAGTATCCAATAATAGAGTTGGTTCCAATCGTTAGTCAAAAAAATTGTGGTATAGTAAATCTTCCTCAATGGCCAGTCCGAGTTTGAACTGACAGTGGCTTTAAAAGTACATTCGGCTTCGTGTACAACAGTCACGTAAACCCCTGAAACTCCGCATACTGCTTGTACGTATTTATGTAAGCCGACTTTGGCTTTACGGCTGCCAAATTTATATAGCACTATAATGACACAACGTAACTGAAGAAACCCCGTTAACATTGAAGTACAATCGGAGACAAACAGTGCAAGGATTATACACCCCAAAGAAATTACAGAATCTTGAGATAACGATCATAGACTAGGGCATTTTCCAAAACGGAATTTCTCACTTTAGTATCGCCATATTTCACGACGTCCTTTAGCGTTACAACTAACAATTCTCTAGAAACACATATATCATAATAAAACTCTTGAGCAACCAGCTCAATACTACGAAGCAACTGAGAAAGGCTAGAACTTTGTAGTTTGCGCCCCTTGCAGTACTTGTACCATGCGCATGTCAATCTGTATTGTTATGCACAAGAACATTCCATAAGCACGATTATGCTAGGAACATTCCATGTCACTTCTCGGCATATTTATGACTGTTGCAACTTATGCCAGATCGGGGTAACAACGCCATTGCATATAGCACAATACCAATCAGAACTTGAGAAAACTCGAATATGCGGCTCAGAATCACTAAAGTATTGCTTCAATCATGGGGGGAAAAGGAGGTTCGGTATGAAATAACCCGTGTAGCAACAAGTAACAGAGACCACAAGACAAATGAAGAAACGGATAAAAGGAAACAACAGAACATGGTCAATTGATGCAATAAATTGGACGAGATGCGTTTCAATAAATCCAGTAGATAAACATTTTCATGACCTTGTAATCCAAAGCAATATTCGCTAGATTTTGTTGAGCAATTCTTAAATTATCAGTGCCAAGGTTAGTAATATGGTAAATGTATCCGTGAATTCCGTGAACGATGCGATGGTACAAGATTTTACACTACGGTTAACTGACATAGTCGTAATTTTTTCACAACACTCTTCACTTATGGCGACGCTCTGATACTGAATTTATTATAATTTATAAACCTTACTATATGAACGGAATTAATCCATGGAAAATTCATTAACATTAATGGAAAAGTATTCTTCTGAGACCCGTATGATCTTATTTCTCAAAATATACTATCAATAATTTACAACATTTTCAACGATAGAAGTACCCTCATTCGCTATGACAAAATAACCGAGCTTGCAGAACTGTAGGTGTATCTAAGCAGCTTCATCAGCCTTACCTTCGACATTTTCATCGGATTCCCCGTCCTCAACGTCTTCTTCGATATGTCTATCGTGATTTTCATCATGACTGGCTTCGTCTTCCTCTTGTTCACTCATACCAAAGTGAGCTAAAAGTGACTGTGCCGACGATGTATCCAAGTAAATCACTCCGTTTTCATTAGTAATGGCGTTAGAGGTCAATAATCTTTGCAAAGAAATAGCCCCGTTGGTAACATCCTTTGCGCCGTCATCTTCGTGTACATCTTTTTCATGGTCATCTTCATCTTCGTCATAATCATATCTAGAAAGCATAGATCCGTTGGATAAGCCATTTGCTTTTGCCTGTTGTCCTTGTTGACCAATATCATAGTATTGCCCGTACATTTCTTTGTAAATATCATTGTAAGGGGCGGAAATTTTCCCAAATTTGTCAGATTTCGAGTCGATTCTGGCAATGATTTTCTCGTACCATTGATCGAGAGTTTCGTTACGAGCAAAATCTAAAAGTGCAACAATCACTATCGACATATTATCGCATCCAATTCCTGACCCATCGGAAGTTGGTGCACAGCACAACTCCATGATTTCCTCACAAATAGTAGGCAACGATTTTCGTTCGTAAATCCCCCTTCTAATACATTCTACACAGTTCTGACTCGTCAAACAGTCCCAGATCCCGTCACACGCCAAAACCACAAATTCATCAGTCTCGAAATTTATCTTGTGTTCGATCACATCAGGGTAACAGGTAACAATTTGCTCCTCTGCCGGTAAATCAACATTCTTCTTGAACTCAAAATCTCCAATACCTCTTGACAATGCCAAATTTCCGTTTACTCTGCCCATATCGACGTACCCACCAGCAGAGCAGATTCTCGCTTTTTCACCTTCATTTGATGGTTTGTGGTCGTAACTCAACGCTTTAGCAAACCCGTTAATTGACATAATTGTACGCGAATCCCCAGCATTCCCACACACAATCTTACTATCGGTGATAATGGCCGAGGTAGCAGCACACCCAGAATCGTCATCTCTCATATAAAAGTCCCGCAAAATAGCCTGATCACAGGACAAGAACCCGTCTTTCAAAGCATTCACGTAGTCACCTTGGCCAAAGCTTGGTGTAGCC
>ERZ778017.915-NODE-915-length-34182-cov-8.618132_pt1 | contig 34182 bp, 33 predicted proteins | sample MGYA00375747_ERZ778017 | MGnify/ENA primary metagenome ERZ778017 (study PRJEB29350, sample SAMN05509838) | bioreactor metagenome | biome: bioreactor; material: wastewater | place: South Africa: University of Cape Town | collected 2014-03-17 ...
GGCACCTGACTCTGACTCAGGCATTCGGTGGTTCGAATCCATCCGGGGCTGCCACATTCGAAGTCGCGATACCAGCAGAACCCGCCCGCAAGGCGGGTTTTGTTTTGCCCGTGGAAGCGCGATGCGACAATCGCGTTTCCCGCCCGGAATGCCGCCATGCCTGTCGCCCACTTCGCCCCGCCTGCCGTGCCGCTGCCGTCACTGGACGAGGTGCTGCGCGCGCGTGGCTATGTGGTGCTGGGCGCGGCCGACGTGGCGGCGCTGGCCGGCGTTGCGCCCGCAGCGCTGCAGGCGCTGGTGCCCAGCTGGGACGACTTGCGCCTCGACGAATACCTGAAGGACGGCGGCCGCTACCGCCGGCGCCGCCATGCCTGCTTCGTGGTCGAAGGCGACGCACTGCGGCAGGTGCCGCACCGCATGCACTGGCAGCCGGTGGAATACAACGCGCTGCACGGTGGCATGGAGCGCTGGTTCGAGCCGGTGGCGCCGGTCACGGTGGCGCAGCCGGCGTGGCCCGCACTGGTGCATGCCTTGGCCCGTGCATGTTCGCGCCAGCGGCCCGCGGTGGCGCGCTGGCACGTGGAGGCGCACCAGTTCCGCATCGACACCAGCGATGGCCTGGGCCGACCCACGCCGGAAGGCGCGCACCGCGACGGCGTTGATTTCGTGGCGGTGCTGCTGGTGGCGCGGCATGCGATCAAGGGTGGCGAAACCCGCGTGTTCGCCGCCAACGGCCCCGACGGCCAGCGCTTCACCCTGGACGAGCCGTGGTCGCTGTTGCTGATGGACGACGCGCGCGTGATTCACGAGTCCACGCCGATCCAGCCCCTCAACGCCAGTGGCGGCCACCGCGACACCCTGGTGCTGACGTTCCGGGCGAGCGGCTTCCTGGGTGATGCCTGATCGACCGCCGACCCCGACCGGCACTGGCCGGCCTGTTCGATGGCGGGGTTGTCGTTACAATTGCAACTAATGAACTGACGCACGAGGTCACCATGAAGCTGGGTTCTCTCAAGGAAGGCGGGCGCGACGGCACCCTGATCGTGGTGTCGCGGGATCTGGCGCGCGCCGTACGCGCCACCGCCATTGCGCCGACCCTGCAGCGGGCGCTGGAAGACTGGGAGAACGCCGCGCCGCGCCTGAACGCGCTGTACGAGGACCTCAATGCCGGCAACGCAGCCGGCGCGTTCGACCTCGACGTGCAGGCACTGGCCGCGCCGCTGCCGCGCGCCTACGAATTCGTCGATGGCAGCGCCTACCTGCCGCACGTGGAGCGCGTGCGCCGCGCGCGCGGTGCGGAGGTGCCGGAGAGCTTCTACGTGGATCCGCTGATGTACCAGGCGGTCAGCGCCGGCTTCCTCGGCCCGCGCGACCCGGTCAAGGTGGTCAGCGAGGACTACGGCATCGACCTCGAGGCCGAGGTCGTCATCGTCACCGACGACGTGCCGATGGCGGTGACGCCTGCGCAGGCCGCCGGCCACATCCAGCTGGTCGGGATCGTCAACGACGTTTCGCTGCGCAACCTGATCCCGTCGGAACTCGCCAAGGGCTTCGGCTTCCTGCAGTCAAAGCCGCGCAGCGCGCTGGGCCCGGTGTTCGTGACCCCGGACGAACTGGGCGAGGCCTGGCAGGACAACAAGCTGCACCTGCCGATGCTCACCCATGTCAACGGTGAGTGGTTCGGTGCGCCGGAAGCCGGCGTGGACATGCAGTTCGACTTCGCCCAGCTGGTCGCGCACGCGGCGAAGACGCGGCCGCTGTCGGCCGGCACCATCGTGGGTTCCGGCACGGTGGCGAACGAGGACACCGCGCTGGGCGCGTCCTGCTTCGCCGAGCGGCGCACCGTCGAAACCCTGCGCGACGGCAAACCCAGCACGCCGTTCATGTCGTTTGGCGACACCGTCCGCATCGAGGTGCTGGATCGCGAAGGCGGCAGCATCTTCGGCGCCATCGAGCAGCGCATCGAGCCTCAGCCGCTGCCCTGAGGTGCGTACGGGCGGACGGCCGAAGTGGCGGCACCAGCGGTCTTGCACCGCGCTGCCGCCGCGCTAAGGTGTCGGGCATGAGCGAGCCGCTGCAGCTGTATTCCTACTGGCGTTCCAGTGCCGCCTACCGGGTGCGCATCGGCCTGAACCTCAAGGGCCTGCCCTACGAGATCGTGCCGGTGCATCTGGTGCAGGACGGCGGCCAGCAGCATTCCGAGGCTTACCGCGCGATCAACCCGCAGGAACTGGTGCCGACGCTGGGCCATGGCCAGCGCCGGCTGGGCCAGTCGCTGGCGATCCTGGAGTATCTGGACGAAGTCTGGCCTGACCGGCCCCTGCTGCCGGCCACCGCGCGCGCGCGTCAGCGCGTACGGGCGCTGTCGCTGCTGGTGGCCTGCGACGTGCATCCGCTCAACAACCTGCGCGTGCTGCAGTATTTCGAGCGCGAGTGGAACGTGCCGCAGCCCGAGCGAGATGCGTGGGTGAAGCACTGGATCACGGAAGGCTTTGCCGCTGCCGAGGCGCTGCTGGCGGAGCATCCGTCCACCGGCGATTTCTGCGAAGGCGAAACGCCCACCCTGGCGGACTGCTGCCTAGTGCCGCAGATATACAATGCGCGCCGTTTCGGCGTGGACATGGCGGTTTATCCCACGCTCGCCCGGATCGAGGCTTCCTGCCTGGCGCTGCCGGCGTTCGACGCGGCGCGACCGGAAAACCAGCCGGACGCACCCGTCACAAGATAACGGGCCGGGGGCGTGCCCCTTGGCTCAGTGCGTTGCGAACACGTCCGCGTAGGGGTCGTGTTCGCCGCTGGCGCCCTCCGACAGTCGGAACTTGAGCGCCAGGCCGTCGCGGGAGTCGGCCGCCTTCAGCGCCTCCTCCAGTTCGATCCGGCCGTCCTTGTGCAGGCGGAACAGGCACTGGTCGAAGCTCTGCATGCCATCCTGCAGCGACTCCTCCATCGCGGCCTTGATCTCGTGGACCTGTCCGCGGCGCAGCAGGTCGCGGATCAGCGGTGTGTTGATCAGCACCTCGGTCGCCGGCATGCGGCGGCCGTCCACGCCCAGCACCAGGCGCTGGCTGACGATCGCCTTCATGTTCAACGCCAGGTTCATCAACACGTTCTTGTGCGCACCCTCGGGGAAGAAGTTGAGGATGCGTTCGATGGTCTGGTCGGCGTTGTTGGAGTGCAGCGTGGCCAGGCAGATATGGCCGGTCTCGGCGAACGCGATCGCCGCTTCCATCGTCTCGGCGTCGCGGATCTCGCCGATCAGGATCACGTCCGGCGCTTCGCGCATCGCGTTCTTCAGGGCGGCGTGGAAGCTGTGCGTGTCGAGCCCGACCTCGCGCTGGTTGACCACCGAGAGCTTGTGGCGGTGCAGGTACTCGATCGGATCCTCGATGGTGAGGATGTGGCCGGTGCTGGTGCTGTTGCGATGGTCGATCATCGATGCCAGCGTGGTGGACTTGCCGGAGCCGGTGGAGCCGACGATCAGCACCAGCCCGCGCGGCGCCATGATGATGTCCTTGAGCACCGTCGGCAGCTGCAGTTCCTCGATGCTGGGGATGATGCTGCGGATGGCGCGGATCACCATGCCCACTTCGCCGCGCTGCTGGAACACGTTGACGCGGAAGCGGCCGCAGCCGGGCACCGAGATCGCCATGTTGAGTTCCTTCTCGCGCTCGAACTCGGCGATCTGGGCGGCGTCCATCAGGCCATAGGCGATGTCGCGGCATTCGCCGGCGGTGAGCGGGTTGTCGCTCATCGGCTGCAGCATGCCCTCGATCTTGATGTTCACAGGCGCGCCGGTGGACAGGAACATGTCCGAGGCGTCCTTCTCCGCCATCAGCTTGAAGTAATGGCTGATATCCATGAGGCTCCCTTGCTGCGCGTCGGCCGGGGTTTGCATCGCCGGCGATGGCTTCCCACAATGGCCGCGACGTAACAACGAGCCGCGACCTCCCATGCGCCAAAGCTTCGCACACTTCCGCATCGCGCTGTATGCCCCGATCCTTGCCGGCACGCTGCTTGCCAGCGGCTGCGCGAGCCTGCCTCCGCCCACTGCCGAGCTGGATGCCGCGCGGCAGGCGGTGCTGCGCGCCGAGTCGGTCGATGCCGACCAGTACGCGGCGGAGGCCCTGCAGGCGTCCCGCGCCAACCTGCAGCGCGCGCAGGACGCGATGGCCCGCGGCCGCGATGACGAGGCGCGCGCCGCGGCGCTGGCGGCCGCGGCCGAAGCCGACCAAGCACGGGTGCGCAGCAATACTGCGCGGACCCGGGCGGAGCTGTTGCAGAAGCGGGCGGAAATCGCCGAACTGCGTGCGCGCCTGCAGATCGGGGACGTGCCGCCGGCCGATGACCCGTTGGATCTGCCGGTGCCCGCCGGCAGCGTCGAACAGCGCGCACAAGCGCTCGACGCCGATCCGCGGCTGGGGTCGTTCGCCCAGTACGAGCGCCTGCAGGCGCGACAGGCACTGTCGGCACTGGCCACGGTGCCGCGCCGCGATCTGCCGGCTGCGCTGGCACAGGCGGAACGGCGGGTCGGCATTGCCGAACAGGCGGCGCGGATTGAAGCCGCGCAACGCGAGATCGAACGGCTGGAGCGCGAGCGCAGCGAGCTGCTGATCGAGGCAAGCCGCCGCGACGCCGAGACCGCGCGCGCGGAAGCGGAGCGCATGCGCCTACAGGCCCAGCTGCAGGCGGAGGAAGCGGCGCGCCTGCGCGCGCAGGCGGAGCAGGTCGAGGCGGTGCTGGGCGGTGCCCAGGCCGCACAGCAGGACAAGCTGGACGCCGCCCGCGAAAAGGAGGCGGCGCTGGCGCGCAAGGAAGCCGAACTGGTCGCTGGCGCCAAGCTGCCGTCGCTGCGTCATGACGCGCGCGGCGAGGTCTTCACCCTGGCCGGCGATGCCTTCGCGTCCGGGCAGGCCAAGCTGACCAGTTCCGCCGCCGCCAGCGTCAAGGCGCTGGGGATCTACCTGGCGGCGTTGCCGGGCGGCGCGGTGCAGGTGATCGGGCACACCGACAGCCAGGGCGACGCGGCGGCCAACCGGACGCTGTCCGAGCAGCGCGCCCAGCAGGTGCGTGCCAGCCTGGTGGCCGCCGGACTGGCGCGCGACCGGGTCAGTGCACAGGGCCGTGGCGCCGCAGAGCCGGTGGCCGACAACGGCAGTGCCGCGGGGCGGGCGAAGAACCGTCGCGTGGACATCATCGTCGCCACGAAAAACTGAAAAATCAAAGACTTATGCGTTATTTGGGCGCCCGCGCCGCCGCCGCCGCGGGCACTTGCCAAGCCGTTTCGGCAGGCGTAGGGTCGGATACCCGGATGGCCTGAATTCCACAGGATCGTCTGGCCCGAGGCAGGCCTATGCATGACCCGTTCGACAACCCGGAGATCGCCGCCGCAAGCCACCAGCGCGGCGGAGGCGGGTGGGTGGTGGATGCCCGTCCCGTTCCGGCCGCTCCTGCAAATCGCAACGCCCCGTGCCTGCCGGCCGGGGCGTTTCCGTTTCCGGCAAGGCCCTTGTCATTGGCATGGCGAGGATCCTGCCTGCCAGCTCCGCAGCCCGGCCCGCCGCCGGCTGCGTTTCACCCGGTGGCGCAAGCCGCCGTTCCCCCCGCGCCACCGGGCTGCCAGCCGGGTGGCGCATTGCCGTTCAGGAGGCTTTCATGTTCGAAGCGCAACCCCAGGCTGAGATCGAAGCGATGATGAAGGCGAACAGCGAGTTCAGGCAGCTGTACTTCCGCCACCGGGAACTCGACAAGCAGGTCCTCGATGCCGAGCTCGGCGTGCTGCCCATCGATGACGCCACGCTGGGCCAGATGAAGCGCGAGAAGCTGGCCGCGAAGCAACGCCTGCTGCAGATGTACGAACGCGCCAACTGAAGGCGCGCGAACGACCCCGTGACGGGCGTTCGCGACGCGGGATGGCGGCGGCCGTGTTCCGCTGCCGCCGTCCCGCCATAGGCCATCCGGGATGGCCCGACGCGGCAGCGCCGCAACCACCCACCGCTTGCAAGGCGGGGTCAATGGCGTTGCCCCGGATGCTACCCTTTGCGCGTAGTTTCCCGGGCGCAGCGATGAACGACGCAATTTCCCACTGGACCGCGCAGCGCAAGGCGGCGCTGGTGCTGGATCTCCTGCAGGGTGGAACCACCGTGGCGGGTGCCGCTGCGCACTTCCAGCTGCCGCCGGAGCGGATCCAGGCCTGGCTCGAGGCCGGCCGGCAGGGCATCGTGCAGGCGTTGCAGGCCACGAGCGAGCCAGCCGACACCACGTACGGCGACCTGCGCGATCTCATCCCCCGACCCTTCGCCGACCACGGCACCGTGACGGTCGCGCCGGACGAGTTGCTGAGCACCGCCTGGCAGCGGATGCGCGCGCATGACGTCAGCCAGCTGCCGGTGATGGAGGGCGAGCACATCGTCGGCATGCTGGACGAATCCGACGTGCTGCTGCATGTCTATGGCGATGAAGCCCGCTTCACCGATCCGGTGTCGGCGGCGATGGTCAGCAGGCTGGACAAGGTCGACGTGCGCGCGCCTGTGGAAGCGCTGCTGCCGGTGTTCGACCGCGGACACGTCGCCATCGTGATGGACGCGGGCCGTTTCCTGGGCCTGATCACCCGAATCGACCTGCTGAACCACCTGCGGCGGCGGGTGGGGTGAAGCGTTAGCCAGCCAGAAACGAAAAAGGGGCTTGCGCCCCTTTTTCACTTCCTTCCGGGCAAGCAGCCTGGCAGTTTATTCCTTGACCTCGTCGAACGTCGTACAGGCGATCTTGACCTGCTCCCTGCCTGCCTCTGCTAGGGTCTTCCAATAAAACGGGCAAGCGAGCAGGTTCTGCGACGCAGCTGTCTTGGCCGAAGTCACATTGATGGTCAGCTGGACCTCGCCGACGATCGCGTCCAGCTTTGCCTTGTCAATGACATCGTCCTCGAAGACCACCTTGCCGGCGCCATCAAGCGTCTGCGTATTCTCGCCGAGCTTGATCATGCCGGATACCGGGTCAGCCATCTTCTGTGCCTGCTCCGAGGCGCGAGGGTCTCCGGCATAGGTGGCGGTCACCAGGACCTTCTCCCCCTTGGACTTCAGCAGCGTCTCCGCCTGCGGCGAAAGCGTGATCTCTGCGTAGACAGGGGCGATGGTGGCCTTGGGCACAAGCTTTTCTGCTTCGGCTTCGGAGGCCGCGGCGGGCGCAACCCGTTCGGTTGCCGCTACCGGTTCCGCCTCCTCGCGACGGGCACAGCCGGTAAAGGCAATGGTGGCGAGCAGGGCGAGGGTGAGGATTTTCTTATTCATCTTGGAAGATCAAGGGCGGGTGGTGGGGGAAGGCGGCAACTTCGCAGGGGCTGCCTGCGGTTGTCGCGGATACTGCTGGAGGTCAAGTAACTCGGCCTGATCCACAATAGCGCGGCTGACAGCCGAGGCGTGCTCGTCGTTTTCGATAATGTAGGGCACGATCAGTACAATCAGTTCCGTCTTGTTCTTCTTGCGGCTCTTGCTTTTGAACAGGTTGCCAAGGACCGGCACGTCCTTGACCAGCGGAATGCCGGAGTCGCTGTCAGTCTGGCGTGAAGACATCAGTCCGCCCAGTACCACCGAGCCGCCGTCGCGCAGGCTCAGCGACGTGGTCACAGAGCGGTTGAAGATTGAAGGCGAATTTGCGGTGGCGTTATCGCCCAGCGGCATCGCCTCGCTGACTTCCTGGGTAATGTCCAGATCGATCCGGTCATCCGAATAGACGGTCGGCTTGATCTGCAGGATCACGCCAGTCTTGCGGTATTGGATGGATTGCAGCAGGTTGGTGTTCCCATCGCTCTGCTGATTTGAAGTTGTGGACATCGTCACGGTGGGAACTTCGGTGCCGACGTCGAAGTTGGCTTCGCTGCCGCTCTTCACCAGAAGGCGCGGAGTAGACAGGATGCTGACCCGGTTGTCGTCCGCGAACGCGGTGAGCGCCGCTCGGTTCTGCCCAGCCACGTCCAGCAGGTAGGTGAGCCCGTTGCTGGCCGCTGCTCCGGCTGCCGTGCCTCCCGAGCCCTTGCCCATCCAGGTGCTGCCATCGAAGCGCCCGAACCCGTTCTTGGCGAACCAGCTCAGGCCAAAGGAGTTGTCATCATTCAGGGTGACCTCGGCAATGGTCACCTCCACCATTACCTGGCGGGGTGCCTTGTCCATCTGCCGGATCAGCGAGAGCATCCGCTCCCACTGGGCGGGATCGCCCTGGTAAATCAATGCATTGCGGGGTTCGTCCACCTGCAGGGAGCCGTTGGTCAGGCTTGAGCCGCCGGAGCCAGAGTTTGCCGGTGGGGCAGCGCCAGAATTTGCCCCGGGGCGCGCCGCACTGGAAGCAGCGGCCGTGGGAGCGCCGATGTTCCCGCCTGAAAGTACGCTGGCGATATCGGCAGCCTTGGTGTTCTTGACTTGATAGTAGAACAGCGATTGCGAGCCTGCTTGCTTGCTTGGCTTGTCCAATTCGCGTGCCCAGGAAACCGCGTAATTCAAAGCTTCCTGCGTATTGGCGAAGATCAGAACGGAATTGGCGACGGTGATCGGCAGGACGATCACGCTGGAGGGCGAGCCTACGGTGCGGTTGGCGCCGTAGCCCTGCACGTTCATGACATCCACGAGTCGGTCGGCCAGCTGGTCGGCGCTCATGAAGGCCGGTTCCAGCCGGGTGCTTACCCGTCCGCGCATCAGCGGGCGGTCGAATACACGCAGTGCGTCAACGGCCTGTCGCACCATGGTCGGCTTGCCGCTGATGATGATGGAGTTGCGGCCACTTTCTTCCAGTACCTTGATGTCCTGACCGAACAGGGTGGAGAGCCAGCGCGCGGCGTCGCCACTGCGCACCACGTCCAGCTCAATCAACTGGAATACCGGGCGGTGCGACATCGGAACCTGCGGAAGGGCTCGGCCGCTGATGATCAAGGGTGGCACCAGCGAAGAATCCTTCGGGGCGATGGCGAGCTTGACCAGTTTGCCCTCTACGCTCACCGCCACGCCGTATTCGGCAAGCAGCTGTCGCGATAGCAGGAAAAGATCACGCGGTTGCTGGCGCGTTTCGGTACGCAGGGTGACCAGCTCTTGGAGCTTCGCCACTTCCGGCGACATCGTCATGTTCAGGCCGAGCATGTTGCCGAATACTTCGTTGGCGAAGACCGGTACCGGTACATTTTGGACATTGACGCTTACCGGACCGGCCGACATCGGCGGCAGTTCATCCCTGATGTGGGTGCCCGCTGTGATGGGCCCGCTGCCGTCCACACTCGGTGTTGGCGTCTGGGTGAGGCGTTGTGGCCCCTCGCTGGCGCGATTGAGCTCCTGCTCGCTGTTGGTCTGCGGTTTCTCAGGCAGTTGCAGCGCCCCCGGCACCTGCAGCGGTGGCGTACTGCTGCAGCCTGCCAGCAGCACTGCGCCGAACGCAGCAAAGGCAATTAGGGTGCGGTGTCGGAAAATCATTGAATTGTTCCTTGGACAGGTGCTTCCGGCGCTTCGCAACCGGCGGATTTTTCGACGGCCTCGGGCAGGTACGGCTGATAGGTCATAAGGCAGCTGTCATGCTTGGTGGTCGCAAGATCGCCTCGCACTGACTGCAGCACACTGCCGTCCGGCAAGGCTTCGCCAATTGCGATGCGCTTGACGTCATCGGGTTTGCTGGGGGTGACGATAAGAATGGCGATGACGCCACCCTTGTCGACAATTCCGGTCAGGCGCCACGCGCCTCGCTCGCCTGCACCAGCGCTCTGGCTGCCCTTCCAGCGCATGCCATTTGTCACCGCGGCCATGTCCTGGGGGCTATGGCGCAGAAGATCTTTGGTGGTGGGTAGGCTCCATGACGTCGTGTCCGCCTTGACTTTGGGAAGAGGCGGCGGCGGCCACGCGGCGCCGGCGGCTATCCCGACCGTCAAGGCGGCGATGAGGATCAGGCTGCGGCGGTGGGCGATCACGGAGTGGTACCTGCAGCGATGCGGTAGTAGGCATTGACCGTCAGATGCAGCGTGCTGCTACTGTCGCTCTGTAGCGCTACGGTTTCCACCACGACAAGATTGGGCGCGCTTTCGATCTGGCGTATCAGCGCCAGTGCCTGCCTTGGGTTGAGGGCGCCATTCAGCGCGGCATTGACCCGCAGTACATCGGGCATGTTCTCGAGCGGGGCGGAGCGATTCAGGCGAATAACGACGTTCTGGGTGTCGAAATTTGCGGTGATGTTGCGCAGCCAGTTCTGCAGGGAGGCCTGCGCCATGCCCGGCGTCGCGACCTGCGGCAGCTGGGCCTTGAGCGAATCACGAAGTTGCCGCGCACTCTTTTCCCGTGTGAGCCATACGTCCTGTCCCTTGAGCGCGAGGATCCTGCGCAGGGCTTGTTCGGACTCGATGCTGGCTTTCTGCCGTTCGACACGCCAAGCGTCCAGCGTCTGCAGCGCAAGTGCCGCAAGCAGCAGAGCAATCGCCAGTCCCGCCCAGCGCAGCCAGGGGGCGGCGTCCACCTGCCCCTTCAGGCTCTGCAAGGTCGCGTCTAGCGCCTTCATGGAGTCGCCTGCTCGGGCACGCCGGGAGCCGCGACGATGCTCGCTTTCACGATCAATTCGTTTTCGTCGCCGAGTTCGGTGGTGACGTTCTTGAACATCGGTGACTCTTCCCAAGCCGATACCAGTTGCTCCGGATTGCTGCCGGGCGCAACCAAACCAATTTCGACCGTGTCTGGCGTCGGTTGGTTCCATCGCTGGACCTGCCAGTCCGCACTCGGCATGAGCCGGGCGACTTCGGCCATCAGTGAAGTGGTCGGGCGCCGCCCATGGAGCGATAGCAGGCTTGCGATTTCCTCGCTTGCCCGGTCAGTGGCATCGCGCGCATCCAGAATGCGCTGGAGCGGTGCATCCAGGCGCGTTGCGGCTGACTGCGCGCGCCAGATATCCGCCTGCGCGCGGGCGATGCAGCCAAGTTCTATACCTGCGATCAGCAGAACCAACCCGCCAAGCCCGAGGGCCGCCTTGGGCAGGTACTGATCCAATCCCGACAATTGCAGCGTGCCGCTACTGGTCGCCTGGCGGCTCCATGGGGAGTTGGCCAACGTTACGTCCCGCGCCTCCGGGAGAGGGACAACGTCTCCGACAGCAAGACTGGAGCCTCGAAGAAACTCCCGCCATTGCGCAGGCATCGGCAATCCGGGCCAGTGGCGACTGGCTACCAGCTGGCTGTCCTTCCAGATACGCCCCTCGAACCCTGTGCGGTAATGCAGCAGTTCAACGCTCCGCGCCTGTGGCGTGCCTGCGTACAGTGCCTCTGCGGCGAAACGCTTGCGGCGCCCCGGCTCCCCTGTGGCCAGGGCATCAACGCGCGAGCGCGACCAGTACCAGATCGCCGCTGTTCCGGTCGGACTCCAGGCTACATCGAATTCGGGATCGGGAAACGGCGCAGCACGGCGAACTGCCAGGGCAGCAAAAGCCTGGCGCTGCTTGAGTGGCACCTTGCCCGCATCCAGCGCAATGAACAGACACAGCTCGCGGCCAACGAGGAAAAGCGTGGAATCGCCTTGGCCTCCGCCCAGCGGCTGGTTACCGTCGCTCCCCAGCCGTATCCGGCGAGGTGAAAAGCGGTGTTGGAGGCGTGCCAACCACGGCCTGATCGGGTTCGTTGCCACGTGGGAGGGTGACCTCGTAGTCAATACGCCAGGGAGGTCCGTCGATCTCTAGCGGCGTAAGCGTCCAGTGCAGGAGCCGGCGCGCACCTGAGCGTTCATCCCATAGGATAAGGTTGCCGGAGGGAATTGCAAATAGTGACAGGTTTTCTTCCGGGACCGCACCGATGCCGAAGGTCTCCTGCGCCCGGCGAACGGAAAGAAATGGTGCCGCCCGGCGCAACTCGACCATGCGCTCCGCGGTGCGGCGGGGCAGGCCCGGCAACAGTTGCAGGACGGTAGCAGGAGCGGTGTTGATGTTCATGTCCACGCTGCGGGACAGTGTCAGCATGGATAGCAGCTGTGCGTCGTCCACACCTGCAAGCATTTCCCGCCACCCGGGGATCCGGCGTAGCTCCAGCGGCGTGGCCAGAGTCCGGTTGCTTGGTGGAGGCAGATTTTCCCTGCGGTACTGGTCTTTCTCCGCCCCGTTCAGACGGTGCAGGTCGTCGGGGTCCTGGTAGTCCAACCGCTTGGCATCGAGGCCGTCCCATTCGGTTTCCCGCACGTTAAGAGAGTCATAGAGCGCATAGCGCAGAGCGGGCCCGGCCCAATTGGCGCTCAGCAGGCCGCGGTCGTCCTGCAGGGCGAAGCGGGCGGTCTCCAAGCCTTGATACTCGGTGCCGTCGAGACGGATTTCATTGCCAACCGGGAGGACAGTCAGTCCGTCAGGGTCCTCGGCCATTTGGGCGGTGGACGCGGAGGCATCGGATTCGTTGACGGTCAATCCGGCAAGCGTTTGGCGCTGCGTGGCCAGCATGAACAGCAGCGTCTCGCGGGTGCCGGTCATGGCCAGCTCCCCCTCGAAGCGATCGGCGTCCTCCTGCGCGGCGCGGATCGCGCGTTCTGCCGAGGTGGCGACCGCGGTGGCCAGCAGCGTCAGCACTACCAGTGTCGCCAATACGATCACCAGCACGAAGCCACCCGCGTTGCCGCGGCCCGGCCTACTCATAATCGTCCTCGAAGGGGTTGGTGTAGGGGTTGCGCGATCCGGAGATGGTGGCGGCCCAGACCCGACGACTGCCGTCGTCCATTTCCTGACTCAGCAGGACGACGGCTGGAAGGTGATCGTGCAGGCCGAGTTTCGGCGGCCACTGCGCATGCAGCTTCCCCTCCTTGTCCATATAGGCGAAACGGGCACGGCTCACGCCAGATAGCGGCAGGTCCAGGCGTCTGTCCGTGCCCTCCTTCAGCAGTAGATGCGGAAGCCCCGCTTCACTGCGGATGGACCATTCGATAACGGTGGCGCCGCCCTGGTGGGATTGAACCGGCAGCGTCGTCACCCCCAGCAATTTGTCCTCACTGCCCTCGAAGGTCTGTTCGGGCACGGGGATCAAGCCGCGCAGCGAATCCGCCAGCCAGCTTTCGGTCAGCGTGGTCTGCTGGATGGTGCCGCTGATGCTCGAGATCGCGGCGTTCGCCCGGCGCCATTGCCCGAGTGACTGGAAGCCAAGGGCTACTGCCATGCCTGCAATCAGCAGTACCACCATCATCTCCAGCAGCGTCAGCCCCCGCTGCTGCATGGGCCGCGGATCAGAAATCATCGGCGGCAACCGGGCGCGAGGCGGCCCAACCGGTCTTTCGAATGCGGAAATCGCGCACCGGCCGGCTATCCCGCAGCACTTCTACGTCCAGTGCATACAGTCGGAAGTCGAACTGCGTGGCGCCCCCAGCCGGGCTCATCCCCAACCGCAAGTCGGTCAATGGCTCGGACTTCCAGCGGACCTCCAGGGGGGGCAATCGCCGTGTTCCGCTGGGTTCGGCCATCGGATTCACGGTTTCGATTACCGCCATTGCCGCGCGGGCGTCGGCTAGCGCAGCGGCGTTGTTCCGCACCCGGTTCAGCGCCAGGGTGCTGGTGGACAGCCACGCGTAGAGGGCCAGCAGGCAGGTCGCCATGATGGTCAAGGCAACGATGGCCTCCAGGAGCGAGAAGCCGCGCTGCCGATGTGGCCTGCCCCATCGCATCGGGATCAGAGCCGCTCGACCCGGCAGAAGGGCGCCAGGATCCTGAAATCAATTGTTTGCTGCGTGGTCGTCAATACCCCGCGTGCATCCGAACAGGAGCCGTTGGCTAGTACCCGCAATGGAGTCGTCATGCGCAGTGACCAGCCTTCGGGAAGCGTGATCGGCGGTATCCCGCCGTTGGCTTTTCCTTCCAGCGGGGTGCCGCTGGCACGAACGGTGCCGGGCAGATGCTCGACCTGCTGCAGCACGTCATCAACTTGGGTGGCTTCCTGCCACGAGCGGATCATCCGGTAGCTGGGAGGCGCGGCGATGGCGGTGGCCATTGCAAGGATTGCCATCACCACAACCAGCTCAAGCAGCGTGTAGCCCGGCGTACGCCGACTCATTGCTGCGGCAGCATCCCGACGTCGGCGTCGTATCCGTCACCGCCATTCTTGCCATCGGCGCCAAGGGAATACAGCGCGAAGGCGTGTGTCCCCGTGGATTTGGGGGCGTACTGGTATGCATTGCCCCACGGGTCCTGGGGTACGCCATCTTCCAGATACGGGCCCTTCCATCGCTGCGCGAGCTTGGCATCTGCGGGTTGCTCGACCAGCGATGCCAGCCCTTCTTCCTGGGTGGGGTAGCGGCCTGTATCCAGGCGCATAGTTTCCAGTGCGCCCTTTAGCATTTTCACTTGGGTCTCGGCAGTCTGCACCTTGGCTTTGTCGGCCTGGCCGAACAGGCGAGGCCCCACGAGACCCATGATGAGGCCGATGATGACCAGCACCACGATCATTTCCAACAGGGTGAAGCCCTGCGCGGTGGCGCGGCGGAAACGGGGGGAACGGCCGGTACTGGGATGGGCGGCGATCATGGCGGTCTTTCGTGCAGAAAAGCGGCAGGAAGTCTAGCAGTTTGGCTGGAGGCGGGGCGCGCCGCCTCCGCGGCTGTTAACCTATCGTCAGAACCGCATGCCGCGTGCCCGCCGATGATGTCCCAGCTCTTTTCCCGCAGTGCCGGGCACTTCGCTCTGTGGCGAACCTTGGTGCAGCAGGACCTCGCGGTGAAATACCGGGGTACGTTGCTGGGCCGGGCATGGCCCTTGTTGATGCCACTGATGATGCTGGCGATCTATGGCTTCGTGTTCGGTGCGGTGTTCCGTGCACGTTGGCCGGGGCTTGCCTCGGACGACCACTTGGGTTTCGCCCTTAATCTTTTCCTGGGCCTGCTGGTACACGGGCTGTTGGCGGAAGCGGTGGGGCAGGCGCCCTCATTGTTCCACCGCAACAGCAATTTTGTGCGCAAGATCGTGTTCCCGTTGCCGGTGCTGGTGGCGGTGCCACTGGGTGCGGCGCTAGTGCACATGGTGGTGGGCGTGCTGCTGGTTTGCGCCGTCAATGCCATCTGGGGAAGCGGGTGGCAGTGGCAAACGCTGGCGCTACCCTTGGTTCTGACGCCTTACCTGCTGATGCTGTACGGAATCTCGCTTGCTTTCGCGGCACTGGGCGTCTACTTGCGCGATCTGGCCCAGATCGTGTCGGTGCTGGTCATGCTGGTGCTGTTCACCGGCACGGTGTTCTATCCGCGCGCGATGGTGCCGTCGGTGTTCGCGGGTGTCGTCGACGCCAACCCTATTAGTTGGCCAACCGATGCGCTGCGCGCGTTGGTCTTGTCGGGCCAGCTTCCAGAAGCGATGCCGTTGGCCGTCTACACGCTGACTGCCGCCGTGGTGCTGCTGCTCGGCGCCTTCCTGTTCCGGGCGCTGCGCCCGGGTTTTGCCGATGTGCTTTGATGGTTCAAGACCTTCTAGATGATGCGCCGACACCCATGACCGCTGCCCCCGCCATCGCAACACCTTCGGAAGTCGCTGGTCCGGACGCGAGCCTGATCGGGCAGATGCTCATTGCCCGGCAGTTAGTCGGCACGGCCGACTTGGAGCGCGCGCTGGAGCTTCAGGCGGGCATGGGCGGGCGCATCGGTAGCCTGCTGGTGCGGATCGGCGCGCTGTCCGAGGAGCAATTGCTGGCAGTTCTCTCGGAGCAGCTCGGCTTTGCGCTGGCAGGACGCGACGTGGCGCTGCCGGAACTGGACGCCTGGGTCGTTCCGGGCGAGGAGCCGGTGCCGGTGGACTGGATGCAGGATCGCGGGGTGTTACTGTGGCAGGATCCGGAAGGCGGCGTGATCTGCGCCAGCCGCGACCCGCTGGACCCGGCGCTGCGCGAAGCTATCGACTACCTATTCCCGCAGTTGCCGGTGCGCCATGTGCTGGCGCCAGCGCAGCTGATGGAAAACACGCTGGACAAGCTGGCTAATGGCCTGCTTGCCGCAACGCAAGGTGGTGACGACGTCCGCCATCTGCGAGAGCTGGCGGAGGAAGCGCCGGTGGTCGAGCTGGTCAACAGCCTGCTGGCGCAAGCGGTGGAGCAGCGCGCCTCGGATATTCATCTCGAGCCGGGCGAACACGAATTTGTCGTGCGTTTCCGCATCGATGGCGTGTTGTACACGCGTCTGCAGCTTCCGCGCGAACGCTTCAACGCTGTCGCCTCGCGGCTGAAGCTGATCTCCGGCATGGACATTGCCGAGCGCCGACTGCCGCAGGATGGTCGTTTAAGTGTGCGTGCCAGCGGCCAAGCGATGGATATCCGCGCCTCGGCGCTGCCGGGCGTGCATGGGGAGTCCATCGTGCTGCGCCTGCTGCCCAAGGAGCGCAAGGACCTGGGTCTGGAGCGGCTGGGTATGGAGCCGGACCACTTGGCGCTTCTGAGCGCGTGGAGTCGGGAGGCACACGGCATCATTCTGGTTACCGGTCCTACCGGTTCCGGCAAGTCCACTACCCTGTATGCCACCTTGGCGGCTGCCGATGACGGGATGAAGAAAATCATCACCGTCGAAGATCCGGTGGAGTTCCAGCTGCCGCGGATCACCCAGATCCAGACCCATGCCGACATCGGCCTGACCTTCGCCGGCGCGCTGCGCTCTATCCTGCGCCAGGACCCCGACGTCATCATGGTCGGCGAAATCCGCGACCGCGAAACCGCGGAGATCGCCATCCAGTCCGCGCTGACCGGCCACCTGGTGCTCTCCACCGTGCACACCAACGACGCCATCGGCGCGTTCACGCGCCTGATCGACATGGGCGTGGAGCCGTTCCTGGTGGCCACGCCGGTCAAGGGCCTGCAGGCGCAGCGCCTGGTGCGCCGGCTGTGCCCGCATTGCGCCCGCCCTGCGGCCCACGTACTGCCGGCCATCGCCGAGGAAGCCGCGCGCTGGGCCGGCAAGGTGCTGGGCGATGCGCCGGCGCGCTGGCATGAGGCGGTGGGCTGCGAACGCTGCCAGCATTCCGGATATCGCGGACGCGTGGGCATCTACGAACTGATCCCGGTGGACGAAGACATGCAGCAGGCGGTGGTGGCGGGTGCCGGCCATGCAGAGCTGAAGGCGATGGCGCGGGCGCGCGGCGCGCGATTCCTGCGCGAGGACGGCTTGCTGAAGGCATGGCAGGGCCTGACCTCGGTGGATGAGGTCCTGCGCGTGACCGCGGTTTGATCCCCGTGAGCCAGTTCCGCTACAAGGCGTTCTCCGCAGAAGGTGCCATCCTGGAGGGTGTCGTCAGCGCGCAGTCGGAACGTGAGGCCGCCCGCCAGCTCGAACGGCGCGGCCTGTCCGTGGTGTCCGTGCAGTCAGTGGCTGCGTCCGCGCGTGGTCGGCCGGCCCGGGGTGCAGTGCGGCTTCGCCAGCGCGACCTTATCCTGGCCTTCCATGAACTGGCCACGCTGCTGGGGGCGGGCGTGGGGCTGGCCGAAGCGGTCGCGGCGCAGGGCCGGTCGGCCCATCATCCGCAACTGGTGGCTGCGTTCGACGGCATCGCCGCCGGCCTGCGCCGGGGCCAGGCATTCTCGGCGGCGCTGGAAGCGGCGGGATTGCCGCTTCCGCGCTACGTGCCCACCCTGGTGCGCAGCGGCGAGAAGTCCGGCCTGCTGGGTAGGGCATTGCAGGACGCGGTCGCGCAGATGGAGTACGACCAGACCGTCCGGTCGGAAATCCGCCAGGCGTTGACCTATCCAGCGGTCCTGATCTGCGCGGGCCTCGGCGCGGTGGTGATGATGTTCACCTTCGTGGTGCCCAAGTTCGCCGGCCTGCTCAAGCGCGCCGAGGATCTGCCGCTGCTGGCCTCGGCAGTCCTCAACACCGGCATGTTCCTGCGCCAGTGGTATTGGGTGGTCCTGCTGCTGCTGGCAGGGGGGGCGGTGGCGGTCGCGCGGATCCTGCGTGATCCCGGCAAGCGTGCGCGTTGGCTGGAGGCTCTCGAGCGGCTGCCGGTGTTGGGAGTCTGGCGGGTGGAATCCGAAACCGCCACCTGGGCCCGGGTGCTGGCCACCCTGCTGTCCAACCGGGTGCCGCTGATGGAGGCGCTGGGTCTGGCGCAGGAGAGCGTGGGGGCGCCGGGGCGACGCGCGCGGCTGGACGAGGTGGCGCGCAACGTCCGCAGCGGTGTGCCGCTGGCGGACGCGCTGGAAGAGCAGCAGACCCTCACCGCAACCGGCTACAACCTGGTGCGTGTGGGTGAGCGCTCGGGCGAGCTGCCCGCAATGCTGCAGTCGCTCGCGCGGCTGTGTCAGGAGGCGGGGCGCGCCCGCATGAAGCAGTTCCTGGCATTGCTGGAACCGGCGGCCATCCTGCTGATTGGCGGTGCGATAGGTGTCATCATGATCGGCATCATTCTGGCTATCACTAGCGCCAATGATGTGGTGGTATAAAAGTGAATGGGGCCTGCCCGAGACTCTTTCTATCTCGGCAGGAAAATACTGCGCGGTACAGGCCTGGGGGCATCCGTCACAATTCGAGAGCGTTGCCAACAGTTTGTTCCCGTGGGCTTGACGCACCGGTAATGCTTGGTTAACGTTCTGCGGGTAGCTTGCTCTACGGGGGAGGATGGGAGAGGAATCTTTCCCGGATGCTTGCCTGAAAGCGGCCGGATGCCATCGGGCTGGCCCGTACGGTACCGGGGTAGGTCTGGCGACCGGTAACGCTACAGCGGTACCTTTTAGTTAACTAAAAAACCTTCAATGGAGTTGATTCACATGATGAAGTTCAACAAGAGCCTCCTGACCGCTGCAGTGGTCGGTGCCCTGGCCCTGCCGGGCCTGGCTTCGGCCGCGTCGCTGTCCTACCCGGCCGGCAAGCAGATCACGTTCGCCAAGGACCTGATCGTCAACAACGGCACCACCATCTACACCCCGTCCGAGCTGACCCTGCGTGCCACCACCGATGACGCAGCCCGCATTGCCACCGTCGCTGGCGATAATGTCACCGTCAAGGTCACCCTGACCGACGGCGCCAAGTTCGACGCCACCGCCGATGCCACCACCCTGGTGAATGGCTTCAAGATCGGCGCCGAACTGGGCGGCACCGGCCTGACCGTCGCCGCTTCGCCGGTTGGCACTCTGGTGGGTACTCCGTACTACTCGGCCAGCGGCCAGGAGCTGAACTTCACCATCAAGGCTCCGGGTAACGGTGCCGATGCTGTTGATCCGGCCTATGCGGTTCAGCTGAACAGCATGCAGATCACCAACCTGGTGCAGGGCCTGTTCACCGGCTCCAAGGTCGGTGTGGAAATCACCGCGCAGAACCAGTCCGGTCAGCAGATTCTGGCTTCCAAGGCCGATCTGGCCAAGTCGGTGTGGGGTCTGACCGCTGCGGCCGACCTGACCGGCAGCGACTCCACCGGCACCAAGAAGATCGACGTGGGCAGCACCAACTCCGACGGCAGCCCCGATCCGCGTACGTGGTTCTCGGCCAGCGGTGCGGTGGGTGGTAGCGGTCTGAACGGCGCGACCGCCGGTTCGGGCTACTTCAATCTGGGCGCGGTGGTGATCGATATCGCCGAAGCGGCTCTGATCGGTGGCGGTAGCGGTTATGTCAACAACTACAGCGCCGTGCTGCCGAACCCGGAATACAACGTGGTCAGCACCGCCAAGTTCGACCTGTCGCTGACTGCCGAAGGCTTCTCCGCCTACAACGGCGCGATTGCTTTCTCGGCCTCGCCGACCTGCTCCTCGACCGTGGGTAGCACCACCCAGTCGGGTGACACCGTGACCCTCAGCCTGCTGGCTTCCAGCCCGCTGCTGGCCAACGTCACCGCGGCTTCGCCGTCGGCTTCGACCCTGTACGTTTGCGCCATTGCCAATGGCACCCGCGAACTGGTCAAGGTTGATTCGGTGCGTGCGTCCGTGGCCGTTGACTACCAGCTGTCCACCCAGCGCGTCAACCCGACCCTGGATCCGTTCAGCTTCGGCAGCATCGGCTTCAACGGCACCGATCTGGTGTTCCAGAACGTGAACCCGGCCGGTAACGCCACCGCCCAGTCCTTCCTGCGTCTGACCAACAACAACGCCGCGGCGTGCCTGGTCGAGATCGAGGGTAAGGATGACGCTGGCAAGTACAGCCGCAACCCGGTCAAGCTGACCATCCCGGCGCACGCGTCGGCCACGGTCAACTCGGATGACCTGGAGAATGGCAACGCTGGCAAGGGCATCACCGGTGGCTTCACCGATGGCTCGGGCAAGTGGTATGTCCGCGTCAATGCCCAGTGCTCCAACTTCAAGGCTTCGGCTCTGAACCGCAACTCGCAGACCGGCACCGTGACCGATCTGACCCCGGAAAAGACCCAGGGTCTGGTTGAGTGGTCGGTGAACAAGGCCAACAAGCTGTAATGCACCCGGAATGGCCGGTTCGCCGGTCATTCCATGTAGAACGCTTGGACTAGCAACACCCAAGACGGATGGCAGCAATGCCATCCGTCTTTTTTTGTTGGTTGCGACGGCGAGGTGATGCGGGAGGTGGTTGGTGGCGCTATCCTGTCGGGCTTGCCTTTTCCTGCATCGAGATGACTGTGGCACCCGCACTGGAGCTGAAAGGGATTGCCAAGACCTATCGGCTATGGGCCACGCCCGGCAGCCGGTTGTGGGTGCCCCTGCTGTATCGCCTTTCCGGGCTGCTGGCACCCGTGCCCGCTCTCGCGCGCAGGCTGCGTGGCTGTGCGCAGGCGAGGCTGCACCACCACCATGCGTTGCATGACGTCGGCTTCACCCTGCAGCGCGGCGAAGCGCTGGGCATCATCGGCCACAACGGCAGTGGCAAGAGCACGTTGCTGCAGATCGTGGCGGGCGTGCTGGAGCCGAGTGCCGGCAGCTTGCAGGTCAACGGGCGCGTGGCGGCGCTGCTGGAGCTTGGCTCCGGCTTCAACCCGGAGCTGACCGGCCGCGAGAACGTCAAGGTCAATGCCGCGATCCTGGGGCTGACGCCTGCCCAGATCCGCGAACGAATGGATGCCATCCTCGCCTTTGCCGATATCGGCGACTACATCGACGAGCCGGTCAAGACCTACAGCTCGGGCATGGCGCTGCGGCTGGCGTTCGCGGTGCAGGTACATACCGACCCGGACATCCTGATCGTGGATGAGGCGTTGGCGGTGGGCGACGCCGCGTTCCAGGCCAAGGCGATGGCACGCATCGACGAGATCCTGCGGCGCGGGACCACGCTGTTGTTCGTCGGCCACGACCTCAATGCGGTGAAAGCGTTCTGCCATCGCGCGATGCTGCTGGAGAAGGGCCGCATCGTGCTTGAGGGCCTGCCGGACGAGGTCATCACCGAATACCTTCATCGCACCCACAAGCGCGCGCTGGCCGCGCAGCAGGATGCGCGTGCGGATGCGCTGGAGCGACTCGACGGCGGCTACGGTTTGCAGGATGCCTGCGTAGCGCGTGCCAGCGTCAACGGCGTGCGGCATGCGTCGCTGGCGCATGGCGATGCTCTGTGTTTCGAACTGGCGGTGCGCCGCAACGCCGGCATCGAAGCGCCTTGCCTGATCTTCGACATCCTCGATGGACGCGGCCTGCAGCTGACCGGACGACGCATCGCGCTGGGTCGGGGCGCGGGCGAGGCCACTGTGCGGATCAGGCTGGACGCCGCATTCCAGCAGGGCATCTACCGGGTGCGCACGCGGGTCGTGGATGCCCCTTCGCTGGACCGCACCATGGTGCTGGCGCGGCAGGAGGGTTGGCTGTCGTTCGAGGTGGTGGACGACAGCCGACACTTGTTCACTGGCCTGTTCCCGGTGCCGATGGCGATCGAGGTCGGCAGCTGAACATGCCCCGGATGCTGTTCCACCGCGACTTCGCCGGCTATACCGGCGGCCATGGCAAGGTCTGGGATTATTTCCGCCATGCGCTGGCGCTGGGCTGGGATGCGTGGGTGTATTTCACCCCGGACTCGAAGCGTGACGCCAGCAATCCCTGGATGGCGATGCCGGAGCGGGTTGTTGCCGATTGGCATCCACAGGACTTCGATGTGATGTTCCTTGCCGGTATGGACTGGAACGCACTGGAGGACATCCGCGAACCACCGCGTCCCGTGGTCAACCTGTTGCAACATGTGCGTCACGCATCGCCGGAGTTGCCCTTGCGCGGCTTCCTGCGCGCCCCGGCGCAGCGGATCTGCGTGAGCCAGCCGGTGGCTGACGCGGTGCTGGCGACCGGTGAGGTGAACGGTCCGGTGGCCGTGATCCCGGCCGCGCTGGACCTGCCTCACGACGCGATGCCACGCACGCCTGCGGCTGGTGGACCGGTGCTCATCGCCGGCTTGAAGGCACCGGCGCTGGCGCATGCGCTGGCGGAAGAACTGCGCGCCCGCGGTATCAGCGTCGAACTGCTGGATCGGTGGCTGCCGCGCGCGGACTATCTGGACCGGGTCGCGCGCGCGCCGGTGGCGGTGACCTTGCCGCATCCGACCGAAGGCTTCTATCTGCCTGCGCTGGAGGCGATGGCGCTGGGTGTGCCGGTGGTGCTGGGCGATTGCGTGGGCTCGCGCGAGTACACGCGCGATGGCGAAAACTGCTTGCTGGCGGCGCTGGCGCCGGCGCCACTGGCTGAGGCCGCGCAGCGCGCAATGCAGCCGATGCAGGCTGCGCGCCTGCGGGCTGGCGGTCTGGCGACGGCAGGGCGTTTTGGCCAGGCCGCAGAGCGCGCTGCCTTTGCGCAGCTGCTGCGCGATATTGGGATGGCGGCACCGTGAAGCCCCGCGATCTCATCCTGACCGGCGTCCCGCGCAGCGGCACGACCCTGTGCTGCGACCTGCTGGGGCGGGCCGGCGATACCGTGGCGCTGGTGGAGCCGATGCCGGTGCATGCGTTGCCGCTGGATCACGCCGAGGCGGTTGGCTCCATCCGCGGATTCTTCCGCGACTCGCGCGACAGCCTGCTGCGTGCGGGCGAGGCGATCGGCCAGCAGGTCGGTGGACGCGGCCCGGACAACTTCTTCGACGACCAGCGTGACGCGCGCGGCCTGCGTGTGCGCAAGGTGGGGCTGGGCGCGGTCCGCGTCGACAAGCCGCTGTCCCCCTGCTTCACCCTGGTGGTCAAGCACAACGCCGCCTTCGCCGCGTTGCTGCCCACGTTGGCCGAATCCTTCGAATGCCTGGCGCTGGTGCGTAACCCGTTGGCGGTGCTGGCGTCGTGGAACTCGGTGGACCTGCCGGTCGCGCGTGGTCGCCTGCCTGCCGGCGAGCGCCTGGAACCGGCGCTGGCAACCGCGCTGGATGCGCAGCCCGACTTGCTGACGCGCCAGCTGTTGTTGCTGGACTGGCTGTTCGCGCGCTTCGCACGGGTGCTGCCGCGCGCTCGCATCCTGCGCTATGAGGATGTGGTGTGCAGCAACGGCGCGGCCCTGGCGCAAGCCAGCGGCATCGCATTGCCAGCCGCCACGCTGGCCAGTCGCAATGCCAGCCGGCTGTATGACGCCGACGCCTGCGCGGCGTTTGCCGCGCGCTTGCGGGCGGATAGGGGGGCATGGCGCGGGTTCTATGGCGAGGACGAGATCATGGCGGCGCTGGCCGCGCTGACGGCGCCGACATGAGCGCGCCTCGCATCGGCTTCCTGATTGGCGGCGTGCAGAAGGGCGGCACCACCGCCTTGGCGCAGTACCTTGCAGCGCACCCAGGCATCGCCCTGCCGCGTGGCAAGGAGGCGCATGTCTTCGATGCGCCGGATTACGACGAGCGGTGGACATCGGCCGACATCGACGCGCGTTATGCCGCGCATTTCGAGCCGGACGCGCAAGGGCTGCATGGCGATGCCACGCCCATCTACTGCTTCCATCCCGCCTTCGTGCGCCGCATCGCCGCCTACAACCCGGCGATGCGCTGGGTCCTTTTGCTGCGCCATCCGGTGGAGCGCGCGGTGTCGCACTACCACATGGAACGGGCGCGCGGCGACGAGTCCTGGCCGTTCTGGCCGGCGATGCTGCTGGAGCGTTGGCGGCTCGCAGGACATCTTGATGATTTCGCCCAAGGCTCGCCGCTGAGGCATTTCAGTTACCGTGCCCGCGGCGACTATGCGCGCCAGCTGGACGTGCTGCTGGCGCATTTCCCGCGCAGGCAGGTGCTGCTGTTGCGCAATGAACAGCTGGCGGCGCGGCCCGCAGAGGCCCTGGCGCAGACACTGGAATTCCTTGGCCTGCCGGCAATGAAACGCGACGACGCTGATTATGTCCGCGTTTTCAAGGGACAATATCCGCCGCTGTCGCGCGATGGGCTCCGGTTCCGGGTATTGCAGCGGCTGATGGGCAGGCCGATGCGGCGTGCACGGGAACGGTTCGGGCTGGAGTGGACATGATGGGCAGCGACGTCGGTGGGCAGGCGTGCAGCAGGTGCGCACGATGATGCAAGCGAAATCCCAGGCATTGCTGGTGCTGGGCATGCACCGCAGCGGCACCTCGGCATTGACCGGATTGCTGGGGCTGCATGGCGTCGAGCTGGGCAGCAACCTGAGCGGGGCGGCGGCTGACAACCAGGCCGGGTTCTGGGAGAGCCATCGCGTCGTGGACTTGCACGAGCGTCTGTTCGCCGCGCTGGGCACCAGTTGGGACGACCCACGGGAACTGCCCGTCGGGTGGCTGGAAACCGCCACCCGGCAGGGGTTCGTGGACGACCTGGTGGGACTGCTGCGCGAGGAGTTCGGCGCAGCTGCGCTATGGGGCGTGAAAGATCCCCGCCTGTGCCGAGTGTTGCCTTTGTGGCGGCAGGCGCTGGCGCGGATGAGCGTGGAGCCGAAACTGGTGTTCGCGTTGCGCGATCCCGGCGAGGTCGCCGGCTCGCTGATGCGTCGCAACGGGCTGTCGTCTGCGACGTCTGCGCTGCTGTGGCTACGCCATCTGGTGGAACCGGTACAGGCGGCAGAGGGCTTGCGTTATTGCGCGATTGACTACCACGCCTTGCTGCAGGACTGGCGTGGTTGCATGGCGCGCGCTGCCGCAGCGCTGGGGCTGACCTGGCCGGTGGCATCCGATGCCTGCGCAGGCGCGGTATCCGCGTATCTGCGTGCGGATCTGCGCCATCAGCGCGCCGCGGACACCCGCGCGCTGCTGCCTGGCGAATGGCGGGAATGGCTGCTGGAGGCCCATGCGGATGCGCTGGCGGTTGCCGACGGCGTGTTGGATCGGCCGGCCTGGGAAGCGTCGCTGTTGCGCACGATGGCGCGTCTGGCTCCAGCGCAGCCGCTGATACCGGACCTGCAGCCGGCATCCCTGATCGACGCATCGCGCAGGATGCTGGCCGAGGCGGAGCACGCACGCGACGATTACCGCGGAGAAGCTGCGAGGCTGTTCGAGGAAAGTGCACGCGCGCAACGGCTGGTCGTCGAGACTGAAGCAAGATGGCAGGCGGCACAACAGGACCTGCTGGCGGCGTGGGAAAAGGAAAAAGAAATCCGCGCTGCCGCGGAGCAGCAGGCGCAGGCGCACGCCCTGGCGGAGCGAGAGGCGCTGGCGGCGTGGGAAAAGGAAAAAGAAGTCCGCGCTGCCGCGGAGCAGCAGGCGCAGGCGGCATGGGAAGCCGAGAAGCGGGCAAGGGCGGAGGCGGATGCGCAGCTGTCCAGCGCGCGCCAAGGCCTGCTGGAGGCGCATGGTGAGTTGCTCAAGCGCAATGCGCGCATCGAGCGGATCCAGTCGGAGCTGGAGGCGATCAAGGGCAGCCGTTCCTGGCGCTGGACCAGGCCGCTGCGATTCGTGCTGCGTACCTTGCGCCACCGTGGACTGACCCCGGAAGACCGGCGCCTTCTGGGCTGGGGGCCGCACAGTCAGGAGCGTGCGGGCGCATCCCCCGCGCTGGAGGCTGTCACCGCGGCCTCGGTGTCCGCCGTCGCGGTGCCTGCCGCGCTCGCGCCGCGGCCGTCGCAACGGGATGTCTTCGTCTGGGCGGTGATCGACTGGCATTTCCGCATCCAGCGTCCGCAGCATCTGGCGCGTGAGCTTGCCGCCGCAGGCCATCGCGTCTTCTACGTCTCCAACAATTTCATCGACGCCGCGCAGCCGGGATTCTCGGTGGAGGCGCTGGATGCCGACGGTCGATTGTTCCAGGTGAACCTGCACCTTGCCGGGCGGCCTGCGATCTACCACGCCGCACCCGACGCGGCGCAGCGTGAGCAGTTGCGCGCCAGCGTCGGCATGTTGCTGGCATGGACGCGCAGCCACGCCTGCGCATCGCTGGTGCAGCACCCGTTCTGGTTGGAGACGGCGCAGGTCCTGCCCAACCAGCGGCTGGTGTACGACTGCATGGATCACCATGCGGGGTTCGCCGACAACACGGATGACGTGCTCGCCCGCGAGCATGAGCTGATGCGGGCTGCGGATCTGCTGGTGGTGACTTCGGACTGGCTGCACGAAGAGACGCGCCGGCACAACCCGAATTGCCTGACCATCCGCAATGCCAGCCAGTACGAACACTTCTGCGAGCCGCCGGCGGAGGTGTTCCGGGACCCGCATGGGCGCCGGGTGATCGGGTACTACGGCGCGATCGCCGAGTGGTTCGACGTCGAACTGGTGGAGCAGGTGGCGCGCAGGCACCCGGATTGCCTCGTGTTGCTGGTGGGTGCGGACACTGCGGGTGCGCAGCGGCGCCTTGGGTATCTGGACAACGTGCAGTTCACCGGAGAGGTGCCTTACGCACGCTTGCCGTTCTACCTGCACGCCTTCGACGTCTGCCTGCTGCCTTTCCATGTGGTTCCTCTGACGTTGGCGACCAACCCGGTGAAGATCTACGAATACCTGAGCGCCGGCAGGGAGGTGGTGTCGGTGGCGCTGCCCGAGATGCGGCAGTTCGGCGACCTGGTGCGTACCGGCGGCGATGGGCCGGCATTCCTCGCCGCGCTGGACGCCGCACTGCAGGCGCCGGGTGATGCGGCCATGGTGGCGCGCCGCCGCGCGTTTGCCGCCGGCCAGACCTGGAGGCACCGCGCGACCGATCTGATGGAGGCGGTGGAGGCATTGCCGCAGCCGCGGGTCAGCGTGGTGGTGCTTTGCTACAACAATGCCAGCTTCACCCGTGCCTGCCTGAACAGCCTGGAGAAGTACAGCGACTACCCGAATCTCGAGCTGATCGCGGTGGACAACGCGTCCTCGGATGAGACGCCGGCACTGCTGTCGGCATGGGCCGCGGCCGCCCCTGGTCGCCGGCACATCGCCAACGGCTCCAACCTCGGGTTTGCGGGCGGCAACAACGTGGGCCTGGCCGCAGCGACCGGCGAGTACCTGGTCATCCTCAACAACGACACCTTCGTCACGCCGGGCTGGGTGTCGACCCTGGTCCGGCATTTCCGGAGCGATCCCTCGCTCGGGGTCCTGGGCCCGGTCACGAACAACATCGGCAACGAAGCGCGTATCGAAATCGGTTACACCGACATGGCGCAGATGCTGGACGCGTCAGGCGACTACACCGCCCGCCATGCCGGCCTGCGGTTGCCGCTGCAAACGGCCGCGTTCTTCTGCGTGATGCTGCCGCGGCGGGTATACGAGGCAGTCGGCGGACTGGACGAGGCCTTCGGCATCGGCATGTTCGAGGACGACGACTATTGCCGGCGCGTCGAGCAGGCCGGCTGGACGGTGGCCTGCGCCGAGGACGTGTTCGTGCACCATCACCTCTCCGCTTCGTTCGACCAGATCAAACAGGAGCGCCGGCAGCAGATGTTCGAGCAGAACAAGGCAATCTACGAGGCGAAGTGGGGCCCATGGGTGCCGCACAGGTATCGGGAACAGGACGCAGGAAAGTTGGCAGGATGAACATGTTGGATGGGCGAGTGAAGGCCGTGAAGCACATACTCTGCATCGTTGGCACCCGCCCGGAAGGGATCAAGATGGCCCCACTCATCCGGGCCCTGAAGCGTGAGCCTTGGGCCAAGGTCACGGTGCTCTCGACGGCACAGCACCGCGATCTGCTCGACCAGGTGCTGGTCCTGTTCGACATCAAGCCGGACGTGGACCTGGACATCATGCGGGAGAACCAGCAGCTGCCCGAGCTGACTGCACGCCTGATCACCGCGCTCGATGCGAAGTTCGCCGATCTTTCCCCGGACATCGTGCTGGCCCAGGGCGATACCACCACGGTGATGACCGCCGCGCTGGTCGCGTTCTACCGGCGCATCCCGTTCGGCCATGTGGAAGCGGGCCTGCGCACGCATGACCTCGACAATCCCTTCCCTGAGGAGATGAACCGGGTCGTGGCTGGCCACTTGGCGCGCTGGCATTTCGTGCCAACCGAGCGGTCCCGCGCCAACCTGCTGCGCGAGGGCATTCCGGCCGACAGGATCCACGTCACCGGCAATACGGTGATTGATGCGCTGCTCGACGTGGCCGCCAAGGAGTGGCCGCTGGATGTGCCGCTTGATCCGTCGAAGCGGCTGTTGCTGGTGACCGCGCACAGGCGGGAAAACTTCGGCGAGCCGTTGCGTGCGATGTGCCGCGCGATCCTGGCTCTGGTCGAGCGTCATCCGGATGTGGAGGTGCTGTATCCGGTGCACCCGAACCCGAACGTCAAGGCGGTGGCAAACGAGTTGTTGGGAAACCATCCGCGGATCCGCCTGTGCGCGCCGCTGGACTATGCCCCGTTCGTGGAGGCGCAGAAACGGGCCTACCTGATCCTGACGGATTCGGGGGGCGTGCAGGAGGAGGCGCCCGCGCTCGGCAAGCCGGTGCTGGTGATGCGCGTGGAAACCGAGCGGCCGGAAGCCGTGGATGAGGGGGTGGTGAAGCTGGTGGGGATGGACGAGGCACGAATCGTGGCCGAAGCGTCGCGCCTGCTCGATGACCCGCAGGCCTGGCGTGCTATGGCGCGCGGCGTGTCGCCCTATGGCGACGGCAAGGCGTCGCAGCGCATTGTCCAGGTACTGGGTGATGCATAGGCGCGCGCAGTCCTGGGTGAAGTGGTCTCCGCTGCGGGGTGGGTGCACGGCAGCAGTGCTGGGCATGGTGCTTGCGGGGGGGTGCCAGCGTCCGCCGGCTGACGTGTCCGCTGTGGCCTATCGCGTCGTGGACGAAGGGCGCGCGACGGGAGATTGCACGGCCTGCATCATCACGATGAACGAAAGCGCCTGTATGGCCGGCGGACAGGCCGCAGCGCTGGCCTGGCACCTTCCGTCCGGGATGCAGGCAACCGCCGTGCGCATCGAGGCCGAACGCATGGACGGGAGCCGGATATCGCTGGCGCAGGGCGGCAAGGAAGGACGGGCGCAGATTCCAGTCGTCCTGCAGCCGGAAGAACGCGTGTATCTGCTCGACGCGGATAGCGGGAAGCCGCTGGCGTTTATTCGAGTGGAAACGCCTTTGGGCTGCGCGCCTGGCGGCCCACAGGCGGGTCGCTGATTCTCAGGGCGGCGATACCAGTTCCATCGGCCCCGGCGGGGCGGCCAGTGGCTGCATGGAGTAGCGGGCCAGCAACTGCTCCGAGAATGCATTCAGATGGTGGTCCCGCAGCAGGGTGATGGAACGCATCTGTTCCTCGCGGGGCGCCTGGCAGATCACCAGCATGGGGACGCAGGAGGCCAGCTTGGCCGCAGGATTGACGCCGAGCAGGATGATCTCGCGCCCCTGGTTATTGGCATAGGCGCGGACATAAGGCGCCGCCTTCCATGTGGCTTGCGACAACGGATATTGCATGGCCAGTAGCAGGGCCAGTCCGAGGGCAACGCTCCAGCGCTGCGGACGCCGCCACCTGCTCCAGTCAGAACCTGCTGCCAATAGCGCCAGCGCGACGATGCATAGCTGGTAGGTCATCAGGTACCGTTGCTGGAAAACGTAATCCGGTCCAAACAAGGGGACGCGGACCAGGACGATGCCTGCCATCCCGCCATAGGCGAACAGCATCAACGCGGCCGCCACGAACACGGTCCGATTCCATCGATCCCTGAGCACGCGCCACCAGAACCAGAGATGGGCGGCGATTACCAGCAGGCCAATGAGGGCATGCACCCTTTCGTCGAACCAGGGAAGGTTCTGCTGCAGCGTGGCCCGGTCTGCCACAGAGAGTGCCGCAAGCGACAGCAGCATCTGCAGCAGGCGTTCCCAGCCGAAGCCCGCCAGTACGGCCAGCGCGTGCGTGGCGGGCTCCTCCGGCATGCCTGCGTGAAGGTAGTAGCTGCTGGCCATCCGGTAAGCGATGACGGTACCGACGACCACCGCCAGTGCCAGCGCGATGGACTTCCGGCTGGCCTCACGATGCTTGGATGCGAGCATCGCCAGACACAGCGCGATGCTGATGCTGGAGATGACCGCAAGGTTGTCCAGGGTGAATGCAACGAAGGGGGCCAGCAGGAGCAGCGGCAACCACTGTCGAAACATCACGGCCTGCCAGACCGCCATCGCCGTCGCGACCAGGGCCAGCGGTCCGAGGTAGCCGAGCGTGACCAGCGACCAGTTGAACGCCATCCCCCCATTGAGGGAGACCAGGCTGGCAGCGGCTGTCACCATCGCCAGGAGCCAGCTCCAGGTCGCACCCCCTGCCTCGGGCCGGTCTTGGCGCGCTATCTGGAGCATCAACAGCCAGGTGACGGCAGCAAATCCCAGACCGAGGTAGGCCTCGATCACGAAGTCCAGATCGAAGGTCTCCGCGTTCCACAAGAGCAGGAGCTTGTGGATCGGTTGTGCATGATCGCCACCGGGCCGCTTCATGTAGAGGTCAAGGAGGCTGACGCCGCCGTTGTAGTACTTCTGCAGGAAGGCGTCGACGAAGTACCAGCCGTCCGACGTAACGAATGGATTGCCGGCATGCGCGATGTACAGCGCGGCATTGGCGAAGGCGGTGACCGCCAGTGCGACGGCTGCCGCGGTGCGCCAGTCAGGCAGGGTTTGCTGCAGGGACGGGACTTTCATGCGTCAGGCGAGGTGGTGCAGGGCATCGTCGGCGGCTTCGAGGATGGCGGGTATGTGCTCTTCCACGCCGACCCACAACGGTAGGCGGACCAGCCGCTCGCTGATGTCGTCGGTGATCGCCATGCTGGCGGGTGTACGTCCGAGCGTGCGGCCCGCGGGCGACGAATGCAGCGGAATGTAGTGGAAGACGGTCTGCACGCCCGCTTCCTTGAGTCGGTGGATGAAGTGGGTACGTGCTTCCAGCGATGGCAGCAGCAAGTAGTACATGTGCGCGTTATGGGTGCAGTGGGCGGGCACCACCGGCCGTCGCAGGCGCCCCGCGGCTTCGTAGCTGGCCGCCCATGCGTGGTAACGCTCCCAGATCGCCAGCCGGCGGGCGGTGATCTGGTCGGCCTCCTCCATCTGGGCACAAAGGAACGCCGCGGTGATCTCGCCGGGAAGGAAGGAGGAGCCGACGTCCACCCAAGTGTACTTGTCCACCTGCCCGCGGAAGAAGCGACTGCGGTTGGTGCCCTTTTCCCGCAGGATCTCCGAACGTTCCGCGTAATGCTCGTCGCGGCACAGCAGCGCCCCGCCTTCGCCGGAAATGATGTTCTTCGTCTCGTGGAAGCTCAGCGCGCCGAGATCGCCGATGGTGCCGAGCGGGCGTCCCCTGTAGCTGGACATGATCGCCTGCGCTGCATCCTCGACTATGGCCAGTCCATGGCGGGCGGCAATGTCCAGCAGGGTATCCATCTCGCAGGCCACGCCGGCGTAATGGACCACGCAGATGGCGCGGGTGCGCGGGGTGATTGCCGCCTCCACCAGGCGCTCATCCAGGTTCAGAGTGTCCTCGCGCACATCCACGAACACCGGTACGGCTCCCCGCAACACGAAGGCGTTGGCAGTGGAGACGAACGTGTAGGAGGGCATGATGACTTCGTCGCCAGGCTGCAGGTCGAGCAGTAGCGCAGACATTTCTAGGGCAGCCGTACAGCTGTGGGTGAGCAGTGCGCGCCGGGCCCCGGTGCGCTGCTCCAGCCATGCATGGCTTCGCTTGGTGAACTGGCCGTCACCGGACAGATGGCCGTTGGCATGCGCCTGGGCGATCAGCCAGAGTTCGCGGCCCGTCATGAACGGTTTGTTGAAGGGAATCATGTCCAGGTCCTGTCATCCCTTGCTGAGGATGCTGAGTCCGACGACCACAACCACCAATCCGACGATCTTGGGGCGGGTGAGTGCTTCACCGAACAGGGGGATGGCGAGCAGGCCCACGAGCAGGAAGTTGATCGCCATGAACGGGTAGGCCTTGCTCAGCGGCAGGCGCGAGATGGCCATCATCCAGCAAAGCGAGGCAAGGAATGCCGCGACGAAGGCTGAAATGACCCAGGGGCGAAGCAGCAGGAGCAGGAGGGTGGGCCAGCTTTCCATGAAGCGGAACGGGGCCGCCGCCGGCGTGGTGACCTGCCACTTGAGGATCAGTTGGCCGTAGGTGGTGAACAGGATGGTGGCGGCCACCATCAACCATGGGAACAGGGAGGACATACGCTATCGACCGGGCTGGAAGTTCTTGGGCACGTTGACATGGTACGTGTCGTAGGCGCGATCGATGGCCAGGCCGGCGCGGGCCCATGCCCGCTGCACGCGGTAGTTCCATACCTGGGTCGAGACTGAGAGCTCGGTCATCCCACTCCGCGCATAGTGCGCGAGCAGGAAGTCGAGCAGTTCCGAGTAGAGTCCGCGTCCCTGCCAGTCGGGATCAACGGCGTTGAGCACGATCTCGACGGTTGATCCTGTCGCGTCGATGCGGCAGGTTGCGAAGCCGCGCACCTCGTCGTTCTCGCAGCGCACCCAGGTTTCTTTTTGCGGAGCGGGGCTGGTGGCGTACGCGAGCGCCCACTCCACGTAGCCTTCCAGAATGGCGGCCGGCTGAAACCAGGGGTTCGCATGGTAGTGGTTGCGGTAGCCTGCGAAGCTCCTTCGCACGAGGTGCGCCAGCGCCTCCTCGTCACCGGGGCCGGATCGGCGGACTGCAGGCACGATGGTGCTTCCGACGCCGGCGCGGGCGGCGAGCGCGGCCTGGTAGTAGACCAGCGTATCGGCATGGAGCGGGACCAGTCCTGCCCCCGCAAGTGCCGCAAGCTGCCCGGTGTCCCCCGCCGCGCAGCGGAAGATGGCCACGTCTGGGCGCAGTGCCAGGATGTCGTCGAGGATGCTGTCTGGCGTTGCGTTCGGGCCGATGGTGCCGCGAGCGATGTCGAGTCCGAAACGTTTCGATTCGACCGGCGAAGGATGCAGGATGCGCGCGTTTCCCATGGGTCAGGAGGCCGCCAGGGTGTCTTCGGCGACGATGAAGTTGGGTCGGTGCTTGGCCTGCCCGTGCAGCTTGCCGACGTACAGTCCAACCACGCCTACGCTGGACACGATCGCCCCTCCCACCAGCCAGATCGACGCGATGATGCTGGTAAAGCCGGCCACGGCGATGTCGCCGATCGAATAGCGGTAGATGCTCAACGCCACGACGCACAGCGAAAGGAAGGCAAAGGCCAATCCGGTCTTGACCACCAGCCGTAGCGGCTTGTCGGAGAACGACAGCGCGATGTTCATCGCCAGCCGCACCAGCTGCCGCAGACTGTAGCCACTGCTTCCCTCGGTGCGCCTGGCATGCGTCACAGGAACCAGGGTGGTGCGAAAGCCTGTCCAACGCACCAGCAAGGGGAAGAAGCGGTCCGACTCCGGCATGGCGTTGACCGCATCGATCACCTTGCGTGAGTAGGCGCCGAAGTTCGCGGTGCTCGGGTCATGGGCGCTGTCGGTCAGCCAGCCGAGCAGCCGGTAGAATGTGCGCGATCCGGCCTTCTTGAATGCCGAGTCCTGGCGGTCGGCCCGGCTGGCCAGTGCGATATCGACGCCGTCACGCAGGGCCTCGAGCAGCTTGGGGATTTCTTCGGGAACGTCCTGCAGGTCGCAGTCCATGACCACGACCCGCCTTCCATTCGCGTGCGCCAGCCCCGCGCTGATGGCAGCGTGCTGGCCGAAGTTCCTCGACAGTCTCAGCCCCCGCACTGCTGGATACCGGTCGGCCAGTTCGAGGATGCGTCCCCACGCGCCATCAGGACTGCCGTCGTCTACCAGGATCACCTCGTGCGATGCGGCGATGGACGCGACAGCAGCCGCGACCCGTTCGACCAGATCCTCCAGACAGCCCTTGCATCCATAGACCGGCGAGATGATCGACAGGTCGGGCGTACTCGAGGTGTTCGGCATGTTCCTCCCTGGATGTGCTGATGCTGGGTCCGACGCTGGCGGGCTTGGGCGCACGCGGACTGGATGCACTCAGCCCAGCGCCGCTTCCAGCTCCGGCAGGATCTGGAACAGATCCCCCACCAGGCCGATGT
>ERZ778017.919-NODE-919-length-34166-cov-5.805341_pt1 | contig 34166 bp, 24 predicted proteins | sample MGYA00375747_ERZ778017 | MGnify/ENA primary metagenome ERZ778017 (study PRJEB29350, sample SAMN05509838) | bioreactor metagenome | biome: bioreactor; material: wastewater | place: South Africa: University of Cape Town | collected 2014-03-17 ...
TTGACATCGTACGGAGCATTCATTCGGTTGGACAGTGGCCAGACAGGGTTATGCCATGTTTCTCAAATTTCGTTTGATGGTTCAAGAACAGGTTCTCCGTCCGACGTTTTGCGTGTAAATCAAGAAGTATTTGCCAAAGTGCTATCGATCCAAGAGATGAGCGGGACTAGAATAAAGAAGGAAAAGATTACGCTATCAATGCGAGGAATTGATCAAACAACTGGCCTCGAACAAACATTAGAAGAACATCACCAAGAAGAAAGAAATGCCAGACTGAAAGCACAAGATTTCCATGGCACAAAGAGAAGATTGACGTCTCCAGAACGATGGGAAATTAGTCAACTTATTGCCGCTGGAGTAGCTTCAGCTAAAGATTATCCTGAACTTAATGGAGAAGATCCCAATGCAGCATTTTCAAATCAGACAAAGGAACATAATGACAACGACATTGAAATCGAGATCGAATTGAAGAAGGACGAGCCAAAATTTTTGAAAGGACAGCTCAAAAGTGCCGTCAAATTGGCACCTGTGGAGATATATAAGAACCCAGAAGGATCATTAAGTCGTTCAGCAATGAATGGATCAAAGTTTGCCAAAGAATTTAAGGAAGAAAAGCTCAAATTAAAAGCAGAAGAAGAAAGGGAAATACAGCAGCTCAAAGCTCAAAGTATGGATAGCCATGACCCATTGGCAAAAAAGTCAGTTGTTTCGAATAGTGATCAGAAAGTGAACAATTTTGTACTAGAATGGAAGAAGTCACAAATGAAATCAAATATAAGTTATGGTAAACGGACAAGTCTTTCAATGAAGGAACAGCGAGAGTCGTTACCGATATTTCCAATGAGATCAGAGATTGTTGAGACTGTCAGAAATAATCAGTTTCTCGTTGTAGTAGGAGAAACTGGTTCAGGTAAAACGACTCAAATCGTCCAGTATCTATACGAGGAAGGATTCAGCAAAGGGTTTGATGGTTTGCCGAAGCTTATTGGTTGTACTCAACCCAGAAGAGTTGCTGCTGAGTCTGTTGCCAAGAGAGTGGCAGAAGAAGTAGGAACGAAATTAGGTCAAGAAGTGGGATACACTGTTAGATTTGATGACAACACCAGTAGTTCTACGAGAATTAAATACATGACAGACGGTATGTTGGAAAGAGAAGCAATTAGTGATCCCAGCATGAGCAGGTACTCGGTAATCATGTTGGATGAAGCTCACGAAAGAACAATATCCACTGATGTCTTATTTGCATTATTGAAGAAGGCGACATTAACGAATCCTGATTTGAAAGTGATTGTAACTTCAGCAACTCTTGATTCAGAAAAGTTTTCTCGTTATTTCAACAACTGCCCAATTTTGAAAATCCCCGGAAGAACATTTCCTGTGGAGATTCTTTACACCCGTGAACCAGAAATGGATTACTTGGCAGCAGTTCTTGATTCAGTGGTTCAAATCCATGTTTCTGAGCCCAAAGGGGATATTTTGGTATTTTTGACAGGTCAAGAAGAAATTGAAACATGCTGTGAAGCACTATTTGGAAGGATGAAAACATTAGGAGATACCGCAGCTGAGCTTATTATTTTACCAGTGTATTCAGCATTACCATCAGAAATGCAGAGTCGAATTTTTGAACCGACTCCTGAAGGTTCACGGAAGGTAGTTATTGCTACAAATATTGCTGAAACGTCGATTACTATAGATGGAATTTACTATGTTATTGATCCTGGGTTTGTCAAACTTAATGCATACGATGCAAAACTAGGTATGGACTCGCTTATTGTCAGTCCTATTTCCCAAGCACAAGCTAACCAGCGTAGTGGGAGAGCTGGTAGAACTGGGCCAGGTAAATGTTATCGGTTGTATACTGAAAAGGCATACAATTTTGAGATGTTGCCCAATACTATTCCAGAGATCCAAAGACAAAACTTGAGTCATACTATCTTGATGTTGAAGGCAATGGGAATAAACAACTTGCTCAACTTCGAGTTTATGGACCCTCCTCCTGCCAATACAATGATAAGTGCGCTACAAGATCTATATACTTTAGAAGCATTGGATGAAGATGGGTATTTGACACCATTAGGGCGAAAAATGGCCCAATTTCCCATGGAACCAGTGTTGGCTAAAACGTTATTATCATCAGTTGAATTCGGATGCTCTTCAGAAATTCTCACTATAGTTGCAATGTTATCGGTTCAAACTATATTTTATCGACCTAAAGACAAACAAAAATTAGCTGACCAAAAGAAGGCAAAATTCCACCATCATCAAGGAGACCATTTAACACTACTCAACGTATACAGAAGCTGGGAATTACATGGATACGACAAGAATTGGTGTCAAGAGAATTTCATTCAAGACCGAAGCATGAGACGGGCCCTAGAGGTGCGCAAACAGTTGGCTGCAATTATGAGGCAGTACAAGCATGAAATTGTTTCCTGTGGAATGGAACTCAATAAAGTTAGACGGGCTCTAACTAGTGGGTTTTTCAAGAATGCTGCCAAACGGGATGCACAAGAGGGCTACAAAACCATTGTCGAGGGAACGACAGTATCGATACATCCGTCTTCGGCATTGTATGGAAAACGGCCAGAATATGTCTTGTACCACACGTTATTATTGACCACGAAAGAGTACATGAATTGTTCTACTGTCATTGAGCCTAAATGGTTAGCAGAGTTGGCACCCAATTTCTTTGCTATTGGAGACGGAGTTCTGATGCAAAAGAAACAGGAGAAGATTACTCCCTTGTATGATAAATTCAGGCAAGACACTTGGAGACTCTCAGAGAAACACGAGCAAAAAAGACGGGCCCTTAGCACTCGCCAGCAGTGAGCAATGCATTGGGAGACTACAATAGAGAGTGAAATTACTGGATTTTGCTAAAGCATAGAGATGAAATAAAGAAATTGCTGGAATATGCAGCGAGCTGATATAGGTAGAGACGATATAGACAAAGATAATCAATGCATTTAAATGTAGAAAAACGATAGAGAAAGAAGGTAGAGAACCAGACGACGAAACGCAAGGCCCTGATCTGGTGCAATGACTACGTTTGGTGGAGTTGCTTATATGTTAGAGCACCACAGGACCAAGTTATGAGTGCAGCCGGCAACAGCCCAGTTCGCTGCACACAAAACCTTACTACAAACAGCAATCTACCCCCAATCACAGAACAATGGGGACCATGGCTTGCAACCAACGAAGGTTGCCCCTTGTGCCTAAATGATCACAAAGTATTCCGTACTACCATCGAAACAATAGCACAACTGTTTATTACCGAATTGAGATTTATTTTTGTCCTAGTCTAGTTTCACATAACCTTTATTATTACACTAATATAATAACACGTACGCACTGTAGCAAACTAAAGAGAACGTGATACAATGGCACCTGTACCGTGACTACACGGCACTACCACGAGATTCCGCCCCTGTTAACTCCAAGCTATACCCAGTGATGACACAATTGACATCTCGTGGGGTCCATCAGTAGATTCCCATTACGGTAAAGAAGATTGGCGCGAAACGGTACCGAGAATTAGCCGTGGTTAGGGTCCTGTGATAATATCGTAGTAAGAAATCGGCTGGTTCCCCGGCCCCGCGGCACGACCACCACCACCAGGCCCCACCTGCCACGACGTAGTGAGCGATGCCTCTAGGCTTAGATTGAGGGGACACAATTTCACAGAAACAATTTGATTATGGTTCTTTCCTTAAACGCCACCTGGGATGAGGACTCGAAGTAAGAACGCCAAGGACGCCATTACCGATAGAGTGTATCTCTACTACCAGGCCACTAGCGTCTCCGGCCAGAATGTAAAGCCCCTACGCAAGCAGTTTCCCATATCTTCTCCCATTGTCAATACCTCGTCAGCAAATAGTGAACGGTGTATTTTGGAATGCACGCCGTTGGAGGTTGACCCTCGAGGGAACATTATCGATGAGTCCGGACGCAAAATCTTGTTGAAAGGGATCAATTTGGATGCTTCAATGAAGTTGCCAAGTGAACCAAATATGCCCAGTTACAAGGGAAATCCGCAAAATCCTGGGGACATTTGGTATGACGGGGATCACGTCAGTTTCGTAGGGAGACCGTTTCCATTGAGTGATGCGAAGGAACATCTTGCCAGAATCAAATCGTGGGGGTACAATACCATTAGGTACCTTTTGACATGGGAAGCCATAGAACACAAGGGTCCAGGCATTTACGATGACGAATTTGTCGACTATACAATCGAGATTTTGAAAGTTATCCATGAACTAGGTGGGTTGTATGTGTTTTTGGAATTCCACCAGGACGTGTGGTCGAGGTATTCTGGTGGGTCTGGTGCCCCAATGTGGACCTTGTACGCTGCCGGGTTGGATCCGAAAAAATTTGGTCCCACCGAAGCAGCGATTCTCCACAACGAGCCACGTTTCCACGATGAATCCCCAGAACGGTACCATAAAATGCTTTGGACGTCAAATTACAAGAGATTAGCAGCATTTACCATGTTTACCCTTTTGTTTGCTGGGAAGAATTATTTCCCAGATTTGATTATCAATGGTGAAAACATCCAGGATTATTTACAATCGCATTTGCTCAACGCTCATGCCTATATCTGGAAAGCTGTAGTAAAAAAGTTGCCCCATATGGTAAAAGACGGTACCATACTAGGGTTTGAACTGATGAACGAACCAAACTGTGGATTGATTGGTCACGAGGACTTGTCCATCATTCCATTCAGTCAACAGTTGAGAGTGGGAACAACTCCAACGGCGTACCAGGCCCTTAGATTAGGGATGGGACTTGCGTGTGAAGTCGACGTTTACAGAATCGCAATTACTGGGCCACAAAGGTACGATAACAAAGTGGTTGATCCAAAGGGGGTAAGGGCTTGGTTATCTCCAGAAGATGCCATTGCTGTAGATAAAAAGTACGGCTGGAAAAGGGGCCCCAACTGGAAGTTAGGTGAATGTATATATGCTCAACGAGGTGTGTGGAAATGGGATTCTGATGTTGATTGGGAAGCGTTACCAACTCTTACTACTGATGAAAGAAAAAATATTGCAAATGCCAAATGTGCTCTTCTTAAACCGTACTTTTTCAGTGTTCCCGACAAGGACTACATTCTGTCGACTGATAAAGTTCCTAAAGCAATCGATATCAACTACTTTATTAATCACAACTTTGTCGATTTTTTCATCAAGTTTAAGAAAACAGTCAGAGACATCGAGCCCAATGCGTTTGTATTTCTTCAACCACCAGTGTTGGAGCTTCCTCCCAACGTTAAAGATGATCCTCGGAAAGTTGTCGATAGAAGAACCGTCTATTGTCCTCACTATTATGACGGAATGTCGTTGATGTTTAAGAGTTGGAATACCAAATATAATGTCGACACTCTAGGGATTATGAGAGGAAGATACCTTAACCCTGTTTTGGGAATTGTTTTTGGTGAGCGTGCAATCAGGAATTGCATTCGGAAACAGTTCATTGAAATGAGGGCAGAATGCGAAGACAATTTAGGTTTGATACCTATTTTGATGTCGGAAACAGGAATGCCATTTGATATGGATAAAAAGAAATCGTACGAAAATCAAAAGTACGTCTCACAAACAGCAGCTTTAGATGCTCTTAGTTATGCTTTGGAAGGACTGAACATGCACCATACGTACTGGTGTTACGCAAGTATCAATTGTCACGAATGGGGTGACAGATGGAATAACGAAGATTTTTCGTTCTGGTCTCCAGAAGATAGAAATATTGTCGAGGAGAGGTTGTCGAGATTTGAAAATTCGTCACAAAGTAGCTCAAGAAGTATCAGTTTGAACAGAATCAAGAGTAAGGTTCAAAGTATCCGGCGAAGAAGTAATAGTAGAAGAAACAGTCTTGCTAATATTATGTTTGATGGATACCGTCGTGGAAGTACATCGTCTGCTTCTGGGCAACCAGTATCAGCAGACGAGCGCCGTGGAAGTGTTGCGTCATTGAAAACTCTGGTACCAGGTAGTCCAAGATTCAATTCTAGGGACGAACGTCGCGGAAGCGTCATGTCTGTTTCTGAACTCGCAAACAACACTACCAAATTAGTATTGAATGAGGGCCGGAACGGAAACATTACTCTTCACCAAAGTACGTTAGCATCAACAAAAGATAGTCCCGATAAGACTTCGGAAAGTATCACGCCAACTGAATGTCCTTTGATCACAGCATATTACGGAAACGTCGCCAAAAAACACACAAAACGATGCTATCCATCACCAGATGGAGTGAGAGCGGCTGGTGCTGTGATCAGACCATACTTGATTGCTACGAAAGGAGTAGTTAATTCGTCAGAATTTGATTTGAAAACATGCAAGTTTGCTTTATCATCAAAAGTTGATTTACAAGATGAATCGCTCAACAGAACTCCAACAATCATCTTTGTACCAAAATGGCATTACCCATACCTAGACTACGGTGATATTTTTGTTTCCTCTGGATATGTCAAATACAATAGAAAATTTGAATACTTGGAGTGGTATCACAAGGAAATGGTTGGGAAAAAATCACCACTTAGAAAACAAATCGTCGAAGAAAGCGACAGTTCTTCTGTGAATGAACCTTCGCTTTTAACCGAAGCAACCATCATTATCAAAAACAACAGTGGTGGAATTGATGAAGTCGACGACGACGACCAAGGAAGTGCTACCGGAATATTTTTACCGAAAGAACTTTGTCCAATTACTTAGACACTATTTATTATTAAAATCGGGCGGGATCAATTTAAAATACCCAACGTAATAGATTGACTTAATATGTATTAATGTACACTAATATTACTAAAATTCTAACGGATCTTCATTACTTCTCTTTGAACCAATTTGTTTCAATTCTTCTTTCATTAACTGGGTGACAAATTTTCCAAAATAATCAATATATGGTTTGAGACTTGTCTTTTCATAATCACTCAATTTCTTGTCTGAGTCAACGTCGCCCGACGTTGAGTTCCAGTTCTCTAATTCATTTTGAATCTGTCTCAAATTTGGTGCATGTGTGGGATTAAAACCATAATCCTCGTCTTCAGGGTTCCCTGAGATATCTTGTAACGGATCAAATGGAACACAAATGTTACCTGTAGACGGATGAACACAGAATGGAGACTTCAATAAATGGATCATTTGACGAGACACTTCGACGTCTAGTCTTGGGTACATGTAGTATAAAATGATTTCTTTCTTTGCATCATTAAGCTGATTGACTTGAACTTGACTCTTGAGGACCCGTTTGGCATAAATATTAATATCTTCCCACTTTGATTTCGATGACGAGATCCCAGTTTGATTCTGCCATTTTGATCTTAATTCTGTTTGCAACGATTTGTCCAAGAAAGACAACAATTCTTCAGTTTGTTGCCATGATTTGTCTTCTGGTTTGGAGTCTGGAGTAGTTAACCATGGGTCTTGTTCTTCCAAAATGATGGTGATAAATTCGTTTTTGACGATATTAAATGATCTTTCGATGTGGGGATGGTATGGTTTTTTCAATGATAATGGTTTCTTATTGTTGAATTTGACGGATTTGGATCCCAAAATGTCCAAATATTCCACAATTGATTTTCGAATAGTCTCGTCCAAGTTTCGTGCTCTGGCATCACTGATCCAACAATGGGCACCTCTTCTACCAGAAAACACCCATACCAAGTTCTTGAACCCGAAATCCTGTTTCAACGCCACGTCTATAATTTTGGTTGCGACCTGAATAAATTTCCAGCATTTGGTACAAATGTCAGTACCTTTACAACAGGTTCTCACAGGGTCATAATCGGTCAAATCAATGTCAAAAACTAATTCTTTCGACTCTGGTTTCATTGCAGTTTTTGGAAGGTTCTTTCTTTGGTTAGGATTAACTGTGTAAACTGCCCCGATTTCGAATCTTGTAGGGTTAGATTTGACAACCGATTTCTTGAATTCCTCTTGTGTCGCAAAAGAATTGTACCGCTGGTAGATTCCAGATCGGTGTTCGTAGGCAAACTCTCTCATTGTGAAGTCCTTAGTGGGTTTTGGTGAGTGACTTAACCACTGGAAGATGTAGCGAAATGGAAGGAATCGTTCATAGTAGAACAACATATCGGCTTCAGAAGGCTTGTACGACTTGGATGTGTCATTTGCATCCTCAGACAAAGTCAGTGGTACCAGAATATCCAGCTCAACTGGCATGTTTTGTACGATGTGGAAGAAATGGGTTATTTAGTTGCAAAATTCTTAAATTTTTCAGTACGCGTTCTATGTACTTAATGAGGAAATTATCAATAGAAATTTCAAGAGTAGATTACAGGGACATTTTATATGACAAAAGTAACTTAGAATCAAGGTTTGGCCATCTATGTGTATTAATAACTTATTATACAAAAAAAATTTGAAAAAAATGCCTTCGGTTTTGGTGAAGTCTGACCAAAACATACCCTAGAGTTGATTTCAACTAGCACAAAGTAGTTCTTACTTCGTCTTCCTTACTGTGCATGTTCAAACACTAACGAAACCCCTTCATCCCCGGCAGTAGCGATCTTCTTACCATTGTCCAAGATGGCAAAGTCGAAAATTGGCATATTGTGTCCTACACCAACGAACAACTGTTCACCAGTACGAACGTCCCATTTGTACACTTTTCCGTTAGAACTCGACCCAACAAGGTATGGAGTTTGTCCGATGAATTGTAATTTGGTGATTGCGTTTTCGTAGTCTGGGTGTTTGTCAACTTTGATGGAGTTTCTTAATCTCCAAAGCTTTGTATCAAACAAAAATATATCACCATGGACTAATCCCACCGCCAAAATGTTCAACGATGGTGCCTTACACCAACTTAATGCTTCAACAGATAATTCTGCTTGGTCTTCAGCTCCATCAAGGGTCATCATCGAATGGACCACCTTTCCGGAATCATTGTTAATAATGGAAAGTTGACCATTTCTACCACCAATGGCGATAATATTTTTGTTATTTTGAATAGTGACCCACGGACTTTCTACTCCCTTGAAGTCTACATGAGGTTGTAATTTGTAATTGATAGCAGAAGTGAAACAGTTCCATGATACTACCGAACCTTCTTCGGAAATAGTCACCAAGTTCAAGTTATTTTCATCATTTGATTCGATGAATACACCTCCAGTACAATCAAGTGTGTGACTGTACCCACTCATGATATTTACTAGGGACTTTGAAGACTTGTCGATTTGATACACCCACACAGACCCATCAACAGCACCAAATGCAAAATATAATAATGACGGATGGGTTTCGATCCACAAGACTTCTTCGACTTCGTTCAATTCCCCAAATTGGTCCCATTTTTCACCCGATTTCGAAGCCTTGGTAACTTGAATATTTCCTGCCATATCACCAGTAATTAAGAATTCTCCATTAAAAGTGAATTTGGCAGCAATAACAGACTCCTTATGACCGTTAATATCACTAACAAACGTAGGTGGTTGCTTATGAGTGGTCCACAACTTTGCCTTGTGGTCTGCTGCCCCGGTCACCACCATTGGTAATGAAGGATGGGCAGTAATTGTGAAGACAGAGTCTTCGTGTTGGTCAAAGTAAGTCCACGAATTGTTTGATAAGTCAATTTCCAACACATTTTCCCCTTCGCCATCAACATTCATATCATGGTCACCATCGTCATCATCTTCAGGGACTATATCATCAGCATCTTCGCCGATTTCTTCGGCAATTTCGTTGGTTTCCAAGAAGTCTTCTTCTTCAGGAGCAGACTCCACTATTTCATGTACTGGTTTATCGTCCACCATTATTGTCTATAATGTTGCTTCTACTGTATATCGAATTAATCAGCATTTCGAAAATCAGAGATGAGATGAGTTCAGCGCTACCAAACGAGATTACCACATAATGGTAGCGCGACAACAACATGATTAGTAAAGCATAAAACCCCAAAAGAGTAGAAAATGACTCCATGTGAAACAGAAACCAGACAAAGAAACAGTACAATAAACGTTGAACTGAACACGCCTCAACAAAGGACACCCCGCTTTATCAAAACCTGGGGCACCGCGTTACCACCCACCAACCAAGTATAATTGCTGTAGATCACGACTTAAACAGAACGACGTAGAAAACTTCGAGGATCACCACCATATCGACAGTGCAAACTCCAACACTGGGACTGTCAAGCTCATTTTAAAGTCTGTACTCGAGAGTTCAAAATACCAATTAGGAAATGGGCCATACTAAACCAAAAAAGTCGGCAACTAAATCGATTATGTAAAGAAGCAGACATCGAAACGTATAGAAATGCAATCTGCCGCCAATAAGTATGGGCTGTGTTCAATTGAGGTTGATTATTTTGCTACATTTTGTTTGTACATATCTAAGCCAGTATATGGTGGTATCAAAATATGCACAGTAGTCCCAAACAAAGAAGCATGTCTACAACGACGTAGGGATTGAGAGCTGGTGTACTTCCAGCTAACCAGAATAGGTTACACCACTCAGGACAGGATCACACACAACTGTACCTTGTAGGGTCATAATTACGAAATGTACATCCATCGTGAACCTCGGGTTATTTTAACCAAAACTGGCAGCAGCTCTAGTACGATGTAGGTCCAAACTAGGGCCTCTCCTGTTGTGGTAATAAGCTGCAGCAGTGGTAGGAACGGGGAAAGACTTCTGCAGGATCGAATATGATGTACATGATTGTGCGAAATTTTATCATTTTACACATATGCAATTTTAGTTAAAGTATCACAATTGGCTTTGGCAAAATCTTCCGGAAACAGTGGATTTTGTAGTGGTAGATAATCTTTGAACTCCTCTACTACTTGTTTGCGAGTTTTATTGAACAGAAGTTGATAATTGTCGCCCAGTTTTACCGAGGTAAAAATTTTACCATTTATCTAGTAAAGAACAGCTGTTTACTTTTGTTACACTCCAATGTCAGACTGGATCTCTTCCTTCCCTGGGTATAAGAATGTTCTCACTCGGGCCAAAAAGGGATTTGGGGCCTTGATAAAATCGGGCCCAGTCCCCCAGCATGTGGGTATTATCATGGATGGGAACCGTAGATATGCAAAGTCAAAAAAAATCGAGATGAAGGAAGGTCATAACATGGGTTTTGAAACCATGGCACAGGTTTTGGAGTTGTTGTTTGAGGCAGGAGTTAAGGCTGCTACGGTATATGCATTTTCTATTGAGAATTTTAAACGAAGCTCATATGAAGTTGAATGGTTAATGGACTTGGCCAAGTCCAAATTGCAACAGATTTGTCAGAATGGTGAATTGTGCGAACAATACGGTATCAGAGTTAAGATCATCGGTAATATATCGATGTTACCACCAGATGTATTGGAGGTTTTAAAAGAGACGGAGAAGATTACAAGAAATAATAATAGGGCCACCTTGAATGTGTGTTTCCCATACACATCAAGAGACGAAATGACGCATGCAATCAAACAGACTGTGGAACAGTCGATTTTGAATCCCCAGATGGAGATTACTGAAGAAACTATTACCAATAATTTGTTCACAAATGACAACCCTCCGTTGGATTTACTTATCAGAACATCAGGAACGTATAGATTATCGGACTTTTTATTATGGCAATGTGTTGACCCCAATTGTGCCATTGTGTTTGTTGAAAAGTTGTGGCCCGACTTTAGGCCATGGGATATGTGTAAAATCTTATTACAATGGTCATACAACAAGTACTGGTACGGTCATGGTAATGGTGAGGTGAGTAGCAAAAACTTGGGCTTGTTAGAGGAATCGAACACCACCAGTGTTAATCGTTTAGAAATCGTCAGTGGATCAGGATCTACTGGGTATCGTCGGTATGAACAGGACGATATCGATGACGATAGTGAACATAACAGCGAATTCAAGAGTGAAGAAGATGAAACTATTACCAGTATTGAAGAGGAAAGACATATCGACAATGACTTGAAATAGGCCCACAACGGCAGCATCAAGACAACTACCGTATTTGTCGTGGTGTACATCTTGAGTATTTATCACATTGCATTATAGATAGGAAATGCGTGCATTTCATGACACTTGACCAATTACAAACATGGCCATGTACTGAAGCCAGCATTTAGAAAACAGAACCTGGGCACATTGCGACATCACGAAGACAAAAGTAACGAGATGAAAAACTAGTCTTGAAACAAACATCATTGACGTTGCGGGAGATTTGCGCGGAAATGATGATGACAATGGCATACAGCTCGAAAATTGGCTGCAAAACCTGGTTATTTTTGGCATATTTGGTATTTTTGGCATACTTGGTATTTTTGGCATACTTGGTATTTTTGGCATACTTGGTATTTTTGCCCATCACAGTCCTGTGTTCACAACCAAAACTGTTATCGGACCCAATGCGTTCACCAAAGTTAGCTTCTCACGTCAGACACACCACCACATCTATAGCATAAATAGTATATCATCTCCCAAACACTATTAATCCAAATGGCCCTCGTGTTGCATCGTACATTATCTTTCGCCAATCATTTATGTTGCGGCGTTGGTGCGGATTATTTTGAGTCATAATGGAAAATGACGTTTTATACCGTTTTACAATTTGATTTTCCATTTCTTCACCACACATCAGCAATAAGATGGATTTAGTTCACCAGTTGCCGGATAGACTCTTATTTGCTGTCCCCAAGAGTATGTAGTGTTGGGAACCGTTGTCAAAATTGGGTGCAAACAGTGATGGGCGACACTAAACGATCGCACGGCAGGAATGAAAAACCTACAATCACCCACGTTGGTGCACAGCAGAGAAGGTTAACGTCGTGATATCGGGGAGTTTTGGCTGAATAAACGCAATGAATGAATAGTTTACACAGGTGTTACCGACCATTTGCGAGGTTCCTCCGGCATTGTTATAGGTTTGCCCCGTTGGTGCTGTTTACCGAGTGATTACTAACCACGTCTAGAGGGAAGATTATACGAAAAATGTACCAAGTTGCTCAGCGGAGCCGATATCCAGTATAGAAGATCCAACCGATTAGATATTGCTCTCTCGACCAATTTGCCAATTGCGTTGATTTTTTTACCAGCAGGAGACATTCCTGTGTTTGTGGGCGAAGGTCAGTGTGACTTGGGGATAACGGGGTTGGACCAGATCAAAGAAGCGGCAATGTGGGAATCTGTCGATGACTTGTTAGACTTGAAATTCGGGAGTTGTAAGCTCCAAATCCAAGTGCCAGAACAAAGTGATCTTACCGAACCAAAGCAATTAGTTGGGAAAAAAATTGTCACGTCGTTCACGAAATTGACCAATGATTATTTCAAAGAATTGGAAGGTAAACAAGATATAGAAACCACCGTGAGATACGTCGGGGGGTCGGTTGAAGCTTCCGTGGCGTTGGGGGTTGGTGATGCCATTGTCGATTTGGTTGAGTCTGGAGAAACCATGCGGGCTGCTGGGTTGAAGCCAATCGAAACCATCTTGGCGACCTCGGCCCACTTGGTTGCGTCGAGACAATCCAAGCACCCCGAGTTGATCAAGATTGTGATGCAGAGATTGGAAGGGGTTTTGGCAGCACAAAAGTACGTCTACTGTAGTTATAATGCCCCACGGGCGATTTTGCAAGAAGCGTTGAAGATCACCCCCGGAAGAAAAACCCCCACCATTTCTGCGTTGGAGTCAACCCATCACGACGGCCAGACGTCGGAGGACCAGTGGATTGCGGTGAATGCCATGGTTGAAAAGGCAAACATTGGTAACATCATGGACAACTTGAAGAAGATCGGTGCCACCGACATCATTGTGTTTGAAATGTCCAACTGCCGTGTATAGACGTTAATAGAAGAACATAATAGACAGAATAATGCGACAATCACCGGTAGAACGTCACCACCCCGGTAGACCTCCTTCATTCGACTACAGCAACCACAAAAACACACTACAGCCAAAGTCGCTGCTAATCTTTTATTATCTAAAAACATCCATCGTCATGACCATCGTTAATACACGTCGTCTAGTTGTCTTATACCATCCTTATCGACTACATGGACATACACACCCTTGAAGTCAATGGGCATTCTCGTGTGCAATTCCTTCAAACACATCTCCAACAAACGTAACCCGTCATCCAACGTCATGTCGTTTCTATAATGTCTATCCAACAACGAGGTGGTGTAGAACGCAGCGTACCCGTGGGCCCCATAGGGCAAATCGACCTGGGTACCCAAATAGTCGATCCAGTTCAAACTAGGCGTGTCGGTTTTGGTGTCATATCCCCCAATCAACACCTGGACTTGGTATGGTTTTCTCGATCTGATGGAGGTGGCCAACTGATTTCTCACAAACGACGCTGTTGCTTTGGGACTCAACTCGATATCGTTTTCTCTCATGGTGTACAACTGAACATTGGCCTGGATGTACTCGGCAAACTGGACGGTATCCCCTGCTTCCCCGGTGAAGGCAATCAAATTGTGACTATTCAACTTTCTCGTCTTGTCATCAGTTTGCTTCAAGATAGAAATCCCCCGGGTGAATGCCTTGGACGTGGCAAGGAGGGTGCAATCCGATAATCTAATTCCCAAGATAATGTCCATTGTGGCGTCGGTCAATGGGTGTTGTTACTATCTACGGCTGGCCAAACGTACAAATGTCGTTTTGTTTCCTCTCGTTTTTGGTGCGTTTTGCCCTCATGGTTCCTGTGCACACTGAACCTAGGGAAATTTTACTATTGGTGTTAATGGCGGGAATTAGGCGAAAGAGCACGGTTTGACGGCACCGACCGATTGATATTCGTTTTCTCTACATTTTGGTACAATTACGGTGAATTTGGTCCAATTTTGCCCAAATTTGCCCCCACAATCGCCGGTTTTCTCTCTTGCAAATCTGTACCGTAGCCAACCTTGCCCCGAATGTGCTCTTGACCGATCTCTGGCACCACGCTGAGACTGGACTGGCAAACGTCTCGTCCAAGTACTAAATACCTACACTGAAAATGCCTCGATTCTGGCTCGTTGTATTTCTGTATGACAAACCCTCCAGTACCAGGGTGATCAGAGTGACAAAACCCTCCAGTACCGGTGCGATCATACTGTGCCTATGGCCCCATATATGCAATGGCTCTAGTGGTAAATGGAGCGACCACCACAGTAATTAATGTGCCACTACCGTGCACTTACTTGGTCGAAAGTCTTTCGTTAATCTTCTCGTCGATCAATTTGGCGATCAAACGGTTCAACCCCGAATCGTGGTTGTCAATTTGGTTCTGTAGGTTTAGTTCAATCTGCTTTTCGATCAATTTCCCCGTCAAATCGACCTCGATGTTGACAAAGTCCCCAACCGACTTCAAGGGAATGACGACTTTAGACTGAGTATATGCAACCATGGATATGGAAAAAGTCGCCCTGTCGTAATCTACGTGGGTGACGGTCAAACTGGTGCCGTCAACCGCAATAAATCCCTTTTCCACAATGTAGTTCATGTACTGACGGTCTCTTAACTCGAACGTAAAGTTGATGGCATTGCCGTCATCGGTCTTTTCCACCATCTTGGCCACGGTATCAACGTGGCCCTGAACAACATGTCCTCCCAACCTCACGTCGGCATTGACAGCCCGTTCTAAATTCACTTTCGAGCCCTTACCAAGGTCTCCCAAGTTCGATCGACGTAAAGTCTCCGGTGCAAGCCCCACCTTGAACTGGGTTCTGTCGCCATTAAACTCGGTGACCGTCAAACAAACCCCGTTGGTACAGATCGAGTCCCCCAAATGGACATCGGATAATACAACACCACAGTCACCAATGACCATGGAAACCCCATTTCCACCAGACTCGGTAGTATCCACCACCGAGTACTCTAGAACCTCTCCCATAGTCTCAACGATCCCAGTAAACATCGTCTATGCAAACAATATACTAAATCCCAGTACAACACCCACTCGAAGTAAAGAACTGCAACTGGGGACAAGAGTGTTGACTGTTGTATAGTGAATATTTGGGTGCGAAAATGGTGCCATGGTGACGGAATGGCAGGGACGGAGGAATGGCAGGGTTTAGCAATTAATCCCGGGAAAAATCAAAGTCCCCCCAAAGATCGCGGTTTGCAACGTCCAAACCGTCTACTGGCCGCAGTCGTTGTGCCCTGGCCCTATTCTTTGGCTATCTTGTGGCTAGGTTCCACGATTAGAAATGGATTGTGCTTGGAGTGGGATGCAGTACGGACGAAATTTTTCACTAGTGAAAATTGAAAAATCACTGAAATCGTCCGTGGTCCTCACCTTTCGAAACGACAAGAAAATGCCCTTCAGATTCCCCGTCAAGTTCGACATTCCGCAACACGTCTACGTGAATGCGAGAGTGTTGAGAGACCACTTCAAACGGTTGCAATATGCCGAGTACGAAGTGACAAGAAACGCACTCAAGTACATTGCCAACAACACCGAATTACCTCCCAGAGCTAGATTGGAAGCTCAGTTGCAATTGACGTCCATGCCAAAATACACAAGTTACAACCAGATCAGAGACAGATGTGTTGCTTCTGGTAACTCCAAGTCGCTTATCCGTGACTTCAAGTTGAACAGAACTGTGTTCAGAGAAAGAGCCAGAGCCGGCTTGATCCCAGGTGTGAGCAAGGCATCGTGGTAGACGGGTTGAACGTGTCTCCCGTGTCGAAAAATTGGTTCCGAGACTCTGTGTGGCTGTTTAGTGCTTCTTTGTGCCCACGGCCCGCGACCTGAAGATCTAGGACCACCTTATAAACGAACCACAACTACTGAGACGTAACTACTGAGACGTATTCGACGGAGTTTCATTGTTTTCTCGGCTCCGAACATGTCTCACCAACGACTACACCCGGTGGGTGTAGTCTCTTGTATTTAGATGTACCATAGGTAATTATTCAATGGATAGCCACGAGAATGTGGTGCTTTCTGTAGTCCAACAAGAGTAGTCTAACAATAATCTTTCCACCCAAGGTCTTGTTTGCCGTAATTGACCGTGTACACTCGCTCCGGTTTTCTTTTGTTTCGTGCAAATTGGACTCATTGGTGTTATCTGGTCCTAGCTATCTTTGTGCGATGAAAAATTTGACTGTGGAATCAAATAGTATAAACTGAACCATCACCGTATCGTTGCCTCAAGCGACAAGTCTCATACCAAGGATACATTGATATATGAAACATGTTTAGAACGTCGTTGTTGAATCCTGGACTTGGGAAATCCGTTCTCAGGCCCAGCTCAGGAGTCATTCGTTGTCTCTCTTTAAAACCAGATTTTTCAAAATTGAAAAAAATCCCCCAACCTCCCGGTTACGTCGTTGGTACCGTGAACGATGCGTACAAGCCCCCATTATCAAGTCACTGGGAAGGAAGTTATCATTGGGTTTATGAAAAAATTATTACTATCGGATTGATTCCATTGGCTAGTGTGCCGTTTATTGCTGGAGTGGAACATCCCATGTTTGACTCGATCTTTTCCGTTGCCTTGTTGTGGCATGTTCATGCTGGGTTGAAGTCATGTATCATCGACTATATTCCTGAAAGAGTTTGGGGTTTTTGGCACAAATTGGCTGGGAAGTTGCTTACTTTAGGGACATTTCTTGGGATGTATGGGATTTATGTTCTTGAAACCGCAAACAATGGATTGTACGACTTGATCTCCAAATTGTGGCACTCATAAAGTAATGATATTTCCTTGAGTACATCGGAGTTTTTATTTCTTGCTACATTGACAAAAATGTCGGTTTTGAAACCATAAGATATGTCGAGCCCAGGATCAGAAAACCATCCAAGTCGTCTTGTATGTTTGGCCATTTTGTGAAGTAGTTTATGTATATAGATTTAATTTGAACCATGTTAACACACCGTATGCCAGCAGTATATAACCACCATATATTCTGTTATTCCGTTGCAGTTACTGCTGAAACCACCACTACAACTAGAAAGTCTCATTCATAGCAACTACCATCTGCCACATGATTGTTGAGTTATCAAAGAATATAGGTTTTCTTATTCAAACTTACCAAAAAGTAGAATTAAGATTCGGTTAACTAGAGATTCAAAGACAAATAGTAGCAATCCCGGCCATAAATCCCCATTATTGCACACCTGTAGACGACGCTCCACAGTGTGGCTTTCGACAAGACGTAGGAAGTACCTTAAAGTGCTAGACCCACGAAATAAGAGCCTGGATCGAAACAAAAAGTCGGAAGTGAAACCAAACAGAGATTGAAAATAATAGTGGTCTATGGATTTTGTATCAATGGATCAGGGTCGCGAACGGCAGTTGCAAATAATTCTAGGTTACTCCCAGCTTGAGGAAATTAGCAGTTGGCAAGAAGAAGAGAAGTTGTCAAGAAAAGAAGCAGCTGACCTATTACCAGCACTCAAATCCTTTAACTGGAATAAAAGCATTCAACACCAAGCGCATAACAAGTTGTATTTGTAAATTGATGTAGTTTATATGTTTCAAGCTCAGTCATCATTTTCTGGAGACCCCGACGAGCTTGAAATCGATAGTTTATCAATTTTGGCTGGACTAGTTTTCCCTTCAGAAGACTCATTCGAAGGACTTGATGGCTCATTTAAAGACAGACCTTCGGCATCATTGTCACTTTTATCTTCACTTCTCCTAGGACGTTTCACGTCTTCCGACATACTCCCATTGTCGTCATCGTCATCATCTGTTTTTCTTCTTCTAGGGGACAGAGAAATGTCAGTTTCTGCAGTTTGAGTATCTCCTTGGTCACCTTTCTTCTTTAGCCACGGAATCTCTACAAGCTGTACGTTTACTGACTGGGACAATACCACTGGTGGTGTACCAGAAGTGGTAATAGGAGCAGAACCGAACGAAACTGGCTCATATTCCGTGATATTTGACGAAACCAGCGTCAATTTAGAAAGCGAATTGAAGTATTTAAACAAATTGGCATTGTTGACGAGATTGTATCCGTTTGACCCAGGATTACACACGATTTCAGCAACACGTACGATGGTAAATGGTGGCTCCTCCGAGAAGGTTTGGTTTAGCCGGCGCAAAATCGTAGAATAGATATCTGCAATTGACTTCTTCAAGTCAATTGTTGCGGGATGGTCGTTAAATTGTTCTCCTTCAGTTATTGCCAATTGTTGGAGTTTATCTAAATAGGTAATCAACCGTGGTAGAATTGTCAATTTCCAGTCGTTTCCTTCATAGGTTTTCAGCTCAATGATCTCAGTGAGTGAAGATTGTAGTTCTGGGTCCAATTCCGGCACGTTGAACCGTGCTTCATTCATGTTTGTGCTGGGATTAAAAGAAGAACTGATCTGTAAAATTGTCGCAGAGGTTGCAAAATTTAAGAATTCGATAAAGAAATGGAAGCTGACGAAATAACAAAATAATTTACAGGAAAACCCAGTTTTGTGGACCGAGGTGTATATAGAGATCGAGGGCTGATTGACGGTGCTAGGTAGATCGAAATCGGTTGAAATCTGATGCAACTGTCTACTGGACTGGTTCAGAGAAGCGAGAATCAAGCACATTGCAGTGATCACGCCGTGTCTAACGGGACTAAAACCACAGAAGTGACGTGATATCGTTGAAAGAAAGTGTTTACACGCGGCTACTGACGAAGACAAGTCACATTGCGGCACTACAACTGAATACAACTATTGGTGCTCACAGAAGAGAGCAAAAATCGCCCAAATCGATAAATACAAGCCTAAAATCATATAACAAGTCCACCGAAGCAGAACACGTCCGTTTCTAACCCAGAATCGACACACAACCATGAGTTTCTGCCTGAAGTGTGCAACTTCCATCCTCTGGTTCTGAAAATACGGTACACTTTGTCTCAAAATTACGATTTTTGAATCGCTGAAAAGACGGCTATAACAAACTTGTCAAAGAAAACACTCAGAAACATTCCGAATGCCAAATATACCCCCACAAAGGTGACCTTTGTGGACATGTTTGGTGATGGGTTTTGTTAGTGGTGATGTATGCAAGACATGAATATGCGAGAAAAAAAATCGAAATTTTTCACTTCTTGACTTTAAGACGTTTAGTATCATATCCAAGGATGCCGTTACTTAGAGCTTGTTTCAGACAAGTTACACCTATTGCTAGAAGCAGTATTAGGATACCTGCGGTGTTAGGTGCCCAAAGCATCCGGTTCAACTCCACCAAGCCAGTCAGTTTGACTGCGGACATTTTCCCAGTTGAAAAGGACAGTATCACGGAAGAAAACGTCGATGAATGGTTACACGCTGTTCAATCGTTGAAATCAGGTAAACTCAACATCGAAACCGAAGCAGAAGTTTACTTGAACCAGTTGACCAAACCAGAACAATTTTTGGAAGAGAAATTCGAACCCACTGAAGAACAATTAATGGAGTTGGAACAATTCAAAAATAGCGAAATTCCATTGAAATCGGATCCTATTGTTGATAACTTGACCAACCTTATCATGAGACACGGTAAGAAGACTAAGGCGCAAAAAATCGTCACTAGAGCATTATATATTGTCTACTTGAAAACAAGAAAGGACCCATTGGAAATCTTGTACGAAACCTTGGACAAGTTAGGTCCAGTTGTGACTACCATGGTGGAAAAAACTGGGTTTGCCAAAAACAGAATTGTCCCTATCCCATTAAATAAGAGACAAAGAAACAGATACGCCATCACCTGGATTTTACAAGGGGCCAAGAACAAAAAGTCTCCTGATATGGCCGTTAGATTGGCAGAAGAAATCATTAGTGCTTATGAAGGTAAATCATCAGGTTATGATAAAATGTCTCAAATGCATAAAACTGCTATGCAACAAAGAGCTTACATTAAACTTTAATCTTGCCAAAATCCATTCATTTCAATTGCTCTGCATTTGATCGTCATCTTGTACATATAGACAATACACAAATCGTATCAATTTCGAAGCACTAGATCATCAATGAAGTAGAGAGCCACCGCCAGCTAGTCAGCAGATTATGGTCCGCCAGCAGGTCGCAATGTGGTAGTATATACGAGCACACAGATGCGTAAATATCAGCACAGATGAAAGTAGTTAATTATAAGTAGGGATCAGTTTGACAAAGCAAGCTTGCGTTTGAAACTCATATTAAAGTATAGCTTGAAGTACAGTAGCACCACCCACAACATTCTCTTTTTCTTGTTTTGTTCTATGATTTTGGTTCAGGTGAAAAATGTGGTATTTTATTTGTGTACAAACCTGGTTGCGAAATTATACAAATATATTAAGATAATTTGCAGCCATTTGTGAATGGCGCTGTGATCGTTCCATGTCGTTTCTTTTGGAAAAATATCAGAATTTACGATACAAGGTTAACCATTTCGTGGTAAAATGTAAGAAGCGGTATTATAGTAATCACCGAAACCCACGAGTAATTCAAGGCAAGTTAGGTGATGGGCCCTTGATAAGTTTAAGGACATTTCCTCACGATAAATATGCTATTAAGGTGGGCGAGTTTTTGACATTATCACTGAAAGGTGAACAACAAAGAACCCACAACGGACCAGTAGAACAGAATGGTCAGTTAGTTGACTACCCTGGTGAAGTATTGATCCAAGAAAACAATAAAGGAAAGGTTCACGACAGAGCAAAGAGGATGAATGCCATAAGCATTCCTTCTCCTATATTGGAAGTTGATTCTGCCCCATCAGAGCTTGTTTCTAATAGGCCACCAGTATTGATTCCACAAACAAGAATTACTATGATGAGTACTGAGCCATTGACACCCAAGAGAGTAGTGAAATCACCTTCAATAATTAGCCGAATCAGTTCCGCTGGATCAAGCAAGTCAGTAATTACTACGCCTGAAGTATGGAGAACGGTTTTGAATGATGTATCGTTACAAGCAGCACGGATTACATTCAATGGGAACCATGCCGCATCGCCTTGTGGTAATAAAAGTGGAGGTGATGACACAAACGAAAACATGTGTAATAACGACGAAGACGAACCAGATGAAGACATCTTTTCTCACACTTATAAGGCGGCAAAAAGATACATGCTCCAGGAAAACAATATTTCTCTCGGTGATTACCCTCATGAAACCATCACCAACTTTCCGTGCCAAATATCACGAGGGTCGCTTTTTTAGCTACGTACCACCAATGCAAACAAATATGATCAACAATGAGTAACGAGCAAAGAGTAATGGAGACGAGAGTAGATGACTAAATTTGAGAACCGGGGTTGTAGTGTTAATCAGGGTAAAGAAGTACAAGGAAGAAGAAATGATGCAAAGGGTCAGCTAGTGCAAAAGACTTGTATGAAGATTGACAAGAGGTAATGAATACTAGTAGAAGTACAGTACCAGAGCCTATACTGAAGCACAATTCTCTGTGTGTAATACTTGCTAAACCAGGTCTTTGATTTGCAGGTCTAGTAGTCGTGGACAGAAATTCAGAACTAGGTACAGAGTAACCACCACCGTGGTGCAAGTGTTTCTGTGTCACAACGGATATCTGTAAGAAATAAAGTGTTGCTTTATTGCATCACGTCTACTAGCATTGTGGAACCAACGCAAACAAGATTAGAGAGTCTACATATACCCAACAAGAATCCTATTTGTGCTACTAATTGCCGCTCGTAGTACTCGACTACACCCAGCAACCACTACTACCACTACCACTACTTTGACGAACCGCAGGGGCCAGCAACAAGAGAACTGGTACACAAACCATTAAACCCCTTTGTCTTAGTCGCATTGGCAGTTCATGACAAACCTACCACCATGAACGGCGGTATACCCCGGGGGTATACCACGACATTACCGACCTACCCCGACCCACCCCGGTCCACTTCTTGGTCGAGGGAGGGGACGCCGCACCGACGTAGCGAGAAAGCGTTTCCTGCACGCAATTTCGACAAATTATAGCTAGTTTTATTGGCTGGGTTGAGAAAGAAAAATCTGAAAAATTATCATTGTATAGATTAATACTAAGCTACAGAGATTAAATTGGGTATGATTCGTGGTATTTCTGTTCGTTCTGCTATTGCCAACGTCGCTTCTAAGCGTATGGTTTCTACTGCTAATGCTCAAACCAAATACACCACCTTATCTAACGGGGTTACCATTGCTACTGAGCAAAACCCAAATGCCACTTCCTCCACTATTGGGGTCTACTTTGGTGCTGGTTCCAGATCGGAACACCCATACTCCAACGGTATTGCTGCTTTGACCGCCAACATCTTGGGTTCTGGTGCTGAAAACGGGGTTGTTTTGTCGAGCCAAAACGAAAAGGAATTCAACGGTATTGTTGCTCAATCCACCAACGACAACATCGCCGCTGCCGCCAAAACTTTAGGTCAAATCTTCTCTAACCCATCAGCAAAATTGGAATCGGCTGACTACGCTAAAGCTAAGGCTTCTTTGGTTGCCCAAGCCAATGCCGTGGAAAACAACCCATCTACCAAAGTGTTGGAACACTTGGACGCTTCTGCTTTCCAAGGTTACTCTTTGGGATTACCAACTTTGGGTACTGAAGACTCCATTGCCGACTTGCAAATCCAAGATTCCGAAAGATTCTTGGAAAAACACTTGGTTGGTTCCAACGTGGTTGTTGCCGGTTCCGGTAACTTTGACCACGAAGCCTTGGTCAATGCCATTGAAGGTCAATTCAACGTCAAACAAGGATTAAAACCTCAAACTAAACCTGCTTCTTTCTTGGGTTCTGAAGTCAGAATGAGAGATGACACCATGCCAAAAGCTTACGTCTCCATTGCTGCCCAGGGTGAAGCCGTCACTTCTCCAGCTTACTACGTTGCCAAAGTCGCTGCTGCCATCATTGGTGACTTTGACCAAAGCTCCACCATCGCCCACTACACCTCGCCAAAATTGGCCTCCATTGTCCAAGATTACCACATTGTCGACAAATACACCCACTTCTCCAAGTCTTACTCTGATACCGGGTTATGGGGGTTCAATGCGGAAATTTCTGACGTTGCTGCCGTTGACGAATTCACCCACTTTGCTTTGAAGGAATGGAACAGATTGTCCATTTCCATCTCCAACGCCGAAGTTGCCAGAGGTAAGGCCGCTGTCAAGACCGCTTTGTTAGCTCAATTGAACTCTTCCAACGCCATTGCATCCGATATTGCTTCCAAGGTGTTGTTAGCTGGCTACAGAACTTCGGTTTCCCAAGCTTTGGAAAAGATTGATGCCATCACCACCAAGGAAGTCAAACAATGGGCTCAAGCTGCCTTATGGGACAGAGACATTGTTATTTCTGGTACTGGTCAAATCGAAGGTTTATTGGATTACGGTAGAAACAGAAACGAAATGGCTATGATGAGATGGTAAGCAATCTAATCATATTTCATTTTCATTCTTGCATTATAAATTGACCTATTCTTCCAATTTAAAACCTCCATCATTACCTAGATAATGATATTTGATTATTAGAATAACCAAAAATGATCTCATCATTTACACCGACTATATATTACAATAAATATTAATTCCGTTATGAGGCTCGTTGTCGTAAAACATTAAATATATCCCAGCGTATTTATACTTGCTTATAGTCAACTGTCAAATTTATATGATCCCACTCTTCTTTAGATTATCTTGAATAATAAGATCGGTCACCGCATGCAAAACAAACTTCATACTTTCGGTATCGGTTGCACATGTTCGGTGAATATAAATCGGTTTGTTCGATCGATTTAGTTTCAAAAAGTTTTGCTCAAAGAATTTCAACACTTCATCAACATCGGTCGACTTCCCGGTATAATCTGGGAAGTACTTTTTGATTGGCGATTTGGGTAATTTTTCCTTGAATATATCGATTTTGTTCAAGAATAAAATAAATGGCGTTTTCATAAACCATTTCGAATTGCACAATGCGTCAAATAGCAATATAGACTCGTGCATCCGATTGACTCGTTCGTCCTCAAATAACATTTGATCGTACTCGGAAATTGCTAGTACAAACAAAATTGCCGTGATGTTATCGAAGCAGTGAATCCATTTCTTCCGTTCCGACCTTTGTCCTCCAGCATCCAAAACTTTGAACTTGAACGAATCTATTACAAAATTGGTTTCTGTGATTCCCGCTGTTTTTATTCGTCCTTTCAAGATGTCCAAGTCAGAACATGAATAGTTGACATCAATAAAGTTACGAACATTATCAAAATAGTACGTAGCACTTGTTTCCAATTGAAACTCGTTTGCTCGGTCGCAACATCGTTTAATTCCATTATCGTATTTCCACAAATTCCAAACTGCCTCAGCAATCTCTTTCCTCGAGTAAGTTTGCTTCTGTGGTTTTTGTGACATTTGGATAACCTCATTTTCGATTTCAGCATCATTACAGGTTGAACACGAATTGTCTGCTCCTGGCTTGTCATCACAAAACGCACTAGCATTACCGGTACTAGCCAATCTTCGTTTGTTCTTTGTTTGAGGACTATACTTGATGACATAATCGTTCAAAAATGCAAGTCCTCCGGCAACATCAGTATCAACTGTTGCTAGCGCATCAGAATTTAAAATCACTCGTTTAAACTGCCCTAGGGGGGAATTGGGATCGTCGCATTGCAAGGGAATATTCATACGCCTAGCTTGCATGATTATTAGCCTCATTGATTGTATAATGTCTGCCCAAATAACATGGGCATACTGTTGTCGTTCCTGTTGAGTGAAACCTCCTTTATGGAGCAACCTCATTTGTTTTAGAACAGTAGACTTTCCAGATTCTCCGGCTCCCAACAACAACACTTTCATGTTGTTTTTCTCCTGTTGTTTATGTAGCTGCAACGTTTGATTTATTGCATCATTGATGCGCTTCTCTTGAACAAAGCGATCGGAATCATCGTCAAGTGTACTAGCAGCACAACCCATTGTCCTTTAGAAATCAACTTTATTGAGAATCAATTAGTTGTCTAAACCAATTCCTTCCTCCCGTCATACTCATGTTATAAACCATTCCTTGTTCTTGATGTTTCAAATGTGAGCCGCACCAAGTTTCCCACATTTGTTAGATTTATGAAAAATATTTTTGTTACTAAGCTGGGGGTTAAAACGGATGCAGCACATGTTAGAAGTGGGATGTGTCCAAATACTCAAGGTAGTGGAGCGTTGTGTTTCAGGGGAGCCAATTTTCTAAATGTAAACTTTATATTTTCCTATGCAATTTATAATGTCAAACAAAATCCAAAGTAGTATAAACATATGACGAACATTCCGTATAACACACAATGCTTGGTGAACAATACCACATTCCATTTCTTCATAAACTTTACCAATTCGTTTTTCATTTGATAGTAATATTTCCCGTATTTAGATGATTTTAATTTTGTCAAAAACGTAGAAGTAGATGCATAAGTAGTTGAGGTGTAGGTTGGAATATTAAAGTATCTACCACTTGTATTTGTATCTTGGTCCTTTAAGAAATTTGAGATCTTCGCTGAGTTGGTTGTGGAAGATACTGGAGTAGAGTATGGTGTTCCCGGCCTTGATCTGAGAGCAATTGATGATGTGTTTATCATTGGTAAGATTGAGTAGTTGTATCTTGACGATCTCTGCTTGATGTTCCACCATATTATCAATAATCCTGAGATTACTGCAAACGTTACATATGCGGCAATATTAACATAAGGTGTTTGGATGTAGCATAATCGACTGTTGTAATCAAACCCATCAGGTCCATTAGAAAATGAAAGTAGTTGAACTGCCGGGTACTTGATACCCATGGCCATACTGATTGATTTGACGGTGAATTCGTGTTTTGTTTTACGAGGATCATCATGGTACATTTCACAATAATCGTGATCGTCCCCAGAAAAGATCAATTCTGGTTCTAGTTTTGTCAATAGTTCTTCTGTCCGGTCGGGATCAATAAACGTTTGGTACTGATACCCAGATACATATTTGAAATTTTTGGGGTTTTCTCTCAAGGGACCACAAGAAATACTTTCATCACGGTATAGAGGAACATGCGATAATAAGATTCTAGGACCAGATTTGGACGATATCGAGTTGACAAAGTTGACGGCATCCGAGTTGATTGCCGGATCCAGAGAAGAATATGATAATGAATCAAGAAAGACAAATTCAACATCGTTGATTCGATGCACCAAGTTGGGACTGCCAAATTTCGACGTGAATCGTTCTCTCAGAGGCAATTTGACCTCATCACCAAACCCGATATCATGGTTTCCCGGGAGATTCCAGAAAAGGTTCTGGTTCTGGATGTACTTGGACTTGAACTTGTTATAGAAAATAGATTGGAACCGTGACCACTGGCCCAAAAAGTAGTCGTCAGTCGAGCTTCTTCCATTGTCAAGGTAATCACCCAAAAACACTATATAGTCGGGTTTTAGGTTCTTCACAAGCGCGTTATAGTTCCGCTTCAAGTAGACGTCTACCGTGTGCTGCGACAACTTCAACAACATCGAGTTTCTGCCGGGGTAGGTATGGTTATCGATCAATTGCGGGTCTGCTACCAAAAGCACATTGGTTTTATCTGAGCCAACCACTTCACGACGACCAAATGCCGTCGAATCGGTTTCAAAATAGTCGTGAACACGAGGTGGTGGGTTCCACTGGCATCTTCGTACCGCAGACCGTGGGGCCCACCGCTCAAAGTACATAAAGAGACCGATCCACCCAATGGTAAGTAGCACCACAAGATGGTACACACTACGAAACCGAGGAATGAACACCCGCATGTTGGCACGAGCGATAATGACGGTTTTGGTGGTTTATTTAAAAAAAGGCTTTGTTGCAAAATCAAGATTTATAAAAATCGGGCTACATACACGTTATACGTCATAGATTTCTCGGTAGCTGCGAAATTGCAATTTTTGCCAGACGGGCCAGGGGTGGTAAGGCTGCGAAAACAGTACCAGTTTTGGTCAAGCTGTGGTGGATTCAGATGGGTGTGCGTGCTTGTTTGTTCGGTGATACACTGTCATTGTGTTCACATTCCAGCGGTGTTTATGCCCGTCCACGTAGACATCACAGGTGCACACCAACTGGGTCTAAGCCTGCGAGCCGGTTTTGTAGAACGACAGAACAACACAATGCGGTGTCATTCCAGTAACACCACCGCCACAGCATCGTACACGCACCCAGACTACCACCAGACTCTCTGACGCGTGTCAATTGCTTCTAGTCGTAGTTTCCAGCAAAACACCCACGCCGCAATAGTACAGCCAAATACCTCATCATTACGATATACGACCAAACCACCTTGTTCTTCAAACATGGACACTTGGACGACAGTGGCATTGTTAGTAGCTGCAATTGGTGCTTGCCTTATAAAATACATCGACGTCACCAGAGACGTGCCCCAGTTGTACTTATGGGAACAGTCGATTGTGGAAGACGGCCGTAGAGATGGTGAATCTGCTATACATAGGTCTAATAAGCTTGATTATGGAAAGGGACTTCGTGTTGGTTTAGACATCAGATATGATTCGTACAAGATGAGACACGGGAACTTGCGTGACATTTACGACATTTTGATCAAGCAGAGCTCCAAAGCCGAAAAGTCAATTACCATCAACGGTGAACAGTTGGCTATCTCTGAGCTAAATTTCAAAGTCGACCAAATTTCGAAATTTCTTAGTGAACACAAGACATCGTGTATTCGGGTAAAACTCGATCAACTTTTCAACAGTGTGAACAATTTTGCCTTGATTGTTGCTGGTTTCGTCAATCAGATCCCGGTACAGTTGTACCAACACCGCGATTTGGTTCCCTCTGATGAAGCGACATATTATGAGGATATTGATTTTACAAAATTCACGTCAGGTAGTTTGCTGTCGTTTGAAAATGGTTACTCTCCTGATAAAGATAAGGGTATTGCATTGACGATCTTTTCCAAGTTGAACCACCAAGTGGAGTCGAAGGTAGAATTTACCCAATTGAACCTTGTAAGTGCTGTAGCATCCACTTTGAGACACTTGCCGTTGTCGCAGCACTTATCTGATCACGATACTGTCTTGATAAGTAGGCCAGACGGCTTATTGTCAAACGAGGAAGCTTTGAATATCATCATTAAGACTTTGGCATCGTTTATATCGAACAGTACCCTAATTATAGTTGATGGGTTCGATCAGTCTATGCTTGAAAAATACAAACCTACAGTTTTGTCAATCAATCAACGGTTATTACCAAAACTAGATTCTTCAACCAAGCTTGGTTTGGTGCAAAATTTGACTAAAACTGTTAATCTTTTGAGTTTAAGTTTTGGCAAATTTCCCGTTTTTAATTGCTCCAGGAATGAATTGAGATTGGTCTGCGTCAATAAAAATATAACCGAAGTTGCAATTTCCGTCACCGAGTTACGTGCTACTTTGAAAAGCCGAGTAGTGGTCGAATCTGGGTACTACGGTATTGCTGGGCCAATTTTACTTACCGACTTCTACGACTACAGAAAAATATCTGTCCCATACAAGTCATATGGCTGTATTTCTCAATCTCTTGAACTTAAATTGGCCAACTACAACCAAAACCACGGATATTTGATGGCTCGTGGTTATAATATTGGAAAGTCAACCAACACGATGAACGGGAATGTTGGAGACTCTACTTCAAAGAATAGCGATGGGTTTATGCCGTTGCTAAATGTCAATGGAAGCTGGGGTAAAGATGGATGCTTATATGTCCAGTAACACTTGTATATAGTAGAGTGAAGTACAGTATAGGTTGTTAGAATTAAAACCAACATGTTAATCTATGTTCTGTATAAAATTATCTACTTAACATACTTAGCCTTCTTAGAGTCATATTCGGTTTCAGCAACTTCATCGGCACATCTCTTGTTGGAAAATAATGAGGGAGTAGAAGTCATAGATGACTTGAAGATAATCTTCTTTCCCAATTGATGAATATAGTAGTTATTGAATTGGATCTTAACAGACGACAAACATGTCATATTCAAGTTAAACTTGAAAAACTTTTTCCATTTCAATAACTTTGGTTCAATATCATCATTTTCACTGTACCAAATCAACTGAGAACTATCGGATGTAACCAAATGAAGTTTCAAAAAATCGTAACCAAAAATAACAAGAATGTTGCACCAATTTTCATATTTCAAATTATTCAAACAGAGTTCGTAATTTAACAATCCCAAACAAGTGATTTCAAGTGCTTTCAAGCTTGACAAATTAAACGTGTGCGATTCACCAATCCCACAGATCTTCAACCATGACTTAAAAGAGTAATTGTAGTCTTGGTTGAACTTGGAAGCAATGATAACCATCCCCAAAAACAACTTTCTAGGGTCGGATGGTAAATCTTCACTGTTTGAGTGTAACAATCTCATAATGTACCAACATGTCAATTGCAATACTTGAATAGAAGTCTTTGATCTTTTCAAAATCTCAACGATAAAGAACTTCAACTTTGCTACATCACCAATGTTTTCGCCATAAGTGATTTTTAAAAGGTTGACAACACAATGGATCAAGATATTGTTGAACTGAGATTTGTTCAAGTGGCAATTATAATATTTGAAATTATTGGGCAACACAAGAGGAGAGTTCTCCGGAGTTGGAAGACCACGATTTTGATTCAATTCAACTGAACCCTTGACGACTTCTTTCGAAGGTTTTTCGTTTGGAGTAGAAGGAGTCAACGACATAATTGATCAACGAAATAGATAGAACGAAGGCAGCCTAGGCTGACACAATAAGACGAAAACAAAAATTAACGGTAAAATCGGCCAAAACAGAGTTCAGCCGGAAACAAACACCAAAAGAGAGGTTATATCACACAAACGATATAACTAATAACCAGGACCACTAATTTAAACACACAACACACAATAACGGCCGCCGCCACTTCAGACGAAGGAAGCCATTGTATCAAATATTAAACAAAAACAGCTAAAATTAAAAAAGTAACAAAACCTAAAGAGTTCACACAAATACACTGCCTTGGGAAACGAATACAATCAACCCAAAACCCAATAAAAACTTAAAATAAACCCACTAAAAACCACAGGCAGATAACAAACCGTAAACACAACGAGCCAAACTCAATAAATAACTTGAAAAATCAGTAATAGAAATAATATAATGCTATAAACAGCCCCGACAAAAAAACCCTTAAAAACTTGAAACTTGAACTTGAAAACTTGTGACTATAAATCAATAATTATAATCGTGGTTAAAATGTTGCAACTTTGTTCCGGGGGCAGATTAGAATTTATATAGTGGCCATGGAAAATGACTCAAATATGAGTAATTGTGGCTGCCACGTCGTGGCTGCCACCACCACCGTTCTCGCTAAACTGCATCCATGTAGTACCGGCTGGACGTAATATCCGCCGGGATCCTGACTCATTGTGGTCATGAAAAACTGCATGCACGATAACGGAAGTAATCATGTAACACTTGCCGATAGAAAGAAATTCATGAGGACCATATGCAGTTGCGAATGAGTAACCGTTCAAGCACCACCGGATCTTTATAGGAACCCTACCACTTTGATAGGTACAACCAGGACATGTGAGCAAAAAGTGATGTGTAGTATCCGTAACAGTGGTGTTGATTTGCTTGTAGGTTTTGTCATATTCAGTCTTCAAGTATAGTTGTTATTGAGGCATTTGTGGAAGTATTCAAGGCATTATCTCTTTGGTGCAGTACAAGGATGACGTGAGTTACAATGGTTTATCTAGAGTAAAGAATGGAAAGAGGGAGGCGAATATACCGGCGCAAAGCACAGAAGTAGGGCAAATTGGTGTATAATAGGGTACATAATGAAGTTGTAGATCGATGTGCTTGATGCAACATAAACAACACGGCATAAATCACGGTTGCATAGTACATTTCAGGAAGGTCATCGTGCGCTTATTCCATCGAGATTAAGATAGCGCAAGTGGTACAGCGATATTGTAGTCAGTCGGGGGCGAGAAAGAGCCGTACACTTTTGCCTATTCTGAACCTTGCAACCTATTCTATGTACGTTACCGAGATTGCATACAGTATGCAAGAACCAGATTTGGTTACTCTATTTGAATGCAGAATTAGGCAATACGTTGCCTACTATGATGGTAATATTGCAGTATGGCAAACCAAGGTAATTGCTATAGCACCGTAGATCCATATTTGCTGTTATATTCAACTTACTGAATGTTTGTCGCAGTTCCATTTTCGAAATCCATGACGTGTTACAGAAATGCCTTTTCTGCAGCCTGTGCTTCATTCCGGCAACCTGTGCTTCATTGCGGCAACCCGCAGCATGGAAAAAAGTTGGCATAGCTCAGAGATAGGGATCATTCGGTAGCATACAGCATAAGACTGGTGTATGCGGTACTGTGATTACGTACTATTCCACACAGCCAAGGCTTTTGAATGGTTATTATAGCCTCTTCATGTTTCGTACGAGGATAACTGCATCTACAACACCAACAGTTATCAATTACCTACTAAATATTTGTCTACTGATTTGCGTGGATGTGGTTCACAACATCAATACAAAACTGGTTACGTAGATACTCTTTGAAACCCTTGCATTGTCCATTGCAATGCTCTTGATATTTATTAAGTCTCCATCCCCATGTCTATTTAATATCTCACACAGGATATAGGAACCGTTTTTGTTATTGAATCGTTCGATCAGGAAGATTCTAACTTCTGGTTTGGATGATTGTTTGATATATGAATTCCGGATCAAAGTTTTCAAAAGTAACACAACTATGTAACTCATAATTTTCTTCCGTTATCAATTTATAAAATGTTGTATCCAATGGATAACTGTAGCCTTGACTTGTATACCAAACCATAAAGTCCAACCAAATATTTGAGTGGCTGTAAACTCTGACATGACATATATAACAGAGACAGCTGTAAATAAATAATATTCTTAACGCAAACGCATTTTTTTCTTGACACAATTCATAAAATTCATCACTAATTCGGAATAATGCCCGAATTATGGGCACCGAATAATTAAATTTCAGACATGCATTCAATGCTTGCTGAATGACTATGATTGAGTCATGTATGGTTTCTTGTTCCGAATTAATTTCCTCCTCACTGTTGTAATATTCATTCAACTCGTGGAGTACCGTAGAAAATAACGGACATAATCTATAAGGTTCCGTACCGTCCATATACAAACCAAACAAGCCCAATCCCGGGTGAACCTTCAACAATGGTATACACAACTTGATGGTGTTTCGAATTGATCGACAAATCGCAATTAAACTGGTGTTCTCGTTGTCGAACGAAATAACTGGACATATTTGGTGATGATGAATTGCAATGTACGAGTATAGTAAAATTCCCGATATTACAACCTCTGGTGCAGATTTTGAATCAATGTTTTCCAAATTCAATAATTGCAATTTGGAATTTAGGTCACTAGTTGTATCCATAAAGTATTTTATTGACTTCTTTTTGAATACGTCAAACGTAACACATTTATCATCTCTGATTGCTCGGTCCATGTCAATCACCGGTAATAAGTTAATTGATGCAAAAGAAAACATGGCTTTTCTGATCAAGTCGGACCCTAAAAACAACGAAGGAAATTGGCTCTTCCAAGTTCTGTAAACATGGTCTTTAACTCCGTACGAAAACATGGGTATACATACATTCGAAAAATAATTCAATAATCGCAATTCAAACCTGTTGATTTGCAATTGTTTTGTAGGAGAATTCAAGATACAACTATCAATTAAATGATCGAATTCCGCAAACTGAGCATCAGAATGTTCTCTCTGGTGACGATGTAAAATATCAAGTGAATTATCGATGATTTCTACTATGTTTGACTCTGCATCCTCGTGCTCGTCTTGCTCATTTTTCATCGGAACCGATAGCAAATAGTTATTTTGGAATGGAAATGGTGGTGACATTGTTGTTGAAGTTGAAAGGAGTTCTGAAGGAGGAATCATGGTCCTTGTTGCATCGTCAAGTCGGTAACCTACCAAGTCTACGTTATAGTCTGTAGATTTGGTAAAAGTTGCCTTCTCGGCCACGACGTCAATGACTTCATCCATATCTTTCATTTTGAATTCTGACAGTAATCGACTTAGATTTGTAGTATGGCTGTCATTATTACAGTGAGCATCATGTAAATGTAGTTCATTCAACTTTTCGCTCATCAATTCGTGATTTATTTCTTCCAACGGAGATTTGTCTAGCGGACAAGTTTCTGACGAGACCTCGTTGAAATGGTTTTCGTGAAAATCGTGGACTTGGGATGCGGGATAGTCCGCTAGAAACGATTTTGTCAATTGGTCAAACACAGAGTTTGAAAAAAA
>ERZ778017.922-NODE-922-length-34130-cov-4.777784_pt1 | contig 34130 bp, 26 predicted proteins | sample MGYA00375747_ERZ778017 | MGnify/ENA primary metagenome ERZ778017 (study PRJEB29350, sample SAMN05509838) | bioreactor metagenome | biome: bioreactor; material: wastewater | place: South Africa: University of Cape Town | collected 2014-03-17 ...
GAGGAGAGCGGATGTCGGTGACGGCGGTCGAACGCGACGCGATGCGGCGCGCCTTCGACCTCGCCCGGCGCGGCCCACGCGGCGTGAACCCGCAGGTGGGCGCCGTGATCCTCTCTCCCGATGGCGAGGTCATCTCCGAGGGCTGGCACCGCGGCGCGGGCACCCCGCATGCCGAGGTCGATGCGCTCTCACAGCTGCCACCCGACCTGCTGCGCGGCGCCACCGTCGTGGTCACCCTCGAGCCCTGCAACCACACCGGACGCACCGGTCCCTGCGCGCTCGCCCTCATCGAGGCCGGCGTGGCGCGGGTGGTGTTCAGCGCGGAGGACCCCGGCGTCGCCTCCGGCGGCGGCGCCGACCGGCTGCGGGCGGCCGGAGTCGAGGTCGAGGCCGGCGTGCTCGCCGAGGAGGGTGTCGCGCTCATCGACGACTGGCTCGTCTCGGTGCGGCTGGGGCGCCCGTTCATCACCGTGAAATGGGCACAGAGCCTCGACGGCCGGGCCGCCGCGCCCGATGGCACGAGCCGATGGATCACCGGGCCGGAGGCTCGCGCAGACGTGCACGAGCGGCGCGCGGCCGCCGACGCGATCCTCGTCGGCACGGGCACCGTGCTCGCCGACGATCCCGCGCTGACTGCCCGTCGCCCGGACGGCACGCTGTACGACCATCAGCCTGTTCCCGTCGTGCTGGGCAGACGTGAGATCCCCTCGGATGCCGCGATCCGGCGCCATCCGCATGCCCCGCTGTTGTACACCGAGCTGCGCGACGCGGTCGTCGACCTGCGCGACCGCGGCATCCAGAGGCTGTTCGTCGAGGGCGGTCCCACCGTCGCCAGCGCCATCATGCAGGCGGGGCTGGCCGACGAGGTGCTCGCCTACCTCGCACCGGTGCTGCTGGGCGGCGAACGGCTCGCGCTCACCGACATCGGGGTGGCAACGCTCGCCGACGCGCCCCGGCTGCGGATCGCGACGGTCGAGAAGATCGGCGACGACCTGCTCGTCGTCGCACATCCGATGATTCCGGCAACGCGTTTCGATCCGGCGTCCATGGCGGTGCGTTTCGACTCGGCGCCTACGGCGCCTCGCTCAACGACCGGGCCGGGCACCCTGCCCCGCACAACGACCGAGCTAAGCGCGGCGCCCCGCTCCACGAGCGAGACGGGCACGGCGCCTCGCTCAACGACCGGGCCGGGCACCCTGCCCCGCACAACGACCGACAACACGGAAGGATCCTGATGTTCACCGGAATCGTCGAAGAGATCGGACGCATCACCGCGACCGAGGCCGCCGGTGACGGCATCCGACTGACCGTGCACGCTCCGGCGGCCGCCTCGGATGCCGCGCATGGCGACTCGATCGCCGTGTCAGGCGTGTGCCTGACGGTCACCGGCCGCGGCGACGACTGGTTCGCCGCCGACGTGATGCGACAGACCCTCGACATGTCCACGCTCGACGACGTGGCCGCCGGGCGCCGGGTGAACCTCGAACGCGCTCTGACCGCGCACGCGCGGCTGGGCGGCCACATCGTGCAGGGCCACATCGACGGCACCGGCACGGTGCTGCAGGTGCGCCCGGGCGACCAGTGGCGGGTGCTGCGCATCAACGTGCCCGCTGACCTTGCCGACCTCGTCGTCGACAAGGGCTCGATAGCGGTCGACGGCGTCTCGCTCACCGTCAGCGCGGCCAGTGCCGCCGGCGACCCCGAGCCGTGGTTCGAGGTCTCCCTCATCCCGGAGACGCTGGCGTCCACGACGCTCGGCGAACGCGCTCCCGGCGAGCGCGTCAACCTCGAGACCGACATCCTGGCGCGGCACGTGCGGCGCCTGCTCGCCTTCACCACGGTCCCGAGCCGCGGCGAGGCATCCGTTTCCAACGAAGGGAAGCTCCGATGAGCCTGTCCACCATTCCGGAGGCACTCGAGAGCCTGCGTGCGGGACGTCCGGTCCTGGTCGCAGACGATGAGAACCGTGAGAACGAGGGCGACATCATCCTGTCCGCGCAGCTGGCCACACCCGAATGGCTGGCGTGGACGATCCGCTACTCGAGCGGATACCTGTGCGCGCCGATGCCCGCCGAGTGGGCCGATCGGCTGGAGCTGCCACCGATGGTCGCGCACAACGAGGACTCGCGCGGCACCGCGTACACCGTCAGCGTCGACGCCGCCGACCGTCTGTCGACCGGGATCAGCGCCGCCGATCGCACGCACACGCTGAACGTGCTGGCCGACCCCGAGTCCACGCCGACCTCGGTGATCCGCCCCGGGCACGTGCTGCCGCTGCGCGCGGTGGACGGCGGCGTGCGCGAGCGCAGCGGGCACACCGAGGCGGCCGTCGAGCTGATGCGGCTGGCGGGACTGGCCCCGGTCGGCGCGATCGGCGAGGTCGTCGCCGACGACGGCAGCATGATGCGGCTGCCGGGCCTGATCGAGATGGGCGAGCGCGAGGGCGTGCCGGTGATCACGATCGAGAGCCTGATCGCCTACCTCGACGAGCACGAGCCGCGCACGGAGCCGGTCACCCACCGCCGGCGGATGAGCCTGCGCGCAGAGGCGAACGTGCCGACCGCGCACGGGCGGTTCCGCTTTCTCGCGTACAAGGACCGGATGACCGGGACCGACCACATCGCGGTGATCTCCGGTGACCTCAGCACCGAGGCGCCGCTCGTGCGCGTGCACTCGGAATGCCTGACCGGCGAGGCGTTCGGCTCGTTGAAGTGCGAGTGCGGTCCGCAGCTGCAGGCGGCGCTGGACGCCATCGACCACGAGGGCGGTGTGGTCATCTACATGCGCGGCCACGAGGGCCGCGGCATCGGCCTGATCAACAAGCTGCGCGCCTACAGCCTGCAGGAACGCGGCCTGGACACCGTCGACGCGAACCTTGCCCTCGGCCTTCCCGCCGACGCGCGCGACTACGCCGCCGCCGCCGGCATCCTCGCCGACCTCGGCGTGCAGAAGGTGCGGCTGCTGACCAACAACACCGACAAGGTGCACCAGCTGCGGGAGTTCGGTCTGGACATCGTCGAGCAGGTGCCGTTGCTGGTCGGGGTGGGCCCGAACAACCACCAGTATCTGCAGACCAAGCGCGACAAGATGGGCCACATCATCGACGCCGACGAGCTCGAAGAGGCCCTGCACGAGATGCGTGACAGCGAAGGCCGGCACGAAGGAGCAGACGCGTGAGCGGGACCGGAGCGCCACGGACACCCTATGCCATCGACGGACACGGCGTCGAGGTCGTCGTGGTCGCCGGCACCTGGCACCAGGCGATCACCGACGGGCTGATCGCCGGCGCCCAGCGCGCACTCGACCGGGCCGGCGCCTCCCACCGGCTCGTACGGGTGCCGGGGTCGTTCGAGCTGGCACTGGCCGCGCAGGCGGCGTTCGCCGCCGGGGCAGACGCGGTCGTGGCGCTCGGCGTCATCATCCGCGGCGGCACCCCGCACTTCGAATACGTCTCGCAGGCGACCACCGACGGGCTGAACCGCGTGGCACTGGATGCCGGCAAGCCGGTCGGCTTCGGAGTGCTCACCCTCGACGACGAGCTGCAGGGCCTGGCCCGCGCGGGGCTCGCCGGCTCGCAGGAGGACAAGGGGGCCGAGGCCGCCGAGGCCGCCCTGCGGATGGCGGCGGTGCTGCGCGAGCTCGGCTGAGCAGCACCGCCAGCCGGGCCGCTAGGGCTTCCAGACCATGAGGACGACGACCACGAGCAGCAGCAGCGCAGCGATGCCGCTGGATCCCGCGATCGCGCCGTAGCCGGCCGGCTTGGCACCCTCGGCCGCGCCGTCCGCGGCATCGGCCGCCTTGTTCATCTGCGGGACGACGACGAACGCGCTCAGCACGAACGCGACGACGTACGCGATGACCGACCACAGGATCCAGGGCGTGGCGAAGGTCAGGCCGTATTTCGGGTCGGCCATGCCCATGACGCCGAAGCCGAGCACGAACGTGAGCAGCGAGAGCCAGGAGAAGATCGCCGTCGACTTCGCCAGCGCGTGCACCTGCGCCGCGTTGCCGCTGCGCAGCGCCCGCAGGCCGGTCATCGGGATGATCGCCATCGGGCCGACGATGAAGACGGCGGTGGCGACGTGCAGGATGATCATGACGGTGTCCATGCGCAGAAGCTTAGGTCATGCTGAAGGTGATGGCCACTCGCCGCCGATCACAGCGGAAAACGGTGCCGGAACGGCGTGTCGCCGCCGAGAGCGGCTGCACGTCGCAGCGGATACCTTTGGCAGAACAGCCGGAAGCCCACGCCGTACTCGTCGGTGCGCTGCCGTGCATATGCCTCCTGCCGCTCGGCGTCGTCGAACTCGCCCATCAGCAGCAGGTACTGCACCTGCGCCCAGGTGGCCATCCCCTCGTGCACGACCAGCGCGTGCTGCGGGCCGTACCGCCGATCGATCTCGGTCTCATCCCAGTTCAGGTACTGCCAGATGTGGGTGAGCTCGTGGGCGATCGTGATGACCGCCGACAGACGCGGCGAGCCGTTCTCGATGAACAGCGTGCAGCCATCGGCCTTCTTCTCCGCATAGCCGAGCACACGCGCGTCGACTCCGGGAGTCGGTTCGAACGCCTCCCCGCTACGCCGGGCGATCTGATTCGCGTTGACCATGCGCACTGTCATCGGCACGTTCAACTGCACCGTGAAGCCCAGTTCGAAGTCGCTCTTGGTGGCCAGGAACGTCTCCACGAACTGCTCGTGTGTGCGCAGCACGTGGCGCGAGCAGTGCACACACCGCTCGCGTCCGTCGGCGAGCCGGTCGAACTCGCCGCCCATCAGCTTCGCGAAGCAGAAGTCGCAGTAGTCGGCGTTCAGCGGCTCGAACTCGAACGTGCGTGTGCGGTGCGCTTGCACGGCCGCCCGGGCTTGTTCCAGGTACCCACCGCCGAAGCCCTGCGCGGTCAGATAGCCAAGGGCCCCGGGGACGTCCAGCGACCGTGCCGCCTCGGCCCCGCCGAAGTCCAGATAATCAGCCTTGTCCACGCTCGGCCTCCCCTGCCGTCTCGGATGCCACGGGCTCCGATGTCCCGTCGGCGCCGACACTGATCTCAGAGTCCGTGCCGACGTCGACGGCGACGGACGGGGCGGCCAGATCGACCGGGGGGGCCGTGTCGGACACCGGAGCCGGCGGCGCCACAGGCATCGGTGGCGGCGCCGCGAGTGGCCGGTCCGCATCCGGCGACGTCGAGTCCGGACGGCGGGCGGGCTGCCGGGTGAACCACCACCGCACCCGGGCCCACAGCCGGCTCCAGACGCGTCCTCGATGGCGGCGCGCAGGTGTGCCGCCCGCGGCATCCTGCTCGGCGGCCACCCGGGCGCGGCGGGCGATGTCGTCGGCCGTCTCGCCGGGGAAGACCACGACCGCCTGCCCTGTCGCGGGCTCCTCCTGTGCGTCCTGCGGCGCCGTCTCATGCCAGGTCAGGTAGTCGGTGACGATCTCGAAGAACCGCCGCCAGTTGCGTTCGACGCCGATCAGCAGCCCCATGTCGAACGGGCCGTCCTCGACGATGTACACGACCTCGTCCTCGCCCGAGCCGCCCGAGTCGTGCGCGTCGCCGGCGCCTGGCGCGACGACATCGAGCGCCGCCCCGAACGCGGGGTCCACATCTGCGGCGAGCGCGACCACGTAGTCGTGCGCATCGGGGAACACCGTCACGAACAGCTCGTTGAGCAGCACCGCGATGGTCGCGCGGATCTGCGGCGACGAGCCCGGCAGCCGGATTCCCAGCACCTCCTTGTTCGCGTAGTGCCGCGACGGGATGCCGGAGACCTGCGTCTGCCGGGCGTGTGCGAGGTCGCCGCGGCGCTGCGCCTCGACGAACCCGTGCGCACGCACCTGGACGTCGGCGATCAGATGCACGAGAGTGATGTCGCCGATCGACACGCGCGCGCCCGTGCGGTCGGCCTCGCGCAGCCCGGAGAGCGCGAACGTGCGCAAGGGACGGTAGACGCGGCGATCGCGGATGTGCTCCGCTGCCCGCCGCAGCACGACGGCGTTGCGACGCACGTCGTCGCCGATGCTCTGCACCTCGTAGTACTTGCCCGCATGCACCACGAACTGCCCCGGCATCATCCGCTGGTGGACCAGGCCGTGCAGGGCGGCACCGACGTACTCGTGCTCGGCGACCTCGTCCTCGACGAAGAAGTAGACCGAGCGCAACGACACCAGGACCCGTTCGACGTCGGCGTCTGCACGCAGCCGGTACTCTCGCATGGTCAGGGCCACGCCGTCGGCGGTGACCCCGGCCGGCAGGCGCCGGACGTCCAGGACGATGATCGGGATGCCGGTATGCCGGGCAACCAGTTCGCGCAGCAGTGCCACTGCCGGAGGATCGGCGTCGTCGTCATCGCGATCGTCGTCGCGGCGCGGCGCGACGGGAGGCAGAGCGTGGCCGATCAGCTCGAACTCGCGCGCCAGGGTCGCCTCATCCATGCCGAAGGCATGCAGCGCGAGCATCAGCCGCAGCACGAGGTTGCGTTCGGTGCGTGCGTAGTCGGGGGCGAACGAGGGGATCGCCTTCGCGTCCACGGCGAAGATCTCGCTGTTGTCCACCATGTAGTCGCGCAGCAGGTAGTCATCGCTGATCACGTTGACGAATCCCTGCTGCTCGGCGCGTGTCGAGAACAGACGCACCGATTCGTAGGCGTTGTGGATCTCGTCCTCAACGACCAGGAAGCTGTTCTCGGCGACGGGCAGGTCCCAGGGGTTCGAGTGCGCGGTGATCGCCTCGTTCAGTGCACGCTGTGACATCTCGAGTCCTGCGAACGCCGTGATCGGCGCATAGTACTGGCCCGCGATCCACATCATGTCGACGACGGGGAAGGCGTCCGAGCCGACCCAGCCCACCCGCGAGACCTCGTATTTGATGGCCAAGGCACCGATCTCGACGCCCATGCCGAGATAGCGCGAGACCGTCGGCAACACATCGGCCTGCATGTGCGGGCCCTCAGCGCGCCAGATCGCCTGCGAGCTGACCCCGTGTGCGGCGGGAGGGGCCACGACGTCGGTCAGATCCGTCTTCAGCAGATGCGACAGTGCATCGACGAGACCGTCATGCGGCCGGTCGAACACGGCGAACACGGGCGCGTGCGCGCCGCCGCATCGGCTGAACACGAGCCCCAGGCCGAGCTGCCCGGTCGCCATCGCGCGGGAAGGCTCGGCGAGGATCACGTAGCGCACGTCACGGAAGAACGCGTCGTTGGCGGAGATGAGATCGAGGTCGTGGATGTCGCTGAACCGCAGCACTCCGACATCCAGATCAGCGCGCCCGTCCGCGGTTAGCAGATCCACGGCCCAGAGCTCCGGTATCCCGGAGATCGACTCCAGCCCGTCGCGCAGCCAGCGCACCAGATCATCGGCTGCGGCATCCCGCCCGCAGACCACCAGGCATCGCCCGTGTCGCAACAGCTGGTCGTAGGCGGGGAAGACGAGATACGGCGTCAGGTCGGGGTAGAACGGCGTGCCGATCACGGTGCTGCGTCCGGCCATCAGCCCCGCGGCAGCGGCGACCAGGCTCACATCCAGCACGCCTCCCCCGCGCTTGAGGCGCGAGAAGTAGCCCGCAGCGGTGCGGTCTGTCTCGTCGGGCGAGTGCGCGAAGGTGTCCAGCTCGTCGTAGGTGCGCGTCGAGTCGCGTGAAAACAGCCGTGAGACCACGTCGATGACGCGGCCGGGGAAGGTCGCGGCAAACACGTCGCGCAGTCCCGCGTAGTTGGTGATGCGCTGCGCGTCGTCGGCCTCGCCGAGGATGTCACGGCGGTATTCGTGCTCGGTGACGCCGTTCAGCGCGAAATACCACTCGCCGATGACCAGCGCCGCCAGCGCCGGGAACGAGACTACGGCGAAGCCGGGCCACGACGCGAACGAGGCTGCGAGCGTGATCAGCAGCACGGTCGTGGCCACCGAAGCCCAGAAGAACACGCAGAGGTATACCCGCAGCATCGCACCGCCGGGCCGCACGCACCAGATGCCCAGGACCGGGTCGAAGCGGTAGACATCGGTCACCAGATCGGCGCCGAACGCATCCTCGTCCTGGAACAGGCGGCTCAGCAGAGGGCGCAGCATCCACTTGATCGCGACGAAGACGAGCACCACCGCGGTGTTCTCGATGATCAGCAGCCAGGTGGTGTCATACCAGTCGCGCACCAGCGGGACCAGCAGGAACAGGCGGCCCAGCAGATCACCGACCCAGGCATTGAACACATACAGCACGACCAGCGCGGCCACCGCGTACACGCTCGCGAGGAAGGGCATCGGCAGCTGACGCACCCGCGCGGGACGCGGCACGTTCACGGTGATCGCCAACAGCAGTGCGCCGACCACCGGGGTGGTTGCGAGCAAGTGGCGGATGAGGTCGATCATGCCGGCTCCCCGCCACGCTCCTCGAACAGTGCGATCCGTTCCACGCGCAGCCGTCGCACGAAGTCGTAGGGTGCGGCGACGCGCTCTCCCGAGTGGTTGAACGCGGCAACCCGGTCACTGGTCTCCAGATGGAAGAACGCGGCGACGCGGCGATCGTCGTCGAGATCGACCCCGACCAGGGCTGCCGCGGCTTTGCGGACCTCGACGGGACGCCCGAGCGACTCGACGATCATGCGCTCGGCGTCGATAACCGCACGCGCCGAGGCACGCACGACCGCCAGCCGCCGGTTGCCGTCGCGTCGGCGCTGCTCGAGACGCTCGGAGTCGATGAGAGCCGCCTGCGCGCGCCGGTAGGTCGCCAACTCCGACAGATAGCCGCCGAACGCGGCGGCGCCTCCGGCGACGCCCGCGGCGAACGTGCGCAGCGCATCGTTCACACCGCCGATCAGCAGCAGCAGCCGACGCCGCATGACCCACAGCGTCATCGCGCCGACCGCGGCCAGGAGCAGCACCACCCCGGCCACGACGCCCAGGCTTGCGGCAGGGGCCGCTCCCCCGGTCCGCAGCCCCTGCAGGACATAGGGGACGAACGCCGCCACCCAGATCGCAAGCACTCCCGCCGAGGCCGCCACGATCGTCCGCCGACGCATGCGTCCGGCAATGTGAGTGCGCACGGCCCTGTTCTGCTGCGCCAACATACGGCTGAGCCGATCCCGATCGAGGATCTCGGTCGTCGCAGGCGCGGTGAGCGCTCCCACCCGCCCGGCCAGCTCCTCGACCAGTTCGTCGCGCTCGATCCCGCTGAGCAGACGTGGATCCTCCGACCGGTGCCGGGACTGGGCACGAGACTCGTACACGGCACGGGCGAGAACCCGGCGGGGCCTGCGCATGAAGTGCTGCGCAGCGTCGTACACACGCTGGAAGTCGGCCGCCCACCGCTCCGCCTCGTCGCGCGGTGCGTCACGGGCGAACCCGTAGCCGGCCGTGTCGACGACGAGCTCCTCGCCGCCGAGCTTGTCGAACTCCACGAGGACGGTCTCCTCGGCCAGGATGTCGCGCACCTGCGTCTCCGGCGCCCGGGGCGTGCGATCCAGATACGCGTCCAGATGCTCGCGCAGCGCGGTGAGCCTGCTCATGTGCTCATTGAGCTGATCCGCCAGATCGGCGTCGCTGAACTCGATGCCCAGCTGATACAGCCGATCGCCCTGGAAGGCACTCGGTGGCAGCTCGTTGACTGCCACCGTGAGGATCGACAGCCAGAAGCGCAGCTCGTCTTGCTCGTACCCGGAGTTCTCTGGGTTGAGCAGGTCATAGACGGCGAAGCGGGTCGTCGGAGGGTAGTCGTTGCGCTCGACGAAGCGCGAGACGTTCTGCTCGGACTCGGTGCGCCATGCCTGCGCCAGCAGCGTGCGATCGTCGAGGTCGACATGCGCGCGGGTGGAGACGAACACGACCTCCGCCGGTTTGGTCTCGCGCACGCGATAGCGCTCCGTCAAGGCGGCGTGCACGGCATGCTCGTCGTCGGAGTATGGCACGGCCCGATAGTCGACGCGCACGTCGGAGGCCACCCGGCTCAGCTCGGTCAGCCGCGCACGCCAGCCCTCGCCCATGCTCACCGCCTCGTGCACACGGCCGCCGTCGTCCCCGCGATAGGTGATGACCGGCTCGAACGAGCGCGCCGACATCGCGGGGTATCCCAGCAGCGCATGCGAGACCCGCACCAGCGCATGCGGCGAGTCCTGCAGGTTCAGGGCGAATGCCGTGTTGTCGGTGAAGTCGAACGGGTTCTGCGGATGCCGGTGCGCGTCGGCGCTGCGCGCGGAGTGATCCACGACGATGGCGCGCCAGGCGCCCTTGCCGCGGATCACCTCCGGCAGTTCGGGTATCGCCTGCGCGAGGGTGCACGCCCGGTCCGACTCGTTCCATTCACAGAAGGCGATGCGGCCGTCGTCGACGAACGGGTCGAAGAAGGCCTTCGCCCGCGGATAGATGGTCTTCGCGGCCTGACTGAGCAGGATCACGGTGAACACGGATCGCTCGTCTCAGCCGCGCAGCAGCTTCTCGTCCAACGCCTCCACGGTCTCAGCCGACTCGCGCAAATGCAGCCGGTCGAACAGGTCCGACAGCGGCCGGATGACTCCACGGATGCGTGTCGAGAAGATGTCGCCCTCGGACGCGAGGAACGCGTCGACGTGCGTCTGGAACGTCGTGAACTGGTCGAGCATGACCTCCTGGACGGTCGGCAACGTGTCGCCGGCGTACTCCACACTCTCGATCTCCGCGCGAATGCGGTCGATGAAGTCGGCCGTCATCTGGTGCAGGCGCAGATCCGAGGCGTACTCCTTGGGCACCGTCATGGCGTAGAACGCGACGACGTCGAAGATCGTGAAGGTGCCGCCGGCCAGCGCCGGGATGACTTCCTCGAGCTCGGGCAGCACTATGCCCTTGCGCAGTGCGGCTTGGAACTCGGTCTCGGCGAACGAGACGGTGCGGGCCTCCTCCCGCCGCCGCTGCGCGTACCGGTCCACGGACTCGCTGATCTCGCGCACCGCGACCGGGTTGATGGTCAACGCATCGACGACCTCGTGGAAGTGATCGCACGGGGTGCCGTTGGACACGATGAAGTCCTGGTTGAGTGGGTTGTCGGAGCGGTACTGGTAGATCTTATTGCCGCCGGGTACCGTCACCCAGAAGATGCGCCGGTACACGAGTCCCCGTAGGAGGGCGTCGTGGATGCCACGCAACTGCGCGGCCTGGCTCCCCTCGTCGAGATCGGGAAGCTGCGAGATCCAGTGCCAGCGCCGGTCAATGTGCGGAGTGATGACCTTCGTCTCATCGACCGACGGCTTGATGCCGGAGACCAGCTGATAGTACGACGAGTAGTATTGGCCGGCGGGCCGCCGCTCGGTCTCGTGGTTTCGCGCCGGCGAGTACTTGGACAGATCGCGTGCGCGGATGCCGTAGATCGCGTTGTAGAAGAGGATCTCCTGCGGGCTGATCTCGGAGTCCTTCTCCCCGCCGTAGTCGCCCAGCTGCTCGGAGACGAGGCTCTTGCGCTTGGGGTCCGAATCTCCCTCCAGCACGGGGTTGTAGGCACAGGCCTCGATCGGATGACGTTCCTCGCCCAGTGGCTGCTCGAGGAAGGGCGCGGCAAGCCGCTTGGCCTTGTCGATCTCGCGCCGCACGTAGTGCGCCACGGCGTCGGACTCGTAGTTCTTCTCCTTGATGCGGCATTCGCGTTCCAGAGCCTCGATCACGTCGACGCGGATCTGGCTCTTATAGCGCGCCATGACCTGATCCGAGAAGTACTTCAGGATTGTGTTCTGATACAGGTCCTGGAAGAAGTTCCCATCCTTGCCGTCGGCGAGCATGTGGTAGTCGCGCACCTTGTTGTAGATGGCCTCGGCCAGATCGGAGTCGACACTGGAGACGCCGCCCGCGTACGGCATGGAGCTGTACAGGCTGTCCAAGCACTCGGAGTCCGCCAGCACGTACCGCGTCGTCGACCCGGTCAGGTCGTCGTACTTCGTGCGCTGCAGGTCGACGGTGGTACGTAGACGCTTGAGGTTCCCGCCCAGCGTGTCGAAGAACGTCTCGAAGGCGCGGGAGATGCCGTCGACGTAGGCAATCGCCTCGGCGAGGACCTTCGAGTACACCGTGTGGTCACGCAGCTCCGCCACCTTGCGGATGTAGTTCTGGTACTTGTCCGACAGCTCCTGCAGGGACGCGCCGGGCTTGTTGCGCAGGCGCTCGCCCAGCGAGCGCCTGCGACGGGAGAGATCCTCCACCGTCTCGACGTCCTCGGTGCCCGGATCGTCGAATGCGGTGTTCTCGAACGTCGCGAAGAACTGCACGGTGCTGGCCAGCTGTGTCTCCACCTGCTGCTTCTGCTGCTGCAGTCCGCGCAGCGTGTGGTACAGGAAGTAGCGCGCGGACACCGGGTGCACGAAGCCGCCGCTGACCTTCTCGCGCAGATAGGTCTCGAGCTGGTGACTGGCGCCCTGCTTGGTGATGCCGGGACGGTCGGCGCGGAACATCGTGTAGCCGATGAGACCGGCGGTCTCCTCGGTGTCGCGCTCGACGATGTCGTGGTACTTCTTCAGCTCGTAGTAGGTCGCGATGTAATCCTCCGCGTCGGCGGTCTCGGCCAGCTGGGTCACCTGCGCGGTCGCGTTGCGCTTGAGCGTCTCCTGGGCGGGGATGGCAGCGTTGCCGAGCACGTGCGTCTTCAACGCCCGCAGATACTCACTCCAGCGGTTGCCCACCACGGAGATGCCATCCTCGTCGTAGGCCAGACACTGGCTCTGGATGGCTCGGGCGAACGGCGCCTTGTTCTTCGCGTTCTCCTCCACGGCGCCGATGAACTCGGCGGCGATGTCGAGGTCGCGGGCGGCGTAACCCTGCTCGCGCTGCTGCGCAAGCGCCTCCAGGCGGTCCTTGTACTGTTCGTCGAACTGCAGCCACTGCCCCGACAACGCCACGTTCGCCCACTGCAGACCGACCAGGTCGCGCACGTGCATCCAGGGATAGACGAGCCGCGACGCGCCCGCGCCCGCGTAGCGGTTGCGCCCGTCGTTCTTGATGACCTCGCGCAGCACATTATCCTCACGCGAGTTCGACTTCTTCGACATCGGACCGATCGACTGCGTGTAGATGCAGGTGGCGGCGTGGTCGAGATAGGTGGAGAACGAGTCGAGGCTGCCGCCCGACGAGTTCTTCGCGTCGAACAGGAAGCAGAAGTCGTACGGCATCGCGTCGATGGCCTCGACGCCGTCGGAGCCCACTCGCGGGAACTCGAACTTCAAGTCGTGGTACTCGGCCGAGAGCGTGTTGTCGCCCTTCATCAGGAACGCGTCGAGCTCGCGCACCGCCGCGTAGGCGTTCACCTGCAGGTTCTGCTGCTCTTCGGTGGCCTTGATGACCGAGTAGAAGACGTCGGGCTGGACGAAGAATCCGCGCGTGATGGCCTTCGCCTTGGGGTACTTGGTGCGCAGATAGTTCGCGAGGTACATCGCGACGGACAGGATCAGGCCCGAGCCGGTGCCGCCGGCCAGCGAGCTCGTGATGATCACCCGCAGCGCCTGCTCCTCCTGATCCTTGTCGATGCGGAACAGCTGCTCGATCGCGCGATGCAGCCCATCGAGGTTGCCGCCCTTCAAGGTGGTGTCGAACGCGAGCCGCGAGATCGCCCGCACCTGCGCGGCACCCTCCGTGAGCGTCTTGCGGTTGAGCATCTCGTTGACCGGGAACCAGTTGTCGCGGGCGTTGGTGTTGATGTTCAGATACTCGCCCACCGTGTTGCGCGTGGAGGTCTGCACCGTGTGCACTTCCGGGTTGTCACGACGGATGCGTCCGAGGTCGTTGATGTCGGTGTCGAAGACGACGAACGCAATGCGCTCGGACTGGCTCGACCCGCTCTCGCCGACCTTCTCAGCGACGTTCTGCACGATCTTCGACCCGGTGCCGCCGAGTCCGAGAATGAGTGTGGGAGCGATGGGCATTGCAGAGATCCTCTCTCATGGGTGCGAGCGACGTCGCGGTCGGCTCAGGCGTTCAGGTACATCTCGTACCGCATCTGCTGCGGCACGGTGGCGGTGATCTGGGTGGAGGGGCTGAGCACCGGCATGCGCCTGGTGTCTTCGCCAATGTCGTTGCCGTTGAGCGCGATGTTCTTGCGCTGAGCGACCTGACGCCAGTTGGTCAACTGGATCTTGCCGCCACGGGCCGCCTTCAGCCGCAGGGCCGAGAAGCCGACGACGCCTGCGGGTACGCAGCGCAGCGTAGCAACATCCGCCGCGAACGGCAGCAGCTTGCGCCCGGTGGCGATCCGGAACTTCCCACTGCCGTTCTCCTGCCGCAGTGAGATCGCCATCGGCACACCGACCACGCTCGGACTGCGCTTGATCTTCTTGGAGAAGCGCGGCTTGACGATGTAGCCGATGAGGATGATGAGGGCGATCAGCACCAGCAGCAGCTTCCATCCGACGGTGGCGAACCAGTGCATCGCGCGCTCTGCCCATGGGATGTCGTCGACGACGGTGGTGGTCGTCGCGAACTGCGCCGTGTACAGCTGCTCGTCGTAGACATGCGAGGCCTTGACCTGCACGTGGATCCGACCCGTGTCGGCGGCGAAGACATCACCGCCGGGGGCGTGCGGAGTCAGGTAGATCTGTCCGGGCTGGTCGCCGAGCGAGACCGTGAACCGGATGTTCGAGGAGCTTGTCACCGTGAACGACTGCGGGGTCACCGCCGCCCATTCGTCGGCGGTGAAGTCAGTGAGCTTGCCCGCGGCTCCCAGTCCATAGCGCAACGCGATCGCGCCGTCGGGAGGCGTGTAGCCGTCAAGACCGCGCGCTGTGAAGCGGCGCTCGGTGACGTCGAATCCGGTGGGCCGGGCCGGCTGCAGCACGGTCAGCGCGATCTTGGCATCGGCGGTGTTGCCGCCCAGGTACCTCGCATGCACTTGCAGATCCACGCTGCCTCGATCGAGCTCGATCTGGTCACCGGACTGGAACGAGTCGACGACGACCTTGCCGTCGCGCACCACACGAGCCGAGTACGTGACATCGCCCAGCAGCGGCGAGGTGATGAGCGTGCAGTCCGCGTCCATGAATCCGTAGCGCAGGGTGTACTTGCCGCCGACGATCTTGTCGGCCGCCACCGGTGCGCCCGAGGCATCCCGCAGCTGAATGCCGAACTTCACACTGGGCTTGTAGAAGATGTCGACGGTCTGCGCGCCGCGCACCGCGAAGGACACGTTCCCATGGGCGATCCCGGGGTAGACCGCCAGCTCGCCATGCAGGTCGCGATCGGGTACCGGGGCCGCGGAGCGTCCGCCCATGCGCACCGGCGTGTTCTCCACCCACGAGACCTGCACGGTCGACGACGGAGGGACGGTGGTCGTCCCGGAGGCGTCGCCGACGGACACGTCGGCCCCCTGCGCGAACACGATGACCTCGGAGAGGTCGATGTCGGGAGCGATCTTGCCAGGCGCATTCTGCCGGATCAGGTTCCGCTCGAAGATGAGGTTGGCGAACCCGGTCATCCTGGTCAGCAGATCCCCGGACGCCGCGTGCTCGAAGTAGATTCCGTGGGCCGGGTCGGAGACGATGGCCGGAGCTTCGTTGCCGATCGCCAGGAACGCCACCTTCAGCGTGCGGGCTCCCTTCGTGTTCTTCTCCACGAAGCCGCGCAGGTCCTTCTGCACGTCGGCCGTGCTGCGGTCGTTGAACTCGCCGTCGGTGAGGATCACGAGCCACTTGTTGTCTGTCGGGCTCGCCGCCAGGTCCGCGTATGCCTGGCGCACAGGCGCGTATGGGGTGTTGCTGCCCTTCATCTGCATGGCGTGGATCTGCGCCACCCGGGAGCTGGCCGGGTCGGCGCCGGTCAGCGACACCACCGCACCCGCCATGCGTCCGTTGGCGAAGTCGCTCATCCGATAGACGTTCAGGCTGTCGTCGGCGCCGAGCATGGCGGCGAAGACCTCGAGAGCGTATTTGGCCTGCGACCACCGCGTTAACGGCTTGCCCGCCGAGTCCGCGAACATCGATCCGGAGTCGTCGATCACGAGATTGATCTGGCGCGCGGTCGCGGCATCCGGCTCCACCGTCGCGCCGCAGGTGGGCGCTGCAGAGGCCGCGGGGGCGACGGATGCCGCCGCAGCCGTCGGTGACGCGTGTGGCGCGGCGACGCCGACCGCCAAGGGGCCCAGCAGCGCGGCGCCCAGGATCAGACAGAGGAGCCGGCGGCGACGCCGTCGCCCGTGAGTCGAAGCTCGCACCACCCGTCCCCAGACATCTGAACGGGGCCGACCGTCTAGTGGGCTGCACCGTCGGTGCCGGCGAGACAGTCGCGAGCGGATCGGTCGGATCCCCTGACATGTGTTTCACACCATAGGGGATCCACATTTATGAGACAACCCTCATATGTGGGGGCTTTCGCCTGCGTCGGCTGCCCTCAGTCCAGGAACAGCGAACGCAGCCGCGTCGTGGTGAACACAAGACCCACGACGATCATGACGACGTAGTACAGCACGTGCCAGATCATCGCCGTCGAGTACGCGCCGGTGGTCAGCGCCCGGATGAGCTCGACACCATGCCACAGCGGGAACGCCATGATCACGCCTTGGATCCACTGCGGATAGATCGCGATGGGGTACAGCGTGGCCGAGAACAAGAACATCGGCAGCAGCACGATGTTGATCCAGTCCATGTGTTGGAACGTCTTCATGTAGCTGGTCACGGCCATCCCGAGGCTCGCGAACCCGAAGGCCACCAGAAGCACCGCGGGCAGGGCCAGGATCGCGGTCGGTGCGAGGTTCAGTCCGAACAGCTGCATGATGATCATGAACCCGCAGGCGTACAACAGCCCGCGCAGCAGCGCGTACAGGATCTCGCCGAAGGCGACGTCGAGCGGGCCCAGCGAGGTCGCCAGCATCCCCTCGTAGAGCTTGCCGTAGTTGAGCTTGAAGAAGACGTTCCAGGTCGAGTCGTAGATCGCGCCGTTCATCGCCGAGACCGCCAGCAGTGCCGGTGCGATGAACGCGGCGTACGACACCGTGGTGCCGGCGGAGGTCTGCACGTCTCCGACCAGGCTCTGCAGCCCCAGGCCCATCGAGGCCAGGTAGAACACCGGCTCGAAGAACCCGGACAGGATGACGACCCAGCTCGACGACCGCGCGGCGATCAGCCCGCGCTGCACGACCGCCCAGGGGTTGCCGGCCCACAGCGCGTTCACGCCGCCGCCACGAGGCGCGGCGTCCTCGACGGTCGATGGCATCATCTGCGCGGTCACCTCGCGAGCCTACGGGTGAAGACGCGGCGTGCCAGCAGATAGCCGCCGACGCTGAGCACGAGCAGGTACGCCACGTGCACGACCAGCATGACCGGGTCGGCTCCCGCGCCGAAGCCGGCCATCCGGCCGAGCTCGGTGGCGTGCCACAGCGGCGAGATCCAGCCGATCCACTGAAGCCAGACCGGCAGGTTGCCCAGCGGGTAGAACGTGCCCGAGAACAAGAACATGGGCATGAACACGAACCGCTGCACGAGGGCGAACTGCCCCTTGTCCTCTTGGAGCGAGGCAGCATATGCCATCAGCGGCATGCCGAACGACAGCCCGGCGAGAAGGCCTACCGGCACCGAGATCCAGCCGGTGGCGGGCTCGAGCACGGTGACCACGGGGAAAACCTCGCCGAAGGCCCAGATGAACAGGTAGTAGGCGCCGCCGGCGAACAGCATGCGCGCGGACGCCGCGAGCGTCACGCCGTTCGCGATCTGCGGCGACGACAGCGCAGAGGCGTTGAAGCCGTAGAAGTACCGCCGCCACTTGAATCCCGCCATCACCGGGTAGGTGAACTCCTCGGATGCCACGGCGATGGTCGCCGTCATGAGCAACGCCGGTGCGACGAAGACGAGGTATGAGACGGATCCGCCGTCGCCGGTGGGGATCTGCTGCTGGATCAGCGCCGCAAGCCCCACCGCCAGGCCGAACAGGTACACCAACGGCTGCCCGAGCGCGCCGACGACGATCGTCCAGCCGTATGCGCGCATCGCGCGCAGCATGTGCTCGGTGGCGTACCAAGAGCCGAACCGGCGCGGCTTGCGGCCGGCGGCGAGCGCCTCGGCGCGCAGCTCGTCGATCGAGGGATGAGCGCGGGTCGTGGCATCCGATCCCCCCTGAGCCGGCCGAAGGGTCATTCGATCAGCGACCTTCCGGTCAGGCGGAGGAAGACGTCCTCGAGGCTTGCACGACGCACGAGACTGGTCAGCGGTCGCAGCCCGGTCTCGGCGATGCGGGCGAGCACCGCCTCGCCGTCGTGCGCGTAGACGAGCACCCGGTCGGGAAGCACTTCGACCCGGTCGCCGAACCCGGCCAGCTGCGCCGCGGCCAGCTCGTTGTGCGCGGAGCCGAAGCGCACCTCGGCGACCTCGCGGCTGGCGTGTTGGCGGATGAGCGCGCCCGGGGTGCCCTCGGCCATGATGCGGCCCTTGTCCACGACGATCAGCCGGTCGCACAGCTGCTCGGCCTCGTCCATGTAGTGCGTGGTCAGCACGAGCGTGGTGCCGCGCTCCTTGAGCCGGAACAGCCGGTCCCACAGGATGTGCCGCGCCTGCGGGTCCAGGCCCGTGGTCGGCTCGTCGAGCAGGAGGATGCGCGGATCGTTGATGAGACCACGCGCGATGGTCAACCGCCGCTTCATGCCGCCGGAGAGCTGGTCGACCTTGCTCTTCGCCTTGTCTTCGAGCTGGGCGAACGCCAGCAGCTGGTCGGCTTTCTGGGCACATACCCTGCCGGGCAGACCGAAGTAGCGCCCGTACACGTAGAGGTTCTCACGCGCGTTGAGCTCGCCGTCGAGGTTGTCCTCCTGTGGCACGACGCCCAGGCGCGACCGGATCTCCGGACCGTACCGATCCGGGTCGAGCCCCAGGATCTCCAGATCGCCCGACGTGCGTGTGGACACCGCGCCCACCATCTTCATCGTGGTCGACTTGCCGGCGCCGTTGGGTCCGAGCAGGCCGAACGACTCCCCTGGCGCGACCTCGAAGCTCAGACCGTCGACGGCGCGAAACTCCGACGGGGTGCGCGCAGAGCGCGACCGCGCTCCGCGCGCGAGGCGCGCAGAGCCCCTCACCCTGTACGTCTTGACGAGGTTCGCTGCGCGGATCACGGGAGCGGGCACCGGACCACTCTAACCGCGGCATCAGACAGCGGTCATGACGCCGGATGACACGGGCCATGCCGACCTCGACGCGCCCGGGCTACCATCGCACGATGACCACTCCCCCGTACCGCGCCGACATCGTCGGCAGCTTCCTGCGCCCCACCGCCGTGAAGGCCGCCCGCACCCGCCATGCCGCCGGGGACCTCGATGACGCCGGCCTGCGTGAGGCCGAGGATGCCGCCGTCGCCGACCTCGTGCAGAAGGAGGCGGCCGCGGGCCTGCGGGTCGCGACCGACGGCGAGTTCCGCCGCTCGTGGTGGCACTTCGACTTCTTCGGGTTCCTCGACGGCGTCGACATCGTCGAGCTCGACCACGGCATCCAGTTCCAGGGCGTGCAGACCAAGCCGCGCGGGGTGGAGGTCGCCGGCCCCATCCGGTTCGACCCGCGGCATCCGTTCCTGGAGCACTTCCGCGCACTGAAGGACATCACCGAGCGCACGTCGTCGGCGACGGTGAAGTTCACGATCCCCTCGCCGACCGTGCTGGATTTCCGCCTCGAGCCCGGGCACATCGACGCCTCGGCCTATGACGGGCGCGACGCGATCGTCGACGACCTGGTCCAGGCCTACCGCGATGCGATCGCCGCGTTCTACGACGCCGGCGCACGGTACCTGCAGCTCGACGACACCGCATGGGCCTACCTGTGCAGCGAGGCGGAGCTTGCCAAGGCCGCCGCGCGCGGCATCGCCGTGGACGGGATCGCCGAGCGCTATGCCGACATCCTCAATCGCGTGCTCGCGGGAAAGCCCGACGACCTGACCGTCACCACGCACGTCTGCCGCGGCAACTTCCGCTCGACGTGGATCTCGTCGGGCGGGTACGAGCCGGTCGCCGAGCAGCTGCTGGACGTCGTGCAGTACGACGGCTACTTCCTCGAGTACGACAGCGACCGCGCCGGCGGGTTCGAGCCGCTGCGGTTCCTGCCCCGCGGCCAGAAGACCGTGGTGCTAGGCCTGGTTACGACGAAGACCGGCGAGCTGGAGAACCCCGACGACATCAAGCGACGCATCGACGAGGCATCCGCGTTTGCACCGCTGGAGCAGCTCGCGCTGAGCCCGCAGTGCGGGTTCGCCTCGACCGAGGAGGGCAACGTGCTCACCGAGCAGCAGCAGTGGGCGAAGGTGCGCTCGGTGGTGCAGATCGCGGCAGACGTCTGGGGCTGAGCGGTCGTCTCGACTCGCTGCGGGCACCTGCCGGCGTCGCCGAGCAGGACTATGCTGACCACTGCCTCACGCTGTCGTCAGGAGCACGCATGCCCGAAACCGCTCCGTCTGCGCTGATCACAGGCGGCTCCCGCGGAATCGGCGCACGTCTGGCGGCGCTCCTGGCCGCCGACGGCATCGACGTCACGATCACCTACCGCCGCCGCGCCGAGGCCGCCGCCGAGGTGGTCGCCGGCATCCGCCGCCGCGGCGGCACCGCGCACGCGACGCGGGTCGAGCTCGAGGACCCCGGCGACATCGACGCGCTGTTCGCCGGGGACGCCGCGTTCGACTTCGTGGTCGCCAACGCCGCGGCATCCGCGTTCAAGCCCATCGCGCAGCTGTCGACAAGCAACCTGCAGCGTTCCTGGGAGACGAACGTGCGCTCGTTCGTGCTGCTCGCGCAGCGGGCGGCCGAACGGATGCCGCGTGGCGGCCGCATCATCGCCGTGACCAGCTACGGCGCACACCGGGCCTTCCCGGACTACGCGGCGATCGGCGCCGACAAGGCCGCGCTGGAGGCCTGGGTGCGACACCTGGCCGCCGAGCTCGGACCGCGCGGCATCACGGTGAACGCCGTGAACGGCGGCCTCATCGACACCGAGTCGCTGCACCACTTCTACGACCTCGACGGGATGCCCGCACTCGAGGACGTCACCGCGCACGTGCCGCTGGGCCGCGCGGGGACCCCCGACGAGATGGCTCACGCCATCCGGTTCCTGCTGGGCGAGGCGGCCGGCTACATCACCGGGCAGACGATCGTGGTCGACGGCGGGCTGACCATCACCGCACCGCCGTTCTGGAAGGACGTGCGCCGCGCGCAGACGCCGACGCAAGAGGAGGAGAGATGACCCGCAACACCGATTACGACCCGAGCGAGCTCCAGCGCGTCTTCGAGAGTCACTTCACCTGGGCGGCCGCGTTCGAGCGCAACACGCATCGCTACGCGCACCGGCCCGCCCTGACCGACCCGCCGACGGGCCGCTCATGGACGTACCACAAGCTCGGCGAGGTCACCGGGCGCCTCGTCGAGGGCCTGCGCACGCACGACGTGGGCGTCGGCGACATCGTCTGCTACCAGCTGAAGAACACGCCGGAGTTCGCGTTCCTGTACATCGCCGCCCAGGGCCTGCGCGCGGTGAGCTCGCCGATGAACTTCCGGCTCGCGCCGGCCGAGACCGCACACATCATCGACGGCGCGAAGCCCGTCGTGTTCGTCTACGACGGTACGGATGCCGCGAACGCGGCGGAGGCGCTGCGGATCGCCGCGCACCGTCCGCGTATCGTGGCGGCCGTCGGCGGCGAGCTCATCGACGGCGCGATCCGGTTCGAGGACCTGTTCGCGGCCGAGGCGCCATCCTTCCACGCGCCCGAGGGCGCGAGCACCTGGGATGAGACCAGCCGGCTGTACACGAGCGGCACCACCGGGATGCCGAAGGCCGTGCCGCTGACGAGCCTGAACGAAGTGCTCACCGCCCACGACGTCACGATGCACTTCCCGCTGGGCCCCACCGACAAGACCATGAACATGTCCCCGTGGTTCCACCGCGGCGGCAACTACTGCGCGGGACCGAACACCGCGTTCTTCGTGGGCGCCGAGGCGGTCACGCTCCCCCAGTTCGACCCCGACGTCGTGCTCGACGCCGTGCAGGAGCACCGGCTCACCTACGTGATCGGCGCGCCGACGAACCTGGAGCGGCTCGCCGACGCACAGGAGGCACGTCCGCGTGATCTGTCCAGCCTGCGCGGCATGGTCACGATGGGCGCTCCGCTCAGCCACGACGCCGCCCTGCGCTACCAGCGCGTGCTGACCCCGCGCATCGCGAACGGGTACGGCACCACCGAGGCGTTCTGGAACACCTACCTGCGCCCGGATGACCTGCCCGGCGCCGCGGGCGCGGCCGGACGGGCGTGCCTGGACGACGACGTGGCGGTCGTGAGGGTGCAGCCCGGCCGCATCTCGGCCCCCGACGAGCACGCGCGCAAGGACGGCCAGGAGATCGGCGAGGTGATCATGCGCTCGGTGAAGTCCGGATACGCGTACCTCGGCGACCCCGGCGAGCAGGCCGAGAAGTTCCGCGATGGCTGGGTGTACCCGGGGGACCTCGCCACCTGGGACGAGGACGAGATCGTGACCGTGGTCGGACGCAAGGACGACATGATCATCTCCGGCGGGGAGAACGTGCACCCGGTCCAGGTCGAGGAGGTGCTGGCCGGACACGCCGGCGTCGCCGACTCGATCGTGGTCGGGCTGCCCGACCCGCAGTGGGGGGAGCTGGTCGTCGCCTACGTGCGACCGCGCGAGGGGGCGCTGACGGATGCTGCGGCCGCCGCCGCGGAACTGGACGGGTTCCTGCGCGCCAGCGTGAAGCTCGCCGACTACAAGCGCCCCCGCCGATACACGTTCGTCGACGAGCTGCCGTACACGGCGACCGGCAAGAAACAGCACTTCAAGCTGAAGGAGCAGGCGCCGGCCGACGCCGAGGCGGGTCGCTTCGTCACGCCGTGACGCGGCGCCGTTCCCGGTCGTTGAGCGAGGGAGCGCAGCGACCGAGTCGAAACGCGAAGGCGTAGCCCGCGCGTCGTTTCGACTCGCTACGCGCGCTCAACGACCGGGGCCGATGACGCGCCGGTCAGTGGCCGGCGAGGGCCTGACGGTCGATCTCCTCCTGGTTCTCGACGTACGGCGTGCCGTGCGTGTGGAACGTGCCGACCGTCTTCATGCCCCAGGCCTGCCCCTTCGCGCGCTCGGCCTGGCTCCACTCCACGACCGGCCAGTCGGGGTCCAGCAGCAGCCGCGCCTGCGCGTTGGCGAACTCGATGCGGTTGCCACCGGGCTCCCACACGTACAGGAAGAACGTCTGGTTGATCGCATGCTTGTACGGCCCGTACTCGATGTACACGCCGTTCTCCAGGCAGATGTCGGCGGCCTTGAGGATGTCCTCGCGTGAGTCCGGCGCGAATGCGAAGTGGTGGAAGCGCCCGCGCTCGCCCGTCCAGTCCTCCGAGTACACGACGTCGTACGACTTCTGGTGGAACCGGAACCACCAGGCCGCCATGTGACCGTCGTCCATCCGCACCCGCTCGGACTCGCGGGCGAACATCACGTCGCGCCAGAACTCTCCGGCGGCGTCGACATCGGCGGCGAGGTAGTTGATGTGGTCGAGGCGGCGCGCGTTGATCCCGCGGCCGGGGTAGGCCGAGGCCTGGTTCTTCAGCGCCGGTCGGTCCTCATCGTCGGGCACGTAGTGCTCGGTGTCGTAGTAGAGGGCCATCAGATGCCCGTCCGGGTCCTCGAACTCGTACGACCTGCCCACGCCCACCTCCGGGTCGCGCCAGCCATGGCCGAGCCCGGCCCGCTCGATGGCCGCCACGCGGCGGTTCAGGGCGTCCTCGCTGGTCGCGCGGAACAGCGTGCGACCCACGCCGTTGGTATCCGACGCGGTGAGCTTCAACGAGTACCGCTGGTACTCGTCCCACGTGCGCAGGTAGGCCGAGTCGCCGACTCGCGCGACCTCGCGCATCGCGCAGATGTCGCGGAAGAAGTGCAGACTCTCCTCGAACTTCGGCGTGTACAGCTCGATCGCGCCCAGGTGAGCGAGATCGAAGTTCTCCGGGCGTGCCATGGTGTCCTCCTTGACGAGTGTCGGTTCAGATCCGCGGACGCGGGAACACGCGCCCGTCGAAGAGTTTGCGTGCGGTGCGCAGCGACGCGGACGTCGCCCGCCAGGCTCCGTCGACGTCACGGCCGACCGAGACCCGCGCAGTGAACGTCCCGGTCGGGTGCTCGAGCTCGGTCGCCTCCGCGTCGTCGATGCGGGCAAGCTCCGACCCCACCGCGCCGGGGATGCGGATGCCGGCGGCCACCGATGCTGCCATCAGCACGCCGATCGAGGTGTGCACGCGATGCGGGATGAACGCGCGCGTGCCGATCGCCCCACCGAGGCGGGGGGCCGAGAGCAGGAACATCTTGGGCACGGTCTGCGCGCAGACGTCGCCCAGGCCGAACAGCGCGCCGGCGGCGCAGCGAACCCGTTCGACCTCGTCGCGCACCTCGTCGCGCGCTTCCAGCTCGGCGGGGGTCTCCGCCCCGGTGACCCCGAACTCGGCGCCGTCCATCAGCACGACCGGCATCCCGTTGTCGACGAGGGTGACGCGGTGGCCGGCGACGGTGTCGACGACCTCGCCGGTGGGCAGCAACGGGCCGCCGCCGGAAAGACTCAGGTCGATGGGGCACGCCGTGCCCGGCACGCCGTCGATCCTCGTCTCGCCGTCGTAGACCGGCATTCCGTCGGCGGTGGCGAAGGATGCCGTGGCGACGTCGCCCGTGTTCACCAGCCGGATGCGCACCGAGGTCTGCTCCCCCTGCGCGGCGATGAGCCCGCGCTCCACCGCGAACGGCCCGACTCCCGCCAGCAGGTTGCCGCAGGTCTGCGTGTGGCTGACCACGGGCTCGTCGACGACCACCTGCAGGAACAGGTAGTCGAGGTCCACGCCGGGTTCTGCCGAGCGCGAGACGATCGCGACCTTGCTGGTCAGCGGATGCGCGCCGCCGATCCCGTCGATCTGCGCCGGATCGGGCGAGCCCATGATCCGCAGCATCAGGTCGTCGCGCGCGGTCGGGTCGGCGGGCACGTCGGCGGCGAGGAAGTAGGCGCCCTTCGACGTGCCGCCGCGCATCAGCATGCAGGGCACGCCGTCTCTCACCAGATCAGCGGGCATCGTATTCCTGCTGGGTCATGTACACGACGCCGAGATCGGTGAGCTCGCCGCGCAGACCCTTGCGGTCGAGGCTGAGCTCGCCGCCCGCGTAGGCGGCGCGATCCTTCTCCTCCTTCGCGAAGCGTGCATCGGCGGCGGCCAGAGCGGATGCGGCATCCTGCCGCGGCACGCACAGCACGCCGTCATCGTCGGCCACGACGATGTCGCCGGGACGCACCAGCACGCCGCCCACGACCACCGGCACGTTCACCGACCCCGGGGTCGCCTTGACCGTGCCCTGGGCGTTCACCGCCGACGACCACACCGGGAACCCGAGCGCGCGCAGCTCGGCGGTGTCGCGCACCCCGGTCGTGGTCACCAGGCCCCGCACGCCGCGGGCGTGCAGGGCGGTGGCGAACAGCTCGCCGAACGCACCGTCGGCGGACGGCGATGTGGTGGCCACCACGAGGATGTCGCCGGCACGGCACTGTTCGACCGCCGCATGGATCATGAGGTTGTCACCGGGCCAGCTGAGCACCGTCACCGCGGTGCCTGCCACCCGCACGTCCTGCTGGATCGGGCGCAGCGACGTTCCGACCAGGCCGGTACGCCCCATCGCCTCGTGCACGGTCGCCACGCCGTGCACGGCGAGGGCGTCGGCGGTGGCGGCATCCGCGCGCGCGATGTCGGTGACGATCACGGCGCTCACGCGAGCACCCCGGTCACCTGCGGGTAGTACCGCATATAGGCCTCGCCCATCGTCTCGTGCGGCAGCCCGAGGTTCGGCCCGGCGTTGCGCTTGACCTGCACCCCGCGCCGGATCGCAAGATCGGTGTAGTACGACCACATGTGCTTCTGCGCGGGCAGGCATTCCATGGCCGCGCGCTTGCGATCGAACGCCTCCGTGATGTCCAGCAGCACGTTCGGGCGGAAGTCGCACTGCTCGGGTTGGTGCGGCTCGAAGAAGAACACCGGCGGTGCGCCGATGATGTCGGTCTTCGACGGATATGAGCCGTCGGAGTTGGCGACTCCGATCGCCTGCGCGAGCACGCGGGCCTGCAGTGCCATGCGCGCGGCGGCCGCGTGATCGCCGTTGTACGGGTCGACCAGCGTGTGCGTGAGCACGACCGTCGGCTGCGCGCGTCGGTACACGTCCACGAGGGCGGCCACCGCCTCGTCGCTCTCGCGCAGCGGGTAGTCGCCGAGGTCGAGGAACTCGACGTCGGCGCCGAGGGCGGACGCCGCGGCCTGCGCCTCGTCGCGGCGAGTGGCCTTGATCTCATCGAGCGAGCGGCCCGCCAGCCACTGGCTGGCCGACTCGCCTCGCTCGCCGTAGGACAGGCACACCACCGTCGCCCGCTCGCCACGCATCGCGGCCGCGGCGATCGCACCGCCGGCGCGCCAGACGAAATCGCCCGCGTGGGCGCTGACGACCAGAAGGGACGGGGCACTGTCAGCCATGAGGCTCCTCAGGTGTGCGGCGCGGGCGCCGGCGACGGCATACGCTTCCAGACAAGCACACCGGCTGACATTGGTCAAGAAATTGTCTACAATCTTGGTTACCTGCGGAATTACCTATGGACATAGGCATCCTCGCTCCGTAGGATCGGCACCAGCCCGTCTGGACAGCCCGACCGGACACCGCCGAAGACGTCGAAGGAGAACCCATGGCCGAGAACCTGCAACAGCTGCTCGACGAGAAGGGGAACATCGTCCAGATGCTCCGCAACTCCCAGCTGGGCGCCTATATCTATCCCATCGTCCCCACCGAGTTCTCGAACTGGCGGCGGGAGCAGAAGGCGTGGCGCGAGACGGCCGTGCTCTACGACCAGACCCATCACATGGTGAACTTCTTCCTGTCGGGGCCCGGTGCGCTCAAGCTCCTCAGCGACACCGGCATCAACTCGTTCGCAAACTTCCCGGTGGACACCGCGAAGCAGTTCGTGCCGACCGCCTCCAACGGCGGCGTGATCGGCGACGGCATCCTGTTCCACGAGGCCGAGAACGACTATGTGTACGTCGGCCGCAATCCGGGAGCCAACTGGCTGCAGTTCCACGCCTCCACCGGCGGATACGACGTCGAGACCCGGTACGACGACCGCTCCCCCTCGCGCCCGTACGGCCAGGCCGTGCACCGCGACTACTACCGCTTCCAGATCCAGGGACCGAACGCGTGGCCCATCATCGAGAAGCTCGCCGGCGGCCCGGTCGAGGAGGTCAAGTTCTTCCACATGGGCCACATGACCATCGCCGGCTCCCCGGTGCGCACGCTCCGCCACGGCATGGCCGGGATGCCGGGGCTCGAGCTGTGGGGCCCGTATGCCGACCACGGCAAGATCCGCGACGCGATCCTGCAGGCCGGGGCCGAGTTCGGCATCGAGCCGTGCGGTGCCCGCGCCTACTCGTCGAACACGCTGGAGTCGGGCTGGATCCCCTCCCCGCTGCCGGCCATCTACACCGGCGGCGAGATCGAGCGCCGGTTCCGCGAGTGGTTGCCCGCCGACGGCTACGAGGCCATCAACGCGATCGACGGCTCCTTCGTCTCCGACGACATCGACGACTACTACATGAACCCCTGGGAGCTCGGCTACGGCTCGTTCGTGAAGTTCGACCACGACTTCATCGGTCGCGACGCGCTGGAGAAGATCGACCCGGCCACGCAGCGCAAGAAGGTCACGCTCGCCTGGAACGACGAGGATCTGGGCAAGATCCTGACCTCGGTGCTGGATCGCACCGGCCCCGGATACCAGTTCTTCGATCTGCCCAACGCCAACTACGGCTCCAGCAACTTCGACGCCGTGATCGACGCCGACGGGAACACCGTGGGTCTGTCGATGTTCACCGGCATCACCGCCAACGAGAGGCGCGGCCTGTCGCTGGCCACCGTCGACCATGACGTTCCGATCGGCGCCGAGGTGCGCGTGCTGTGGGGTGAGAGCCCGAACACCGCCAAGAAGACCGTCGAGCCGCACGAGCAGATCGCCGTGCGCGCCGTGGTCAGCCCGGTGCCGTACGCCGAGACCGCCCGTACCGAGTACCACGGCGGCTGGCGCACGACCGGCGCTCGGTAGACGCCGCGCGCGATCGGAGCGGGCTCGGCACGGCCGGGTCCCCTCCGATCCGGGCGTTCCGCACGACGAGACGAGGAGGCCTCGATGCGCGCACACTATGCCGATCTCTGGCGGGCGATCGCCGCGGCTGTTCCCGACCGGGTCGCGGTCAGCGCCATCGACGGCACCGAGTGGACCTATCAGCGGTTCCTGCGCGACGCAGGAGCCCTTGCCGCGACGCTGGCAAGGAACGGACTGAGCGCGGGCGACCGCGTCGCGCTGCTGCTGCACAACCGCCCGGAGTTCCTCGTGACGGTGTTCGCGTGCCTGGCCGCCGGCTTCGTCCCCGTGCCGCTGAACTACCGGCTGCGCGCCCACGAGGTCACCGCCCTTCTCGACGACTGCGACGCCCGGGCGCTGGTCGCCCCCGCCTCGCTGGCCACGGTGGCGATCGAGGCCAGCAAGCGTGCGACGGCCGCGATGGCCGTCGTGTGGGTGGCCGACGACGCGCCTGCGGATGCCGCGGGCGTGACATGGGCCGACGCCGTGGCCTCACCGGCCACCCTGCCCGTGCCACCCGACGACGGTGAGCTGTGGCTGTACACCGGCGGCACGACCGGGCGGCCGAAGGCGGTGCGCTGGGACGAGCAGGACATGTTCGAGGCACAGCTGGCGCCGACCTACTCCGTCGCCGGCCTCGACTGGCCGCGCACGATCGACGAGGCGGTGCGCATCGCCACCGACCCGCAGACCCCGCGGGTGGTGACCCTGCCGCTGGCCCCGTTCCTGCACGGCACGGCGCTGACCACCTCGATGAACACGCTGTCGCTAGGCGGCACGGTGCTGGTCACCTCCTCGGCCCGCCTCGACGCCGACGAAGCGGTGCGGTTCGCGGTGGCGGCATCCGCCACCCGCATCATCGTGGCCGGGGATGGCGTGGCGGTCCCCCTCGTCGAGGCCGCGGAGCGACAGGAGCTCCGATTGCCGTCGGTGCGCACCGTGATCAGCTCGGGCATGCGGTTCAGCCCCGACACCAAGCGGCGGCTGCACGCGCTGGGCGACATGACGATCCTGGACATGATCGCCTCCACCGAGGGCGGCGTGTACGCCTCGACCACGACCGAGGGCGCCGCCGATCTGCCCGGACGCCCGAGACCGTTCCCGAACGCGGTCGTGCTCGATCAACAGCTGCGCGAGGTGCAGGACGAACCGGGCGCGCTCGGGATGCTCGCCCAGCACGGCGCCCTGCCGCTGGGCTATCACGGCGATCCGGTCAAGACCGCCGAGACGTTCCCGGTCATCGACGGGGTGCGATTCGTCTGTCCCGGCGACTGGGTGCGCGTGCAGGACGACCGGCACATCGAGTTCCTCGGGCGCGGCAGCGGCGTGATCAACACCGGCGGTGAGAAGGTGTACCCGCTCGAGGTGGAAGAGGTGCTGCTGGCGCACCCCGCGGTGGCCGACGCGGTCGTGCTGGGAGCGCCCGATCCGCGCTTCGGCGAGGTCGTGACCGCGGTCGTCGCCCGCAGCGCCGAGGTGACCGCCGAGGAGCTGCTCGCCTTCGTCGACGCTCGGCTGGCCGGCTACAAGCGGCCGCGGCACGTCCTGTTCCGGGACGGACTGGATCGCACGCCCACCGGCAAGGTCGACATGGCAGCCCTGCGCGACGAGGTCGTGCGCGATCGCGCGGCACGATCCAGCGACGACCACGCCCGAACCGGGCAGGGCACCGCCGGTCATCCCGGCTAGACGACGGACGGCTCACACGACGGCGGCGTGCTCCTCGTCGAGACCGGCGAAGTAGTCCAACGAGGCCCGTGACCCGCTGAACAACGGGCGCATCCGCCGGTGTCCCACCTCGTCATCGGGCAGGTAGGCCTCCTGCAGGGCGCGGCTGATGCCGGCGGCGGCGATCGTGAGCATCTCGATGAGCGCCTGCGCCGAGCGATCGTCATTGCGCACGACCACGCCCAGGGCCGCATAGACGACCTCGTGCGGTCCGCGGATGGGTACGGCGATGCCGCGCGAGACGTCGTGGATGTGCCCGCGCAGATCCGCGAACCCCTGGCTGCGCACCCGGCGCAGCAGGGCACGCAGCGCGTCGCCGTCGCGGACCGTGTGCGCGGTGAACCGCGGCCACCCCGCGGCGATGACGTCGTCGACGAGGTCGTCGCCGGCGTGTGCGAGCAGAACGAGCCCGCTGGAGGAGACCGGCAGAGGGGTGCGCCCGCCGATGAGCGTGGCGTTGATGACGGCATCCGTCGTCGACATCCGCTCGATGAACAGCACGTCGCGGCCGCTGCGCACCGCGAGCTGGGTGTGCTGACGCACGCGGGCGTGCACGCCCGACATCCAGGGACGGGCGAGCTCCCGCAGTCCGAGCGCGCCGGGCGTGCGCGCGGCGAACTCCCACAGCCGCACACCCAGCCGATACGAGCGGTCGGGCAGACGCTCCAGCAGTCCCTCCTCCTCCAGCTGCGCCACCAGTCGGTGGGCGGTGGATGCCGCCAGCCCTGCGTGCCGCGCGATCTCGGACAGCGTCAGATACGGACGGAACGCATCGAACGCCTCCAGCACCCGCAGATGCTTGTGCAGTGCGGATTCACCATCGGATGCCCGTGCCATGCCCAGTCCTCGTGGCTCTCACTGCCAGGTCGCGCCGGCGGTCTGCACGCGGCGGTACTGGCGCGCCACGTCGCTGACCGGCGACGGGGCCACCGTCACCCGCACCCGGATCTGCTCGTGCGGCTCGATCCATCCCGCGCTGCGCGCTCCGCCGCCGTCCTCACCCCACACCAGGGTGAGCTCGGTGCCCGGCTCGGCGAACCTCTCCTCGACGCTGCCCAACGACATCATCGCCCGCTCGTTGTAGCTGTAGCCGGGATAGGTGCCGAATCCGACGAGGTTGCCGTCGGCGTCCTCCACCCGGTCGTAGTGCATCCGAGCGGTCGCCGACACCGGCAGGTCGACGTGCATCGCCGTCGGGCCGTCGTCGGTCAGTCGCCGGTACACGCCGGTGAAGTCATCGGGATGCCACAGCAGCGTGACCTTCCGGCGATGCGACCGGTCGGCAAGCGCCTCGAGCGCCTCACGCCCGACGAAGTCGTGATCGAACTTGACGATGTGCCCGTAGCCGAGGTCGTAGGGTGTCAGGTAGTAGTCGGCGGGATCGGCTGAGTAGAAGCTGCCGCCCAGCGACATCCGCACCGCCGCGTGGTCGGTCGTCAGCCACTGGCGGTACTCGCGCAGCTGCGGGCTCGTGTAGATCGCGGAGAACGGCACGGCCCACCACCCCGACTCGATCACAGTGCTGAAGTACGCGAGCGATCCGATCCGCCGCAGACCGTGCGCCTGCCCGGCCTGCACGAGGGCGGTCTTGACCGCCTCGCGATCGTCCCACGGACCGGATAGCTCCAGGCCCGGCACGCCCCCCATGCTGTGCCGCATGGCGGTGACCTCGCGGCCGGCGATGCGAATCGTCGCGGAGCGGAAGAACCGGATCTCGGGCAGCGTGCCGTCGTGCAGCTCGTTCAGCAGCGCATACACGTTCGGTCCCTCGACCTGGTAGCGATACACGCTGCGCCGCCGTTCGCGGTTGAGCACCCACATGGGGTCGAGCTCGCAGTCCACCTCGAACGCGCCCGTGGAGGCATGGAACTGCACCCAGTCGGTGGTCGCCGGGTTGCCCACCAGCAGGAGGTCCTCCTCGGCGAGGAAGTACAGGATCGCGTCGCCGATGAGATGTCCCTCGGGCGCACAGGCGACGAACTGCTTGGCTGCGCCAGGTTGGAACGTGGCGAACGAGTTCACCCCGAGGTGCGAGAACAGCCGCAGCGCGTCCTTTCCGCGCACGCGCAGGTTGTTCATGTGGTAGCTCTGGTCGTGCAGTGCCACGCCCTGCCGCCACGACAACTGCTCATCGCGCCACGTGGTGTACTCGGCGCGCACGACCGAGGTGGGCATCATCGCCCCGAACACGTTCAGCGCCGACTTCGGCGGATTGGCGAACAACCGGTCGACGATGCCGCCCTCGTCGTCCAGGATCGACTGCAGTGTGCGCTCGGCCATCCGGCACCCCCATCGGTGAGTTCTGATTGAGAACTGACTCTAGCACGTGCGGGTCGCGCAGTGTCAGGCGATCTCGTAGGTCATCTCGCGGGCGTGCACCGGCCGCCCGCACGCGTCGCACGTCATCTGCGGCGTGCTCACGCTGCCGCACACCGTGTGCCGCAGCGTGATACGCGGTCCGTCGGTGCCCAGCCACCGGTCGCCCCACGCCTTCATCGCCAGGAACACCGGGTACAGCTCGCGGCCGGCCTCGGTGAGCCGGTACTCGTAGCGGTCGGGCCGGGTCTGATACTGACGACGCTGGAGGATGCCCTCTTCGACCAGTGCCTTCAGCGTGCGCGCCAGCACCGACCGGGACAGGCCGAGCCGGCGCTGGAAGTCGTCGAAGCGGCGGACCCGGAAGAACGCCTCCCGCAGCACGAGCGAGGCCGCGCCCTGCTGCAGGAGCGCGCCCGTGCGCTGGACGGAGGTGGTCGGCGAATCCGGCATGACGCGAACCTACCGCACCCGTTCAACGGAAGGCCTCGGGCACCCGGGCGGATTCGGTGGTAATGATGGGGGCGCACGTCGTCATGCGTCGAGGAGGACCCGATGGCACCGAGCACCCGCGCCGAGAGCACCCGCACCGCCTGGCGGGAGGTCCTGGACAAGTACCACGAGGACCGCTCCGCTGCGCACAGCCCCCAGTACTGGTCGCCGATGGACACCTGGTCGCGGGAGCGGATCCGCGAGGTGCAGGACGAGAAGATCGCTGCCGTCGCGCCGTTCCTGTACGAGAACAGCGCGTTCTACCGCGCGCGCTTCGACCGGCTGGGCGTCGCGCCCACCGACATTCGCTCGGTGGACACCATGATCGCGAACTGGCCGGTGGTCACCAAGCAGGAGATGATGGCCGATGCCGCGGAGCATCCGCCGTATGGGACGTATTCGACGTGCGGCCAGGCGGAGTGGGACGACCGCGGCTGGATGCTGTTCTCGTCGTCGGGCTCGACGGGCGTGCCGCGGGTGTTCCGGTACACCCAGGTCGACCTCACGCTCTGGGAGCAGGCCAACGCCCGCGCGCTGTACTCGGGCGGGCTGCGCACCGGCGACGCGGCGTTCGTGATGGGCGGCTTCGGCCCGCACGTGTTCGCGTGGGGCGTGCAGTACGCGCTGCGCAAGATGGGCATTCCGGTGATCCCCGGCGGCGGCATGGACGGCAAGGCGCGTGCCGCGATCATCCAGCGCTTCCAGCCCCGGGTGCTGGTGTGCACGCCGTCGTACGCGCTGTACCTGGCGCGCACGATGCAGGCGCAGGGTGTGGATCCCGCCGAGACGTCGGTGCGCTGGATCGTGCAGGGCGGTGAGCCGTTCTCGGGCGTGCCCGGCACGATGACGCGCATCCAGGAGCTGTGGGATGCCACCGCCGTCGAGTTCTACGGATGCACCGAGGCGTCTCCGCACTGCGGCGGCTACTCCTGCCCGGAGTACCAGTCCGGCCCGGAGCCGTTCATCCACTTCCTCGACGACATCCAGGTCTGGGAGAGCGTCGACCCCGACACGCTCGCGCCGGTGGCCGCAGGCGTCCGCGGCATCAGCGTGTGCACGAACCTCAACTCGGAGAGCGCCGCGCAGCTGCGCTTCCTCGTGGGCGACTACACGCGGCTCTCCGACGCGCCGTGCGCGTGCGGCCGCCACCACCTCAAGGGCATCGGCTGCATGACCGGCCGGGCCGACGATCTCATCAACCTGCGCGGCATCAAGTTCTTCCCTATGCAGATCGAGGAGGTCGTGCGGTCGATCCCCGGCACCGGCGACGAGTTCCAGATCCGGCTGACCACACAGCCCGACGGGCTCGACGTGATGACCGTGATCGTCGAACACGACGACCCGGCAGTGGCCGAGACCATCGCGCGCGAGGTGCGATCGCGTTGCGAGGTGCGCAGCACCGTCGAGGTGGTGGCGCCCGACACGCTGCCGAAGACCGAGATGAAGGCCAAGCGCGTGGTCGACGAGCGACGGGCGGGCTGACATGCTCTCACACACCCTG
>ERZ778017.925-NODE-925-length-34105-cov-5.935389_pt1 | contig 34105 bp, 30 predicted proteins | sample MGYA00375747_ERZ778017 | MGnify/ENA primary metagenome ERZ778017 (study PRJEB29350, sample SAMN05509838) | bioreactor metagenome | biome: bioreactor; material: wastewater | place: South Africa: University of Cape Town | collected 2014-03-17 ...
GTCCGCCGGCAGTGCGCTCTCCGGCGGCAGCGGCGGCGACAGCGCCTCGAGGAAGGCGACGAGCGCCGCGCGCTCGCGCGCGTTCAGCCCGAGCGGCTGCAGCTCGCTCGCGCGCCCGCCGCCGCGGTCGTAGAACTCGACGACCTGCGCGAGCGTCGCGAAGACGCCGTTGTGCATGTAGGGGGCGGTGAGCGCCACGCCGCGCAGCGAAGGCGTGGCGAAGCGGCCGCGGTCCGCTGCGTGCTGCGTCCACGCCGCAGCACCCGTGTCGCTGCGTTCGGACATCGGGTCGCGCGCGCCGTGCACCGCGTAATGGCGCAGCAGGCTGATCGTTCGCTCCGGGTCGCGCAGGATCTCGGGGTTCTCGGGCACGCCCAGGCGATGCAGGCCGCCGTCGGTGAATGCGGCGCCCGAATGGCAGCGTGCGCAGCCCGCCTTGCCCTGGAACAGGCGCATGCCTTCGAGCGCCGCTGCCGACAGCGCCGGTTCGTCGCCGCGCAACGCGTGATCGACCGCCGTCTCGGCGTTGCCGCGCGAGCTGGCGTACGCGGCGATCGCGTCCACCAGCCCTTCGGCGGTCGGCGCTTCGTGCGCGCCGTACGCGCGCTGCCACGCCTGCAGCAGCGTCGGGAGCTGCCGCACGCGCTCGACGACGATCTGCAGGTCGCCGTTCATCGTCACCGGCGATCGGATCATGTCGACGACGACGTCGGCCAGCCGTTCCGCCGGGTAGCGGCCGTCCCACATCAGGCGCGGCTTCGAGGCGAGCGCGATCAGCGAAGGCGTGTTGCGGAAGTGTCCGGCGTGGTTGTAGCCGCGCGAGAGCGCCTCGCCGTCGGCGTAGCCTTTGTCCGGCGCATGGCAGCTCGCGCAGCTGCGGCTGCCGTCGCCCGACAGGCGCGATTCGAAGAACAGCTCGCGACCGAGCGCGATGCGTTCCGCGATCCGCGCGGCGGGGGAAGCCGTCGGCGAAGGTGCGTGCGAGGGCGCGTGCGAGGGCGCCGACGTCGCGGCGCCGGCCGCACACAGTACGGCGAACAGCGCCGCGAACAGCGCCGCCGGAAGGCCTGCGGGCAGCTTCACCCGCGGCCCCTGCGCGCGATGGGGCTTCGGTTCCGGCACGGCTTCAGCGAACGAAGTGTTCGCCGCGGTAGTCGACCATCGGCGCGTCCTGCCGGATCGCCGCGCAGGCGCGTTTCCACGTGAACACTTCGTCGAGCAGGCGGGCTTCCTCGGCCGCCGTCAGGCGGCGGCCGTCGACCGGCATCCGGATGAAGAAACTGCGTCCCTTGTCGGTGTGGAAGAACTCGCCGCGCAGCGGACCCGCGTCGTGCTCGCGCGTCTTCGGCGCCGGATGGCACCCCATGCAGTTCAGCGCGTACAGCGTCGCCGCCGACGATGCCACGTCGCGCGACTGCGCGAAGGACGGGCCCGCGCCGGCGAAGCAGGCGAGAGCGGCCGCCGTGACGGCAGCCGCCCCGATCGCGCTCAGCAAGTCACGCACATCGAGAGGCTCGGGAGCCCCCGGCGGGTCGAAGCCTCAGTTCGAAGCATTCGGTTCGAGCACTCAGTACGCCACGCACACCGATTTCGTCTCGGTATAGGCGTCGATCATCGCGCGGCCGTGCTCGCGTCCGGTGCCCGATTCCTTGTAGCCGCCGAAGGGCAGGTTCGGGTCGACCATGTTGTGGCAATTGAGCCAGACGGTGCCCGCCTTGATCTTCGGGATCAGCCGGTATGCCTTCGTGAGGTCGTTCGTCCAGATGCTCGCGCCCAGGCCGTAGCGCGAGTCGTTGGCGCGCCGCGCGACCTCTTCGAGATCGTCGTAGGGCGACGCCACCACGACCGGCCCGAAGATCTCCTCGCGCGAGATCGTCAGCTCCTTGCCGGTGGGATTCGAGAAAACCGTCGGCTTGACGAAGTAGCCCGCCCCCGCCGCCGCTCCACCGCCGGCCAGGCACTCGGCTCCCTCGCTCTTGCCGCTCTCGATGTAGCGGACCACGCGGTCGCGGTGATGCGCCGAGACCATCGGCCCCATCTGCGCCGTTTCGTCGAAGCCGCCGCCGAGCTTCGTCGCGTTCGCCGCCGCGGCGAGGCCGGCGACCACTTCGTCGTAGCGGCTCTTGTGCACGAAGAGCCGCGAGCCGGCCGTGCACACCTGCCCGTGGTTGAAGAAGATCGCGCCGGCCGCGCCGGCGATCGCGGTGTTCGGATCGCAGTCTTCGAGCACGATCACCGGGCTCTTGCCGCCCAGTTCGAGCGTGACGCGCTTCATCTCGTCCATGCAGCTGCGGCCGATCGTCTTGCCGACTTCGGTGGACCCGGTGAACGTGATCTTGTCGATGCCGGGATGCCTGACCAGCGCGGCGCCCGCGCTTTCGCCGTAGCCGGTGACGACGTTCACCGTGCCGGCGGGGAAGCCCGCTTCCATCACGAGTTCGGCCAGCCGCAGCGCGGTGAGCGGAGTCTCCTCCGCCGGCTTGAGCACCACCGTGCAGCCGCAGGCGAGCGCCGGCGCGATCTTCCACATCGCCATCAGCAGCGGGAAGTTCCACGGCACGATCGCGCCGACCACGCCGACCGCCTCGCGGCGCGTCATCGCCGTGTACTTGACCCCGGGCGGGAACGGAATCGAGACGTCGAGCGTCGAGCCTTCGATCTTCGTGGCCCAGCCGGCCATGTAGCGGATCCACTGCGCGTTCGCGCCGACCTCGAGCATGCGCGAGAACATCAGCAGCTTGCCGTTGTTCAGCGTCTCCAGGCGCGCCAGCTCCTCGCCGTTCTTCTCGACGAGGTCGGCCAGCCGCAGCATCAGCAGCTCGCGCTGCGCCGGCAGCATGTCCTGCCAGGCGGAAGACTCGAAGGTCGCGCGCGCCGAGCGCACGGCGGCGTCGACGTCCTCGGCCTGCGCATCGGGCACGCGGGCGATCTCCTGGCCGGTGGCCGGGTCATAGACGGGCAGCGTCTTGCCCGAGCGGGCTTCCACCCATTGACCGCCGACGAACATCTTGCGGCGGATCGCGGCGAGCTCGGGGCGGGCGGTGTCGGTGTTCATGCTTGTCTCCGGTTGTGCGTTCGGTGCGAAGGGAAGGGAAAGGGCGCGTGCCACTCAAGGTTGCGGTGGTTCGACGCCGGCCAGGCTGAACAGCAGCGGCTTGCCGTGCGCGAGGATCGCCGCGGTGTAGGCATGCCGGGTAGGACGGATTTCGGTGCTGACGGTGGCGCCGCCGTCGCTGCTCGCCAGCACGGTGCCGCCGAGCCCGACGAAGACGAGCCGGCCGTCGGGCAGGCGGCAGGCGGCGGTGATCGGGTTCTGCGTGTCGGTGGACGTCTGGTGCCACGAGTGTCCGTCGTCGACGCTGCGCAGCAGCGTGCCGCCCATGCCCCACAGCAGGATCGATCCGTCCGGCGTGGCCATGCCGCCCCACAGCGAGCCGCTGTACGGGACCTCGACGCGCTCGAAGCGTTCGCCGTCGTGCGAGCGGTACACGGTGCCCATCTCGGCGGCGATCCAGGTGGCGCCGCGCGAATCGGGGAAGATCTGGTACAGGTGCACGTCCTGGTCGCCGAGCTGCACGCGACGCCAGGTGGCGCCACCGTCGTCGGTGCGCGAGGCGAAGCCGAAGGAGCCGACGACCAGCCCGCGGCGCAGGTCGTCGAAGTGCACCGAGAACAGCGCGACGTCGCTTCCGGCCTCGTGGCGCAGGCTCCAGTGCTCGCCGGCGTCGTCGGTGGAGAGGATGACGCCCCCGTGGCCGACGGCCCAGCCGTGCCGGTCGTCGACGAACTCGAGCGCGGTGAGCGTCACCCGCGTGGGCACCGATTGCGCCTGGCGCCAGCCTTTCCCGTCGTCGTCGGACAGCAGGATCGTTCCGTAGTCGCCGACGACGACGAGTCGCGCGCCGGCGCGCGCCGCGGCGAGCAGCGGCGCATGTTCGGGATGCTGCACTTTCTGCGCCTGCACGGCGGCGGGCTTGCCCGCGCCCGCCGGTCCGGCTTTCGCGGCCGTACCCGCGGCCGCGTCGGCGGCGGTCGCCGCCCGGGCCGCGCCGTCGGCAGGATCGTCGCCGGCGATACCCGAGGCGGCGAGAAGCTGCGCCGCGCACAGCGCCGCGGCGAACCGAAGGAGGGGTCGCTTCATGTCTCGCCCGCCTGCTCGGGATCGTGCGGGTTCGCGCTGGCGAAGGCGAGGACGCGGGCGCCCTCGGCGGCTTCGTCGTCGATGCCCAGCGCGGCGCACATACGCTGCAGCAGATCCAGCTCGAAGGCGGCGAGCCGGCCGTCGCTGTAGACGACCTCCCACAGCATGCGCAGCACCTCGACGCGCTCGGCGGGATCGAAGCCGTCGCGCACGGCGCGGGCGAAGATCCAGTCGTCGAGGCTGGTCGCGTAGCGCTTTTCGGCCTCTTCGACCAGCCTTTGCGCGTCGCGTTCGGAAAGGCCGAAGTGCCCGCGCAGCAGTCGCGCGACCGCGCCGCGCTCGTCGGGCCCGGCGTGGCGGTCGATGTGCGCGGCCTCGACGAGGAGCGCCGCGACGGCGAGCTGGCGGCGCTCGAACGCCGCCTGCGCGATGGGCGGTGCGCTGGGCTCGAGCGACAGTCGACGGATCAGGCTATCGAACACGATGATTCGCGCTTCAGTGGACGAGGAAGGGCGCGCGCACCGGCCGGCGGCGCGGAATCAGCACGTCGAGCGTGACGGCGATCGCCGGCAGCAGCGTGATCGCCATCAGCATGTTCACCATGAACATGAACGTGAGCAGCATGCCCATGTCGGCCTGGAACTTCAGCTCCGAGAACGACCAGGTGGCAACGCCCACCGACAGCGTGATCGCGGTGAACACCGTGGCGTTGCCGGTTTCCATCAGCGCCTGGCGGAACGCCATCGCGATGTTCGCGCCCTGCGCCAGGTACAGCTGCAGGCGGTTGTAGATGTAGAACGCGTAGTCGACGCCGATGCCCACCGCCAGCACCATCACCGGCAGCGTGGCCACCGTGAGCCCGATGTCGAGCTCCTTCATGAACCAGTAGCCGAGGAAGGTGGCGAGCGTGAGCGGCATGCAGCAGGCGAGCATCGCGCGCCAGTCGCGGTAGGTGAAGAACACGAGCGCGACGATCGTCAGGTAGACGTACAGCATCATCGGCAATTCGGTAGTCTCGAGCACCTCGTTGGTCGCCGCCTGCACGCCGACGTTGCCGCTGGCCAGCCGCAGCTTCACCCCGCTCATGTGCTCGGCGTCGCGAAACGCGCGCACGGCGGCGATCACGTCCTTGACGGTGGTGGCCTTGTGGTCGGTGAGGAAGACGTTCACCGGCAGCACGGTGCAGCCCGGATTGAAGAGCCCGGTGCCTTCGGGGATGAGGCCCACCGAGTTGGCGAGCGAGCGTTCGTCGGCGGCGAGCGCGGTCCACTTCGGGTGGCCTTCGTTCGTGCCGGCATACGCCTGCTTGGCGAGCTGCGCGACCGAAGCCACCGAGATGACGCCCGGCGTGTTCTGCATCTGCCAGGCGAACTGGTCGATGTAGGCCATCACCGGCTGCTGGTAGCAGCCGTCCTTCGGCGCCTCGAAGACCACCGTGAGCACGTCCAGGCCCAGGTCGAAGCTGGCGACGATCGACGCCGCGTCGCGGTTGAAGCGCGAGTCGGCGCGCAGCTCGGGCGCGCCCGAAGCGAGGTGGCCGACGTGCCGGTGCTGGCTCTGCTGGAAAGCGACGGCGAACAGCAGCGCGCCGGCCAGCGTGCCGATGATGGCGTTGCGCGTGCTCGCGATTCCGCCGAGCCAGGCCATGACCTGCTCGCGGCGCGCGCGCAGGCGCTTCATGCGCGCCACGTACGCATCGTCGAAGCCGAGGTACGAAGCGGAGACCGGCAGCATCACGAGGTTGGTGACGATCTTGTAGGCCACGCCGATCGACGCCGTGATGCCCAGCTCGCGGATCATCGGGATCGGGATCAGCGTGAGCGTGGCGAAGCCGACGAAGGCGGTAACGAGCGCCATCGACCCGGGAATCAGCAGCCCGGTGAAGGCGCGCCGCGCCGCCGTGCCGCTGTCGGCGCCGGCGCAGGTTTCCTTGACGATGTAGTTGATCTGCTGCACGCCGTGCGAGACGCCGATCGCGAAGACGAGGAAAGGCACGAGCACGGCGAGCGGGTCCAGCCCGTAGCCGAGCAGGCGCAGTGAGCCGAACTGCCAGACGACCGAGACGAGCGAGCAGCCGAGCGTGAGCAGCGTGAGGCGCCACGAGCGGCAGTACAGCCACACCGAGAGCGCCGTGAGCACGAAGGCGAGCGCGAAGAAGTGCACGACGCTGGTCGCGCCGTCGGCGATGTCGCCCACCTGCTTGGCGAAGCCGATGATCTGGATCTCGTAGCCGGCGTCCTCGTGCCGGCCGCGCACTTCCTGCTCGATGCGCGAGGCGAAGTCGAGGTAGTCGAGCTTCTTCCCGGTGGCGCGGTCGGTCTCGAGCAGGTCGGCGACGACCATCGCGCCGGCGTTGTCGGTGGACACCAGCGTGCCGATGTAACCGCCGACCAGGGCGTTGTGCCGGATGCGCTCGATGCGGCCGTCGTCGAGCCGGTCGGGCGTGATGTCGCCGCCGATGACGTCCTCGGCCTTGAAGCCTTCCTCGGTGACGCCGAGCACGCGCGTGTTCGGCGTCCACAGCGAGGTGACGGTGCGCCGGTCGATGCCCGGCAGGAACATCACCGACTGCGTGACGTCGTAGAGCTTGCGCAGGCCGGGCGCCGTCCAGATCTCGCCGTCGCGCGCGCGTACGACGACGATGATCCGGTTCGCGCCGAAGACCTCGTCACGGAACTCGAAGAAGGTGCGGATGTACTCGTGGTGCTGCGGCAGCTGCTTGTCGAAGCCGGCGTCCATGTGCAGCCGGCTCGCGAACACGCCCATCACCGCGGTGAAGACCGCCAGCAGCGCGAGCACCAGCGCCCGATGACCGAACAGCAGGCGCTGGAGATGTTCTACGCTGCGGGCGATCATCGGGTGCCACCGTGAGACGGGAGTTGTTGCCGGGCAGGGGGAATCAGAACGACACCGAGGTGACCAGCGACAGGAAGTCGCGGTCCTTCATCAGGTTGTTGCCGCCGCCGCCCCAGAATCGCGTGTAGCCGATGCCGGCCTTCCATTTGTCGGAGCGGTTGAAGTTCAGCGAGATCGTCGTCGCCTTGCGGCCTTCGATGAAGGGAGCGGCGTTCGGCGAGGTGCCGTGGAAGTCCCAGGCGACGTCGAGCTGCGGCAGCACGTTCCAGCCGCTGTTGCCGACATTGGCGTAGGTGAGGCCGGTGGAGAAGACCATGCCGGCGGAGGTCTTGTCGGGCAGCGTGTAGTCGGTAAGCAGGTAGGGAATGCGCCCGGAACGATCGAGGCCCGGGTAGTGCGCGACCGCGACTTCGCCGAGGAAGTAGCCTTCCTCGGCACCCACTGCGCCGATCGCGCCGCCCATGTCGGCGGGCGCCAGCAGCTTGAAGCCGGTGAGGTGGGCCTGCCACTTCTTCTCGTCGACGAATCCGCGCATTTTCTTGCCCGGGAATTCGAAGACCGAGTACTTGCCGGCCTGCGGAGGCAGAACGGTGGCATCGATGCCTACGGAGTCCTTCGGCCGGTACGACAGTTCCATGCCGACCGCCCAGTCTCCGAGTCGCGTGTTCGCCGAGATGCCGAATACGTTGCGGCTCTCGCCGTAGTCGACGAAGTAGCCCAGCGCCGCGACGTTCGTCGTGTAGAGGGCGGGGTCGAACTGGAACCCGACGGTGGGCAGCTTGTCGTGATAGCGTATCCAGTACAGCCCGTACTCGGTCTCGGAGCCCTCGGGCAGCCAGCGCGTCGCCAGACCGAACTGTCCGGAGTCCCTCGGCTCGTTGGTCGGCATCTGCTCCACCAGCGTCGGCAGCGGGACGCCGGCGAGCGGAATCGTCGCGGTGCCCGCGGCCAGCTCGGCACGCGTGAAACGCAGGCCCGTGGTCGGATTGATCGTGCCGAGGTCGCCTACCGTGCCCGGCGGCAGGCCGAGCAGCGACGAGCTCATGAACGCGTTGTGTCCGCCTTTTCCGATGACGTCGGTCACCGAGAAGAAGGTGCCGACCGGGTCGAACTTGAATGCGTTCCAGCGGAACTGGTAGTAGCCCTCGACGCTCAATCCCTCGGCGACGTTCGCGTTGATCGAGACCATCGGCGCGGGCCGGAAGATCTCCTTCAGCTGCATGCCGGGGGCATGCGCGCTTTGCAGGTTGATCGCGTTGGTGACGTTCACCCCGCCGTAGATGAAGATGTCCTCGCCCCAGCTGATCACCTGGTTGCCGACCTTGATCTTCGCAGGCCTGCCGGCGATCTCGAACTCCTTGGCGACCCACGCGTCGAGCAGGGTGATCTGGTCGACTGCGGCGGAGCGCGCATCGGGGTCGAGCGGCATGCGCCGGGTTTCGTCGGTCCTCCAGTCCTTGAACCAGGTGGCGCGCAGCATGCCGCTCCACTGGTTCGGGAAGTGCAGCACGAGTTCGTGCGTACCCTTCAACGCCGCCGAGACGATGTCGCCCTTCTTGTAGTTCAGGTCGCCATCGTCGGCCTGCAGGTAGTTGAAGTCCGGAACCGCGACCGTGCTGCCCGGAGCGAGTCCGTAGAACGCATCGCCCCGTCGTCCCAGCTCGCTCGTTACCGGCGTGTCTCCTCCATTGTCGTTGCCGATGATGCTTCGGTCGGTCTTCTGCATCCGCCTGATGAAGCCGAGCGAGACGGTCGAGTCCAGGCTTCCCTTCACCCACTCGTTCTCGAACTTGAAGGCGTGTGCCGGCGCTCCGGCCAGGCCGGCCGCCAGCGCCGCCAGCGCGAACGTCACTGCATGCGCGGCGGCCGTCGGCCGGAGCGCGGCGCGCTTCGCCATTGCGGGCCGCTTCGTCGCGGCTCCTGCGTTCTTCTTCGTCATCGCAGCGTTCTCCCCGTTCTTCGTTCTGCTGCCGGCGCTGCCGGCGTTGATGTCATCCGCGTGAAGGTTCCGTCCGGTCGCTCGCGCTCAACGCTCGCCGCGGCGGCGCAGTTCGTCCGGACTGAACATGTTCGGGTTGATGCGGCCTTCGCGACCGGCGAGCCAGTCGGTGGGCGGGTGCTCCTGCGTCGCGGTCTCGGCGATGTAGCGGCCGACGTTCAGGTCGTAGCCGACGAACTCCTGGCTCACGCAGGCGGGAATCTCGGGCGCGACCCAGAGGCTGGCTTCCTGCACGCGCCAGACCTTGCCCTGCGCGTCGTACAGGTCGGTGAGCAGCAGCGTCCAGCTGTCCTCGTCGATGAACATCACGCGGCGCGGGAAGATGTGGCGCATGCCTTCCTTCAGCGTCGCTTCGACGACCCAGACGCGATGCAGCTCGTAGCGCATCAGGTCGCGGTTGACGTAGTCGGGCAGGTAGATGTCCTTGTACTTGCGGCTCTTGTCGATCAGCTTCCAGCTGTTGTACGGGACGTAGAGTTCCTTCTTGCCGACCAGCTTCCAGTCGTAGCGGTCCATCGCGCCGGCGTACATCGGGTACTGGTCGACCGTCTCGAGGTTCTCGTAGCCGGGCACCGGGTTGTCGTAGGCGAAGGACGGCGCGCGGCGCACGCGGCGCTGGCCGGGGAAATACAGCCAGGCGTCGGAGCCGCGATCCATGAACCAGTGCACGAGGATCATCTCGCCGGCGCGCGCCGCCGGGCTGACCACCTCGTTGAGGATCTTCGCCTCCGACTTCTTCACGTCGTCGAAGTTCTTCGTCGACTGCTCGTGCAGCGGATAGACGACCCACTGGTTCTGCGCGAGCTGGGAGAAGTCGCCGCTCTTGCTCGAGAAGAGCGTCGAGTAGTGCTCGATGCGGCCTTCGCCCTGGAAGCGCAGCTTGTGGTTCCACACCGCCTCGGCGCCGTTCTTCGGAATCGGAAACAGCACGCCGCGGCCGACGGCGTTCTCGAGCTGCCAGCCGCCGTCGGCGAGCTTCGCCACGCGCGCGTTCTCCGCCGTGCGCTGGTAGACCTCGTCGGAATACCCGCACGAGCGATGCGTGGGGTAGACGTCCATCCGGTAGCCGGGCAGCGTGCGGATCAGCGTCTGCTGGCCCTCGGAGAGCTTGTCCTTGTACTTGTCGACGTTCGAGGCGTCGATCGAGAAGAGCGGCTTTTCGTCCTTGTACGGATCGACGCGCGGGTCGGACAGCTTCCAGCCGGCGGGCGCCTTCGTGACGCCGCCGGCCCAGGCCGGGATGGTGCCTTCCTTGTTGCCGGCCTTCTCGGCGCCTACCGGCGTGAGGTCCTTGCCGAGGCGAGCGGCCTCGGCCTCCGAAACGGCCGCCGCGGCGCTGCCGCAGGCGAACGCGAGCGCGAGTGCCGCGCAAAGATTGGTCCTGGCCTTCATCTCTCCTCCCTGTCTCAGGATTTTTCTGCCACGCCGACGATCAGCGACGTGGTGCAATGGAACATCGTGCTGGTGCTGCCCATGCACCAGTTGATGTCGTTGTGCAGCGTGATGCGGTACGCCGGTCGCTCGCCGATGTTCGTGTTGCACAGGCAGCGTCCGCAGGCGCTCTTGCCGCAGCAGTCGAAGTAGCTGACGAGGTAGTCCTTGCCGTCGGCCGGATTGCGGCAGGTGCCGATCCACGACACCTTCGACGGCTCGGTGCCGGGCGGGCACGAGTTCACGGTGCCGCCGCAGCACGAGCAGAGGAAGCCGTCGACGCCGCAGTATTTCCAGTAGTCGCACTGCTTGTCGTCGGTCTGCACCGCCTTGCCGCCTTTCGCGCCGCCGCCGTGGCCCTTGGCCGCGTGCGCGCTGCGATCGAAGGGCAGCACGGGCAGCGCGACCGAAGCGCCGAGCAGCAATCGCCCCAGGCGCGCGATCGCCGAGCGGCGCGACGTGCGCTGCGCGGCGGCGCGCGTCGATCGCTCGAATGCCGCATCGAACCAGTTCATGTCCTGCTCGCCTCCATCGTCTGCATCGTTTCGCCGCGGTCGCCGAGGAACTCCTGTACCGAGGCGACGCCCAGCTCGCGCGCCGTGAACAGGCTCTCGAGCTGCTCGCGCGAGTTGACCAGCCCCTTGGCGCGCACGCGCCCGGTCTCGTCGACGAGCACCGCGTAGGGCAGCTTGCCGATCCGGTAGGACATGCCCAGCTCGGTGGACAGCACGTACGGGAAGGCGCCGAGGCCGGCGCGCGCACGGAACGCCTCGTGCTCGTCGCGTTCGCCGTCGCTGGCGAAGGCCAGCTCGAGCCAGCCGTGCTCGTCGGCGGCGACGCGCTGCAGGATCGGCAGCAGCTTCTTGCAGACCGGGCAGGTGGGCGACAGGAAGAAGATCAGCAGGCTCTTCTCGCGCGCGCCGCCGGTGGCGAAGGCCCGCCCGTCGAGGGCCTGCAGCTCGAGCGCCGGGGCGACGTCGCCGACCTTCGGACCGGCGTCGAGCATCAGTGCGCCCATCGGCGCGATGCGCTCGTAGAGCACGCCGATCTGGCGCGCCAGCGCATACACGGTGGCGAGCAGCGCCAGCACGGCCACCCACAGGACGAGGTACGAGACGATCAGGGCTTCGGTCATCGGCGGGTCCCCGGCGAGGGCAGTCGATTGGCTTGCTGCGTCAGGCGATGCGGATCGGACAGCAGCTCGTCGGCGGCGGCGTAGACGAACCACAGCGCTGCCGCCGCGAAGGTGGCGGTGAAGGCGTCGAGCCAGACGAGCGGGCGCGATGCGACGGGCGCCGCAGCCAGCGCGCATCCGGCAAGGAGCACGGCGTTGCGCGCGGGCAGGCGCCAGGACAGCGTCTGCCGCTGTCCGGGGCCGCCGCAGCCGCAGTCGATGTCGGTGCGGCCGCGCAGCAGGTTGACGACGACGGCGCCGGTGACGAGCGCGACCAGCGCGGCGGCGAGCAGCGCGCCGGGCAGGCGGGTGGCCGGCACGACGAGCAGCGCCGCCGCGGCGACCTCGGCGAAGGGCAGCACGAAGCCGACGGCGCGCGCGGCAGGCAGCGGAAGCAGCCGGTAGCGCTCGACGGCGAACGCGAAGCTCTCGAGGTCGGCGAGCTTGGGCCACGCGCCGACGGCGAGCACCAGCGCGAGTGCGCCGGCGACCGCGTGGCCGAGCACGGGATCGAGCGCGGGCAGCGCCATCACTGCATCTCGATCAGCGTGCCGGCCTCGGCGACGCCGTCCATCCGCTGCACGACGCGCGGCTTGTCGCCGGCGTCGATCAGCACGAGTCCCATCGTCATCGCGTCCAGCGCCACCAGGCGCGGCGCCCCGCCCTGGATCGCCGTGACCGAGATCGCGTTGTTGCCCGGAATGCGCGCGACGCGCTTCTTCGCGGCGAGGTCGAAGGCCCAGATCTCGGCAGCGGGGTTCTTGTGCGAGCCTTCCTGGCCGTCGGGGTGCATCAGCACGTACATCCGGCCGCTCTTCGCATGAATGGCGAACAGCTCGTAGCCGCCGGGGCGCCAGTTCTTCTTCGCGTCGGCGGCGCCGACCATCGACCAGCTGCCGACCGCGCGCGGCTTCTCCGCGGAGAGATCGACTTCGTGCACCTTGCCCAGGTACGAGACGAAGAAGAAGCGGTCGCCGATCGTCTCGGCATGCACGAAGATCGGATCGACGTCGGCATCGAAGAAGCGATCGCTGCGTGCGCGCGAGGCGAGCGCGCCGCGCTCGTCGAGCGTGATCGTTTCCATCGTGCCGTCGCCGCACAGCGTGGCGAAGCGGTTCGGTGCGCTCGGCACCGGCAGCGCGAGCCAGCAGCCGGAGTTGGCCACCTCGCTCGCCAGCCTGCGCTCGCGCAGGTCGACGATGCTGATCGAACTCGCCGGCGTGGCGTTCTGCACGTACAGCCAGCGCGAATCCGACGAGACGCTGATCAGCCCCTTGTAGTTCAGCGCCTGCGCGCGCCGCTCGGGGATCGGGATCTCGCCGGTGAACGACAGCGTTTCCGCGTCCCAGATGTCGATGACGTCGGCGCGCGTGCCCCGCCACAACCGCGGGTAATAGGTGGTGGAGACGTAGATGTGCTTGCGGTCGGGCGACAGCACGGCCTGCCCGGCGTAGCCGAGCGGGATCTGGCCGACGTAGCGGGCGGCATCGACGTCGACGACGTGCAGGCGTCCGTCGACGATGTGCTGGATCGCGATATCGGACACGTACGCACGCGTCGGGCCGGCCGGCGGCGGCGTGACCACCGTTTGTTTCTCGGGCAACGATTGCGCCGATGCGCCGGTGATCCCAAGGGCCAGCAGCGACGCCTGGAGCACGCGTGCGGCGAATCGATTCATCACGGGAAGACTCCTCGTTCGGTCGATTCTTCGTCGACTCGCAGCGATTCTAGGAGACGCTTTCGCCGATGCGTTAGCCGAAATCGGCAATCGGGGGCCGCGGATCCGACCTTTCTTTCGCCGTCGAAAATCGGTTGCAGAATGCAACGAGTTGGCGATTTCCTGCTTGCCAAGCGCGCCGAAACGGGATCCAATCTGCTCCCCGTGGTCGTTTCCCGACCCCGTTCCGGACAGTTGCGGCCGTCGAGCGTCTCTGCATCGGCCGGCAACCGCGGAGAGCGACGACGATGTGCATCGGCGAGCGGCCCCCGACGCAATCCCAGCGCGACGATTATTCGTTCGCCCGGATGCGCTCGCGCGATGCGGACGAGCACGCCGCTCACCTGAGCGGCTGGAACCAGACCTACGAGCAGCTCACCCCGGGGCCCTTCGAGGGCTTCCTGTGCGAAGCGCTGTTCGCGGGCATCCAGCTGTTTCGCGAGACGACGAATCAATCGGTGCACGAACTGGGCTCCGGGCGTCCCGGCGCCTACATGTTCGGCGTGCCGATCGGGCTGCAGGGCGAGGGCTATTTCGACGGTAGGCCGGTCGGCCTCGACTCCGTGCTGGTGCTGCGCGATCGGCGCCATCTCGACTTCCGCGCGCCGGCGCCGTTGGACCTGGTCGGACTGTCGATCCCGATCGACGCGCTGCGCGGCTACGCGCTGGAGATCGACCAGCGCGACGTCGACGACGACCTGCGCGGCGTATCGGTGGCTTCGCCGGCTCCCGAGCGCGTGCGGCGCCTGCGCGCGTTCCTGCTGCTGGCGCTCGAATCGATCTGCGGGCATCCGCAGAAGCTGCAGCACCCGGTCACCCGGCGCGCGCTCGAGCAGGCGGTCTACCGCAGCATCGTCGACACTTTCGCGGTTGCCGCCGACGAGAGCGTGCCGGCGCCCGGGCCGACGCGCGGCCACGCACTGGTCAGCCGCGCGCAGGAATACATGCGTGAGCACGTCGACGAGCCGTTGAGCGTCGAAGACCTGTGCCGCGAACTGCGGGTGAGCCGGCGCACGCTGCAGTACGGCTTTCACGAGGTGCTGCGCCTGAACCCGGTGGCCTACCTGCGGGCGCTGCGGCTCAACGGCGTTCGCCGCGCCCTTCGCGCGCCCGTGGCGGGCACCACCGTGCAGGACGTCGCCGCCCGCTGGGGGTTCTGGCACCTGAGCCATTTCGCCTGCGACTACCGCCGCATGTTCGGCGAGCTGCCTTCGGAGACCCTGCATCGGGCCGATTGCGGCTGAAAGCGCCGTCCGATCTGATACGCTCGACGGGCACCGGCCCCGTCGCGGATGACGCTCGCTTTCCTGATCGCCCTTCCGTTCCTCGGCAGCGTCCTCGCGGCGCTGATGCCTTCGAACGCCCGCAACGCGGAGTCCACGCTCGCCGGAACGCTGTCGGTCGCCGCTGCCGCCTGGACGGCGTCGCTGTTCCCGCAGGTGCGCGACGGCGGCGTCGTGCGCGAGCAGATCTCCTGGCTGCCGTCCTTCGGGCTCGATTTCGTCGTGCGCATCGACGGCTTCGCCTGGATGTTCGCGATGATGATCACCGGCATCGGCGCGCTGGTCGTGCTCTACGCGCGCTACTACATGTCGCCGTCGGACCCGGTGCCGCGCTTCTTCTCGTTCCTGCTCGCGTTCATGGGGTCGATGCTCGGCGTCGTCACCGCCGGCAACCTGATCCAGCTCGTCTTCTTCTGGGAGCTGACCAGCCTCTTCTCGTTCCTGCTGATCGGCTACTGGCACCACCGGCCCGACGCGCGCCGCGGCGCGCGCATGGCGCTGGTCGTCACCGGCGGCGGCGGGCTGTCGCTGCTCGCCGGCGTGCTGCTGCTCGGGCGCATCGTCGGCTCCTTCGACCTCGACGCGGTGCTCGCCGCGCGCACGGCGATCATCGAGCATCCGTTGTACGCGCCGATGCTCGCGCTGGTGCTGCTGGGCGCGCTGACCAAGAGCGCGCAGTTCCCGTTCCAGTTCTGGCTGCCGCACGCGATGGCCGCGCCCACCCCGGTGTCGGCCTACCTGCACTCGGCGACGATGGTCAAGGCGGGCGTCTTCCTGCTCGCGCGGCTGTGGCCGGTGCTGGCGGGCACCGATCCGTGGTTCTGGATCGTCGGCGGCGCGGGGCTCGCCACGCTCGTGCTGGGCGCCTACATCGCGATGTTCCAGAACGACCTGAAGGGGCTGCTCGCGTATTCGACGGTGAGCCACCTCGGGCTGATCACGCTGCTGCTCGGGCTGAACAGCGCGACGGCGACGGTGGCCGCGGTCTTCCACATGCTGAACCACGCGACCTTCAAGGCGTCGCTGTTCATGGCGGCCGGCATCGCCGATCACGAGACCGGCACGCGCGACCTGCGCCGGCTGCGCGGCCTGGTGCACGCGATGCCGATCACCGCCACGCTCGCGCTGGTGGCGAGCGCGGCAATGGCCGGCGTGCCGCTGCTCAACGGCTTCCTGTCGAAGGAGATGTTCTTCGCCGAGACGGTGTTCGTGCAGTCGGCGCCGTGGGTGGAAATCGTGCTGCCGGCGGTGGCCACGCTGGCCGGCGTGTTCGCCGTCGTCTATTCGCTGCGCTTCGGCTGGGGCGTCTCCTTCGGACCGCTGCCGGACGACCTTCCGCGCACGCCGCACGAGCCGCCTCGCTGGATGCGCGTTCCGGTCGACCTGCTCGTGCTCGCGTGTCTCGTCGTCGGCATCGTTCCGGAATGGTCGGTGGGCCCCGCGCTGGCGGCGGCGGCGCGCCCGGTGGTCGGCGGAACGCTGCCGCCGTACAGCCTGGCCGTCTGGCACGGCTTCACGGCGCCGCTGGGCATGAGCGTCGTCGCGATGGTCGGCGGCGTCCTCGGCTACCTGTGGCTGCGCCGCGCGATCGCCCGCGGCCTGCGCGGCACGCCGCTCGTCGAGTCCTTCGACGGCAAGCGTGCGTTCGAGCGCGCGGCGATCGCCGCCAGCGTCGGCGCCCGGCATCTGATGCGCGCGCTCGGCTCCCGGCGACTGCAGGCGCAGCTGTTCTGGATGGTCGCGGCCACGGTGCTCGCCGCGGGGGCCGCGCTCGGTCTCGACGGCGTGAGCTGGGGCGATCGCCCGCGCGTGGCGCCCTCGCCGGTGTTCGTCGGCCTGTGGGCCATCGGCATCGTGGCCGCGGTCGCTGCCGCCGCCCAGGCGAAGTTCCATCGCCTCGCGGCGGTGACGATGCTCGCCGTAGCAGGCGTCGTCACCTGCATCACCTTCCTGTGGTTCTCGGCGCCCGATCTGGCGCTCACGCAGTTGGCGGTCGAGGTCGTGACGACGGTGCTGTTCCTGCTCGGACTGCGCTGGCTGCCGAAGCGGATCATCGAGGAGGACGGCCGCGTCGCGCTGCGCGCGCGCACCCGCCGCGCGCGCGATCTCGTGCTGGCGATCGTCGTCGGCGTCGGAACGGCAGCGCTTTCCTACGCGATGCTCACGCGCGAGGCGCCGCAGAGCATCTCGCCCTTCCTGCTCGCGCGCGCGCTGCCGGACGGAGGAGGGAGCAACGTCGTCAACGTCACGCTGGTCGACTTCCGCAGCTTCGACACGATGGGCGAGATCTCGGTGCTCGGCATCGTCGCGCTCGTCGTCTACGCGCTGTTGCGCCGGTTCCGGCCGCCGCGCGAAAGCATCGTGCCCGATCAGCAGCAGCCGGGCATCGACGGCGATCCGCTCGACGACGTGCTCGAGCCCGCGCCCGGCGGCGATCCGGGCATCGGCTATCGGACGGTGCCCGCGGTGCTCGTACGGCTGCTGCTGCCGGTCGCCTTCGTCGTCGCACTGCACCTGTTCCTGCGCGGGCACGACGCGCCTGGCGGCGGCTTCGTCGCCGGGCTCGTCGTCGCGATCGCGTTCCTCACGCAATACCTCGTGCTGGGCACCGTCTGGGTCGAGTCGCGCGTGCATCTGCGCACGCCCTGGTGGATCGCCAGCGGCCTGCTGCTCGTGGTCGCCACCGGCGCGGGCGCGATCGTCTTCGGCCATCCGTTCCTGACGACGCACACCGCGCACCTGGCCCTGCCGTGGGGCGGCGAGGCGCACCTGCCCAGCGCGCTGCTGTTCGACGCCGGCGTGTTCGCCGTCGTCGTGGGCGCGACGCTGCTGATGCTCATCGCGCTGGCGCACCAGTCGCTGCGCGCGCACCGCAGGCCCGGCTGATGGAGGTCGTCCTCGCCACCGCGATCGGCGTGCTCGCCGCCTCCGGCGTATGGCTGCTGCTGCGTCCGCGCACCTTCCAGGTGCTGATGGGGCTGTCGCTGCTGTCGTACGCGGTGAACCTGTTCATCTTCAGCATGGGCAGCCTGTCGATCGACCAGCCGCCCATCGTCGTTCCCGACGTGCCGCACGATCTGCAGCACTACACCGACCCGCTGCCGCAGGCGCTCGTGCTCACCGCGATCGTCATCAACTTCGCGATGACGGCGCTGTTCCTCGTCGTGCTGCTCGCGCTGCGCGGGCTGTCCGGCACCGATCACGTCGACGGGCAGGAAGAGGAATGATCGGCTGGGCCAAGGCGGCGATGCCGCACCTGATCGTCGCGCCGATCGTGCTGCCGCTGGCCACTGCAGCGCTGATGCTGTTCGCCTCCGAGCGGCGACGTCGCCTGCGCGCGTCGCTGAACGTGCTCTCGTGCGCAGCGGCGCTCGCCGTCGCCATCGCGCTGCTCCTCGTCGTCGACGAGCGCGGTGCGGCCGCCGTCGGCGTGTATCTGCCGGCGAACTGGCCCGCGCCTTTCGGCATCGTGCTCGCCCTGGACCGGCTGTCGGCGATGATGCTCGTCGTCACCGGCGTCATCGCGTTCGCCGCGGTGGTCTATTCGGTGGCGCGCTGGGACCGCGCCGGCGTGAACTTCCATCCGCTGTTCCAGCTGCAGCTGATGGGAGTGAACGGCGCTTTCCTCACCGTCGACGTCTTCAACCTGTTCGTCTTCTTCGAGATCCTGCTCGCCGCGTCGTACGGGTTGCTGCTGCACGGCTCGGGCGCCTCGCGCGTGCGTGCGGGCCTGCACTACATCGCAGTGAACCTGTTCGCGTCGTCGCTGTTCCTGGTCGGCGTGGCCGTGCTCTACGGCGCCGCCGGAACGCTGAACCTGGCGGACTTCGCCGCGCGCATCCCGCAGGTGGCGGCGGCCGACCGCCCGCTGCTGCACGCCGGCGCTGCCATCCTCGCCGTCGCGTTCCTGGCCAAGGCGGCGATGTGGCCGCTGAACTTCTGGCTGGTTCCGGCCTATTCGGCCGCCGGCGCTCCGGTGGCTGCGCTGTTCGCGATCCTGACCAAGGTCGGCGTCTACGCGATCCTGCGCATCTGGACGCTGTTCTTCGGCGTCGATGCCGGCGAGTCGGCGCACTTCGGCGGGGCGGCGCTCACCTGGATCGGCATGGCGAGCCTGGCGGTGGCCTCGATCGGCATGCTCGCCTCGCATCATCCGGGGCGACTCGCCGCGTGGGGCGTCGTGATCTCGTCGGCGACGCTGGTCGCCGCGATCGGCTTCGCGCGGCCGTCGCTCACCGCCGGCGCGCTCTTCTACCTGATCGGGTCGACCTTTGCGCTCGCCGCGCTGTTCCTGCTCGTCGAACTGATCGATCGCGCGCGCGAGGTCGAGCCGAAGGTGCCGCTCGACGACGTCGATCCGTTGCCGTTCTCGGTCGAGTACATCGAGCGGCCCGACTCGAACCTCGACGAGGACGAGTCGGTGCTGATCGGCCGCACGATCCCCGGCGCGCTCGCCTTCCTCGGACTGGCGTTCATCGTGTGCGCACTGATGATCGCCGGAATGCCGCCGCTGTCGGGCTTCCTGGGCAAGTTCGCGATGCTCTCGTCGGCGCTCGCTCCGCAGCCCGAACTGGCGTCCGATCCGTTGTCGGCGCCCGGCATCGCGGCGCTGGCGATGGTCGTCGTGCTGATCGGGTCCGGGTTCCTGTCGCTCGTCGGCCTGTCGCGAGCCGGTATCCGCTATTTCTGGGCGCCGCAGGAGCGCGCGGCCCCGCGCCTGCGCGTGATCGAGACGCTGCCGATCGCGGCGCTGCTCGCGCTGTGCGCGCTGCTCACCATCCGTGCGGAACCGGTGATGCGCTATGCCGCGAGCACGGCGCAGGCGCTGCACCGGCCGGCGGCGTACGTCGATGCCGTGCTCACCGCGCGGCCGGTGGAGCGGCAATGAGGCGGCAATGAGGCGCGTCCTTCCCGCCCCGCTGCTCAGCCTCGCGCTGTTCGTGCTGTGGCTCGTGCTCGCGCGCTCGGCGAGCGTCGGGCAGCTGATCATCGCGACGATCGTCGCGGTGGCGATGCCGCTGCTGGCCGCGCCGCTGCTGCCGCTGCGCCCCCGCATCCGGCGCCCCGGGACGCTCGCGCGGCTGATCCTGCGCGTGGGCGGCGACGTCGTCGTTTCCAGCTTCATCGTCGCGCGCGGTGCGCTGCGCCGCAGCGACCGGCTGCCCGGCGGACGCTTCGTGCGCATGCCGCTGGAGCTGCGTGATCCGCACGCCATCGCCGCGCTGGCGACGATCACCACGGTGATCCCCGGTACGGTCTGGACCGAGCTGGCCGGCGACCGCAGCTGGTACGTGCTGCACGTGTTCGACCTGCACGAAGACCAGGTCGATGCCTTCGTCGCGCGCTACAAGGCGCGCTACGAGCACCCGCTGAAGGAGATCTTCGAATGAGCCCGCTGCTGCAACTGGCTTCGCTCGCAACGCTGATCCTGCTCGTGGTCGCGATGGCGCTGGCCCTCGCGCGCGTGCTGCGCGGCCCGAGCGCGCAGGACCGCGTCCTCGCGCTCGACTATCTGTACGTCGTCGCGATGCTCGTGATGCTGGTGCTCGGCCTGCGCTCGGGCGGAACGATGTATTTCGAGGCCGCGCTGATCATCGCGCTGTTCGGTTACGTGAGCACCGCGGTGCTTGGCAAGTTCCTGCTGCGCGGGGAGATCATCGAATGAGCATCGAATGAGCATCGAATGAGCGCCGAAGTGTTTCTCGCGCATTCGCTCACGCCGCTGTGGGTCGACGCGCTCGTCTCGCTGCTGCTGCTCAACGGCGCCGTGTTCTGCGTGATCGGCGCGACCGGGCTGCTGCGCTTTCCGCATTTCTTCCTGCGCGCGCATCCGGCGGCGCTGCCGTACACGATGGGGACGTGGTCGATCGCGGCGGCTTCGGTCGTCTGGTTCAGTGCGACGCAGGGGGGGCTGTCGATCCAGCCGTGGACGGTGGTCGTGCTGCTGCCGATCGGAGCGCCGGTGGCGGTCGTGTTCCTCGCGCGCGCGGCGCTGTTCCGGCTGCGGCGGGCCGGGCACAAGAGCGCGGCGGCCGCAGGCGACAGCGCGCCGGTGCGCACGGAGGGTTCGACGAGCGGGGATGGGGGGCGGTGAGGGCGCGGGGCTCGAGTGCCACGCCGCGAGTTGTCCACCGCGGCGGTCGTTCGTCGCAAGCGACGCCCGCCGCCGTGGATAACTCATTCGAGAGCCTCGCAGAAATTCGGACACCCCCCGCATCCGAGGTTGCGCCGGGCGCATCCAAGCGGCGCCTGGCGCGTTCCAGGTCGCTTCGGCGCCCATCCTCGGCCGCTTCGGCGCCTATCCTCGGCCGCTTCGGCGCCTATCCTCGGCCGCCTCTGCACCCGCCGCCGCGCTGAGGCGCTGCACTATGCAGCGTTTTTCGCTGCGTAATCGATTACGCAAGAGGAAACGCTGCATATCGCAGACAGGCACTCGGCCGGTGCCGACGCGGGGAAGAATGCGCGCTTGCCGCGCGTACCAGCCGTTTACCCTGTGCCGGACGGCCGTTCGAACTCGGGATCGGGGTCGAACGCGCGATCGCCGTCGGCAAAGGGCTCGCCGTCTGCGCGCAGCGCGGCGAAATCCCAGGCGGAGCGATCGAGCAGGTGCGACGGAACGACGCGCCCGAGCGATGCGAAGACGTTCTCTACGCGCCCCGGGTGGCGTCGCTCCCATTCGCGCAGCATCTGCTTGATCTCGCGCCGCTTCAGGTTCTCCTGCGAGCCGCACAGGTTGCACGGGATGATCGGGAACGCGCGCCACTCGGCGTACGCGGCGAGATCTTCCTCCTTCACGTAGGCGAGCGGGCGGATCACCATGTGCCGTCCGTCGTCGGAGACGAGCTTCGGCGGCATCGACTTGAGCCTGCCGCCGAAGAACAGGTTCAGGAAGAAGGTTTCCAGGATGTCGTCGCGGTGGTGGCCGAGCGCGATCTTCGTCGCGCCGAGTTCGTCGGCAACGCGGTAGAGGATGCCGCGGCGCAGCCGCGAGCACAGCGAGCACATCGTGCGGCCCTGCGGGATCACGCGGGTGACGATCGAGTAGGTGTCCTGCGTCTCGATGTGGAAGGGGACGTCGAGCGATCGCAGGTAACCGGGCAGCACGTGCCCGGGGAAGCCCGGCTGCTTCTGGTCGAGGTTCACGGCGACCAGCTCGAAGTCGATCGGCGCACGCGAACGCAGCGTGCGCAGCAGGTCGAGCAGCGCATAGCTGTCCTTGCCGCCCGACAGGCAGACCATGACGCGGTCGCCCGCCTCGATCATGCCGAAGTCGACGATCGCCTCGCCCGCCAGGCGCAGCAGGCGCTTGTGCAGCTTGTTGCGCTCGTAGTCGAGCTTGCGCATCTGCGCGCCGCTCCCGTTCACGCATGCCTCCACACTTCGACGCGCACCGAGCGCGCGCGCGGCAGCGGCTGCGGCTTGGTCACCGACACCTTCAGCGCGCGCAGCCCGGGCAGCTTCGCCAGTTCGTCGGCCAGCTCGCCGCAGATCGTCTCGACCAGCCGGAAGCGCCGGTCTCCGCCCACCAGTCGCTCGACCGCCTCGACCACGCGTTCGTAGTTGACCGTCTCCGAGAGCAGGTCGCGCCGCCGCTGGCGCGTGACGTCGGGCACGTAGAGCTCGACGTCGACGACGATCGGGCGGCGTTTGGCCTGCTCGCGCTCGTAGACGCCGAGGAAGCAGTCGATCTCGATGTCCTGCACGAGGACGCGGTAGCAGTCGGGGAAGGCGGTGATGTCGGTGGTCATCGTGTTCGTTCAGCGCGAGACGAGCGAGGCGCCGCCGTCGACGTGCAGGATGTGGCCGGTCACGTAGTCGGCGTCGTCGAGCAGGAAGGCGACCGCGCGCGCGACGTCCTCGCCGGTGCCGATGCGCTGCAGCGGAATCGCCGCTTCGATCGCGCGCTGCTCGGCTTCGGTGAACACGTCGTGCTCGGGCCAGTCGAGCGAGCCGGGCGCGACGGCGTTCACGCGCACCTCGGGGGCCAGTTCGAGCGCGAGCGCGCGGGTGAGCGCGACCAGGCCCGCCTTCGCCGCGGCGTAGGCCGAGAAGCCGGCGAGCGGGCGCTCGGCGCGCGCGTCGGTGACGTTGACGATCGCCCCCCGGGCGGCGCGCAGCCATGGCGCCGCCGCCTGGCTGGTGAAGAACGCCGCCTTCAGGTTGCCGTCGACGATCGAGGCCCACAGCGATTCGTCCACCGAACCGAGGGGCGTGCGCAGGAAGGTCGATGCGTTGTTCACCAGCGCGTCGATGCGCCCGTGCCAGTCGCCGGCCGACTGGACGAGGCGCTCGCCGGCGCTCGCCCGGGAGAGGTCGGCCTCGAAGGCGCGCGCCGAATCGGCGCGCACGGCGTTCAGCCGGGCGACGAGCGCCTGGGCCTGCTCGACCGAATGCCGGCAATGGATCGCGACGTCGGCGCCGCGCGCGTGCAGGTGCGTTGCGATCCGCGCGCCGATGCGGCGCGCCGCGCCGGTGACCAGGACGACGCGATTCGGGTGCATGGAGCATCGAGTGTACGGCATCCGCCCGGGGCGGCTGGTACGATCGACGCTTCCGCTGCATGCCGCCTGCCCTCATGCTCGCCTTCCTGCCACCGGTCGTTCGCGCAGCGGTCGCCGTGTCGCTGCTCGCCGTCAACACGCTGTTCTGGTGCGGGCTGCTGTTCCTGTTCGCGCTGGTGAAGCTGCTGCTGCCTTTCGAGCGCGTGCGCGCCGCGATCGATCCGCTGCTCAATTCGATCGCCACCCGCTGGATCGCCGGCAACAACGCGTGGATGCGGCTGACGCAGCCCACCGTGTGGGACGTCGAAGGCCTCGAGGGAATCGATCCGCGCGGCTGGTACCTGGTGAGCTGCAATCACCAGTCGTGGGTCGACATCTTCGTGCTGCAGCGCCTGCTGAACCGGCGCATTCCGCTGATGAAGTTCTTCCTGAAGTACGAGCTGATCTACGTGCCGGTCATGGGCCTGGCCTGGTGGGCGCTCGACTTCCCGTTCATGCGCCGGCACTCGGATCGATACCTGCGCAAGCACCCCGAGAAGCGCCTCGAGGATCTCGAAACCACCCGGCGCGCCTGCGAGAAGTTCGCGCGGCTGCCGACCAGCGTGATGAACTTCGTCGAGGGAACGCGCTTCACGCCGCAGAAGCGCGACGCGCAGCGTTCGCCGTATCGGCACCTGCTCAAGCCGAAATCGGGGGCGCTCGCGCTCACGCTCAATGCACTGGGCGAGCGCTTCGAGTCGCTGATCGACGTGACGATCGTCTACCCGGGCGGGGTGCCCACTTTCTGGCAGTTCCTGCGCGGCGACGTCGAACGCATCGTCGTTCGCATGACGCGACGGCCGATCCCGGTCGAGTTCTTCCACGCCGACGCGATGACCGATTCGCGCGCGCGCAAGCGCGTGCAGGCCTGGCTGCACGAGATCTGGCAGGAGAAGGACCGCCGGATCGACGCGCTGCTGCAGGCGCCGCAGGCGCCGCAGCGCGAAGCGGCCGTCGCGTGAGCCTCGATACGCCCTCCGGCCCGGCGCTCGCCGATTCGCGCGAGCTGGTGCGACGCATCGGGGCGGAGATCGACGCGGCCGGCGGCTGGATCGGCTTCGACCGCTACATGCAGCGCGCGCTCTATGAGCCCGGGATCGGCTACTACACGGGCCCGAACCGCGTGTTCGGCGCCGAAGGCGATTTCATCACGGCGCCCGAGATGTCGTCGCTGTTCGGCCGCTGCATCGCTGCGCAGTGCGCGCAGTGGCTGGAAGGGACGGGCGAAATCGTCGAGTTCGGCGCGGGCTCCGGCGCGCTGGCTGCGCAGGTTCTCTCGGCGCTGCGCGACGCCGACGCCTTGCCGCGAAGCTACGCCATCGTCGAGCTGTCGGCGACGCTGCGCGAGCGCCAGCGCAGAACGATCGCAGCCGCCGGCGCGGAGCTGCTCGCGCGCGTGCGCTGGGTCGACGAGCTGCCCGAGCGGATCGAGGGCGTAGTGCTGGCCAACGAGGTGCTCGATGCGATGCCGGTGCGCGTCTTCCGCCGGGCCGGCGGCGAGGTCTTCGAGCGCGGTGTAGTGCGGCTGGGACAGCGGCGGCTGGAAGAGCGGCGACTGGGAGAGCGGCCGGGAGAGCGGCCGGGAGACGACGCGCTCGGCTGGGCCGAGCGCGCAGCCGACGAGCGCCTCGCTTCGCAGGTTCTCGATCGGCTGCGCGAAGCGTGGGACGAATGCGCCGGCCTGCCGTCCGACCAGGCGAGCGCCGCGCCGGAGAGCTACGTTTCGGAACTCGGCGAGCAGGCCGAAGCGTGGGTCGCCACCGTCGGCTCGCGGCTGGCGCGCGGCGCGATGCTGCTCATCGACTACGGTTTCCCGCGCCGCGAGTTCTACCACCCGCAGCGCGATCTCGGCACGCTGCGCTGCCATTTCCGCCACCGGGCGCACGACGACCCTTTCCTCTGGCCGGGGCTGCAGGACATCACCGCGCACGTCGATTTCACCGGCATCGCGCAGGCCGCGGCGCGCGTCGGGCTCGACGTGCTGGGCTTCGCCTCCCAGGCCCGATTCCTGCTCGACTGCGGCCTGCTCGACGCCTGCGCCGTGATTCCGCGCGACGATCTTCGCGCGTGGACGCTGGAGACGCAGGCGGTGCAGCGGCTGCTTTCGGAGGCGGAAATGGGCGAACTGTTCAAGGCGATCGCTTTCGGCCGCGGCGTGCCCGACGACGCGATCGGATTCCGCACGCGCGACCGGCGGGCTTCACTGTAGGAGGCGGCGCGATGTCCGGGCGGCGGTACTCGCCCCTTCGTCGGGTCGCGGCGATCGTCCGCGGTACGCCGATCCTTGCCGGCTTCAGCCTCGGCCTCGGGCTGCCGGCCGCGATCGTTGCCGGCATCGTCGTGCTCGTTGCGCCGCCGGTCGGCGCGAGGTCGGCGACGACGCCGGCAGCGTCGTCCGAAGTCGTCACCCGCTCGATCGAGCAGCGCCCGCCGGCGCGTCCGCTTTCCGAGGCGGGTCGCGTCGACGAACGCTCGTTGTCGGCGGACCAGCTCGAGGACCTGGCGCGGGCGTCGCGCGAGCGATGGGAGCGAAGCAGCCACGGCGCGATGCTGCTGCGCATCCTCCCCGATCGCCTGCGACCGTCGCAGTTGCCGCAGGCCGACTCGCGCGGCGCGCGGCTGCTTGCCCTGTATTGCGTGCAGTGCCACAACCTGCCCGATCCCGCGATGCACGATGCGAACCGCTGGCCCGAAGTGGTGCGACGCATGGTGCCGCGCATGCAGGGCCGCGGAAATCTCGGGCCGCTGATGGCCGACCTGATGCGGGCGCCCGGCGCCGGCGAGCGCGCGATGTCCGCGCCGAGCGCCGACGAGGAGCGCGAGATCGTCGCCTACCTGCGGCGACACGCGCAGCGCAGCCTCGATCCGAAGGCCGACCCCGAGTTGGCGCAGGCGCTCGGCAGCGGGGCGGGGCGCATGTTCGCCGAAGCCTGCAGCCAGTGCCACGCGCTGCCCGATCCGTCGCAGCACACTCCCGAGGAATGGCCGAAGGTGGTCGACCGCATGCGCGACAACCTCGACTGGATGAACCGGGTGCAGAGCCGTGCGGACCCGCGCGAGCCGCAGCTTTCGGTGCCCGAAATCGTCGGCTTCCTGCAGGAGCACGCGAGGCGGCCGGCGCGATGATCAAGTGGCTGCTCGTCGTCGTCGTCGCGCTCGCGCTGTTCTCGGGCCTGATGCCGCTGCTGCGCCGCTTCGGCATCGGGCGGCTGCCCGGCGACTTCGAGTTCCGCGCCTTCGGTCGCGAGTGGTCGATTCCGATCACGTCGACCGTGCTGCTCTCGCTGCTGGCCGCGCTGCTGTCGCGCCTGCTGTGAATTCAGCGCGTCATCGGGTCGTGCCGAGCGCTTCGGCCACCGCGCGCGCGCGCGCCTCGTGCAGCGCCTCGCGGATCTTCTGTGGCGCGTCGGCGTGCGCGCGCGCGACAGCCGCGGTGTCCACCGACGCGAAGGCGCGCGCCGCCTCGCGCAGGCGCTGCGCCTGCGGATAGGGGCGCGATTCCAGCCCGAGCCGCCCGAGGTAGTCGGATTCGCAGGCGGCGAGCACCGACTCGAGCCGTTGCGGCCGACGGGCGACGTCGATGCGTTCGAGCAGCTTCGTGATCGTTTCCGGGCGCAGCTCGAGCGCACGATGCACGATGCCGTGCTCGCGGGCGACGATGCGCGCGAGGTCGCGGCATTCGGTGGGCACGCGCAGCCGCTCGCACAGTTCGTCGACCAGGCGCAGCGAGCGCTGCTCGTGCGCGATGTGACGCGGCCACTGTTCCGGCGGCGTCGTTCCCTTGCCCAGGTCGTGCACGAGCGCCGCGAAGCGCACGGGCAGCGACGCGCCGGCAGCGGCCGCGTGGTCGACGACCATCATCACGTGCACGCCGGTATCCACCTCCGGATGCGGGGCCGGCGGTTGCGGCACGCCCCACAGCCGGTCCAGCTCGGGGATCACGCGGGCGAGCGCGCCGCAGGCGCGCAGCACGTCGAACATCCGCGACGGGCGCCGCTCCATCAGGCCGCGCGACAGCTCCTGCCAGACGCGCTCGGCGACCAGCGCATCGGCTTCGCCCGCGCGCACCATCTCGCGCATCAATTCCATCGTTTCGTCGGCGACCGTGAAGTCGTCGAAGCGCGCGGCGAAGCGGGCGACGCGCAGGATGCGCACCGGGTCCTCGGCGAAAGCGCTGCCCACGTGGCGCAGCACGCCCGCGCGAAGATCGGCCAGGCCGCCATAGGGGTCGACCAGCGTGCCGTCCTCGGCGATCGCCATCGCGTTGATCGTCAGGTCGCGGCGCTGCAGGTCGTCCTCGAGCGTCACGTCCGGATCGGCCTGCACGACGAAGCCGCGATAGCCGGGCGCGGTCTTGCGCTCGGTGCGCGCGAGCGCGTATTCCTCGTTCGTATCCGGATGCAGGAACACCGGGAAGTCGCGGCCGACCGGCCGAAAGCCGCGCGCGATCAGCTCTTCGGGCGTGGCGCCGACGACGACCCAGTCGCGATCCTTGACCGGCACGCCGAGCAGCTCGTCGCGCACCGACCCGCCGACCCGGTAGATCTTCATCGGCGGCTCAGTGCCCGGCCCGGCGTCGCTCCTCGGCCAGCCGCAGTTCGTGTTCGTCCAGGTACGACGGCGCGACGGCGCCGAGCGGCGTCGGCTCGATGCGCAGCTCCGGGGCGATCGGGCCGCCGGCGACATTGTCGATCGACAGCGTCGCGAAGTTGTCGCGCGACATGCGCAGCGCGGCCGGCGCGAACTCGAGCAGCATCGCCTGCAGCCGGCCGAGGGAATCGGGCAGTCCGATCACGCGGCGCCGGTATCCGGACAGCTCGCCGGCGAAGCGGATCAGCTCGCGCAGCGACCAGACCTCGGGGCCGGCCAGCTCGTAGCAGCGGTGCACGGTGATCTGCGCATCGAGCGAGTCGGCGATCGCGCGTGCCACGTCGCGGACCCACACCGGCTGAAGGCGCGCGTCGGCGCGACCGAGCGGAATCACCGGCAGCCATCGCTGCAGCCTCATGAAGCGCTCGATCAGCGAGTCGCCCGGACCGAAGACGACCGACGGGCGGAACACCGTCCACTGCAGGTCAGCGGCCCCGCGCACGATGCGTTCGCCCGCCGCCTTCGAGCGCAGGTACATCGACGGCAGCGTCTGTTCGCCGCCTTCGCGCACGCCCAGCGCCGAGACGTGCAGCAGGCGTCGCACACCGGCGGCGCGCGCGGCCTCGACGATGCGCGAGACGAGCTGCACGTGCGCGCGCTCGAAGCCCGGCCCCCACGGAGAGCCGCGTCCGCCGTCGAGCACGCCGACCAGGTTGATCACGGCGTCGATGCTGCGCATCAGCGATGCGAGCTGCGCGTCGTCGTGCACGTCGGCCTCGAAGACCTGGACGGTGGGCAGCGTGAGCAGGGCGCGGGCGCGCTCGCGATTGCGCGTGGGAACGATCACGTCCCGCGCCTGCGCGACCAGCCGCGCCGCGACGTGGCGGCCGATGAATCCGCTGCCGCCGAGCAGGAGAACGGGTCGGCCTGCCATGACGGGTTCCTACGGAATGTCGGTGGGCATCGACAACGCCGGCGCGACCTTGCCCAGGCGCGCCTTCAGCGACTGCGGCTGACCGGTGAACAGCGCCGCGTAGTAGACGGCGTTGGTGAGCACCTTCTTGACGTAGTCGCGCGTTTCGTTGAACGGGATGATCTCGGCGAAGATCGCGCCCTCCACCGGCGCCGACAGCGTCGAGCGCCAGCTGCGCGGGCGACCCGGACCCGCGTTGTAGGCAGCCGAGGCGAGCAGCGGCGAGCCTTCGAGATCGTCGAGCACGCTGCGCAGGTAGAAGGTGCCGAAGCGCAGGTTCGTGTCGAGGTCGTGCAGCTGCTCGACGCGGAAGTCGCGCTCGCCGAGCTTCTTCGCGATCCAGCGGGCGGTGGCCGGCATGATCTGCATCAGGCCCTGCGCTCCCGCCCACGAACGCGCATCGCGCACGAAGCGCGATTCCTGCCGGATCAGGCCGTAGACCCAGGCCGGATCGAGGTCGGCGCCGGCGGCCACCGGCTTCATGCGATCGAGGAAGGGCGAGACGAAGCGCAGCGCGAAATCGTGTTCCTCGCGCGTGCGATCGGCGGTGTTCACGCAGCGGTCGAGCACCTGTTCGGCGCAGGCCCAGCGCGCGGCGGCGAGCAGTTGCCGGTCGCTCATGCCGCGCAGCTGGAAGTTCCACTCGCGATTGCCCTCGAAGCGCAGGCCGAGCGCGTAGAAGCGCAATGCGCGGTCGAAGCCGGCGTTGCGCGCCGCCTGCGCCAGTTCCTCCTCGGTGGTGGCGAGCGCAGCGGGCGGCGGCGAGGTGAGCGAGCCCAGATCCTCGGCGGCCAGCCGGCCGTAGAACGTGAACTGGCCGGCGATCGGACGCAGCATCTCGTCGGCTTTCGCCGTGTTGCCGGCTTCGCGCTCGGCGCGCGCGCTCCAGTAGATCCATGCCGGCTCGTTGCGTCCGGCTTCGCTCATCCGCGCGACGACCTTGCGCAGCGTCGGCCAGTCCTGCTCGCGCAGCGCCGCGCGCGCGAGCCAGTTCCAGGTCTCGTCGGTGGCGGGCGCATCGAGCGAGGCGCGCGTCCATTCGAGCGCGCGCGGGTCGAGCCGGCGCATGGCAGCGGCGGCGATCTGCGAGCGCGCGAACGCGAGGTCCGCTTCGCGCAGCGCCGGCGCGATCGCATCGAGGCGCTCGTCCGCTTCCGACGGATCCTTGCGGGCAAGCCGCGACAGCGCGATCAGCAGCGTCTCGCGCGTGCGCTTTCCGGCCAGCGCCTTCGACGGATTCGACAGCGCGAGATCGACCGCTTTCGAATCGAGCGCGAGGCGCTCGCCGAGCAGGCGCACCGCATCGGCCGCGTTCGTCTCGAGCGCGACCAGCAGCCGGGCGTGCAGGTCGTCGCGGTTGAGCGCGCCCGTGCGCAACTGGGCGTCGAGCAGCGCAGCGCAGCCCGGACCGAAATTGCGCACGGAGAAGACCGCCGCGCGCGCGCGCGGGGCCGGCCGGGCACGCTCGATGTCGCCGAGCGACGCATAGCAGTGCACTTCGTCGTCGTCGCGCAGGATCCAGCGCGCGTAGACGGCGTCGAAGGCCGTCCATTCGCGTCGCCGCCCGAGGTCGAGCATCCAGTCGCGGCCGAGCAGATCGGCGACGAGCGTGCCCTCGTGCCGCGCGAGGAAGCGCTGCACGTCGGCGTCGGCGCTGCCGGGCGGCGTTTCGCTCGGCGGCCGTTGCAGGCGCAGGCGAAGTCGCCAGTAATCGAGGTAGACGGCGAGCGGATGGGCCTGCGCCTGCGCGGCCATCGCTTCGAAGCGCGCCGGATCGTTCTTCGTGAACGCCTGGTGTGCCGCGAGGAAGGCGTCGTCGACGGCGAGCGGTGCGACCGTTGCGGCCTTCGGCGCTCCGGGGTGGCCTTCAGGGCGACGCTTCGAAGCTTCGGCAGGCGAAAGAACCGAAAGACCGATCAGCCCTACAATCGCCGCGATCGCGATCCGGTACGTCATCTTCGCTCTGCCCTGCTGAAACGCCGCTCGGTGCCCGCTGGCACCGGGCCCGAGCATACCATGCGCGTCGTCGATGAAATCACTCGAACTCGTGCGCGCAACGCCTTGATTCGCTGGCGTTGCGAGCGCAGCGCCGCGCTGAGCGAACAGGCCGACGAGGCGCTGCGCGAGCGGCTCGCGGCGCTGCTGCGCGAGCAGCCTTTCGTGCGCGCCCGCGTGCTCGGCGTGTACTGGCCGATCCGCGGCGAACCGCAGCTGGCGCCGTGCTACGAGCGTTGGGAATCCGGGGGAAGAACGCTCGCGCTGCCGCGCATCGGCGAGGGCGGCGCGCTCGAGTTCGGACGATGGCGGCGCGACGGCGCAGTGCGCGCGGACCGCTTCGCGATTCCCGTGCCGCACCCTTTCGAGACGGTCGAGCCCGATCTGCTGCTCGTGCCCTGCGTCGGCTTCGACGCGCGCGGCTATAGGCTCGGCTATGGCGGCGGACACTACGACCGCACGCTCGCGCAACGGCCGATCGCCGCGATCGGCGTGGGCTACGACGCGTGCGAGCTGGAACGCTTCGACGCCGAGGCGCACGATCGTCCGCTGCCGGCGATCGTCACGGAATCGCGCGTGATCCGGGCCCGGTGAAGCGAAGGGCGGCATTGCGGTTCGTGCACCATTCGACGAAATCGTCCGGCGGCAGCGCGGGCGACAGATGGAATCCCTGCGCGAAATCGCAGCCCAGCTCGCGCAGCCGCGTCTCGACGAAGGCGTTCTCGACGCCCTCGGCGACCGTGTCCAGCTCGAAGGCGTGCGCCAGCTCGACGAGCGCGCGAACGATGCGGTGATCGTTGCGTCCGGCGGCGATCGTCTGCACGAAGCTGCGGTCGATCTTCAGCTCGTCGAGCGGGAAGCGCGGCAGGTAGCTGAGCGACGAGTAGCCGGTGCCGAAATCGTCGATCGACAGCCGGCAGCCGAGCGCGCGCAGTTCGCCGGCCAGCTCGATCGCCGCGTGCTCGTTGCGGATCAGCGTGCTCTCGGTCAGCTCGAGCGTGAGCCGGCGGGCGTCCACTCCCCAGATCTGCAGCGACTGCGCGACCAGCTCGGGCAGCGTCGCGTCGCCGAAGGTGATCGCCGACAGGTTGATGGCGACCGACAGGTCGAGTCCGCCCGCTTTCCACTGCGCCATGTGGCGCAGCGTGGTGTTCATCGTGAAGCGCGTCAGCTCGGCGATCAGCCCGCGTTCCTCGGCGATCGAGGCGATCGTCCCGGCCGCCACCGCGCGCCCGTCGGCACGCCGCCAGCGGATCAGCGCCTCGGCCGAGCGGCAGCGGCCGCTGCGCAGGTCGATCTGCGGCTGGAAATGCACCTCCAGCTCGTTGCGTCCGAGCGCCTCGTGCAGATCGCGTTCGATCTCGTGACGGCGCAGCCCCGAGTCGTGGTCGTCGTTCACCCGCAGGATGCGAACGTGATCTTCGCGGCCGAGCGATTGCGCGGCCGCCTCCGACGCGACGGCGATCAGCTTCCCGGCACCCGGATTCGACCCCGGGGGCGCCCAGGCGCCGCCGATCGACGTGCGCAGCCGAATCGGCTGCGCCTGCGCCGCGAGCTTCACCGGCGCCGACAGCGTCTGGAGCAGCGAATGACTGGCCAGTTCGGCGAGCGCCTCGCTCGCCAGGCCGGGCAGCAGTACCCACGCTTCCTCGCGCGACGCGAAGGCGTAGCGGTCGGCGGGTCGCAGGACCGATTCCATCCGTCGTCCGATCTCGTCGAGCACCGGGCGGTCGTGCGCTGCGCGGGCGAGCGCGTCGATGCGATCGGAGCGGTTCAGCGCCACGACGAGCACGACGGTTCGCGCGCCGTCGCCCGGCGCGGCCGCGTCGACGTCGCGCAGCAGTTGCGCGGCGCTGCGCTCGCGCTTGCCGCGGGCGGCGATCGCAGGCTCCTCGCAGCAGCTCGACACGCGGCGGTCCCTACCCGGCCACCGGCGCGGACGCCAGCGCCGCTTCCTGCTGCCCGTAGTAGTCGCGCAGGCGCAGTCCGTAGGCGCCGGCCGCCAGCCCGCGAACGATGCGCACGCGGACGTTTTCCGCCGTCTTCGGCCGCTGCAGCAGGTTGCGTTCGAAAGGCTCGGCCAGCGGCGTCTTGTCGGGCGCGGTGAGCACGAGCACGCGCGGCTCGAGCCGTCGCACGCGGTTGTGTGCGAGCACGGCGGCGACTTCACCGCTGGACAGCTCGACGAAGCTGCCGACCGGAAAGATGCCGACCGCCTGCACGAACTGCTCGACCAGCGGCTCGTGGAACGAGGTGCCCGTCCATTCGTAGAGGTTCATCAGCGCATCCTGCGGCGCGCAGGCGTTCGCGTAGGCGCGCGCGGTGATCAGCGCGGCGAAGCTGTCGGCGATCGCCGACATGCGGCCGTAGATGCCGATCTCGTCGCCGCGCAGCCCCTTCGGATAACCGGAGCCGTCGAGCCGCTCGTGATGCTGCGCGATGCCCTCGACGATCGCCGGGGCCAGACGCACGCTCGAGGCCAGCGCGTCGATGCCGAGGCGCACGTGTTCCTTGACGATGTTGTATTCGGCCGGCGCGAGCATGCCCGGCTTCTCGAGCAGCGCGGTCGGCAGCCGCGTCTTGCCGACGTCGGCCAGCATGCCGATCATCCCGAGATTGGCCAGCTCGGCGCGTGGAAAGCCCAGGTGACGGCCGAGCGCGACCAGGTACAGCGCGACCTTCACGCCGTGCTGGTAGACATGGACGCTCTCCTCGCGCAGGCGGGCGATCCACATCAGCGCGTCGGGGTTCTCGACCATGCTGTCGACGATCTGGTCGACCGCTCCGCTGACCTGCTGCACGTCGGGCACGCGGCCCTGGCGTACGTCGGCGACCAACGCATCGAGCGCGCGCGAGCCGACGCCGAAGGCTTCGCGCGCCCGCGGCAGCTCGGCTTCGATCGGCGTACGGTCGGCGTAGCGGCGCAGCTCGATGCCGTCGGGCAGCCGGATGTCGGGCGCCCCGTGTCCGCCGGCCGAGAGCCGGCGCGTGCGGGGCGCGGCGCGCGAGCGACCGGCGGGGCGCAGCCAGTCGAGCGCGCGGCGCAGCGCCGAGTGGTTCGGCGCTTCGGCCGGCGCGATCGCCGTGGCGCGGATGAAGTCGCGGAAGCGCTCGCGCGTCTGGCGGCTGATCTTGACGTCGGCGCGAATGCGCACCGGGCGCATCGCGGCCGGGCGCGCGGCGGGCTTCTCGTCGAGCACGGTGTCGAAATGCAGCGGCGCGGGCGAGGGCGCCGCCGGTGCAGCCGCTTCGTCGCGCAGTTCGGCATCGCGAATCGCGTCGGCGAGCGCCGAGTGCGAAAGATCGAGGTCGACGTATACGTAGCGGCAATAGCGGCGCAGCGTCTCCAGCTCGATCCGGCTGTCGACGAGGAAGCCCTGCAGCAGGAACGGCGTGTCGGGCCAGG
>ERZ778017.926-NODE-926-length-34086-cov-130.854221_pt1 | contig 34086 bp, 29 predicted proteins | sample MGYA00375747_ERZ778017 | MGnify/ENA primary metagenome ERZ778017 (study PRJEB29350, sample SAMN05509838) | bioreactor metagenome | biome: bioreactor; material: wastewater | place: South Africa: University of Cape Town | collected 2014-03-17 ...
CCTCGTGTCCGCTGGCGTAACGGTAGTGGTAACTCCCGAACCCGATGATGCTCGGGCCCCACATGCGCGCCTCGAAGCCCGTGATGCGCTCGAACAACTCGAGCAACGTGATGGCGTCTTCTCGGCGGCCAAGGTTCTCGACACTGTTTATGAACTCGGTGACGGCGATGTCTGTCGGCGCTAGGCGTGGCAACTACGTCCTCCTGGCGTTGAGTTGTTGCCGACGATAACCGGCCCCGCACCAGGAACGTGCCTGGTGCAGGGCCGGGGCTTGGCGTTTAGGCATCGCGCACGTGACCGATCAGGAGGTGCCAGGCGGTGGCGGCACGGGTTTCCATGTCCGCCAGGTCTGAGCGTAGTGCCAGTAGCGCTGCTTCTTTGAGGCGTTGGCGGCGTTCCGTGAGGATCGCCTTGACGACCGCGTGATGTTGGGCGCGGTGGCGTAGGTCGGTTACGTGTCCCTGTGCTGCTCGGATAGTGGATTGCTGCTCGAACATTCTGTTTGCCCTCCAGAGGGCTGTGTGCAGTGTGCTCGGGCGAACGCGTTCTCGCGTTGGTCAGCTTGTTCGCCCGTGACCTAGGTTCTCGCTGTGGTTAGTGCCGTGACTCATGACCATGTCGGCTCCTTATGCTGGCGCCAGGGCAGTGGCGGTTGCGCCAGCCACGAGCGCAGTGAGCGGAACTCACGTGCCAAGCGGGTTTAGTTGCAGTTTGGTATGGGGTCGGCCGCGAGGCGGCGCTTGCCTGGCTTCAGGCGGGCACCGGTGCTTAGGCGCGGTGCGCAGCGAGGTAGCAGGCGACAGGCGCCGCCCCACAGCAAGACCCTAGAAGACGGTTACTCAATGTCGCTCACCTCCTCACAACCCCGAACTCAAGGACTCGGGGTAGGGAAGCCTTGGCTTCCGCACAGGAAGTTAGCAGACCGCGGGTCGCCTGTCAATGAGCACTGCACGAACTGCTCAGTTCCTGAGTCGGCGTGGTTGCCTTCAGCCAGTCGCGCCGATCCCCCGCAAGACGATGAGGGGCTCCGGCTCGGCCGCGTTGGCAATTCCGTAAGCGCTGGTCACTTGCTCCTGCGCCGCGCCTAGACCCCGGCCGCCTCGGTGCCACAACGTGGCGAGGACCTCGCCAGCGGCGACCTCGTCGCCTACCTTGGCGTGGAGTTCGACGCCGACACCAACATCTATTGCGTCGCCTTTGCGGCTGCGGCCGCCACCGAGCAGGCCAGCGGCGCGACCAACGGCGAGGGCGTCTACAACGGCAACGGTCCCGGAGCGCGGCGCGCGCAGCAGCCACTGGTCTGGCGCCCTCTCCAGGTGGTCGAGGCTGCGCAGATCGCCGCCCTGAGCGCCGATCCAAGCCTCGAAACGCTCCATGGCGCGGCCACTGCCGATGGCGGCGAGCAGCTCCTCACGGCCGGCAGGCAAGCCGGCAGCCTCGAGCACTTCCTGGGCGAGAACGAGGCAGAGCTCGAGCAGGTCGGCTGGCCCCTCACCGCGCAGGCAGCCGATGGCCTCCGTGACCTCCATGGCGTTGCCGACCATGTGCCCTAGCGGCTGAGCCATGCTGGAGAGCACGGCGCGCACGTTGCGCCCGTTGAGGCGACCGATGCTAACCATGGCCTCCGCCAGCGCGCGCGCGTCCGCCACCGTCTTCATGAAGGCGCCACTGCCGACCTTCACGTCGAGCACGATCGACTTGGCCCCGCCAGCGAGCTTCTTGCTCATCACGCTGCTGGCGATCAGGGGGAGAGACTCGACCGTGCCCGTGGCGTCGCGCAGCGCGTAGAGAAGCCCGTCCGCTGGCGCTAGGTCCTTCGATTGACCCGTAACCACCACGCCAACGCTGTGCGCGACCGCTAGGAACTCCTCGTCGCTGAGTGAGGCGCGGAAGCCGGGAATGCTCTCGAGCTTGTCTACCGTGCCGCCCGTGTGCCCGAGGCCGCGCCCGCTCATCTTGGCCACCGTGCCACCCATGGCGGCCAGCAGGGGCGCGAGGACGAGCGTCGTCTTGTCGCCGACGCCGCCGGTGGAGTGCTTATCCACCGTGTTAGGCAGGTCGGCTAGGTCGAGCACGTCACCCGAGTGAGCCATGGCCTGCGTGAGGTCCGCCGTCTCCTGCTGCGTCATGCCGCGCCAGCAGACTGCCATCAACCACGCCGCCACCTGGTAATCCGGCACGGCGCCAGCCACGTAACCGTCGAGGAACTCCTTGAGCTCCGCTGCCGAATGCTCGCCGCCTGCGCGCTTGGCGAGGATCAACTGCAACGGGCTGGTCATGTGAGGCTCGGTAGGCAAGGTGCGCGGCGAACGGTCATGCGTTCAACTCTAGCGAATACCGCCGGTGTGCGCGGTGGGAACTACTCGGCGAGCGCAGCGCGCGCCTCGCTGGCCTCGTCCCACGGCAGCGTCTCGGTGGCGCGTTCGAGCGTGCGCTCATGCCCCTTGCCAGCCAGCAGTACCACGTCGCCTGGCCGCGCGTGCCGCAACGCCAACCGAATGGCCGCCGAACGATCCGGCTCGAGCAGGTAATCGGCGCCCTCGCGGGCTCCGGCGGCGGCGGCGCCCTGCGCCATCTGCGCCAAGATCTCCTCGGTGCTCTCCGAACGCGAGTCCTCCTCGGTGAACACGGCCAGCTCGGCGCCCGTTACGGCGGCGTGGCCGAGTGGCGTGCGCTTGCCTGGGTCGCGCTCGCCAGCTGCGCCAACGACCACGATGGTGCGGGCGCCCTCACGCCGCACGGCGCTCAACGCCTTGGTGAGGGCAGGGGCGGTGTGCGCGAAGTCGACGATGACGGTCACCGGCTCCGCCTGGATGAGCTGCATGCGGCCGGGCACGCCCGGGAAGCTGGCGAGACGCAGGGCCGCGACGCCAGCGGGCACGCCCTCCAGGCCAGCGGCGGCAACGGCGGCAGCCGCGTTCCAGGCGTTGAAGGCGCCGACCAGCGGCAGGTTCACGGTGAACGCCTCACCGAACACGCGCAGGTCGAACACCAGCCCGCCTGGCGTTTGCACGACGCTCCCTACCCGGACGTCCGCGCCGGTGGCCGCGCCGTAAGTGACTGGCTCGTGGCTGGCAGCCAGGAAGTAGCTGGCGTGCTCGTCGTCGAGGTTGACGACGCCGCGCGCCGCGCGTCGCAAGAGCGTGGCCTTCGCTTCGCGGTACTCGGCCATGCTGCCGTGGTGGTCGAGGTGCTCGGGCGTAAGGTTCGTGAACACGCCGACCGCGTACTCGACCGCGTCGAGCCGGTGCAATGAGAAGCCGTGCGAGCTAGATTCCAGCACCACGTGGCTGGCGCCAGCGCGCAGGAAGCGGCCAAGTAGCGCCTGCACCTCGCTCGCCTCCGGGGTCGTGAAGTGCCCGGCGAGCGGAGCGAGCGGAGAAGTGCCGATGGCCATGCCAGCCGTGCTGAGAAGGGCAGCTTGGTGGTTACCGAGGAGCAGCCACTGGAGGAGGTAGCTCGTCGTGGTCTTGCCGTCCGTCCCGGTAACGCCAAGCACGCGCAGCTTGGTTGACGGTTGCCGTTCGAACGCGGCGGCTAGGAACGGCAGGGCGCGCCGAGCGTCGGGCACCGTCATGTACGGGACGCCAAGGTCAGCGGTTTGGGGCGTCTCCCCGATCAGGGCTACTGCGCCGGCGGCAACCGCGGCGCCCAGGAAAGCGTGGGCGTCGAACTTGGCGCCACGGCGCGCCACGAACAGGTCGCCTGGCTTTACTCGCTGATGGTCTTGGGCAACGCCGGAAACACGCGTGGCGTATTGACTGGTCTGTCTACCACCACTTTCCGCCGTGGCCAACGGGAACAACTCAGGGGCGAGGGACCGCGCCGTGGCCAGCAACTCACCCAATGCGAGCGGCCCGGGTCCACCGTCGTCAGCGGTTAGCTCCTTGGCTTCGCGGCTCATGAAAAGCCAACTAACCGACGACGGGCGCCGTCAGTCCATGGCGCTCGAGCAAGTCGAGGACCTTGCGCAGGTCAGCTTGGTCGTTCACGAAATCGAGGTCGTCGCCAGGCACGACCACTACCGGCGAGAGCGTGTAGTCCTCGATCCAGCCCTCGTAGAGGTCGTTGAGGCGTTGCAAGTAGCCGTCGTCGATGGTCGCCTCGTAATGCCTGCCGCGTTGCGCGATGTGGCGCTTGAGGGTGCCGAGATCGGCGCGCAAGTAGATGAGCAGGTCGGGAGGCCGTAGCGCTGCCAGCACCGCGTAGTAGAGGGTGCGGTAAGAAGTGTGGTCGCGGTCGTCCATCACGCCGTCGTCGTGGAGGAGCCGCGCGAAGATGGCGGCATCCTCGTAAACGGTGCGGTCCTGGATGACGCGCCTGCCAGGGTTGACCTCGCGCAGGTGCTGCTTGAGGCGCGCCGCCAGGAAGAAGACTTGCGAGTGAAAGGCGTAACGCGGCATGTCGGCGTAGAAGTCCTCGAGGTACGGGTTCTCGTCCACCGCCTCGTAAACGGGCGCCAAGTGGTAGCGCTGCGACAACACCCGCGTGAGGCTCGACTTTCCGGCGCCGATGTTGCCTGCCACGGCCACGTAAACCCCACCCGCGTTCATCTCGCGCCCGCCCACGTGCGGATCTGCGTTAGCAGTTCCAGCCGCTCGTCCTCGTTGCCGACGAAATCTATCGCCCCGGCGTCGATGACCTTGACGGGAGTGTGCCAGCGGCTGAAGAACTCGTCGTACGCGGCAGTGATGCGCTCTAGGTAATCGGCGGCTATCTCCGTCTCGAACGGCCTGCCGCGCTTGGCGATGCGCTCGAGCAGCACTTCCGGCTGCGCCCGCAAGTACACCACCAGATCCGGGAGGGGGAGACGCGACCTGAGCTGCTCGAACAGCTCGCGGTACAGCTCGAACTCGTCACCGGTAAGCGTCAACGACGCGAACAGGAACGTCTTGTCGAACACGTAATCGGCCACCGTGTGCGTCTGAAAGAGCGGCGCCTGCGCCAACTCCGAATGCTGCCTGAAGCGCGAGAGGAGGAAGAACGTCTCCGTCTGAAACGCGTAACGCGCCGGCTCCTCGTAGAAGTGCGCGAGAAACGGGTTCTCCTCGACCACCTCGACCAGTAGCCGCGCCCCCAGATCGTCCGCTAGGTAGCGCGCTAGGCTCGTCTTGCCAACACCGATGGGACCTTCAACGACTATGGTTGCCATCACTCTGGCGGAGCATACCGCGCACTTACAACGGTCGTCCGCTGCGTTCTGCTGGGCGGCTTGGCCGTGCTACAATCCCCGGAACCGATGGAAGACAACCCTCCGGAACGATCATCGCGCTTACGGCGCGGCTTACCCCTCCTCTTAGTCTTAACCCTCTCTAGCGTCGTCATGGCGCAGGCCCCCGCGACTGGCGCGGCGGGCATAACCGCGCTGCAGATCGTCGGGCTCGTGCTGCTGCTCGCGGCCTCCGCTTTCCTCTCGACCGCGCACACGGCGCTCACGATGGCGGGCGACTGGAAGCTCAGGCGCTTGCGTGAGGAAGGCGACGTGCCGACCGGCGCGACGGCGCTCCTCGAGCGCAACCCCGCCCGCTTCATAACCACCCTGCTCATCGGCAACACGGCCGTCAACGCCGCCATCGCTGCCCTCGTCCTCGACTTCTTCCTGCTGAACGCCAGCGCCATGGGCATCAGCCAGGTTGGCGCCGTGGCGTTGGCCATCACCGTGGCTTCTATCGTCATCCTCTTGTTCTGCGAGTTGGCGCCGAAGTCCATCGCCGCGCACGACCCGGTGCGCGTCACGAAGTTCGTGCTGCGGCCCGTGTACGCCCTCTCGATCGTGCTCTACCCGCTCGGGTTGGCGTTCAACTGGTTGACCGGGCAGTTCCTGCGCGTCTTCCGCATCGAGCCGACGCGCGCCGCCCTCATGTCGGAAGTCGAGCTGCGGCACATGCTGCAGAGCGCGGAGGAATCCGGCGTCATCGAGGCGCAAGAGCAAGCCATGATCAAGGGCGTCATAGACCTCGAAGAGACGGTCGTCCGCGAAGTCATGACCCCGCGCGTTGACGTGGTCGGCATCAGCGGCGACGCGGGGCTCAAGGAGCTCCAGGCCCTCGTCACCGAGCACGGCTACAGCCGCCTCCCCGTTTACGGCGAGGGCGTCGACGACATCAAGGGCATGATCTACGCCCGCGACCTGCTCCCTTACCTCGGCCAACTGGAGGCCCTCGCCACCACCAAGGTCAGCGACCTCATGACCGCCGTCCAGTACGTGCCGGAGACGCTCTCCGTACTCAGCCTCCTGCGCGAGATGCGCCAGCGCAAGAACCACATGGCCGTCGTCGTCGACGAGTTCGGCGGCACCTCCGGCGTGGTCACCCTCGAGGACATCATCGAAGAGATCACCGGCGAGATCTACGACGAGACCGACGAGGATGAAGTAGAAGACATCGTCGACTTGGGCGAAGGCAAGTTCCAACTGCAGGGCGGAACGCACATCGAGACCATCGCCGCGAAGCTCAAGCTAGAGTTCGACCCGAACGGCGATTACGACACGCTCGCGGGTTTCCTCATCGACCAACTCGACCACATCCCGCAGGCGGGTGAGGAAGTCACCCTTCAGGGAATGCGCTTCGAGGTCGAGCAGGCCGACGAACGCCGTGTGATCAGCGTGGTCGCCAGCCCCATCAGCGAACCTGCGCCGCCGGTGGAACCCGAGCGGGTGGAAGGCTAGGTCGCGTCAGTTCGAGTAGACGCGCTCTACGCGCGGCATCAGCCGGGTCAGCAGTTCGTACGACACGGTGTTGATGCTGCGCGCCAACTCCTCGGCGTCCGGCCCGGAGCCGCCCCACATGGTGGCGCGATCGCCAGCAGCGACCGGCCCGGCAGCTCCGACGTCGAGCAGGAGCTGGTCCATGCACACGCGCCCGATCACAGGGCAGCGGACGCCGTTCACACTCGCCCAACCCAGGCCGGTGAGGAGGCGCGGGTAACCGTCCGCGTAACCGAGCCGCACCGTGGCCACCTGCGTGGTGTGCGGCGCCTGCCATAGCGCCCCGTACGACACCGTCGTTCCGGCAGCTACGCGCTTCACGAACGTGATGGGTGCGCTGAAGCGCATGACGGGCGTGACGCGCGGCTCCATGGCCGCGATCACGTCGCTCGAGTGGTAACCGTAAAGCACGATGCCAGGCCGCACCATGTCGTAGTGCGCTTCCGGGTAGGCGAAGATGGCCGCCGAGTTCGCCACGTGCCGCAGCGGCACCTGGATGTAGTGCCGCGCCAGCTCCCGCAGCGCCAACTCGAACGCCTCGATCTGCGCGAGGGTGGCGCTGCGCGAAGCGGCGTCGGAGTCTGAGAAGTGCGTCCACACCCCCTGCAGCTCGAGGTCGTGCCCGTCGAGGATCTTGACGGCAACTTCGGCCGTCTGGCTCCACGGCAGGCCAAGCCGGCCCATGCCAGTGTCGACCTTGAGGTGGAGGCGCAACGTCCGCGGCAGGTCGGTGGCCAGGTAGGCGTCGACCGAGGCCTCGTCTGTCGCTACCAGCGCAACGCCGAGGTCGCAGAGTTCCGTGATCGTGGTTCTGTCTCGTATGGGGCTCAACAGCAGTATCTCGTTGCTTAGCCCGGCCGCGCGAATGGCGCGAGCCTCGCCAGGGGTAGCCACCCCGAACCACTGCACGCCGCTGGCAGCCAGGCGCTTGGCTACTTCAGGCAGGCCGTGGCCGTAACCGTCAGCCTTGACCATGGCCATGGTCTTGACGGCCGGTGCAACGCTCTCCCTCACGAACGCGAGGTTCTGCGCCAACTTTCCGAGGTCGACGTGCGCCACGGGGTTCTCAGACATGGGTGAGTGTAACAGGCGCCCGGACGGCTCCTAGCGCGTCCAGCTCGTCCTGCGCTCGACGGACTTCGCGACCGATGACGCCATCAAGGTCAGGATGATGTAGAGCAGGGCCACCGTGTTGAACGGCGGGAAGACCTCGAAGTTCGCCGCCTGGAACTCGCGGGCGCGCTGAGTGATGTCGCGCACGGAGAGCACCGAGAGGAGCGAGGTGTCCTTGAGCATGGCGATGAACTCGTTACCGAGCGGCGGCACCACGATGCGCAGGGCCTGAGGAAGCACGACGAACCTCGCCGTCTGCCACGTCGAGAGGCCCAAGCTGCGCGCGGCTTCGGATTGGCCGCGGCCGATGGCCTCGATGCCCGCCCGGAAGATCTCGGCCATGTAGGCCGCGTAACCGAGGCTGATGCCGACGATGCCACGCGTGACCCGCGACATGTCGATGAAGCCGCCCGTGGCGTCGCGAATGGCGCCCTGCAAGGGGAATCCCACGTACAAGATCACCACCAGCATGGGAATGCCGCGCAGCACGTCGACGTAGAGCTCAGACAGGAGGCGCAGAGGGTGGTGTTCGCTCTGCCAAGCAGCGAAAGTCAACGCCAGCCCCAGGACCCCCAAGACGAGCATGAGCATGGCAGGCCGCTTGAGGGCAGGGGCGAGGAACGACGTGCTCCACAGCACGTTCGCGCCTGCTGGCACGTCGGCGCTGGGTATGAGCGCGGAGCTCACTTGGCCGGTCGCCAAGCGGTCGAGGGCGGTGGCGGAGTCGGTTACGGCGCGCACCGACTGCGGGCCAACCGCACCAGGGTAGGTGCCGAGCTTGGCGGGATCGGTCGCGCTAGTCGGCGTGCCCTGCACTATGGCGAGCCGCCCCTCCGGCGAACCGATCAGCACGAACTGCTCCTTGGGGAGGGCGAACACGGCGGCGGCCCCCACGAGGAGGGCCGCCGAGCCGATTAGGAAGTTGCGTAACGTGTGGTCGCCTAAGCGCAGGAGCTGCAAGCCGGCTAGTAGCAAGCCAAGAGCCGAAGCGGCCAGGTAAGCGACGACGGTGACGAGCACCGTAGTGCCGACGCCAGGGAGAAGGAACTTGAGAGCGGCTTGGTAGCGCTCAGAGGACGCGAAGAGGTAGACGACGAACGGCAGCGCCGTTAGCAGGATGAGATAACTCGGTCGAATGCGACCTAGAACGCCGCGGCGTAGCGCCGCACGCCGCGCGCTCATTTACTCCTGCCGAAGCGGACGGCCTTGGACCGCCGACGATGCATCGCCTAGCTCCGATTAGGCCGTTACTGTTCTTCGCCCGAGAACCACTTGGCGCCTAGCTCCGCGAGGGTGCCGTCGGCCTTGATCATCTCGATGCCAGCGTTGAGCGCGTCGACCAACTCGTTGCCCTGCTGCACGGCGAACCCGAGCTTGTCGCCGGATTCCACGTTGCGGATGGGCGCGGCGATCTGGCCGGCGTACTGCTGAACGAACGCGTCTGCCGAGGTGTCGTCGATCATGACGCCGTCGACGTCGCCGTTGATGAGCGCCAAGATGGCGGCGTTGAAGTCGTCGTAGATGCGCGTGCGGTCACGGCCGACGAGTTCGAGGGCGAGGTCAGCGTTCGTGGTGCCGTTCTGGGCCCCGAGGATGAGCGAGCCGCCCGTGAAGTCGGCGAGGGTGAGGTCGGAGTCCGCGGTGCGCACGGCGACGGCCTGGTTGACCTCGTGGTACGGCTCGGTGAACTCCACGACCTTGGCGCGCTCAGCGGTGATGCTGATGCCCGAAGCGATCATGTCGAACTCGCCGTTCGCGAGGGCGGCGAAGATGCCGTCCCAAGCGGTGGTCTGGAACTGCGCGACGCAGTTGATGCGCTCGCAGATGGCGTTGACGACGTCGATGTCGAAGCCGACGATGTTGCCGGACTGGTCGACGGTTTCGAACGGCGGGTAGGTGGTGTCCGAGCCGACCACGATGGTACGGCCACCGAGGTCAGGTGCCTGGGCGAACGCCAGCGAGCCGGCCACGACTAGGGCGAGCAAGGTCGAGAAGATGCGCAACATGTGATTACCTCCGCAGGTGAGCGCGCCGCTGCGCGCCAGCAGTTTTACTGTCCCTGCGAGCATAAGCGTGAGCAGCTAGTGGGCGCAACCGCCGCTCGCCCGCGGTTGCCCGTCAGTTAAGAAGAGGTTAGCTCGCGGCGTAGACTTGCCGTGCATGAGCACGACCCTCGACCTGGACGCACCACTGACCGCGAAGACTGTCGACCTCGGTGCGCAGGCCCCCACCAAACTTGCAGCGGTCGGGCTGACCAGCTACCGCGACGTCCTCGGGTACCTACCGCGGCGCTACGAGGACAGGCGCGCGCTGCCGGACTTCGGCAACCTGGTCGATGGCGAGACGGCGACCGTGTCAGGCACGGTCATGAGCCGCGTAGGCAACCGCTCACGCCGCGGCCTGCACGTCTTCCGTGCCGGCATGACCGATGGCCGCGGGCAGCGCCTGACTGCGGTGTGGTTCAACCAACCGTGGCTCGAGAAGCAGGTCTTTCCTGGCGTGCGGCTCATCCTGTCAGGCCGCGTGAAACGCCAAGGCAGTCGGCTCGAGCTGGCCGTGCAAGGGTTCGAGGTCGACGACGACAGCGAATCGCTCTCCTTCAACCGCATCGTCGGCATCTACCCGACCACGCAGGGCCTCAGCCAGGCCTACCTGCGCCGCGCCGCCAAGCGGCTGCTCGACGCGCTGCCGACCCTGCCCGACTACTTGCAGCGCTCCATCCTCGAGGCCAACGACCTCGTGTCGCTCGACCGCGCCATGCGCTCAGGTCACTTCCCTGAGTCAGAGGAGGCGCTCGCCGCCGCCCTGCGGCGCCTGAAGTTCGACGACTTCCTCTTCCTGCAACTCGCGCTCCTGCGCAGCCGCGACCCTGGCCGCGTGGCGCGCAGCTTCGAGGTTAGGCAGGAGTACCTCGACGACTTCAAGGCCCTCCTGCCGTTCTCGCTCACTGAGCACCAGGAGAGCGCACTGCAGGAGATCCTCGCGGACTTGACGGCCCCGCGGCAGATGGCGAGGCTGCTGCAAGGCGACGTCGGCTCTGGCAAGACGGCCGTAGCCGCCGCCGCCATCTACGTGGTGGTGCGCAACGGCGCTCAAGCCGCGTTGATGGCGCCGACGGAGATCCTCGCCAGGCAGCACTTCCTCAACCTGCAGCAGTACCTGTTCCCGCTCGGCGTGCGCATGGAACTCCTCACGGGCACCTTGACGGCAGGGGAGCGGCGGGCGGCGCGGGAGCGCCTGGCCTCTGGCGAGGCCGACTTCGTGGTAGGCACGCAGGCGCTCATCCAAGAAGGCGTGGCGTTCGCGGACCTCGGCCTGGCCGTCATCGACGAGGAGCACCGCTTCGGGGTCGAGCAGCGCCGCAGCCTCATAAAGGACCTGCCAGACGTGCTCGTCATGAGCGCAACGCCGATCCCGCGGTCGCTCGCCCTGACTAGTTATGGCGACCTGGACCTCACCACCATCGCTGGCCTGCCGCCAGGCAGGGTGGCGGTCAAGACGGCCCTCGTGCCAGCCACCAAGCGCCTCGAGGTTTACCGCTTCGCGTGGGAGCAGGTTAAGGAGGGGCGCCAAGTGTACGTCGTGACTCCCCTCATCGAGGAGTCGGAGGCGCTCGACGAGGTGCTGGCCGCCACGAGCCTCGAGGCCGACTTGCGCCAGATACTGCCGAGCGCGGCGCGCATCGGCCTGCTGCACGGGCGCTTGGCTGGCGCGGACAAGGACGCCGTCATGGCGGCGTTCCGGCGCCACGAGCTCGACGTGCTCGTCTCGACGACCGTCATCGAAGTCGGGGTGGACGTGCCCAACGCCACCGTGATGGTCATCGAGAACGCCGAGCGCTTCGGTCTGGCGCAACTCCACCAGCTACGGGGCCGCGTTGGCAGGGGCGCGCACGCGAGTCACTGCGTGCTGGTAGCAGGCGACGCCAGCCGTAAGACCCGCGAGCGGCTCGGCGCCCTCGTCAAGCATGCCGATGGCTTCACGATCGCCGAACTCGACTTGCGCCTGCGCGGCCCTGGCGACATCCGCGGCACGCGCCAGTCCGGACTGCCGGAACTCACCATCGGAGACGTCGTCAACGACGGCGAGATCATCGAGGCCGCGCGGGCGCTAGCCGAGCGCATGTTGGCTGCCGATCCCGAACTGACGGCGCCGTGGGCCGCGCGCCTCGTCGTCGAGTTGCGGCGCCGCAGCAGGGCGGTGATGGTGCGTGAGATCATCTGACGTTGTTCGCTTACGCTGGCAACCAGCCCGGGGCGCCAACCAGCCAGGGCGGGTTCTCAGGGAGGTGGTCGTAGCGTGAGGTTGCTGGTGCGCTTCGGGTTCTTCGCTGTGCTGTTGGGTGCGCTGCTCGGCGTGCTGCTGCGCGTAAGCCTCGGCCGCAAGCGCTTCTCGCTAGTCGCGGCGCTGGCGCTACTGCCTTTGGCGGTGCACGCCGGCTACCTGCTGGTGCTGGCGGTCAGGGCAGGGGTAGGCAGCGTTCCTATGCTCGTGTTCGCCGCGATCACGCTCGTGTTGCTGGTGGTGGCGGCGCTGCTGGCGCGCACCTGGACCACCACGCGACCCTGGCTCGTGCCACTCGCGCCGCTCGCGGCCGCGCTCGTCTACTTCTTCCTCGCCACCCTCGCCCTCACCCCGTCTTGGGAGAACCTCGCGTACGCCCCGGACGCCGTGGCGGGCGCCGTTTACGCCCTAGCCACCCTGTTCGCAGCCGCCGTCTTGCTGCCGTTCGCGCCGCGGGCCGCCGCGAGCGCGCAGCAGGTAACGGAGCGGTCTGGATAGTAGACTCACCTCGTGGCACCTGAACGCCAACGCGCTACTCGCGCCGCTCTCCTACTGCTGCTACTCGTGGCGGTGCTTGCCGCTTGTGCTCCACGCACGGAGGTGCGCACGGTCGAGGCCATCGGTACGACGCTGCCCGTCGACCTCGAACTAGTGTCTGGTCAGACGAGCATCGAACGCTTCGACCCGCCCGGTGCGGGCGGACGCCTCGAACTCACCGTTGGCACCCTGGCGCGCAACCCTAACGAGTTCGGCGTGCGCCTCGAGACCATCAACTACGTCGTCTTCCTCGAGGGCAAGTCCGTCGCGCGTGGCGCCATGACCCCAGACATCTACCTGGAGGCGGCAGCCACCGCCCCAGTCCGCTTCGACATCGCCACCAGCCTCGCTGGGCAAGCCGACCTCCTCAAGGCCGCGGCGCGAGCGTTCGCTGACCGTCCACTGCAGTTCAAGGTGGAGGGCACCATGCGCTTCGCTACGGCAACGCACGTGTACGAGACCCGCAACAAGGTCATCGTCAGTGGCGCCACGTTGGCGCGCCAAACGGTGCAGGGGCCGGTGCTGCGGCTCTCGGAAGCAGACAGCAAGGTGTTCATGCTCCGCCCCGACGTCCCCGTCGTTCAGTTAGTGCTGCAGGCCGTGAACCCAGGCGACATCGGCTACTTCCTCTACGGCAAGGACTTGGGCCTCACCCTTGGCAACTGGCCGATGGCGACGGAAGACATGAGCCCAGTGCCGCTAGCCGCCGGTCAGAGTTCGCGGATCGACATCCTCTTCTACCCAAACCTTCACGAGCTGACGGACGACGCGCGCGTGGCGCTCGAGGCGGCCCTCGGCGGCTACACGACCCTCGTAAGACTGGACGGCGAACTGTTCATGGATGTCCTCGGGGTCGACAGCTTCCCGGTACCGGGCGGCTGGAGCGTCACGGGCTTCGTGCGCTGAACGGCACGAGAGTATGGCGCGTGAGCGCCACCATGACGAGCGTCCGGCCTGTGCCGCCCTAGCGCCCGGCGGGTGCTACAGTTTCGCCTTATGACGCGAATCCTCGTCACCGACTCCATCCAACTCGGCACCGTGAGCGACCCTACTGTCACGGTCGACGACCGTGCCGGCATCAGCCGCGCGGAGCTACTCGCGGTCGTCGGTGAGTACGACGCCATCATCACTAGAAGTCGCACGCAAGTAGACGACGAGCTCCTCGCCGCCGCCACTCGCCTCAAAGTCGTCGGGCGCGGCGGCGTGGGCGTTGACAACATCGACCTGGACGCCGCCAGCCGTCGCGACATCCTCGTCGTGAACGCACCGGACGCCAACAACGTCTCGGCGGCGGAACTCGCACTCGCGCTCATGCTCGCCGCCGCCCGCGGCGTGGCCCGCTCCGACCGCCTCGTGCGCAACGGGGAGTGGGACCGCGCGTACCTCGGCCGCGAACTAGACGGCGCGCGCCTCGGTGTCGTCGGGTTGGGCCGCATCGGGTCGCTCGTCGCGCGTCGCGCCCAGGGCCTAGGCATGAAGGTGGCGGCGTACGACCCGTACATCAACCAGCGCCGCGCGGAAGAGTTGAAAGTCGAGCTGTTCGACGACCTCCACGCCATGTTGGCGCGCTCCGACTTCCTCACGGTGCACACCCCCCTCACGGACGAGACGCGCGGCATCATCGGGCGACGCGAACTGGACGCCCTGCCAGAGCGCGCAGTCGTCGTGAACGCGGCGCGCGGCGGCATCGTGCAGGAAGACGCGCTGCTGGCCGCGTTGGAGAGCGGCAAGCTCTTCGCGGCTGGCCTCGACGTGTTCGTGCTCGAGCCGCCAACCGCGGACCACCCGCTGCTCGGCCGCGATGACGTGGTGCTCACGGCCCACCTTGGCGCCAACACGAGCGAAGCGCAGGTCAGGGTAGGCACGCAGATCCTCGACCGCACCCTCGCCGTGCTCAAGGGCGACTACTCCGTCGGCATCGTCAACGCCCCGGCGCTAGCTCCGCAAGTCATGGCCGCGCTAGGCGGCTACCTCACACTCGGCGAGCGCCTCGGGGCGATGGCGGCGCAGTTGGCCAAAGGCCGCGTTCACGCCCTCGAAGTAGAGTTCTCAGGTGACTTCCCCCTCGACCCTGACCCGGTTGCCACGGCCGTCATCAAGGGCCTCATGGAGCCGTTCCTCGACACGCCGCCAAGTTACGTCAACGCACCGTCGTTGGCGCGCGACCGCGACATCAGCGTCAGCAAGGTCACCTCGAGCAAGGACCACGGTTACACCTCACACGTGCTCGTCACCGTCACCACGGCGGAGGGAGCAACGCGCGTCGGTGGCACGGTGCTGGCTGGGCAGCCGCGCATCACGAGCATCGACGGCTACAACCTCGAGATCCGCCCGGAGGGCGCCATGCTCGTCTGCTCCAACTACGACAGGCCGGGCGCCGTCGGGCGCGTTGGCACGGTGTTGGGAGACGCGGGCGTGAACATCAACAGCATGCAGTTGGCGCGCGTCAGCGAAGACGGCCTTGCCATGTTCGTGATCACGCTTGACAGCGCGCCGTCAGACGAGGTCATCGACGTCCTCGGCGGGCTCAGCGACGTCATCCAGAGCCTGCGCCTGGTGCGCCTGTGACGCGCGAGTTCTTCAAGCCGCGCCTCATCGCGCCCGGCCCCGTTGAGGTACCCCCAGCCGTGCTCGAGGCCATGGCGCGGCCGGTGCCGCACCACCGGGCTCCCGAGTTCGTGACTACCTTCACGAGCGCTCGGGTTCGCCTCGCCGAGGTCTTCGCCGTGCCTGGCGACGACGTGATGATCCTGACGGGCAGCGGCACCGCCGGGTTCGAGGCGGCCCTGGTGACCAGCGTGCGAAGCGCCGGCAGCGTGTTAGCGCTGCAGGCGGGCAAGTTCGGGGAGCGCTGGGGCGACATGGCCGCGCGGCTCGGCCACCGCGTCGAGCGCCTAAGCTCCCCAGCAGGCGTCGACTTCGACCGAGACGCCCTCACGGCGAAACTGCGCGCCATGCCAGACCTGAGCGCCGTGACGCTCGTTCACAGCGAGACCTCGACGGGCGCGCTGCACGACGTGCGGGCCATCGCGGAGCTGGTGCGGCGCGAACGACCGGACGCCCTCGTGCTCGTCGACGCCGTCACCAGCCTGGCCAGCGCTGAGCTGCGGCCCCGCGAGTGGGGCCTTGACGCCGTGGTGTCCGGCTCACAGAAGGGCGTGATGACGCCCCCAGGCCTGGCGTTCGTGTGGCTGTCAGAGCGCGCCTGGGAAGCGAAAGTCGAGCGCGGCAGTTACTACCTAGATCTGCAACGCGAGCGCGCCGCGCAGGCGCAAGGGCAGACGGCGTACACCCCCGCCGTGTCGCTCGTGGCTGGTCTGGACGTGGCGCTCGGCATGCTCCTCGCCGAGGGTTTGGAGCGCGTGTGGCGCCGCCGCGGCGCGCTCAACGCCGCGCTGCTGGCCGCGGGCGCCGCCCTCGGCATGCGCCAGCTTGCCGCGCACCCGAGCCCGGCAGTCGCGGCGCTCGTCGTGCCAGACGGCGTCAGCGCGCCTGCCGTGGTGCGAGCCGCGCTGGCGCGCGGCGCCACCTTGGCTGGCGGCCAGGACGAACTCAAGCCAACCCTGTTGCGGCCCTCGCTCCTCGGCTACTCCGACCGTTACGACGCCGTCGCAGTGGCGCAACTCCTCGAAGACGCGCTGAGCGACGTTGCGCCAGCCACGCCACGCGGAGTCGCAGTTGCTGCGGCGTTGCGGGCGTTGGAAGAGCGCTCGTGAGGAAGGCCGTCCACGGCGACCTCGTGATGGTTAGGCACGCACCGACCACGCCGGCGCCCGGCGTGCCTTCGAGCGCGTGGCAACTAGCGCCAGGCGCCATGGAGCGCACGGCCGCGCTGGCGATGGCGCTGGCGAAAGTGCGACTCGCCGTGCCAGGCGACGAGGGCGCGCTCGGTTCGATTGACGCCATCGTCTCGAGTGTCGAGGCGAAGGCGCTCGGCACCGCCAAGACGCTCGGCCTCGTCCTCGGACTGCAGAGCGTGACGGGAACGGACTTGGAGGAGCACCGCCGCGCCAACGTGCCGCACATGGCAGACGCCGAGTTCAAGCGCACCATGCGGCGCTTCTTCGCGCGCCCTGACGTGCTGGTGTTCGGCAACGAGACGGCAGACGAGGCCAAGCGGCGCTTCCTAGCTGGCGTGGGCGCCGCCGTCAGTGCGCGGCCAGGCAAGCGCCTTGCCGTCGTTTCTCACGGCACCGTCATCGCTTTGGCGCTAGCCAAGGCCAACGACGTCGACCCGTTCACCTTGTGGGAGTCGCTGCGCCTGCCCGAGGCGATCGTCGTGCGTCAGTCCGATTGGCGCATCATCGAGCGCCTAGCGTTGGAAGAGTGATCAGCGGCTAGCCGAGCCAACGATGGCGAGGCTGCTGGCCAACAACCGCGACTTGTCGAAGCCGCCGAACAACCTCACCTGCTTGAAGCCAGCCTGCGCCAGCGCGCGCTCCAGCTCATAGCGGTGGTAGTAGCGCTGCAGGAGCCGCGCCGTGCGGCGCCGCACCAAACCGTCCGTCAGCACCTCGTCGAAGTAGTAGCGGCTCTCGACCAGCTGCGCCTCGGCGTCGTGGTGCTGGATCAGGAAGAGTTCGGTGCCCTCTGCTAGCTCGCCCCACGTCTCCTCCCGGCGCATCACACCTAGCGCGCCAAGGTGAGGTTGGTAGACGTCGAACGCGAACGTGCCGCCCTGCGCCAGGTGGCGGTGTACTCCTGCCAGCGTGCTGTCCTGATCGCTAAGCGTGTACGCGTGCATGAGCGTGTTGAACGGCGCGATGACGAGCGCGAACTGTTGCCCTAGGTCAAGGGCGCGCATGTCGGCCTCGACGAACCTCACGTTGGGCGCCGTCACGCGCGCCCGTGCGCGCGCGAGCATGGCTGGCGCCACGTCGACGGCCACCACCTCGTGGCCCGCCCGCGCCAACGCTTCGGTCAAACGCCCGGTCCCCGCCCCTAGCTCGAGGATGGGGCCGCCGAGGTCGTCAGCTAGGCGCAGGTAGTGCGGCACGTCATCGCGGTAGGCGGCGTACTGCAGGTCGTAGAGGTCGGCCGCGTCGTCGTAGATCACGCCTTCACCGCCGCTTGCCCCTCGGCCATGACAACCACGTCGGCGCTGCGCGCCAGGGCGGGCCGGTGCGTTACGGCGAGGACCAAGCGCTCACTGGCCAGGCGCACGAGGAGGGCGACGATCTCGGCTTCGCTGGCGTCGTCGAGGCTTGACGTCGGCTCGTCTAGCAGCACGGCGTCGGGGCGGCCGAGGAGGGCGCGGGCTATGGCGAGGCGCTGCCGTTGCCCGCCGGAGAAGCCGCCGCCGTCCTCGCCGAGCCGCGCACCCAACTGTTCGGGCAGCGCGCGCACCGCCGCCGCCATGCCGACGGCCTCGAGCGCCCACCACAGCTCGGCGTCGGTGACGTCCCTGCCCATCTTCAACGCCGCGCGCAGCTCGCCAGAGAGGAGCTCGTGCCCTTGCGGCACGTAAGCCAGTCGCGTCCTCAAACTGGCCTCCTCGACCGTCGCTAGGTCCTGCCCAGCCAGCGTCACGCGGCCCGCGCTCGGCAGGGCGAAGCGTAGCAGCAACCTGAGCAGCGTCGTCTTACCGCTGCCGCTCGCGCCGCCGACCACCACTAGACCGCGGTCCGGGAACGTGAGGTTCACGCCGGACAAGACTTGGCGCCCGGGAGCGTAGCCGAAGCTGACGTCCTGCAACGTCAACAGGGGAGCAGCGCCCGCGAGCGCAGGCGACTGGCGTAGCGCCCTGAACCGCACCGCCGCCGGTTCGCTGGCGCCAAGGTCGGGGGTGGGGCTTCCGCCGCGGTAGAGGTCGTTGAGGCGCGTGGCGGCCGCCCGCGCCTGGCGGTACATGGCGTAACCCTGCGGTAGGAGCTGCGTTGGGGTAGCCGCAAGGGCAACAAGGGTGAGGAACGCGACGACGTCGCCGACCGTTAGGGCGCCGCGCCCGACGGCGTTGACCAACAGCACTACCAGCAACCCTACGGCGCCGAACACGATCAGTTGCGTGAGTGGCGTCTGCAGGCCGGCGATCAGGCTGCGCCGCGCCGTCGCCCGCGCCGTGCGCCGATTGGCGGCCTCGAAACGCGCAAGCATGGCGCGGTTGGCCCCGAAGGCGCGCACGAGCTCGTGGTGCTTCAGGCCCTCCTGCAGGTGGTGAGCGACTTCTTCCGTGCCTTCGAGCGCCCCACGCGTGGCGCCCTCCAACCAGCGGCCGACGAGGCGCAGCGCGAACGCGGCGGGCAAAGCAAGCGCGAAGAGCGCGCCGGCCGCACGCGCGTCGGAGCGTACGAGCAGCGCGAGGATCAGCGCCAAGGTGGCGCTTTCGGTGATGAGCGTGCCGAGCCCGTAGCGGAAGTACGTCTCTACCTCGCGCAGGTCGCTCACCACCCTGCCGGCTAGGGCGCCGCTCGTCCCTGGCAAGCTGCCTGGGGCCGCGGCGAGGAGTTTGCCGTAGAGGCGCTCGCGCCACAGCGCGCCGACGTGTGCGGCCGCACGACCGAGGAGCGCGTCCTGCGCCCACAAGGCGAGGCTGCCGCCAAGCGCGATGGCGCCAGCTACCAGCAGCACGCGCGGTAGCGCGGACACGTCCTGCGCCTGCAGCACCTCATCGAACAGCGGCGTGATGAACAGCGGCACGATGGCCACCCGCATGCCGGCGCCGATCAGCGCGGCCGTCACCCCAAGCCAGGCGCTAGTCGAGCGTGGCCACAAGAGCGCGCCCGGGCCGCTGCCGCCCCCTGGCTCACTGGCCGTCATGGCCTCTGCGCCGCCTCTCCCTCATGCATGACTTCCGCGAGTAGCGCGGCTGCCGCACCGCGTCGCGGCATGGTGGCGGCCAGGCGCTCGCGGCGCCGCGCCAAGTCGGCTTCGTCCGCCAGCATGTTCGCCACGGCGTTCGCCACCCGTTCTGGGTCGACGTGGCCACTTAGCTCGACCATCAAATCCTCGCCTGCCATGCGGTTAGGCAGCGATACCGGCACCTTGAGGCCACTGACGAACAACCTAACGGCGTGGCGCTTCAGGTACTTGCCGACGAGCGGCACGAGCCCGAGCCAATGACCCGCGCCCTCGAGCGGGATGAGTTCTGGTCGGTTCAGCGGAAGGAGGACGAGCGCGGGAACGCCTGCGATGCCCAGCTCCAAGGTGTTGGTGCCGGGGATCGTGAGGGCGATGTCCGCCGCCAGCATGTGGGCGTAGCGCTCTTCTTCAGGCAGCAGTTCTATGCGCCCGCCGGACGGCGTGACGATGGTCCTGGTGGCGCCGTCGTCCTCGAGCTCACCAGCCATGCCGCCGAGCGTGGCCGCGTGCTTGCCTGCAACGCCGTCGCTCAGCGTCTTCGGTTGCAGGAGGCGGCTTACCGGCCAGACGAAGCGCGCGCCTGGCAAGGTGGCGCTCAGGCGGTCGACGACCCCGATGAGTAGCGGGATAACGTGGACGGCGAAGGCGTCGCGGCTGCCAGCGAAGAGCAGGACGTGCGGATCGCCGGGCGCCGGCGCGGGCTGGGCGTCCTCGACCGCGTCCGCCACGAGGTTGCCGACGACGCGCACGCGCGCTGCCGGCGCACCGCCCTTGAGAGCCCGCTGCCTCACGCGCTCGTCTGGCACGAGGAGCGCCTCCAAGCCGGTCTGCCAGTTGGGCTCGAAACTGTACCGGTAAGTCGGGTAGCCGAGGCGCTTGCCTAGCGCGACCGCCAGCGCCACGTTGCCGCCCAGCCCGACGACGACGCCGCGTGCCGGGCCCTGCAGGCTCTCGGGCGCCGCCCCCACCGCGGCGCCCCTGAGGTACTGAGTCGGGGTCGTTAGAACGTCGGGTTGGAACGTTCGCGCGATGCTCGCTTCGTTCCCGCCAGCGAACTGGCACGGCACGAGGCTGATGGCGGCGCTGACGTCCGGCGCGGAGCGCCGCAACTCCTCCAAGACGGGCCGCACCCAGGTGTAGAGCTCGCCTGGGCCGTTGCTGACGAGCACGACCTGGTAATCAGGTCGGCGATCAGGCGTGCTCATCCGCCGGCCGTCACGAAGCGCGCCACGCCGCGCTCGCTGGCAGCGATGAAGTCGAGCAGTTCCTTGGCGTCGGGGCTTGTAGCCGCCAGGTCGGCCAACGCGGCGAGCTCCTTGCGGCGCACGTAACGCAGCGCCCGCTCGAGGTCGCGGTAGCGTTCGCCGCTGATGCCGTTGCGCTTCAAGCCGATGCCGTTCAGGCGGTAGTGCCTAGCGGGGTTGCCGCGCGCCATGCTGAAAGGTAGTACGTCTTGGTTCGCTGCGCTCGCTGCGCCGAACATGGCGTACGCGCCCACGCGCGTGAACTGGTGGAGGAGCGCCCCTGAACCCAAGACTGCGTGGTGCCCGATCTGAACGTGCCCGCCCAACTGCGCCGCCGTCGTGATCACGGCGTGCTCGCCGATGACCGTGTTATGCGACACGTGAACGTAACTCATGACTAGGCTGCCCGTGCCGACGCGCGTGGCGCGGCCCGCGCCCGTGGCGCGGTGCACGGTGACGAAGTCGCGCAGCGTAACGCCGTCCTCGACGACCGCGTACGACTCCTCACCGCCGAAGTGCGAGTCCATCGGCTCGCCGCCAACCACGGCGTACGGGCCGATGGTGCAGCCCGCGCCAACGCGGCTACCTGAATGCAGCACGGTGCCAGTCAGCAAGCGCGTGCCCGCACCGACCTCGACGTCGTCCTCGATGACGACGAACGGCCCGACCTCGACGTCGAGCGCCAGGCGCGCAGTTGGCGAGATAACGGCCGTAGGGGAGCGGCCGGCAACGGCGCCCGTCATCAGCGGGCGTACATGAACGACAGGCTCGCCTCCGCGGCCACCTCGTCACCGACGAGCGCGCGCGCTTCGACCTTGCATAGCCCGCGCCTGAACATGACGATGGTGCCCGTGAGGCGCAGTTGATCGCCAGGCACGACCTTGCGGCGGAACTTGGCGGCCTCCACCCCTGCCAGGTAACCCACTCCTGGCTCCGCGGTCTTGCCCTCACGAACGGCCAGCCCGACGGCCGCCGCCTGCGCCAGCGCCTCGATGATGAGCACGCCGGGCATGACGGGTTCGTCTGGGAAGTGCCCGACGAAGAACGGCTCGTTGTGGCTGACGTTCTTCAGGCACTCGAAGTCGTCGCCCTCTTGGCTTACGAAGGCGTCGACCAGCAGGAACGGGTAGCGGTGCGGGAGGATGCCGCGGATGTTTACGGCCATGCTGATCAGTGTACCGGTACGGCGCGGTCGGTCGGCATCGCGGCGAGGATGCGCGTCGCGAGTTCCAGGGAGCGCAGATCGTCGGCCAGCGTGCCGATGGGATCGGCCTTGCGGCCGATGCGCGCAAGGAAGTGCTCGAGCTCCTTGCGTAGCGGGTTCTCGTCGTGCACGAGGTGACGATCGAGGTTCACGTGGCCCGTGCTGAGGACGGCTCCTGGCGTCCGGAAGAACTGCACCTCGCTGTAAGGTTCCTTGCCGAAGTCGACCCTCACGGTCTTGTCGCGCGCGGCGATGAGCATGGTGCGCTCGGGGTCTGGTGAAACGCGGCTGGCGAGCAGGCGCGCAACGCAGCCGCTCTCGAAGGTGATCTGGGCGGCGGCGACGTCCTCGAGCGGCGAGCCGTTGAGCGGCAGGCCCGTAGCTGCCAGGTCGACGACTTGGCTGTTGACGAGTCCGAGGAGGATGTCGATGTCGTGAATCATGAGGTCGAGGACCACCCCGACGTCCTTCACCCGCTGCGAAGGCGACAACCTGCGCGCCTCGATCAGGTAGGGGTCCTTCACCTCGCGTGCGAGCAACTGCACGGCTCCGTAGAAGCGCGTGATATGCCCGACCTGCAGCACCAGGCCGCGCTCCTTGGAGAGCTGCGCGAGGGCGCGCGCCTGCGCGACTTCGGTAGCGACCGGCTTCTCGACTAGGACGTGCACGCCCGCGTCTAGCAGCATGCGCGTCACTAGGTAGTGGAGGCTGGTTGGCACGGCAACGCTGGCTGCGTCGATGACCTCGCGGGCGAGCATCTCCTCGGCGGTCGCGTAAGTAGCGCACTTGAAGGCGCGGTGCGCTTCTGCCCGCCTGGCCGGGTCGGGGTCGACCATGGCTACGAGGCGCACGTGCGGCAGTGACAGGTAGTTGGTGGCGTGGTGGCGGCCCATAACGCCGGAGCCGATCACGGCCACTCGCAACGTGTCTGGGTGGTCCCCCAGCGCGCTCACTCCGTTACCGCGCTGCGCTCGAGCGCTCGGGCCAGTTCGTGGTGGAGGGCGTGTGAGCCGCGGTCGATGCTCACGCGACCAAAGACGGGACGGCCGAGGAGCGCCAGGTCGCCTAGCGCGTCCAGTGCCTTGTGGCGTACCGGCTCGAGGGGGTGACGTAGGGGACGCGAGGGTCCGTCCATCAGGAAGACGATAGCATGCTCTTCGCTCGCTCCTAACGCCATTCCTTGCGCCTTCAAAGCTTCCCAGTCGCTCTCGAACCCGAAGGTGCGCGCGTCCAGTAACTCGGCGTACGTCCCAGGCGTGCCGCGCCACGTTTGCGCGCCGATCGCCGGGTGGTCGAAAGCGATGCCGTAGCTGAGCTCCTCCGGGCCAGGCACCGCGCTGGCGACGCCACCGCGAGCGCTGACTTCGAGGCTGCTAGTCACGACTATGGCCGGTGGTGGGGGAGGCGGGGCCCCGAGTTGCGCAACAGCCTCGACCCACGGCGCCGCGGAGCCGTCGAGGATCGGCAGTTCATCAGCGCTCGCCTCGATCAGCACCCCGGAGTAGAAGCCCGCTATGCGCAGCGCGGCTAGCAGGTGCTCGACGAGGTGAACGCTGGCGCCGTCGGCGCCCAAACTCGTGGCGCGCTGAGCGCCGATCACGTGGTCGAGGTCTGCTGGCACGCTGACGCCTGCCCGTAAGAAACGCGTGGGGCCGGCTACGCGGTGGAGGGTGACGCTGCAGGTGAGGCCGCTATGGATGGCGAGGCCCTTGACGTTCGTCACTCTTCGGTCGACCCCTCTCGCTCCTCGCCCCTGGCGCCAGCTTTGGCGCGCCGCCACAGGTCCTCGAGCTTGCCTAGCAGGTAGAGCTCGCGTACGAACTCACGATGCGGCCGCGCGGGGAAGCCCGCCCAGGTCGCGCCCGCTGGCACGCTCTTGGTCACGCCGCTGCGGCCAGCTAGGCGGGCGCCGTCACCGATGGTCACGTGATCGCTGATGCCTACTGCGCCCCCGATGATCACGCCTGAACCGATCTTGACGCTGCCAGCGATGGCGGCCATGCCTGCTATCAGGGTGTCGTGACCGATCTGCACGTTGTGGCCTACCTGGCAGTGATTGTCGATCTTGGTGCGGGCACCGACCACCGTGTCTTGCAGCGTGCCGCGGTCGATGCAGGTGTTGGCGCCGACTTCCACGTCGTCTTCCAAGCGCACCCCGCCGACGTGGTGGACCTTGACCGCGCCGGCAGGACCGGCGGCGTAACCGAAGCCGTCCGCGCCGATGACGCTGCCCGCGTGCACGACTACACGGTCGCCGAACACTACGCCAGGGTAGATGGTGACGTTCGGATAGAGCCGGCAACCAGCGCCGAGCGTTACCCCCTCGCCGATCACGCTGCCTGCCCCAACGGCGCAGTCTTGGCCAAGCACCGCGCCAGCGCCGATGACCGCGTAAGCAGCCACGCGCACGCCGGCGCCAAGCGTGGCGCTGAGGTGAACGCTTGCCCGCTCGTCCACGCCGACGGCAGGCAAGTGCGGCCTTACGAAGTGGGCGCTGGCGTGCGCGAGCGCGAGGCGGGCGTCTGGCACGCGCGCTACGGCGCCGTCGTAATCCGCGACCCAGGTCGTGGTGGTTGGCACCACCAGCAGCGTCGGCTGGCTGGCAGGCGGTCCGCCGACCACCTCGGAAGCGCTCATGACGCACAGGCTCCCCTCGGCGTTGGCGGCCGTCAGCGTGCTGGCGTCTACCAACCTGACGAGGCGCGCGCCAAGCGCACCGGGCGGTCCGTGCTCCAGGTTCGCCCCGATGGTGGCGAGGAGCGCGGCTACCGTTACGCTACCGAGGTCACTCATCACTGCCGCCTTCCGGTGGGAGGCCCCCACTTTCGGCGTCGTCCTCACTCGGTGCGCTCGCAGGCGCGGCCACGGTGAGGTCGAGGCTCTCCCTGCCTTCCACTACGAACGCGAACGGCGTGCGCAGCAGCCGCAGCACCTTGCCGTCTGGCGTCACTACCTCCACGACGAGCTCGCTTGCCTGCACTTGCTGCCGCAACGCGTCGAGGAGCTCGCGGTACGAGCGGGGCCGGTCGACTTCTTGCTCGTCGACGTCGGCGTCGCCCGTGTCACGCGCGACGTCGCCGCCGCGGATGAGCAGCGTTACCTCACCCTCTAGGTCGGCTGGTAGCGGAACGCTGATGTTCCTCACGATGGCGCTCTGCCTGTACGGCTGCAAGCGCAAGTGGACGATGGCGTTCTCGCCCGCCGTGACGACCGGTTCCTCGGCGACGGCCTCCTCGAGGGAGGCGACGCGCTGCCTGTCGTCGATGCGGATGGCCAGCGCCACCTGCGTGACGTTGCTCTCGCTGAACTGGTTGCTCGCCAGGATGGCTAGTGGTGAGAACGCGAGGACGGCGGCCCGATAAGCGATGTCGTCAGGGTCGTTGGTCTGCTCGAGCACGTTGACGCGCTCTCCACTAGCCAGGCCGATCTCCCACGCCACCTCTGCGTAGCCGCCGGTCGTGGCGCCAAGGTAGCGGTCGAGGAGGGCAAGCACGCCGCTTCCGACGATGTTCGGGTAGAGGCGGTCGTCGGCCGCGGTCTCGAACGCGTAGGTCGTGGCGGGTCCGCTGCCGACCAGGCTAAGCTCGACGCGCACGCTTGCAGGCGCCACCCCGAGACGCCCAGCGATGGCGCCAGGTCGGTCCTGCTCGATGGCGCCGAGGACGGCAGTGCCGGCGTTCGCGAGCTTGAAAGGCACCTCCGCGCTAGGCACGATGGCGGTGATGTGGGCCGGGGCGATGGGGAAGGCCACCTCGCCTAGGCCGAGGAATGGGTGCCCGAACGCGAGGACCTGGTCGCCTTCCACCGTGGTGACGGTGCCGATCGCCTGAATGCTCACGTCGCCCCACGCGAGGGAGACGGCCAGCGGTGAGCCGGGCACGAGCTCGCTGGCCAGTGGTGTGCCAGGCGGCAGGACCCCGCCGCCGCCCTGCGCGCTAAAGAGTTCGAAGCGCGTGTCCTTGACGAGCGGCCCCAAGAGTTGCGCCGCGCGTGCAGACACGCCGGTCATGAGGATCGGCGTGGCGGCGGGCACGGCGACGCCAACGCCTGGCACTTCGACGAAAGGAGGCATGCGCTCGGTAACTGCCTTGCGCATGACTCCGATGGGCGTTACCAACGCCAAGTCGTGGTCTGCGCGTGGGAACACGTAACCGATGGCGCCGATGAGGGCGTCACCCCCTTCGGTGACGATGTAGACGGGGCTGCCGCTCATGCCAGCCGCGACACCACCGGTGGCCTCGATGAACGGGCCGCTAGCGCGCACGAGGACGAGTGGGAAGCCTGCGCCGCCATCCCACTGCACGCCGATCACCTCGACCGGGAAACGTTCGAGGACGTTGCCCGCCCCCGCTGTAACGGCGTAACCCTTGTCGCCGACGACGAGTCGCTCGACGCTCAGGTCGGTCACTTGGCCCCGCGGCGCCTGCGCCAGCGCGAAACTGACTAGCACGGCGAAGCCAAGGCCGAAGCCGAGGCTCCGGCCCTTGGCCCGGTGACTTTGACGCGCGGCGCGCTTGTGCGCCGCCACTCTCAGCGCCTCAAGAAGTGGTCTGAGATGAGCGCGTCTTGCAGTACGTGGATCATGTCGAGCGCCTGGCCGGTGCCGAGCGCGACGGACTCGGTGGCGTTCTCCGCCACCATGACCGGGATGCCGGTGGTTTCGCGCAGCAACTCGTCGAAGTTGCGCAGCAGCGCCCCGCCGCCAGTCATGATGATGCCGCGGTCGATGACGTCGCTGACGAGTTCAGGTGGCGCCTGCTCGAGAACGCGCCTCACGCCGTCTGCGATCTTGGCGATCGGCTCCTTGAGAGCCTCGACAACGTCGCGCGTCGTGACCGTGATGCTCTTGGGGAGGCCGTTGATGAGGTCGCGGCCGCGGACTTCCATGCTCACGTCGTCATCCGGCCCGCGCAGCATGGCGGCGCCGACTTGCGTCTTGACGTTCTCCGCCGTGCGGTCGCCGATGAGGAGGTTCTCCTTGTGGCGGATGTAGCGGATGATCGACTCGTCGAACTCGTTGCCAGCGATGCGCAACGATTCGGAGACGACGATGCCGCCGAGGGAGATGATGGCGATGTCAGTCGTGCCGCCGCCGACGTCGACGATCATCGAGCCGGTTGGCTCCGCGATCTTCACCCCCGCGCCGATGGCAGCCGCAAGCGGCTCCTCGATCAGGAACGCCTTGCGCGCCCCGACCTCACGCGTCGCCTGCAGCACCGCGCGGCGCTCCACCTCGGTGACGCCAGACGGCACGCACACCATGATCTGCGGCTTGAATAGCCTGCTCGGCCCCGTAAGCACTTTGCGTACGAACGCCTGCAGCATCTTTTCGGTTAAGTCGTAGTCGGCGATCACGCCGTCACGCATCGGGCGCACTGCGACGATGTTGCCAGGCGTCCTGCCGAGCATGCGGTAGGCTTCCTCGCCCACGGCCTTCACCTCGCCCGTATCGCGCACCATGGCGATGACCGACGGCTCGCGCAGCATTATGCCTTTGCCTTTCACGTAGATGAGGACGGTCGCCGTACCTAGGTCGACCCCCATCTCTTGTCCGAGTTTGAAGAACATGCTCACTCCCGCCCCTTGGGGCTCACGGCTCAACGACGTCGCCGGGGCCGCTCCGACGCCTTAGCGTCCGTTAGATGGGCGAGGCAGGCGGTTGCGGTCCACGAAGACGCCGACGTCTCGCGGTGAGGCAGTATAACGCCACTTAGAGGTAGTAGGGACTGACCTCGCGGCCCGGCGTTGCCGCCCACGCGACGGCGGCGGCGTCGGGCGCGACCCCCTCGACCTGTCGTAAGCCTGGGTACGTCACGGCCAAGGCCTCGCGTGCGAGTTTGCGCGGTTCGTCGAGCTCCTGGTAACGGGCCAGCCACTCAGGAGTCGGCGAGCGCCGCAAGCGTTGCGCGTAGCAGTTGCCGCGGCGCGCGTCACTGACCGCCACGATCTCCTCACCCATGTCCGCATGGTAGCCGGCCAGGGCGACGAGGCTCGAGACGCCGGCTAGCGGCACGCCCAAGGCGCTGCTTAGCCCTGTTGCGCTGGCAACGGCCACGCGCACGCCCGTGTAGGAGCCGGGGCCGACGCCAACGCCGATCATGCCGATGTCGTGCTTGGCGACGCCCGCGCCGGCCAAGAGGCTAGTCAGCGCGTCGAGCAGCTGCGCAGCGTGCGCCCTCCCGACGTCTTCCGCCGCACTCGCCAACACGCCTGCCGTTGGGCTGACGACGGCGATGGCGAGGTAGCTGGTGGCGCAGTCGATGCCGAGGCGCAAGTCGGGGGCGGCGCTCATGGGCGGTGGCGCCACAGCGCGTACCGCCGCCTGGCCGCCTCTGGGTCGGGGCTGGCTGGGGAGTCGAGGAAGCCGAACTCGAGCCACCAGGCGTCCGGGTAGGCGCTTAGCAGGTCCTCGCCCCACTCCACGATCACGAGGCGCGCGTGTTCGAGGTAGTCATCGAGCATGGCGCCAGCCAACGGCGCGCCGCCGCCGAGACGGTAAGCGTCCAAGTGCACGAGCGTGCCTGCGGGGGAGGGGTACTCGTGCGCGAGGGTGTAAGTCGGACTCGTCACCGGCGCCGTGACGCCGAGCGCGGCCGCGACGGCCTGCGTGAACGTGGTCTTGCCTGCGCCAAGTGGCCCGGAGAGGAGCAGGAGCGCGCCGCTCGGCAGCGCGGCCGCTACGGAGCGCGCCAGCGCGCGCGTGTCCTCGAGGTCGGTTACCTCCTCGGCGCCTGGCGGCAGGTCTTGCGCCACGGCCGTGCTCACACGCCGAAGGCGCGCGACGGCTCAGCCGCCAGTGGCCAGGTGGTGGCGTCGCGCCTTACCCGGTTGACCATCAGACCAGCCAAGTCCGGCTCGGCTAGTTGGAGAACGAGGCGCTCGCCGTTGGGCAGCCACGCGATGACCAACGCGGCGGCGTCGGTCTGGAGGCACGCGGTGCTCGTCTCAGGCAGCACGGCGGCGACCGCGGCCCCTAGTGCGCTGAGGGCGCCGCCGCCGGCCGCTGCCACCTCTGCGTCGCCTGCCAACAACTCGCCGGCCGCGTCGGTCCACGCGCCCGCCTCGACGTGCTTCTCTGCCAGGTAATCGGCCAACACGGCCGCGCGCGAGAACGAGCTACGTTCGGTCGTTAGCGCCCGCTCGTCGGTTGGGGACTTGAAGAAGCCGAGGACGCCGTCAAGCAGCCCGCCCGCGACTACCTGGTCAGCAACGAGGCGCGTGGCCTCGTACTCGCTGCGAAGGTCGACAAGCATGCGCTCTGACTGGCTGAGCGCCTGCTCGAGCTGCAGTTGCAACCCGCGGGACAGGCGCGGGAGGGCGTCGCGCTGCGAGTCGAGATGGTAGAGGATGCGCCGCACCGTCGTCACCCCGTCGCTGTTGAGCTTCGATACCGGCTCCAGCGCGATGAGGGCCGCGTCTAGGCGAGCAGGCAGGCCAGCCAAGCGCGCGTCCGCCTGCTGCTCGAGGTCCTTGACGAGCTCGGCAGCGCGCTTCAGCGTCTGCGCTGGCTCGCCAGCCTCGATGCGCGCGCGGGCGTCTGCCAGCAGCGTCTTCAGCTCGGCGCCGCTGTCGAGGTTCTCGAACGGTGCCGCGTCCTGCGATAACCGCTTGAACTCGTCGAGTTGCTCCTGGCGGTGCGCCTCGCGCTCCTGCCGCAACGCGGCCTGGAACTGCGCGAGGTCGGGATAGCGGTCGAGTTCGAGGCCAAGGAGGGCGCGTTGGATGTGCTCGATGAGCGGGTGGTTACCTAGCTCGGTAGCTTCCTCGGCCAGGCGCATGAGCCGACTGCGCAAGCTGCTCGTCAGCTCGAGGCGGAGCGCCTCGATCTCGGTGCCGAGCGCCTCAAGTTCGGCTTCGTCCAATGCTGGCGGGGCAGTGACGTCGTCTAGGAGCAGCCCGGCAACGGCCGCGGCGTTCTCCTGCGCCTGCAGCAGCCGCTGCACTTCGCTACGCAGCGCGGCGGCGCGGTCGGTGACGGTGGCCGTGACCGGCAGGCGCTCGAGCTTGGCGCGAAGGGCGGTCAGTTGCGCTAAGAGCCGCTCGGACTCCTCGGTTGCGCGCGCCGCGAGGCTGCGTGCCAGCGCCTCCTCCGCCTGGCGAGCCGAGGACACTAGCTCGTGGGCGACGGCGTTCTGCGAATGCGCCAAGCGCAAGTGATCGAACTCGGCGCGTAGCCGCTCGACTTCCTCGCGCACGTCCTCGTCGCCTTCGCGGTTGAGAAGCGTCATCTCCAGGCGCTCGATGAGTTCGGCTTGCTCCTCCAGGCCTGCGGCGCGCTGCTCGTCCTCGCGCTTGAGGACCTCCTCTTGCTCGCGGACGAGCTGGTAGAGGCGCCTGACGTGCTCCACGTCCGAGCGGTTAGGAAGCCCAGTGCCGAGGATGCCGAGGGTGACGCGCAGGGCCTGATCGAGTTCGGAAGTCCCGACGTCTTGGCGCATCCCGGCGAGGGCAGCGCTTAGCTCCTCCAGCTCCTCGCGCAGGTCGTCGCGCAACGCGACGGCACTTGCCTCGAGGTCGGTGCGCATGCCGGAGAGGACGCTAGCCACCGAGCGCTCGGCCTCCAACTCCGCGCGCAACTCGCTGATGTGCGCGCCTAGTTCGGGGAGGTACTCGAGCAGGTTGGCGTGGTCGCTCTCGAGGGTGCGGAGGTCGTGCAGTTCACCGTCGATGTCGAGGCGGTGGACTCGTCCTACGGCCTCGTCACCCTCGCTTGACTGGTCGTGGGTGCGCCCTAAGTCGTCTGTGTTGTCTGCGAGGTCGACGCGCGTCGCCGCCAGCGGCTGCTCAAGTGCGCCGGAGCGCTCTGTGGGCGAGTCTTGCGCGGCGGCTGCTGGCGCCTGCTGGCCGTCCTCGCGACCAGCCTGGGCCTTGAGGAGCTCGCGAGCCAAGCGGTGAGCGCGCTCCAGTTCGGCCTGCACGAGGTGGCGTTGCTCTTGCGCGGCCACGACCTGGTTGACGAGCGTCTCGAGGCGCCGCTCACGCGGGTCGTTGCTACCACGCACCTGATCGAGCGCGTCCTTTACCACGACCAGGTCGCGGGCCTGCAGCACGAGTTGGTCCTCGAGCTTCTGCTTGACGACCGCCAACTGGCTCTCTGCCTCACCGAGTAGCCCCGGTGCTTCGCGGCCAGCCGCGTGGTCGCTCTCAACGAACTGCACTTGGGCGCGGAGCTTCTGCACTTCGGGCCACTCGAAGTAGAGGTTGAACGGTTTCAGCTCTGACTGCAGAACGCTGAGGCGCTCACCTTGAGCTTCGAGACCGCCGCCCTCCGCGGGCGCGCTCGCGCCGGCAGCGGATGCAGCGAGGCGCTCCAGGATGCCCGCCACCGTGTCCTTGGCTTGCGTTACCGGCATTAGCACCTGTAGTTGGCGGTACACATGCGACTTCATGACCTTCTCTATGTCGCTGAGGTCGGCCGTATCCGGCGAGCGCCCGAGCTGCCTGAGGCCGTCCTTGAGCGCCCGCGACACGATGCGCGGCGACAGGACCTGCTCGAGTTCTGTTACGGCAGTCTGGTAGACAGGGTTGACGAGAACGCTCATCGCGCTCTAGTCCGGCGGGCGCCCTTGGTGGGCATACCCCTGTCAACCACGCGGTTCATGTTCAGAACTCCTCGTCCCAGTCGATGGTGGTGTGACCGGTGTTGCCCTTGGCAGCCACGGCAGGCGCCTTGCTCGGACTGCTCTTCTTGCCGCCGCCGAGGAGACCGAACTGAACGCAGATGCCGCGCAGGCCGACGATGGCGAGGATCAGCGCGATGAGGACGAGGAAGGACCAGCCGACCTGGCCGGTCAGGCTGTCGAACATCGACCAGCGCGTCAGGTCGGGGAACCAACTCATGTCGACGACGCTACCGAGGAGGTCGACGAGCCCAAGGACGCCCTCGTAGAAGACGGGCACGAGCAGGAGGAAGAGCGCCCAGCCGACGAGGCGCCAGTTGCGGTTGCTACCACCGAACGCCATGTTCAGCAGCACGAGCGGGAAGATGGCGAGGATGCCGAGGATGAGGAAGACGACGCTCCGCGTCATGCCCGACCAGAACTTGGCTACGCCGCCTTCGACGTTGTCGGCGGCGGTGGGCGCCGCGCCAGCGTAGGCGTCTCGGATGACCGCCGTGCGCGCCGCGAGGAGGCCGGCGTCGGCCTGCGTGAGGCGTTGGCTGTCCTTGAGGGACGTCAGGAGCGCGGTCGTCGACTGCCCGAGGCTAGGATCGATCTGGTCGATCACGGGGGCGACGTCCTGTTGGTAGCTGGCGCTAAGGTCGGCGAGCGCGGTGCGTGCGCTTGACGCGTCACCGCGGCCAACGCTGGCAACCACACGGCCAGCAGCAGCCTCGAGCTGCTCGAACACGCCTGACAGGGCGTCGTATCCGCGGGCGGCGAGGCGGGTAGCCGTGGCGCCAGCGAACTGAGGCGGAAGCCCGGCAGCGGTGAGCTCCCGGGTCAGGCCGTCGAGCTTGGCCTGCTTCGCCTCTTCGGTTAGTGCCAGCACGCGGGCCGCGACGGCGGCTTCCAGGGTGCTCTCGTCGACGGCGGCAGCGGACTCGCCCGGAGCCGTCGCGGCCGCTACCGCGGCGTCTGTAGCGGCGGCGCTGGTGGCGGCACTCTCCGGCGCGGTGCCTTGTGGCTCGGCCGCGCTCGTGGCGGCATGCTCGTCGCGCGTAGCGGCAGGAGCCGCACCGGCTTCAGGCGTGTCGCTGCTCGGTGTTTCAGCTAGGGATGGCAGTTCCTCCGGGGCGGGAGAGGAGAGCGGACCCTCGGAGGCAGGCGTGCCTTCCGAGCCGCTTCGCGCTGCGCTCGCCAGGCTGCTTAGGCTCGCTTGAGCAGCCTCCGCTGCGGTTGCCAAGGCGGCGGCGTCGTTGGCGACGAGCGCCTGCGCGGCGCCGACGAGGTTGCGGTTGAGGGATGCGTCAACGCGTGGGGAGTCCTGAACGAGCAAGGACTCGCCGTACGCCTTGGCGAGCCTCACGTACGCGGCGTCGGGCTCCGTTGCCACCAGGCCGTCTGCGGTGGTCAACTCGGTGGAGATGGCTCCCGCTGCGCCGGCCTCGAACGCCAGTCGTAACCCAGCGGCCGTCGTAGCCGCCGCCAGCGCGGCCTGGTCGCCTTGCGCGAAGCTCAACCGTTGGGCGAGGTGCTGGAGGCGCCCGCGTGCCGTGTCGAGGTCGCCGTTGCTGGCGGCCAGGTAAGCGGAATCCATGACGAGGCGGCTGAAACCACCGGCTAGTACTGCCGTCTGAACCGCGATGTCCGTCTTGCTTTGGTTGTCGACGGCGACGCGCGTGCGCTCGAAGGTGCGCTCCATCGCCTGCACGAGGCTGGTGCTCGTGGCGTCGCGCGAGAGGGTCAGAAGCGCGTTGAGGGCGCGCTCGAGTTCGTCACGTGCCTGCGCGCCGTCTTGCGGCACGCTTGCCGACGCCACCTGGAGGTTCTCGATGGCGAGGTCGTAACGTTGGAGCACGGAATCGCCTTGCGCGAAGGCCCCGCTCAGGCAGGTGAGCACCACCAAGACACCAGTAGCGAGAATCAGTTGACGCCGTATCATGCAGCCTCCTCGAGAGCGGCGCGCGCGTTCAGTACGGCACCGATGTTTACGTTGGCGTTGGTGACGACGACTACGCTGTCCTCACCGAAAGGGAAGAGGAAGAGAACGCCACCGGCGCGCTCGACCGAAAAGGCGCGCAGGTCTCCCGAGCGCGCCAACAAGTGACGAGATGAAAGTACCAGACCCGGGAGCCGCGCTGCTTCGATACCGTGGCCGCGCTCCAGGACAACTTCCTGGCGCCTGACCACGATCACTTGCCGGACCGTCTCGATGTCGCCGAAGAGCTGGAGCGCCTTGCTCAACGCCTCCTCGCTCAGGCGAGCGATGACCTTGGCTGGCGCAGGGGCACCTTTGCCGGAGCGCTTCGCCTTCGCGGGCGTTGCCCCGGCCTCAGCAAGCTGGGCGAGATTTCGGCCAGGTAGGCGCCCGACGCCGGCGGCCGGAGCGTACGGCAGAACCGTGACAGGTGCGAGGCGGGGGGTGACGACCTCAGCGCCCTGAGCTAGCGCGCCGGCGGCGTACTGAGCCTCCGGTGGCTCTGCCACTGCCGCACCGCTCGCTGTCTCAGCGACCAATGCCGTAGAGGCCGCTGCCGCCGCGACCGCTGCCTCAGCGACCGCTGCCTCAGCGACCGCTGCCTCAGCGACCGCTGGCGA